>JACKQG010000027.1_pt1 | contig 161793 bp, 128 predicted proteins | sample 8237621 | NCBI WGS metagenome assembly JACKQG01 (sample SAMN15677084, study PRJNA649215) | marine metagenome | biome: marine; feature: Black Sea; material: saline water; isolation source: suspended particulate matter (SPM) from the Black Sea western gyre | collected 2013-06-09/2013-06-10...
GAATTCGGGCGATTCTACCCCTTATTGCCCTGTCCAGTTATTGGGGTCCACTTCAGTCTGCATTTCTTGCTCAGAAACGAATGAAGGGTGGTGACCCGTTCGCACAGAAGATTAGACAATCGCTTCTTAGTTCACGCGAGTTGTGTGTTCTCTATACGCCGAACGCAAAAGATAGTGTTTGGGTCTCGACAGAGTGGGGCGCTGCCTGGGCGCTGGGTATGCGCATCACGCCCATTTTGTCAGGCATTGCGATAGACGCGATAAGCGACGATCGCCTCAAGCAACTACAGACAATCGACATGGATGAGTTGGATGAATTCGTAGCCGCCGTGCAGAAGCGACGTGAGAAGACAACCGCTCTATAGCCCGGTCGCCATTCAACAGTCGGTATCCACTTTGTGGTCCCACCGCCGTTGCCGAACTTCGACGCGACGCGCGAATCAATGTCTAGCGATCGCTACGTCGGACGTGTGATGTGTGGCTTGGCTGCCGGTGGTCGCCCTCCGGTCTTTCGTCGTTTGGTGAACTGCTCGGCGATGACTGGACGCAGCTTTTGTATGGAATGTTTCAAGCGATTTGAGTCGGCGCCTTAAGGCCGAAGTATTCGTCGTCGAAGTCGTGGACTTTGGAAGTTCCGATCGCTCACGTCAGTCAATGGTTAGGACGGATGGCAAAGCGAGCTTCAACGTTGCTGAAGTATCTGGCTCTGTGCCTGCGGGAGTGCGCGGCGGTTGGTCCTCTAACGCAGGTGCGGCCCTTCGTCTGGCAACAGCGAAATGCTAACGTCAGACACTCCAGCATCGAGACACATAGAAACGACCTTCTCTACGTCCTCTACGATTCGTTTTCGGATATCATCTTTTGCGTTACGACAACCTCCACTGCAGTCAGATTTCGCGAGCAGGCATATGACAACGACAATATGGGAAGCTCGCTATGTCCTTTTGCTGATTGTGTCGTTCTGTGATCTCGGTCCAATCTACATCCAAGCCCAGCAACCGCTTCAGTCTTCTACAAAGGAAATTAGCGAAGCGTATTACTCGCGAGCCGAAGGGCGCGACCAATCATTCCAAGTGGTGCTGCCAGCGAACTACTCTTCTGATGCGAAGTACCCAATGATCGTGCAGATCTTTGGTTCGGCGTCGTTGTTGCCTACTGATGAGTATTCGTTCATTCGCGTGCGGCCCAGCGGGCGTGGCGTATGGGGCTATCGCAGCATGAGCCGTTACGACGTGATGCAAGCGATCGAATCAACGAAAGCGAAGTATTCGATCGATGAAGATCGTATCTATCTGACCGGCACTTCCGCTGGTGCCACCGGAGCGATGCACACTGCAGCCCTCCGGCAGGACGTGTTCGCCGCAGTCGTTCCGTTGGTCGCATTCGGTAACGACCTGCCGCTGGATAATTTTCGCAACTTGCCGCTTCGTTGTGAGCACGGTGTGAATGATTGGACTTCAGCAATCGGCAATGTCCGAGTTCAGTTTCAGAAGTTGGACAAGCTCGGTTACGACGCAGTTCTCAACGAACATCCTTCCGCCGGTCATGGCATTCGAATGCCACCACCGGAGACGATGGAGTGGCTGTTCCGGCAAAGACGAGATCCAAGTCCGAAGCAGATCGTGCATACGTGCGAACACCCGCGTGATGGCACGGCGTATTGGCTGAAGATTGAGAAGTTTTCGGATCCGCACAAAGTGGCTCGCATTGTCGCCGAAGCAGCTGCGGATGGTCTGCGAATTTCGACCGAAAACGTCGCGCAGTTCTCACTTGATCCAGCAACTGCCCCGCTCGCCAAGGACCAGCAACTCGTCATTGATAGTTCCAAAGTCGATTGGCATCAGGAAGCAACGAATTTGCGGCTGATTTTCGCCAAACAGGTTGATTGGCAGCAAATTTCCAAGCTTCCTGAAGACGTGGATCGTCAACGAGCTTATGGAGCCGGCTCGGCGGCAAACTTATTCCAAGGTGAACCGCTGATGGTTGTTTATGGAACAGGAGCGGACGATAAGAGTAATCAGTTCCTGCAGCAAGCAGCCAATGTCTTGGCTAGTAGCGGCGGCCCGACTTTCAAGCCCGCCAATGTTCGCTTCCCGATTCGCGCGGATAGTGACTTGGGTGACGTTTCGCTCGGCGAATACAACTTGCTGTTAGTCGGCACGCTGCAAAACAATTCCTTCTTGCGGAGTATTGCCGAAGAGTTGCCTTACACGGTCAAGAATGGCGAGTTAAACGCCGGTGAGCGGGAATCGCTGAAGCTGCCGGGGAGCGTGCTGAGCTCCCACTACTTTAATCCCGAACATCCTGATCGGCTGATCTACATTGTTTCGCCCTATTTGAACGAAGGCGAGCAAAACAAATTTCTGCAGAATCCGCGACACTTTTTGGCGGGATCGGACGGCTTCAAGATGATTGATCAGCCCGACTTAATGGTTCGCGGCGTCGATCTTCGGATTCGTCGTGAGATGCAGCTCGACAGCGCCTGGAATTTCATCAACCTACCGGGGCAGGAGCGTCGAGTCCCTGAGCGGTTCTCCGATCGAACGCATCTAGGGTTCGCCCATCTCAAGGCCATGTGGCGAGCGAGCGATGTCGACGTTGCCTTATGGTGGGGCCCCGAAGACAAAGGGCTCTTTGGCGGTTACGACTTCAACTGGCTGCCATCGCTCGACCCCAGTTCCTACACGCTGGCGGATTACCTAGTTCGGCGGCGCGAAGTCGAAACAATGACCGCAACAATCTCCGCAGCTGAGTTAACTGACATTTTCAAACGCTGGATCTCTACCCGAGAACTCACCACTTTGCCGGAAATCAACGAGCAAAACATCGATCCAGGTGAAGACTACCGCATCATTATCCCCATGGACCTAGTCCCCAAACTCGGCATTCGCAGACGCATACTGTCCGACGTTGCCGCCGGGAAGGCGATCGCGCCGCCACAAGTTGCCAACGAGGTGTTCATGCGGTAGCCACCGCTATGCCACAGCGCGCCTTGTCAGCGCCTTTGCTTATCTCCTTCGACCGAGTAGCGCATCGCAAATTTGCTCGCAAAAAGGAGGATGCGGCGAACGCGAAGACTTCGAGAGTCGGTAATGTGTGGTGGTGTGCCAACGTCGCACTTCCTTCAAGTCGCATTCACATGGAAAATCTACGCATATGCCACGTCCGCGACCTAATTCGGGTGGCGTCGGTCATTCACTCGCGAGCATGCTGAGATTGTCTCCAGACCACCGACGAAGGCTGCTTCAAATTCCTCGCGAAAGTTAGATCGATGGTCAAAGGTAAACATTGCCTCGTGAATTTCGACCAAAACACATGACAGACGTCGGAGCTTCTTGTAATACAAGTCGCTGTCGAACTAAAGTGTGGACATTGCCCCTTCTCCGATCCATCGCAATTGTCAGATGTTTTGAAATTTCGGAAGCAAATATGAGTCCACGCGCACGCCCTCTAATTGTGATCGTGATAGGGGTAGCCGCGATCGCTGCAGCTTTAAGTATTCCCCGGGCTAGGCGGGCTCGCTCGACAGCCGAGCCCAGAGTCCATCGATTCGGGGCGTTGTCACTTTGGTGGGACGATCCACCCAAGGATACGTACTTGGTGACGACTACGCGCCAGCCTGAAAGTAATGTTAGCCCCAAAGACTATGCCGGGCCCGAAAGCTGCCGCTCCTGTCATGCAAAGAATTATGAAAAATGGTCAACTCACCCACACCGTTGGATGAACGCTATCGCGAACTCTGACAATGTGCATGGCGACTTTTCGGGAAGTGCCGTGATCGAATACCGCGGGGGCAAAGCGAGATTCTACGAGTCCTTTGGCGAACCTCACATGGAGCTTTGGCGAGAGGAAACGCGCCTTACCTATGAGGTTCTCGAGACCATCGGGAGCCGATTCTTTCAATATTACGTTGGGCGTTTAACCGATGGCCCGTTTCCAGACGGCCACCCATATCGTGAAGTAGATCACGTCCTGCCGTTCGGCTATTGGCTAGATCGTCAAGAATGGGTTCCGATTGTTCACATCGGCGACGAACTTCCCGATCGGCTGCGCGTTGATCCGTTCGCTCTGCCTCAGCAGCCGGAAATTGGTGTTGGCTTCGCCCCCTATTCTTTGATGTGCAATGTCTGTCACACCACGTTTCCGCTTGGTGACAGTCTGATCCGTAAGCCCATGGTGCTGGGCGTGCAGCCTCCCTACCCGATTCACTTTGATGCTGCATCGTACACGCGGGACGCGCATCCGGAATTACTAGGGACGAGTGTGACTCGATCTGCACTTTCGGATCTGGAGATTCAAGCAGCCGGTCAAGCGATAGCGTTATTCTCTGCGCCGGAGCACGCTGCCAGTTTGGGAATCAGTTGCGAGGCCTGCCATCTTGGATGCGATGAACACGTAAAGAATCCACAGAAGAAGCCGCGGTTCTTACCTCAAAGCCAACATCTTATGTTCGAATACGAGGGAACCGCCGATGCCGGTCGCAATCCAAGGAACGTAAACTGGATTTGCTCTCGTTGCCACACAGGGGTAAGACCGCAACTGGCGGCGGGCATGTCAACGTGGAATTCAACCGAATACTCGGATGCATCGCGCGGATCATGTTATTCGCAGCTAACTTGCGTCGACTGCCACGACCCACATGAAGCTATTGGACCAAAATGGCAGGCCACTGCCACCGAGAATGACGCCCGCTGTATACGCTGTCACGAACGGTACGATTCGCCCGAAGCGATCGCTCAACACACGCATCATCCAGTCGATTCCTCGGGCGCGCGTTGTATGAACTGTCATATGCCGCGTCTTAACGAAGGCTTACAGAACGTCGTTCGCACTCATATGATCTTCTCGCCTACAGAGCCAAGAATGATCGAAAGCAATAACCCAAATGCGTGCAATATCTGCCACACGGAGCAACCGATCGATTGGACGCTCGACCACCTCAAAGAATGGTACGGAGCAACCTTCTCCGATGATCGTATCCAGCAACACTATCCAAATCGCGACGAGTCTGTATGCGCCGAATGGCTTCGGAGTAAGAACGAATCTATTCGACTGATCGCGACGGATGCCGCTGCACGAAGCGAGAACGAATCGCTGCTGCCACGCCTGATCGATTTACTTGACGACGACTATCTGCTGAACCGTCAGTTCGCAATGATCGCATTAGAGAAACGACTCGACTGTTCACTCAAAGACTTCGGCTACCGATTCTACATGACGCGAAGTGAACGTCTGCTTCCGATTGAAGCCATCAGAGCCGTCGTCGCATCCGGTGAGCATCAACAGTGATTATCGTAGATAATGCATCGTCTAACGCTCGTGTTCGGACGTTTTTCCGAGTAGGTTGCTTCAGAGGAGTCAGAGTTAGTTAGAAGCGAAGACCGATTGGGCTAGTAACTGCCGCTGGCCCGTACTTCCGACGAAACTGTCAACCGCGCGTCATCACAATCATGACGTACCGTAACTCACCGTCTACTAACTTTGGCGAACTTCATCCGTTTCTTCGCCATGTCTGTATCCCACGACTGTGTTGGCCCACGAATGTGTTGTCATGAATCGTAATCTGTTGAAGGACTTCCCAAGATAGTATTGGGACCACAAAGGGATTCATTTCTTGTGGAGGTGACTCGTCCTTCGGTCTGTGGCCCGCTTGGAAGCGGAAGCGAGAGCGCGTATTGACAACAATGTCGCCGTGCGGCTCTTTCCAGTTGGCTTGGCTGGGCCAGACAGGGTGTAGCAATGGCGATTGCCACGAACCTGGCAATGGGTACACATAGCCGCGAGATCATTTGTGCTATCCTCAAGGACCGTGAGTGTTCATGTCGCGCCCAACAGCGTGAGCCCGCCGCACTGTTGCTCCAACGTCACTTATACCCGTGGTCGCAGGTCATGGTTTGGCTCATCACGAAATTCCTCGACAAGCCAATTTCACGGCCTGATCTGTGGGCGATGAACCTGCAATGTACTGCCTGTGATTGGAAGACGACGCCTGACGGTCCGTACCGTCGGCGGGACGCGATGTCTCCGCCGATGCAATGTCTGGAGTGCAAAAGTCCGGTGATTCTGGTCGTTCCCGATTGTCCGTACTGTGGCGACAATCTTTTGCCTGACGATCCAGCGAGCGAGAGCCAGTTGCGTTCAATGTTTCGCCTGTTTCGTGTTCCGCGCTCGCTGGCACAGGGCCTTTGGGGCCACTTCACTTGCAACGAGTGTGATCGGGTCTTTGATAAATGGGGCCGAAAGACGGACGAACGCTAACGCGGCTGAGAAACTATTTCGACCGAATGTAACAAATGCGTTGCTCGCGCAACCAACGTAAGTAGAACGCACGTTGAGAACGTAAGACGGGAACTCCTGCCCACCTCGATCGAGACGGCCAGGGGTGGCCATCCGACGACTACGGTGTGTGGTTGCACCCGGAGACGGTATTGAGCGAACGAGAATCCTGCTTTCGAGAATTGCTGGGGCGGAATCATGCGCGCTGGCGCGGGATTGCGCGCTGCTATGCGAAAGATGGAGATCGCGACGACCTCATTCAAGAGATCATGATGCAAATATGGAAGAACTTAGACCGATTCGAGAGTCGGTCGAGTATCGATACGTGGGCTTATCGTGTCGCATTGAATACGGCGCTGGCGTGGGACAGGACGTCAAAAAAGAGGGCAAAGAAACTAAACACGGATGCGACGGACGTCAATCGATTGGTTGGTGATTCGCGCGACAGTTCGATTGAACGACGAGTCCTTGACGAGTTTCTCACATCGCTATCAAAGACAGATCGTGCCGTGATGCTCTTGTTCCTGGACGACGTTCCGAATGCGGATGCCGCTGAAATCACTGGTATGACCGAAGGCGCGTTACGAGTGCGGTTGCATCGCATCAGAAACAAATTCGAGGCGACTTACTGCGAAGGGGAGGTGTCCGATGATGTTTGACGACCTCCGCTCGTCCTGGCAAGAAGCCAACGACAAGCCGCTGTCCTTCAAAGAGCGAGAACAACTTGTGACGAAAGTTTGTCGACGAGTTGAACGGTTGAGCGGATCGTTCGTCCAGCGTGACGTGATCGAGACGATTGCAGCCGTCGTGGTGATCCTTGCGTTTCTTCCACTGTTTAGCAGGCCGGACATTTACGTCGCGAAGCTTGGCGCGGCGATCATTATTGGTAGTGCTGGGTTCATTATTTACAAAATGCATCACACGAGAACCATTACGAAACGACCGCGATTGGATGCGCCCCTTCGAGAATTTTGCGAAGTCGAAATTGAACGATTGGATCGACAGATCGCGCTGTCGCGTTCCGTTTTGAGCTGGTATATCGCCCCGTTAATCATTGGCGTGAATCTTGTCTACAGCGGAATTGCGGGCTTCGGAGCCGCATCGCGCAACTACTGTATCGTTACTTTGCTACTCGCCGCGGCGATCTATTGGTGGAACCAAAGGGCGGTTACCAAGTCGCTGCTTCCAGTAAAAAACGAGTTGACAAACTTGTTGGATGATATGAATCAATCGAACTAGGAGAGAATCCGTCCCTGAGGTGTCAATTGAACTTAACCCAAGCGAGAATTTCGAATGATCAACCGACTTACAATCCGTCGCGCGCTGTTCACTGTTGTCACGATTGCGATGACGATCGCCTCTCCGATTCTTCAAGCCGAAGACACTCTTAAGCAGCGTGTGAATCGACTTGTCCAACCCTATCTTGATGCCGAGATCGTAATGGGTATGACGATTGGAGTGCTATACGATGGAAAAGAAGGTTACCTTGGCTATGGACTCACGAAGAAAGCCGGTGGTAAAAAGCCCGATGCCGACACCATCTACGAGATTGGATCGACTTCCAAAGTATTCACTAGTGCGTTACTGGCCGATGCGGTTACACAAGGACACGTCCGACTTGATCAACCAGCGGGCGAGCTTTTGCCAGATGGCGTGACGATGCCCAGTCGTGATGACAAACAAATCACGCTACAGCATCTCGCGACCCACGTGTCCGGCTTGCCAAGGCTTCCCGACAATCTCAAGCCCTCGAATCCAGAGAATCCATACGCCGACTACGAGGTCAAAGACCTGTACGCGTTCTTGAACAGCCACAATCTCGGACGTGTGCCCGGCAGTCGACGTGAATACTCGAACGTCGGTGCAGGACTGTTAGGCCAGCTGCTGGCGTCCCAACAGAAGACAACATTCGAGCGACTGCTTCGTCAGGGGATCGCGGGGCCGCTCAAGTTGTCGAGTACAACCGTCAGTGTCGATGCGAAACAATCGGCGAGAATGGCTTCGCCTCACATGGACGGCGGAGTGCTGACATCCAATTGGGATGCTCCCGCCTTAGCTGGAGCGGGCACGATCAAGAGTACAGCTCGCGACATGTTGCGTTTCGCGAAAGCAAACCTTTCGCCGCCAGCCAACAAGCTCGGAGAGGCGCTCGAGCTGGCGTGGAAAGTTCACCAACAGCCGATCGGCGAAGGGGAACCGGCGATGGGGCTTGGCTGGCACTTGGCCGGTGATGGCAAGACGCGATTGCACAACGGTCAGACAGGTGGGTACCACTCGATGTTTCTGGTCGATCGCGATCACGGAGCGAGCGTCGTTTTGCTTGCGAATACTTCCACCACTGATGTCGATCAGTTGGCTCAAGACATCATGCAAGTGCTCCGCGGTGCAGACGTAAAACCACGAATGTTTGAGAAACAGTTCAAGGTGCAGCCCGAAGTGTTGGCACGATATGTCGGCAAGTACGAGTTTATCCCCGGCATCCATCTCACGGTAACGGCAGACGATGGAAAGATGATGGTCCAGCTAACCGGGCAGCCTGCGTTGCGCGTCTATGCAGATTCTGAAACCGCGTGGCATCTGCGTATTGTACCGGCGAAGCTCACATTTAACGTCGATGATGATGGCAAATGCTCGTCGGTTGAGCTGTTTCAGAACGGTGCGCGACAAAAGGCTAAAAGGGTTGAGTAGCGAGTACTTTCGTCGTGACTCCAGCACCTAGAATCGGCTAGATCGAACGATGACATGTCACGATTGCTGGAATAGCCCCAGGCCGAAACGATTTGCTCCAAGCTTGTAACTCGACTAGCATCAGCGTTCCAAAATCAATGTAAGCTCCACCGCGGGACGGCAGAAATGTACACCACATCCAGTAACGTTATCATGGACTCAATCTGCTGACCTCACGAGATAGATCCAACCAGAGATAGGAGAGCGAAGATGTCACTACGTTCTAATCGTCGAGCGTTTTTGAAGACCACGGTCGCCGCAGCGGCGGGAGCTTCCGTGTTAGAAACAAACAGTCCGCTGATCTTCGGTGCTCCAAGCGATTCAAAGTGGCGCGACCTCTTCGATGGCAAATCGCTCAGCGGATGGCACAAGAACCCGCAGAAGATCGGTCACGGAACGGGAGGCACTTGGCGCGCTGAAGATGGCGCGATCGTCGGTGAACAAGATCCGCCTGGTTCGGGCAACGGCGGGATCCTTCTAACGGACGAGAAGTTTGGCGACTTCGAGTTGTTAATCGACATGAAGCCCGATTGGGGAGTATGCTCGGGATTATTTCTGCGTGGCAACGACGTCGGACAGTGCTTCCAGATGATGGTCGACTATCATGATGCAGGAAATGTTGGGCATCTGTACGGCGAAGGCACAACCGGCTTCAACACGCGCACGTTTGATATCAATGGTAAGTATGACGCCGACAAAAACCTTGTTGGTATCGTAACCGCGAACCACAAGAGCGCGGCGGAAGTCAGCCTGATCCATTCATGCACGCCAAACGAATGGGTCGATGCGTGGAAGGTAAACGATTGGAACACCGCCAAAGTTCGTGTCGAGGGCAAGTACCCCAAGATCACGACTTGGATCAACGGCTTGAAGGTGTGCGAGTTCGATGGCGCGAAAGCCACGACCGAACGATATGACAAAGAAGGCATTTTCGAGAAGCTTGGTGTCGAGGGGAGTATCGCCGTACAAGTCCACGGCGGTAAGGGTTGGCCCAAGGGAGCAAAGTGTCGATGGAAGAATATTAAGGTGCGAGCGCTTTAGAAGCCTTCAAAGTAAAAGGTGAACAGGAATGATCAAGCCCCAACTTTTTAATGCACGATTGGTTCTGATTGGAGCGACGCTGCTAATTGCGGTCACGCCTCCCGCCCGCTCGGAAGTAGGCGTCGGTGCCCGGCCAATTAAAGGAGCCGAGGTCATCTTCGACGGCACGCGAAAGATGCTGGATGATAAATGGACGTACTGGGAAGGACCACGCTTCAGCTCATCGTTGCCGATCAAATGGAAGATCGTCGACGACCCAGTGGACAAGGGGTCCGTCGTCGTGACCGACGATCCGGCTGCTGCAGGAGGCAAGTATGGTACGGCAGACGTTGTAACGAAAAAGAAGTATCGGGACTTCCGGCTGCATATCGAGTTCTTTATCGTCAAGACCGGGGGAAACAGCGGCGTGTACCTTCAAAATCGCTACGAGATTCAAGTTCTCGACGGCGACAAAACGAAGCATGGAATGGGCGCTGTCATCAACGAAACCGAGTCTCCGTATCATGCATATAACGGTGTCGGAAAATGGAACTCCTATGACATCAACTTCCGCGCTGCAAGATTCGAGGATGGAAAGCGTTCGGAAACTGCGATGGTGTCCATGTTCTTCAATGGCATCAAGGTGCATAAGAACCAAACGATCAATCAGGTCTGGGGTGGGCCGAATTCAGGAATCGATGGCGGCAATGACGGTGGCAAAGGTATCACGGACGCGCCCGGCGGTCTGAAACTACAGTGTGAAGGCCACGAAGTCCTGTACCGCAACATCTGGATCAAGGAATTAGATTTGGAGAAACCGAATACAGATTTCAAAAAATAAATCGGAATCGGTTTCGCTTTGGTAAGGACTCTACGCGGCTATCAATCGATAAATCAGCTAGCTTTAATTGGATCGGACAGAGCGTTTAGACTGCTCAGATCGATCTTTGGGACACACGACTTGCCCCTTTTTCGATCTCGGTGGATATAACCATTGTCTGCGGTTGTCGCTCCAGGCGACAATGCGGGTAATGTTCACTCACCCCGATTCAGCCAAAAACTTCACGTGACCATACCTCGCGACGAGATCTCGGACGGTACGTTAATTGCCGCAGTACTGGCTGGCGAGCGGGATCAGTTCGCGCCGCTTGTCGAGCGATATCAGGGACAGCTGCTACGTGTCGCGCGTAGCCGGATGGGGCGGCCAGATTGGGCCGAAGATGTAGTGCAGGAAACGTTTCTGTGCGCGTTCAAGTCGTTGCACACCTATAAATCGCAGTACAGTTTTCGCACTTGGCTCTGGACGATCCTGCTGAATCAATGCCGACGTCAGTTGAAAAAGTTCTCGCGCGGCCTGTTCATCGGCACGTGGGGACAGCCGAACGACGACGACGATCTGCGAGCGACTTTGGCGGATCAGCTCAAGTCAGACGAATCTCCTTCGACGCGGATGGCCACGAAAGAACGCTCCGAGTTGCTGGACGCTTTGCTCGCAAAGCTCCCCGAAGGACAGGCTGATGCATTGCGACTCCGATTTTTCGGCGGTCTGAAGTTTCAAGAGATCGCCGAGGCGATGGGATGCAGTTTATCGACCGCGAAGAGTCGAGTGCGCTGGGGATTGACGAAGATGGCTGAGTATCTCGGCCCCGAAGATGATTTACCGATTGATCGAACGATGGAGAGTAGGCAATGAAAGCCGTATTCACCTGCGATGATGTGTTTGACATTCTGACGCGCGAGCCTTTCCCGTCAGGCGGCGCGGACGACGAGATCGTCGAGTCGCACTTGGCTGTCTGTCACGACTGTCGTCAGCTTGCCGAGGCGTTCCGTCCGGCTGTTGGTTTGTTTCATGAATCGCTATCGGCGGGAATCGACGACGAACTGCCATCGTATCGCGGAAGGCTGCAACCCATCATTGAAACGCTTGCGCAAGAAGACGTTTCGTCGCAGAGCAAGTCAGGACATGGTTGGATACTTTACGGCATGGCAATCGCGGCGAGCCTGATATTGGTCGGTTCAGTCATCTTTGCCGCGTTGGCAACGAAGCCGAGCGACGGTGGATCGATGCCAGTCGCATCCGTCGTTCGCACGGCACAAGACCGCGACTACACATTGCTGGCCGCGTTGGAAATTCCACGCAACTGTCGTTCGATGCTCGAATCTTCAGAACGGACGCTGGCCACGGAGTTCGTCTGCTGTACTAAGTGTCACAATGCGACGAGCCGTGTGGTGTCGACGAATCTTGCCATTTTGAAGTCATCAGCTGCTTGTGCGGCTTGTCACGATCAGATGCTGAACAACGCGGCGTCGTTGGTTATTCCACGCAGCCAAGTATGTGAATCGCTGCTCGCATGCGCTCCGATTCACAGCCTGTGACACCTCGAATTTTCAGGTGATTACTTGCGAAAACGCGCGCCGGTGCGGATACTTCGAGCTGTCTCGCTCTGAGTCGTCCCCGTGTTTCGGAGTTCACCGATGCGTCATCTTGTTGCGGCATTCGTTTTGATCGCCCTAGTTGCGTCCACCATTCACGCCGACGAAGAAATATTTTCGGGGCCACAAGTTGGCGAGCGTCTCGCACCATTTACCGCCCGCGGTACGCTCGGTGATGTCGCCGGTAAAGACTTTGATCTCGTATCGAACGCGGATGGGAAGCCAACATTTATAATCTTCGTTCACGAACTCACGCGACCGTCAATTGGGCTAACGCGACTGATCATGGACTATGCGGCAAAGCGAGCGAAAGATGACTTGGTAAGTGGCGTTGTATTCTTGAGTGCCGATCCGACGGAGACCGAGAACCGGGTGAAGCGGGCAGCACACGCTTTGCCGAAGGGTGTCGCGATTGGAATCTCGATGGATGGCCAAGAAGGTCCAGGCGCCTACGGATTGAATCGAAATGTTGCCCTTACCGTACTCGTCGGTAAAGAGAACAGAGTGACCGCGAACTTCGCGCTGGTTCAACCCAGCGTTCAAGCCGATGCTCCGAAGATCGCGAAGGGAGTCGTTGAGGTTCTTGGCGGCGGCAAGGTGCCGACACTAGCTGAGTTAGGAACTCGTGGCTACAACGACACAGCCAACGCGCGCATGAACGACCCGAAGCTTGATTCGTTACTGCGTTCGATGATCCAGAAGACTGCGAGTGAAGAGCAGGTCAAAGAGGCAATCGCGGCGATCGAGACCTACGTCACTGACAAACCCCCAGCGCAACAGCGAATTGGCGACATCGCTCGTCGCATTATCGACGCCGGTAAGCTGAGCAACTATGGAACCCAGCCCGCTCAGACCCAGCTGAAGGTGTGGGCCAAGAAGTATCCGGCGAAGGAAACGCAGAAGAAGAAAGCGACTCGCGGCAAGAGAGCCAAGCAAACTCCATAGAAAGTCCAGCGCAAGCTGCCCGCGACGTCGCTTTGACTATTGACTAGAATTGAAGGGCGCAGGTTCGAGCGATTGGCGAGCCTGCTTCGGACTAAACTCTTCAACAGCGGTGTGAAGCTATGAATTCGATTCGCTTGTCTATTTCACTTTGTTCTTTGTTGGCACTATTGGTGACTGGCTGCGGCAAGTCGCCTGCTCCGGTGGCCAAACCAAAGGCGACAGGGAATAAAATTGCTCAGCAACTCGCCACCGCTCCACAGCAGTCTCCAACGGCGACCCACCAAACGACGACGAAGCGCCGCCACGAGTCCCCGGACGAGCGGACGCGATTCAACGAAATCCCCGAGACGGAAAGCGAGTTCAACTTCGACTTCGGCGGCTCCACAGGCGACTATTCGTATCAAGGCGGTAGCGCTTTCTCGTCACCGGGTAAGAACGAGTCGCGGGAAGGATTGTCCAGTACCAAGATTGTAGAACGAGTTACTTCGTTGCTGCGAGATTCCGTTGACTATGGTCCGACGCTCGCGGTTTGGTTAATCGACGAGTCGAAGAGTGCTCGAACGCTCGTGCAATCCGTCAGCAGCATGATCCAACAGCCCTACGCCAGCTTGAAGCCGGAAGCCGACCCGCAGAAGTTCCTAACGGCCGTCTGTACTTTCGGCGGAAAAGTGCGTTTCCCTGTCGATACTCCCTCGCCTGATCCTGCGTCGCTAACCGGTGCCCTAGACGCAATGCCCACCGACGCGACAGGGCGTGAAATGGTGTTCACCGCGATCAGCGAAGCGCTGAAGAAGTACTCCCGTTATCGGACGGAGGAACGACGAGAAGTCGTATTTGTCGTCGTCACGGACGAGGCAGGCGATGATCAGGATCTTGCCGAAACATTGATCGAAGAACCACGACGACTTGGCATTCCTATCTACGTGATTGGTGTGCCGGCCCCGTTCGGTCGCGCGGCGGCGTTGGATGCTGCGGTCGAGAATCCCGCCGACAAGACGGCAATTCGTCAGGGACCTGAATCCCGCCACGGCGAACACATTGAGCTTGGTTTCTGGGGTGGGATGAACGATTTTCGCATGATGGATTCGGGATTCGGCCCGTTCGCGTTGGAGCAACTTTGTCGCAGAACCAGCGGTCGTTACATCGCCGTTCGTCCGCCGACAAGCGGGTACTCTTTCGCGGGTGCCACGCTCAACGAGTGGCCATCCGGTGGAGTCTGGCAGCCAGATCCAAACATCATGCAGAAGTACGCGCCGGAATACGTTAGCGAGGCGGACTATCAGAAGTTGCTGCAAGGCAATGCCGCGTGTATGGCGTTGCACAACGCGGCTAAAGTGTCGGCGGTCGAGTTTGCCGAGTTGCCGCAAGTCACTTTCGTCAAGCGAGACGAAGCACAGCTGACGAACGAGTTGGCCCGCGCTCAGCAATTGGCGGCCAAGCTGGAGCCGGGAGTAAATCGCATCTATGAAGCCATCGAGAGAGGTGAGAAGGATCGCGGTAAACTGACATCGCCCCGTTGGCAAGCCGCGTTCGATGTCGCGATGGGTCGCGCGGCGGCAGCCAAATCTCGAGTCGACGGTTACAACGTGATGTTGGCCGAATTAAAGCGAGGCAAGAACTTCGAGAATGCAACGAGCAGCACGTGGGATTTAGCAACCGCTGAAAAGACGGAAGCGACAAGCGCTCTCAAGAAGCTCGGCGAGAAAGCCAAGATGTATCTCGAACGTGTCACCACCGATCACCCCGGAACGCCTTGGGCGAAACTGGCCGAACGCGAATTGCAGACTCCGTTCGGTTGGCAATGGACTGAGCGGTAGACTCCTTAGTATCGGGCTGCAACGAGAGCGAGTAGCGGAGCGTTCGGGTAGTTTGACCACAGAGTCACTATCCGTTTGGTCGGTCTCCCGAACGTCAGACGCTGCTCTCAAGTAAAGATCCTAGCTCTCAAGAATATCGAGCCGCTCTTTTAGCTGTGCAAGCTCTTGTCGGAGTTCATCAATCTCTTGGCGTAAAGCTGCAGCGGCGTCTTCAGAGACTCTCGGCGCAGGTGTCGGCTTCGATGACCCGTTGACTGAGATTTCGCTTGCGCGAGCGTTCACCTTTTCCATCTCGTTGGCTTGGTACAAGCCGTGAGTCACGACCTGGCCGCGACCTTCTGGAGTGAGTGAGATGACGAGCCTCTTCTCGATCAAGGATCGTAGAACGGGGCGCAGCGCACCAAGATCCGCAATCGGTTCCATACGTGCGGCACGACCTCGCAATTCGCCGACGGTTTGCTCGCCTCGCAACATCAACTCAGCCATCACTGCCATCTCCACCTTGTCGACGCCGAGCCAGTCGTACAAGCGATGCTTGTACTTTGGGACGCGCCCGTCGCCTTGAATCTCGACGACGACTCCGATGTCGCGGAGTTCCTCTAAGGCCAGCTCAACATCGCTCGGATCGAGCGTCATCTGTGGAAGTCGATTACTCTTCTGATTGCAGCCGCTCGTAACCGCGTTTAACGAAAGTGGGTAATTCTCGGGTGTTGTCTTCGCTTTCTCGACCAATACGCCAGCGACGCGCCGATGGATGCGGTCGAGTGGTTTCCATTTCGGTCCTTCGGCGGATTCGTCGCTCGTCGTTGTTGGTCCAAAGGTATTCATGGCTCATTCCTCGGTGGGCGATGACGTGTGCGAAAAATCTACGCACTGAATTGCTTAGTTACAAGGCCGAACCCGCGATTAAGCTTGCATGCGCCCGCAGGCATGTATTAACATCGACCTGCTTCGATATGTCTGTGACAACCAGATTGCCCCGCCGCTGTCCCAACTGCCCTTCTATGTTTCGACCGCTTCGTTTTTGCTTGCCTCTATTTGCTCTCCTGGTCATTTCGACCAGTGGGTTCGCAAATGATTTGGTGCCACACAGATACAACTTCGAGAACGATATCGTTCCGATTTTGAGCAAGTTCGGCTGCAACGCTTCTGGCTGTCACGGCAAAGCGGAGGGGCAAAACGGGTTCAAACTGTCTGTGTTCGGGTTCGATCCGGACGAAGATTATCGAGCGCTAACGATGGAAGGTCGCGGGCGGCGTGTCTTTCCGGCCGCTCCCGAGCGCAGCCTGGTGCTACAAAAGGCGAACGGTGGCATTCCACACGGCGGTGGAATTCGCATTGATGCTGAGCGGCCAGAACACGAGACGCTGGTCAAGTGGATCAGGGCTGGAGCGCCGTTCGGTTCGCCGGACGATCCATCCGTCGTCTCGATCACGATCACACCGCGCGAAGGCCAATTGTCGATGCGTGCTTCGCAGCCGTTGCATGTTGAGGCCACGTGGAGTGACGGTCGAACGATGGATGTGACGCGACTGGCAACCTATCAATCCAACAACGACGCGATGGCCACGGTCGACGAAGACGGAGTCGTGACGATCGGCGAAGCAGCTGGCGGTGTTGCTGTCCTGGCAACTTACCTCGGCAACGTCGATGTCTTTCAAGCGATCGTCCCGCGTGGCGAGCAAATCGAAAGCTATCCGGAGACGGTCGCAGCCAACTTTGTCGATGGCCCAATTTACGCTCGGCTAAAGAAGTTGAATATCGCTCCTTCTGGTGAGTGTGACGATGCGACTTACATGCGGCGTGTCTACCTTGATGTCATTGGGACTTTACCGAGCGCCGACGAAGCACGACGCTTCCTTTCCGATACAGCAAGTGACAAGCGAGCTGCGCTCGTCGACCAGTTGCTGCGTCGACCGGAGTACGCTGACTACTGGGCGCTGAAGTGGGCAGATCTATTGCGAGTCGATCGACTGAAGCTCGGGCACAAGCGAGCGTATTTGTACTATCAATGGATTCGTGACAGCTTCGCCTCGAACAAGTCATTCGATCAGTTTGCGTCCGAGCTGGTTGCTGCCGAAGGGCCGTTGGTAGATTCGCCTGCCGGTCAGTTCTTCAAAGCCGTTGACAAACCCAACGAGATGGCGAGCACAGTCTCGCAAGTCTTTCTCGGTGTTCGCATCGAGTGTGCTCAGTGTCATCATCACCCGTATGACCGCTGGAGTCAGACGGATTATTACGGGATGCAAGCCTTCTTTACGCAGGTCGCGTTTAAGGCTTCATCGCGAGGCGAGGTTTTGCTTGGAACAAACAAAGCCGCCACCAAACATCCGCGTACCGGCCAGGAGATTCACGCCCACGCTTTAATGCAACCGCTCCCGGCGGCCGCCCCTGAGGGAGATCGACGCAAGCTGCTCGCCGAGTGGATGACGTCACGAGACAATTCGTGGTTCGCTCAGAGTATTGCCAACCGCTATTGGGCTCACTTCATGGGGCGCGGCTTGGTCGAACCGGTCGATGATTTTCGTTTGGCGAATCCGCCATCGAATCCGCAACTGATGGATCAACTCGCCGCGCATCTTGCCGACAACAACTTCGATATTCAACAATTGATTCGGGCGATTGTGACGTCCAAAGCTTATCAACGAGCTTCCGAGCCGAACGCAACCAATCAACTCGACGAACTGAACTACTCGCGTTACCTATTCAAGCGTCTCGACGCGGAAGTATTGTTTGACGCCGTCTGCCAAGCGACGGGTGTCGATGAAAAGTTTCATGGAGTGCCGAACGGAAGTCGTGCGATTCAACTGTGGGATAGCAAAGTCCCGCATTATTTCCTCAAGCTCTTTGGGCGACCGATGCGAATGACCGCCTGTGATTGCGAACGCGTGGCCGAGCCTACAACCGCCCAAGTGTTACATGTCTTAAACTCACCTGAGATTCAAGAGAAACTGTCTCACTCCGGTGGCCGCATCGCAAGACTTCTGTCAACGAGCCCGAGTAACGAAATGTTGACAGACGAACTCTATTTGACATGTTTCAGCCGCTATGCGACCGATGAAGAGAAGCAAGTGGCAGTCGCCTATCTCGCTGGGAACGACAGTCGTGAACAAGCCGCAGAAGATCTAGTCTGGAGCATGATGAACTCATTGGAGTTCTTGTTTAATCACTAGTGTGCCCGCCGCGTCGGAGTCTCATTCCATGATGAAGAATCAGTTCTGTGACGGAATCCAGCGCCGAGATGTCCTGCGTCTCGGAGCCGCGGGTTTGTTCGGTATGGGTGTCTCGTTGCCCCAGATCATGGCGCAACGGGCTCAGGCGGCGGAAGCCGGTGTTCCCGCGAAGGATGTCTCGCTCATCATCGTCTTTCTGCAAGGCGGTCTTTCGACGATTGATACGTGGGACATGAAGCCCAACGCGCCAGCCGAATTTCGCGGCGAGTTTAACCCGATCAGCACCAACGTTCCCGAAATTCAACTTTGCGAACACCTCCCGCAGCTGTCGAAGCAAGCTGACAAGTTTTCGTTGGTGCGTTCATTCGGCCACGGCAATTCAGGCCACGGTCCCGCCGACCACTATATGTTGACTGGCTATTTGCCGACGGCTGGTTTCAATGGTGGTTTGAAACCGAACAATCAGCGGCCGGCTCACGGAGCGAACATCGCCCGGCAACAGGGTCCGCGCGGCTCAGTGCCGCCTTATGTTTGCCTGCCGAAGATGCACAACAGTGGCGGCTCGTCTTATCTCGGCTCGTCCGCAGCTCCGTTTGTTGTCGAGGCAGATCCCAGCTCGCCAAGCTTCTCCGTTCCCGATCTTGCTCCACCATTGGAGATATCGAGCAATCGTTTGGACAACCGCCGCGCGTTGCTCAGTCGTGTGAATCGCTTCGAACGTGCGGCAGAAGTGGATGCGAATACGAACGCCAAAGCGATGAATACTTTTCAGCGGAAGGCTTTCGACTTGATGACGTCCAGCGCGACCAAATCAGCTTTCGACATCGCCCAGGAACCAGACAAACTTCGCGATGCGTACGGCCGTCACTCGCTGGGGCAATCGTGTTTGATGGCACGGCGACTTGTTGAAGCGGGTGTGCGCTGCGTGCTGATCGACCATACGAACTGGGACACGCACTACAACAATTTTACGGTTCTGAAGAGCGACTTGCTGCCGCATCTCGATTCCGCCATGCCGACGATGCTGCAAGACTTGTCAGATCGAGGTATGCTCGACTCGACACTCGTACTCTTCACCGGCGAATTCGGACGGACCCCGCGAATCAACAAGGATGCGGGCCGCGATCATTGGGGTCCGAGTACAGCAATCGCCATGGCCGGGGGCGGCATTCAAGGCGGAATGGTTCTGGGTGCGTCGAACGAACGAGCCGAGAAACCTGCGACCGAACCCAAAGGACCAGCGGACTTAGCAGCCACAATCTATCACTCTCTCGGCATCAGCCCCAAGACCACGTTCCACACGCCAGAAGGTCGCCCGATACCTATCGTTCCGGGTGATGGACGCGTCATGTATGAGTTGTTTGGGTAGGAAGTAAGTAGTGGCTAGTAGGTAGTGCGTAGCAGGAATTGTCTGTAATGGCGAGCAAAAACTACCGCGATCTAATTGTTTGGCAGAAGGCAATGGATGTGGTTGTTGACGTTTACCGTATGACCAGCGAATTTCCGTCGACCGAACGTTACGGTTTGGCATCACAGATGCAACGAGCTGCTGCTTCCATTCCATCGAACATTGCAGAAGGACAGGGTCGGACTTCAGATAAAGAATTTCAACGCTTCCTGTCGATCGCAAACGGATCAAGGTGCGAATTGGAAACGCAGATCATGCTGTCCAGTCGACTAAACTACATAGAAAACGATATGCGATCCGTATTGCTTGAGCGTTCAGAAGAAATCGGACGTTTACTGACCGGCCTGTCCAAATCCCTACAACGATAACTACTTGATTTACGATGTTTACTCGTTACTACAAACGCATCAGCACAACATTGCGACCATTTCTGCTCATGGTCACTACCTACTACCTACTACCCCCTACCTACTCCTTTGCCGACGCTCCGAGCGTCGCGTACATATTTCCAGCTGGTGGACAACGGGGAGCGACGGTCGACTTTCATGTGGGCGGTCACTATCTGCACGACGCTTGCCCATTCGAGATGTTGGGGCCGGGAGTTAATGCGTCGAAAGATCTCATTCGGGCTGAGCGAACACTGTGGTTCGAAGGCCCGGTGATCCCATTGCCGGATTCACAACAAAAGGAAGATTACCCTTGGGCTCAAAACGGGAGCGTTTCGATTGGGGCGAACGCGCCGCTTGGCTTTCGCCGTTGGCGCGTCTGGACGTCTCAGGGTGTGACCGAGTCGATGAAGTTTGTTGTCGGCGATTTGCCCGAGATAATCGAAGAGGAAATCGATGGCGATCCGATTCCAACCCGCGTTGAATTGCCGGTCACTATTAACGGTCGCATGTTTCCCCGAGAAGACGTCGATATTTGGACTCTCGATGCCAAAGCCGGAACGAGCTACACCTGCGAAGTGATGGCAAATCGGCTTGGCTCTCCGCTCGATTCGCGACTAGCGGTATACGATCCGAAGAACCAGCTCATCGCGGAGAATGTCGATGGCAAGGGAGTTGATTCTTTTCTTCGGTTCACGGCCAGTGAAGACGGTGTCTTCAAAGTCCACATCCACGACGTGAATTTTGGCGGGTTACAGCATTACGTCTATCGGCTGTCGATCACGGACAAGCCGCATATCGATCAGGTGTACCCGCTTGGCGGGCGGCGAGGAACTTCGACCGAATTCAAACTATTGGGGCAAGAGACGCCCGAGAAGCCAGTATTGATCACGCTGCCTGAATCAGTTGAAGCAATGTACCGCGACCAACTCGCGATCGGCGGCAATGTGACGAACGAGTTTTCGATTGAGTTAAGCGACTTACCGGAGATACTCGAAGATCATGTGAGCGGGATGGACGTCGCCTCTTTGCCAACGGTGATGAATGGCCGAATCGAGCAGCCCGGCGAGGTCGACTCGTGGTCGGTCATGCTTGCCAAAGGTGAACGGATCTCGCTTGCGGTTCACGCTGCGAGCTTGGGTTCGATGTTAGACTCCGTGCTTTCAATCGTCGACGAGACGGGCCAGGAACTGGCAACGAACGACGATGTCAGTAACGGACAGACGGATTCATCACTCAGCTTCACAGCGCCCGCGGATGGCAAGTATCGGCTCACCGTTCGCGACACGTTCAGTTCGCGAGGAGGAGATCGATTTGCCTATCGACTCTATGCCGAACCGCCCGGCGATCCCGAGCCCGACTTTGAGCTCCAACTCCCCGTCGATGCGTTGACGCTGAATCGTGGAGCAGAAGTCAAGTTGAAAGTGACGACCAAACGAACGGGCGGTTTTCAAGGCGCGATTATGTTGGCGGTCGAGGGACTGCCGGGCGGCGTTACCATCTCCAACAACGAGATCAAAGAAAAGAAGAACGACACACAGCTAACGTTCAAAGCGGATGATACTGCAAAACTGCGATTAGCCAAGCTGCACGTTCGCGGAACGGCAACAATCGGCGAGTCTGAAGTAGAACGTCGCGCGCGCCAACCGATCGAAACGCCAGTAGATCTTGGAGTCGATCATCTCGCACTTGCCGTCGCGATCCCCACGCCATTCAAAGTCGTGGGCAAGTTCGAGACACGTTATGCCGCGCGCGGTTCGACATATTCACGACACTACACGATCGATCGCGGAGACTTCGCGGGACCGATTACGGTCCGCATGGCAGAACGCCAAGTCCGACATCTGCAAGGCGTGACTGGTCCCACGGTTGTCGTGCCAGCTGGCGAATCAGAGTTCGACTATCCCATCAAACTGCCGCCCTGGATGGAGATAGGAAGAACCAGCCGCACAGCCGTCATGGCTGTTGCCGACGTCAAAGACTCTGATGGCTCGACACATCGAGTCAGCTTCACCTCACACGAGCAGAACGATCAAGTGATCGTACTTGTTGACCCAGGACAACTCGATCTGCGGCTCGGTCGAAAGTCGATCGTAGCGTCACCCAAGTCGAAGCAGGTCATTCCATTTCACGTTGGTCGCGGACTAGGAATCGAAGGTGACGTCGAAGTTCGCATGGTGTTGCCAGAACACATACAAGGGTTGATCTCTGAACCCATCGTACTCTCCGCAAACGAATCGGAGGGCGAAGTCACACTGCGGTTCGCCGACACCGTTCGCGGCCCGTGGAACATGCCGCTTACCATTCGCGCAACGGCCATCCGCGATGAAGCTCCCTACACTGCCGAGGCGACGCTGTCGGTCGTACGATGCGCCAATTCACCATCTGCGCCAGCCGATGTAGTGAGTTCACAATAGTCGGCACGATGGCCACGCCTTATCTCGGTCAGCAGAGTAGCCACGAAAAGCACGAAGAGTCACGCAAAGAGATCACTGGATTCTTCTTCCGGCTTTTGTGTCCTTTGGTGTTTTTCGTGGCCGAGTCAGCGGTCTATCATCGTCGCAATGGTAACCGAATGCGTGGCTCAAGGTTCCGTAACCTCCACGTCGATCTTAAGCTTTCGTTCGAGCTGCGAGATTTCTAGCTGAGTGAATTGCTCGGAATGGACTTCCAGCGTACTGACGCGTGGCAGGCCATCGACAATCAAGCCGTTGTAGGAGATTTGTGTACCGCTGATGTCTAGTTTGTTGATCGTGATCTGAGCTAGATGTCGAAGGCAGGCGTCGGTGACTGCCGAATGGGCGAGCGAGAGATCGTCGATTTCGCCAACCGCTATCAACACGCCGACGCCCTCGTCGGTGATCTGCATGTTGTTCAGGGTTAATGTATGCAGTTCCGGGAAGTGCTGAAGATTGGCCAAGCCGCTATCGGTGATTTGTGAATCTTGAAGGCTCAGATATTTAAGTTTTGTACAAACGGTAAACATGGAAAACATTTGGTCAGTCGCTCTTGCGCCGAGTGTTAGGTTCGATGGCACGCGATCATAGATTCCTAACTCGCCACCAGTTGCCTCTGCTCGTGGAGCGAGGATCGCATTCTCTTTCTCTCGGTATGCTCGCCACCGCTCTAAGTTCGCAAGGTAAATGCTGCTGGCCATGGTCACCGCAACGGCACCACCAATTCGCCACCAAGTCAGTCGTTGGAGGTGGGACGTTTGCGAATTGCTAACTTCGTCTTCTTGCCCGTGCTTCCAGGCTTGTCCGCGCGCGACTCGCGCTCCGTTCGCATTAAGCAATAGCAACGAGAGATAAAACATCCCGATCGCTGCCCCGAGAAACGTAAGCACATAGGGGAGGATCTCGATTCGTTTATCCCAAGTGGCGTCGAAGGGAAAGAAGCACTGGAGAATTCCAATGGAGATCATCACGACCATGACCGCGAGCAGCACCAACCACGCGATCTTGGAGGTCATTTGGCCAGCGCCAAGGGCAACACGTGCGTGAATTGGTAACACGATCAGGCTGGTCCCGAACACGCTCAGACCCACAATAGCCATCAACCCCCAGTAGCTACTTGCCCTTTCTTCCCAGATCACTTGCGGAACACGCATTAGCACGAGTACCGAGGCGACGATCGCGATCAGCGAAAAAATGTCCGCCAAACGTAATGGTTGCCGTGGTGGTGGACTTTCGCCATGGAGAACCAAACGCCAACCGAAGTAATGCCGTAGGACGTATAGAGGGCTGGCCGCGACCAGCAGGAGCGTGGGCAGCATCGCGAACCCGGCGATGGATTCAAAATTGAAACTATTCGTCCACGCAAACCCAGCGAGAATGGCGGCGTACCCAGCCGTAGAGATTCCCAATCCCAGAAGATACGCGCCCAGCCATGTACGTTTCGTCAATCCACTGACGAGGACAACGAAACAACACTCACCGACGATAATCCCAGCCACGAAGATTAATGCTTGGATCTCTCTATCGAAGCCTGAAAAGTCGATCCAATCGAAGAGCGGCGGAAGCGAGACGTTTAGCAATACGGCGATGGCGACGAACAACCACATCGGCCATGAACGCGCTTGCAACGTCATCGCGATTCCCCAATGTAGCCATCACTCTCCGAGTGATAAGCGTGTTCCGCACGCCAATGAATTCGGAGTCGTCGCTTTCATTCGAACTCAACTCGCTGGGCTCATCACTCGGAGAGTGATGGCTAGTTCAATTAGTACAGCGCTAGCGAAAGTTTTCGCCGATAGACCGTCGTCAATTCGGAATCGTCGGGCAGGACACGAAAGATATCGACCATGACTTGGCGAGCTGCGTCGCCGACGCCTTTCCTATCGTTTTCGACAAGGGCGAGACATGCTTGGAGTGCTTCTTCGTATTGTTGAGCGCCGGCGAGAGCTTCGGCGAGTTGTAGTTGCAGTCCGAAATTGCTTGGTTCGGCCGCGGCATCCTGTTTCAAGCTGTCAAGATCGACGCCTTCCATGCCATGTAGACCGAGAGCCGCTTTGACTTTCTCCGCTTCTGGTTCGAGGAAGCCGCGTCGTTCTAGTTCGCTGATGACTTGCTGGCAATCGTCGAGGCGTTCCTGAGCCAGTAGAGTACGTGCCAGTCCAATTTGAAACTCCGCCTCGTTAGGAGATTGCTCGGCGAGCGCTCGATATTTGGCTTCGGCTGCCTCGGGTGCCGATTCCTCCAGTCGCTTGGCTTCGGCGATCGTACTGATGGTGAACAGCCGGCCGAGCCAACTGCGAATCTGCTCTTCAGGTAGCGCTCCGGAAAAGAAGTCAACAATCTCGCCGTCGATTACGGCATAGACGGCAGGAATGCCTTGGACGTTGAACTTGGCGGCTGCATCCGCGACTTCTTCCGTGTTCGCTTTGACGAGGATGAACTTCCCGTCAAATTCCGTTGCCAATGCTTCCAGCGTCGGAGCCAGCGCACGGCACGGAGCGCACCACGCGGCCCAGAAATCGACAACGACTGTTGCTTCGTGAGATCGTTCGAAGACGTCCTTGTCGAAGGTGTCAGGTGTCGTGTTGACAATCCAGGGCGACGGTTCTTGTGGTTCTTCGCTCATGACGCTTTATCGCCTTTTGGGTTAAGAAGGAACTCGCACGCTTCAGTTTATGAGTCTGATCGCCGTGAGCAAGTGGCTCGTGCGATCGGAAGCGGACACAACGACAATTCGCCAAATCCGGACTTGCTTGCGATACGAATTCACCCATCTACAATAGGGCTCACGCCTCCCGAGCCCTTCACTCCCCTAAATCACGCCCGCAAGGACTTCATCATGGTAATGCTCGATTATCTCGTCTTGGCTGGATATTTCGTTGTCATGATCGGCATCGGAATCTACGCCTCGCGATTAGTGAAGGAGCAAGAAGACTTCTTTATGGGCGGCCGTTCGTTCGGCAAGCTGATGCAAACGTTCGCGGCCTTCGGTGCGGGAACTGGTTCGAGCGACCCGGTGAATACGGGACGGACGACTTTCACCAGTGGCATGAGCGGCATGTGGAGCGTGATGTATTGGCTGTTTGTCACGCCGTTCTACTGGATCGCAGGCGTTTGGTATCGACGCATGCGACATCTGACCCTTGGCGATTGGTTCGTCGAGCGATATGAGTCGAGAGCACTGGGCGCGGCCTACTGTATCTTTGGCTTGGCCTTCTACATGGTCTACGGTTCGATGCTGTTCTCTGCGATCGGCAAAGTCGCAGCTCCACTCATCGAAACAGACACTATCACGCTCGGCGGGCAAGCGATTGGGATTGAGTATATCTTGGTCCCGATCATTGGCGTTATCGTCCTTGCTTACGGTATTCTCGGCGGTCTGCGAGCGGCTTACATTACCGACTTGATCCAAGGTCTCTGCATTATCTTTTTGTCGATCGTTCTGATCCCGTATGGATTGAACGCGCTCGTCGCCCAATTCGGCGACCCACAGACCGACGGTATGATGGAAGGCTTTCGGTATATGCACGAGCAGCTGCCGAAAGAACACTTCAGTGTCGTCGGTTCGACCAGCACCAGCGAGTTCCCGCTGCATCGCATCGTGGCGATTGTAATTATTAATCTCGTTGGCATCGTCGTGCAGCCGCATTTCATTGCTACGGGCGGTGGCTCGGCGAAGACGGAAAAGGACGCCCGCATCGGTTTGGTTGTCGGAAACTTTCTCAAGAGATTCTGCACAGTCGGCTGGGTGCTGACCGCGCTGATCGCTCTTGCTCTGTACGCGAATGATCCGGACTTGATGCTCGACCCGGACAAGACATGGGGCGTCGCGTCGCGGAGACTACTGGGCCCAGGACTCACGGGCCTGATGCTCGCCTGTTTGCTCGCCGCTCTGATGAGCAGTGTCGATGCCTATATGATCGTCGGGTCGGCGTTAATGGTCCGCAATATCTATGCCCCTTATATCAACAGCACGGCAAGCGAGGCGCAATATATTCGAGTCGGACGCATGACCGGAGTGATCGTCGTCGGTGGAGCTGTGATTGTTTCGCTGTTCTACATGGATGTCTTTACTCAATTGCAACTAACTTGGGTGTTTAACGTTCTGTTCGCCGCGCCGTTCTGGGTCGGCATGTACTGGCGCCGTGCGACAACCGGTGCGGCGTGGGCGACGGTTGCGTTTAACGTGTTTGTATTCTTTGGAATTCCGTTCATGGCACCAAAACTGATGCCAGAGTTGCGAGATAACAAGGATTACCTAATTGCGAATCAGATCGTTCAGACAACGACAATGCGAGCAGCGGCCCCAACTGATGTACTTCGTCGAGAGACTCAAATAGCCGAGTGGGCGAAAGCCAGCGCGCTCGCGGGGCCGGAACTAGAATCCGCCGAACAAGACTATCGAGCCGCGGTGGCCCAGTTGCGCGAATCGACCGCCGAGAACGAAGCGTCGGGCGAAATCATCAATGCGTTGCACCAAGCAACTGCCAGATTGAGCGCCGCGCGTATGGCTGTTGGAAAGCTGGGCTCAAGACCCGAAGCGCTAACAACCGGCGATGCATTTCCCGAGACGAAGACCAGCGGCGGCAAGAGTGTCTTTTGGCCTGGCGGTATCAAACCAGTTGACGCGGACGGCAACGTACTCGCCGACGTGCAGCCTCAAAAAGTGGGAGAGCCGACCGATCTTGACGAGAACACCAAGCAACAAGTCCTCGCATACGAGGACAACGTCACGCTCCGCGGTTTCGGTAACTTCCAGTTGGATTACTTGCTGTATCGGTCTGCGGGAATTGACATGACCTCAATGACCGATGCGACACTCGATACTCTGTCACTGCCACCAAAGATTATTACACCGTTTTTGGTCATGATCCTGATCAGCTTGATCACGCCTCGGAACAGCAAAGAGGGGCTCGACCGCTACTACTCGAAGATGAAGACGCCCGTTGTCCCAGACCACGAGCAAGATCGAATGAACTTGGAAGAGGCCTTTGCAAACATCGAGTCAATGGAGGAGCGGAAGCTCTTTCCGGGCAGCAGTCTCGAAATTCAACGTCCAACGAAAGCCGACATAATCGGAGTCGTCGTGTGTTTCGCCGTCTGTTTCGCCATTATCGGAATGGCAGTTGTTGTCGCGAACATCGGAGGGTGATGCTGCTATTCGTGAAATAGCAAGAATAGTCGTTGTTCACTCCGCGAACAAACGTGCGTTCGCGGAGCGAACAACGACAATGACACCTTGTCCAAATGCGGCAAATTGCCGATTATGGAGATGACCTGAATTCGTCTCCTGCCCAGTGATTGCCCGATGAAACGGACGCTTTTGAAATCCAAGATCCACCGCGCCACGGTGACTGACGCAGACCTTGAATACGAGGGAAGCGTGACGATCGACCCAGAACTGCTTGAGGCCGCAGATATCGTCGTGTACGAACGGGTCGAAATCTACGATATTACCAACGGATCTCGGATCTCGACTTATGCGATTCTTGGCGAACCTGGCGGGGGTGAGATCTGCATCAATGGTGCGGCGGCGCACCTCGTTAACCCGGGCGACTTGGTCATCATTGCCAGCTATGCCGAGTACGACGAGATCGAGATCGAGAATCACGAACCCCGCCTGATCCTCGTCGACCACCAGAACCGACCTCAGCTTGCTCAAGCCGACTGACTACTAATCCTGCCTTCGCGTTCAAATACTGCCTGCAAAGAAACGCACTTTATGCCCAACTACAAGCAGCGACGCGATAAATTGCGCCGACTAGTCCGTGACACGGAAGCCGACGCCATACTCGTTACCAGCTACGACAACGTCACGTATTTGACGGGTTTCACGGGCGATTCTAGCTATCTGCTTCTGACGCGCGATGGTCAGATCATCTTGAGCGATCGGCGTTACACGACGCAGCTCGAAACGGAGTGCCCGAGCATCGACTTGGAAATTCGTGGCCCTGAGTCGACGATACTGGACGGCGTTGCAAAAGTCGTCCGCAAGGCGAAGCTTGGATCACTTGCCATCGAAGCAAGTTCCGTGACATTGGACTTTTCTCAGAAGCTAACGGAGAAGCTCCCCAAAGTCGAGTTGGCCGCCACTGACGGCTTGGTAGAGCAATTGCGTGAGATCAAAGATAGGGAGGAGATCGCGGAGATCCGTGAGGCGATCGAGATTGCGGCGCGAGCATTTGCTGTTGTTAAAGCCGGATTGCGGCCAGAGCAATCCGAGAAACAAGTTGCCGATGAAATCGAACGACAAGTCCGGCTGTTCGGCGGCGAATGCACTGCTTTCTGGCCGATCGTTGGCGTTGGGCCAAACGGCGCGCTGCCCCACTATCGCCCTGGCGGCGTGAAGATCGAAGAGAGTTTCATGGTGCTTGTGGACTGGGGTGCCAAAGCGAGGCTCTATCTAAGCGACTTGACGCGTATCATCGTAACTGGCAAAGCACCGGCAAAACTGGAGCGAGTCTACAACGTGGTTCTTAAGGCGCAGAAGAAGGCCATCGCGGCGATCCGTCCTGGCGCGATCATGGAGAATGTCGATGCCGCGGCGCGGAAGGTTATCACCGACGCCGGCTTTGGAAAACAGTTCGGACACTCGCTGGGTCACGGCTTTGGACTTCAAATTCATGAGCAACCGCGACTCGCCATTCACCAGAAGCGTCCGCTCGAACCAGGAATGGTAGTTACGGTCGAGCCTGGGATCTATTTACCTGGAGCGTTCGGTGTGCGAATCGAAGACGATATCCTAGTGACCAAGGACGGACACGAAGTTCTATCTCACGTTCCGAAGGAATACAGCGACTGTGTGATATGATCGTTTAACCCGGTCGCATCGCGACCGCTGAGTGCGAATCGACCGTCGCAATGCGACCGGGTTAAACGACAAAAGCGCAAGTACGAACAGCCATGTTGAACGTCAATGCAATTCAAGAGTCCTTGCAAACCTTCAAACTTGATGGTTGGTTGCTGTATGACTTTCGCGGCATGAATCCGTTAGCTCGCCGCGTTCTCGGGATGAGTGACGACAATGTCGGTTCGCGGCGCTGGTTTTACTGCATCCCGGCGGAGGGCGCGCCCATGAAGCTTGTCCATCGTATTGAATCGGGAGCATTAGACGGTTTGCCGGGTTCCGTAAACGTCTATCTCAAGTGGCAAGAGCTGGAAGCCGGAGTCGAGCGGCTCGTTTCTGAGATGGGCCGTGTGGCGATGGAGTACTCGCCGAACAATGCCAATCCATACGTGTCTCGCGTGGACGCAGGGACCATTGAGTTAGTCCGTCGATTCGGCTGCGATATTGTCTCGTCTGGCGATTTGATTCAGCAGTTCGAGGCTGTCTGGGATGACGAGCAGTGGCAGATGCATCTCGAGGCATCGGAGCATACGAACGCGGCGTTTACCCGTGCGTGGTCATTGATCGCTGACCGGATTCGATCTGGCGAACGGGTCACAGAATGCATGGTGCAGGAAGAAATCATGCAGCACTTTGCCGAACGCGGGATGACGACTTATCATCCGCCGATCGTCGGAGTTGGACCTCACAGCGGCGATCCTCACTTCGAGCCTGATGCCAACAACGATACCGAAATGCAAAACGGCGATTTCGTGCTGATCGATCTCTGGGCCAAGATGGACCAGCCGCGAGGAGTCTACAGCGATCTGACTCGAGTTGGTTACATCGGCGAATCCGTGCCGCGGCAGTACGAGGAAGTGTTCAAGATCGTCGCTGATGCCCGCGATGCCGGAATCGCGATTGTCAAAGACGCCTTTGCCAAGGGCGAATCGTTACAAGGCTGGCAAGTCGACAAAGCGACTCGTGATGTGATCGACACGGCCGGGTATGGTGACGCGTTCTTTCATCGGACGGGCCACAGCATCGGGCAAGAGACGCACGGCAACGGTGCCAACATGGATAACCTCGAAATGCGCGACGAGCGACTTGTGTTGCCTGGTACGTGTTTCTCGATCGAGCCAGGCATCTATCTTCCGGAGTTCGGTATTCGAAGCGAAGTCGATGTGTTCGTTGATCACGATGGGAACGTTCACGTTACCGGCGGCGATCTGCAACAAGCGGTGATCTCTGTGTTGGCGGAATATTGACGCTAAGGAGTTGTACTCATGTTGAAAACGTATCTTTACCTGACCACGCTCTTCGTCGGTTGCTTCATCGCGGTCGGCTGTAGCGTGTCGAATCCAGCTTCAACCGTAGAGGCCGAGCCGATGGCAGAGATTCCTTCCGACGAAACCTTACAGCCCGTCTCCGCGACCGTTGAAAGCAACTCCGAGACTTCAGAAGCAAAACAAGAGATCGCGACTTTCGGCGCCGGTTGCTTCTGGTGCGTTGAAGCAGTCTTCAAGGAACTCGAAGGAGTCGTCTCGGTCGAGTCTGGATATACAGGCGGTCATGTGGTGAATCCGACTTATGAGCAAGTCTGCGATAAGACGACGGGACATGCAGAAGTATGTCGCATTACTTTTGAGCCCGCAAAGATTAGCTTCGACGAGTTGCTCGAAGTCTTTTGGCAGACGCATGATCCAACGACGCTCAATCAGCAAGGCGCAGACCAAGGGCCCCAGTACCGGTCGGCGATTTATTACCACAACGATCAGCAAAAGGAACTTGCTCAGCACTACATGAAAGCTCTCGATGAGTCCGGGGAGTTTCGTGCTCCGATCGTCACCGAGATTACCGCTGCGACGATCTTCTACAAGGCCGAGAATTACCATCAAGACTATTACGCCTTGAACCCGTATCAGGGTTATTGTGCATTCGTCGTGAAGCCTAAAGTCGACAAGGTGCGCAAGGTCTTCAAGGACAAGTTGAAGAAGGACGTCGATTCAGCTGAGTAGCGCATCCGTTACGCCGTCGTCTGGTAGCTCTCTGACCACGCCAGCAGATCTTCTTTTCCCTTGCGATCACAGAAGTCGCCAAATGATTCGCCCTTGGTGCGTTCTTGCTTGAAGTACACGAACAGCGGCGTGAGCGTCGGCACAACCTCGGCTTCGGGCACCAAATCTTTGTAGATGAAGTTCAAGCGATTACCGAGTAACCGACCGCCGACGGAAACGGTGTACTTGCCTGCTGCTTTACCTACCAAACCAATGTCCGAGTTGTAAGGTCGGGCGCAACCATTCGGGCAGCCCGTCATGCGGACTGTAAACTCTTCGCTCGCGAGCCCGAGCTTGGCGAGTTCGACTTCCATCTGATCCATGACGCTGGGCAGAGCGCGTTCGGCCTCCGTGATCGAAAGGCCACACGTCGGCCACGCCACGCAAGCCATCGACCATTTCCTGACCGTCGAAACATCCTCCGACAAGGCGATGTTGTGGTCGCGAAGGATGCTCTCCAGAGTCGATTTGCTGCGACCAGCAATGTCTGTGAAGAGAATGTCCTGGTGCGACGTCAATCGAATACCGGGCTTGAGTCGACCGCAGATCTCGCGGAGCGCGGACTTCAGTTGAAACGAGTCGTCATCCTTGATGCGCCCGTTCTCGACGTTCAATCCATAGAACCACTTGCCATCGCCCTGCTTGTACCAGCCCATGTGATCATCGAAGCCAGAAACGTCGATTGGATCGGGCTCGCGAAGTTTGTTCCCGTAGTACTCTTCCACCTTCGCCTTGAATCGTTCCAAGCCCCAGTTGTGAATCAAGTACTTAAGCCGCGCGACCTTACGATCGCTGCGATTGCCAAAGTCGCGTTGAACTTTCACAACGGCTGTTGCAAGATCAACCGCTTCACTCGGCGTTACGAAGGCGAGCTTCTGTCCCAACGCGGGAAAGGTCTTTGCGGCACTGGGCGTCACACCTTGGCCGCCGCCAACGAGCATGTTGTAGCCAGTGATGTTGCCGTCTTTGCAGATCGCCATCAGCGACAAGTCATGCGTGTACATGTCGACACAATTGTCATCCGGCAAGCCAACTGACATCTTGAATTTACGCGGTAGGTACTGTCGACCGTAAATCGGTTCAATCTCGTGGCCGTTCTTTCCGCCGCCAACCAGTTCGTCTTCGCCCGTCTTCAGATCGCGAAGCCAAAGCTCGTGATAAGCCGACGTCCGGGGCGCAAAATGCGCGGCAAGTTGGTCCGCCATCGCTTGCATTTCGTCATGGACGGCATCGTTGCGATGCGGAGCCGGGCAGCACATGACATTTCGATTTATGTCACCACACGCGCCTAGGGTCGTAAGCTGACTTGCATTGATCTGCTCGATAGTTTGCTTCAAGTTGCTCTTGATGACGCCATGAAGTTGCAATGCTTGTCGACTGGTGATACGTAGCGTCGAGTTTCCAACCTCATCGGCCAAATCGAGCTGAGCCAGCAGTTGGGGACTCGTCAGTTTCCCACCGGGAATCTTCGAGCGGACCATGAACATGTAATCACGTTTCGATTTAGCTCCTCCGCCTCTCGCACGCGCGTCGCGATTATCTTGTTGGTACGTTCCGTGATGCTTCAGCAGCTGGACGCTACTTTTTCCAAAGTGATCGTTGCCATCGACCAGTTCTTCTGGAATTTCACCGCGAAGGTGCTGACTCGCATCTTTGAACTTCTCGACCTCACTGGGCTTTTTCGGATCGCCCAATGGAACGTCGCCCTTTGCGGGAGCATCTACCTTTACTTGGGCGTCGGATTTCGCCGCTTTCCCGTTTGCGTCGGGCTTTGATGCTTCGCCGCGTGCCATCGCGAGGATGTCGGCGGTACTCAGGCCCGGCTTCGCCGACGGCTCGGCCTTGTCCGATGCGGGCGCATCGACGATTACTTGTTCTTTTGCAGGGTCTCCGCTCGAGCTTAGGGCCGCCAGCAGCTCCTTGTAGGCCATTTGCTGGATCGACTCGGAATCGAACCCATTGACGGCATTCGCGATCGAAGGCATTTGCCGGAGTAGTTCTTGATATCGATCGTTCGCCATGCGAACTGTCCTTTTGGGTTGCAATCTATGTGGAACGTATCGACGCAAACCGCGATACTGCTGTGCTTTACGAACGAGGAACGCAGCTTACCTGGATAGTCAAGTCAGTATAACTTCCCTGATCGGCAACGGCCAACTCCACAATATAGCGGAAGTGGTCTAGAATGCTCGCCCGATCAAACATGAACCGCTACTTCCCGAAAGGATGGAACTTGTGGCTGCACAGCTACTTGATGGAAAAGGGATTGCCAAGCAGATCCGAGACGAAATCAAGATTGATGTCGCCGAGTTTGTCGAAAAAAGCGGTGTTACGCCCTGTTTGGCAGCCGTCTTGGTGGGGGACGACCCGGCAAGTCAGGTCTATGTCAGGAACAAGGAGCGGGCTTGCGAGGTCGCTGGGATCACGAGCCAATTGCACCGTCTTTCAGCAGACACAAGTGAAACGGATTTGCTCGCGCTGATCGAGCAGCTGAATGGCGATCCTGCAGTACACGGGATCCTCGTCCAGCTCCCGCTGCCGTCGCATATCACCGAAACGAAGATTCTCGATGCCGTCCATCCGCTTAAAGATGTCGATTCGTTCCACGCAGAAAACGTCGGTCTCGTTGTTCAAGGTCGCCCCCGATTCCTGCCCTGCACGCCGCACGGAGTCGTGCAGATTCTTCATCGTTGCGGAATCGAGATCAGCGGCAAACATGCTGTTGTCGTTGGGCGTAGCGAAATCGTCGGCAAACCGCTCGCAAACATGCTTCTGCAACGCGGCTCGAATCTAGGCCCATCAGCGGCCAACGCGACAGTCACCGTCTGTCACAGCCGCACTGCGAACTTGCCGGAAATCACGCGCCAAGCCGACATCCTGATTGCCGCGATCGGGCAAGCCAAGTTTATCACGGCCGACATGATCAAACCGGGAGCGACTGTCATCGATGTTGGCATCAATCGCACGGACGATGGATTAGTCGGTGACGTCGATTTTGACGCAGCGCTGGAAGTTGCCGGCGCGATCACACCAGTTCCAGGCGGCGTCGGGCCGTTAACTATCGCGATGCTTCTCTGGAACACGCTGGCGGCCGCGAGGATGCAGGCGACTTAGGCTTGCAAGTCGTCGAAGGTTGGTCGCCAGAAAGGCAGTTGCGGAAATAGAATGCTCGCTGTTTCTGTTGCGACGCGCGTCGAGGCGCTAATTCTTCCGGCATCGACAGCTTCGGCGACGTTGAGGTGACCGAGCAGCAGTTGCGTGAGATCGTTGAAATCACATTCAAGATAGCTGCGCCCAAGCTTCTCTTGTAGCAATTTCACCGTACGTTGGCGGATGGAGATGGCATATCGCTGGCCTTCGATCATCAGGCCAAGCTCACACGGAAAATCGAGATCGGCAGCGGCGGCTCGTTCGTGCAAAAGCTCTAACGAATCAACAAGCATTGGTAGTGGGTCGAACAATTTGACCATCGTGACTTCGCCATTGTCAGATTCGCCCTGGCAGGTTCGACCGCCGGCCTGTGCCAAAACTTGATGCAATGGTTCATCGGCCGCCGCATCGAGTCGCACGTGGTGCAGATCGCGCTCGATCGCGTCGCCACATGCTCTCGAAAGAAGTCGTGCTCCGGCATCTTCGTGCCCTGGTGCTGCGACAAGTTCGACAATGCGATCCTCTCGCATCACCGCGTATCCGACGATGGGCGATAGCGCATCGTTCAGTTCTAACTTGTCAGGGCCTTCGATCGCGACGTAGATGCTGTCGTAAGCGCGTCGGCTGATCAGCCATTGCCAATACGCATCCGTTCTGGAAAGTGAGCCGAAAGCGCCTTGAGTGCGCTGCGAATAAAGTCGTGTCAGTGCCGCTAATTCGACGTGCCGCCAAATGCGAATGCTCAGCGGGACGGTGTCGGGTACGAGGGGGTTATGTACCGGTGCGTCGCACTGCTGAAGTCTGGACAAAATATCGCGAGCGCCGGCCGTCGAGTAGCTGTGTCGAACGCCAATTGTCCAGCCAAGGCGAGCGAAAAACTCAGGCTCTCGCGTTCGAAGAAACGCCATTCGCGAACCACTAGCAACTATCGATTGCTCCGCCGCCGTCACCAATTCCGTGGCACACCCTTCGCTGCGGTACTCGGGCGAGACGACGAGATCGCTGAGCGTCGAGACTGGCAGCAGCGTCCTGCCAAAATGCATTTCACGATTCGCGATTCGCACGTGGGCGACGATTTGTTGATTGCGTTTGACCAGCAGCCGATCGCTCGGCTCGTAGAAGGGATCGTCGAGCTGATGATGAAACTCGGCGGAACTGGGTTGGTGCAAAACGCTGGTGAGCAGCGTGTGGATATCGTGATGATCGCCGGCTCGGGCCGCTGCGATGCGGAACGCTTGATCCGTGCCGAAGCGATGTGATACCGGAGCTACGCTGGGGAGAGAGTCCGACGGCAGCCGATGAGACTGTCGTGAATGAGTCTCTGCCGCAGGTCGGAGAGTTGTATCGCGGTCAGATTTACTACGTGTAGCAGCGCTCGAATTCATGACTCAGCATCCCTTCTGCGAAGTCGGTCGATCCATCAGGGCTTAAGTTGTCCGTCTAACTTATAATTGTTTCTTCAAATGTCTAGTAGTAAAGGTCGCAAAGTTGCTTCGGGAAATAAGCAAAAGGAGTATTCACGCGATCCCAACAGCGTGCCGATCCGTGCTTGTTCGATCAAATTCGCACGCTCGTGGAGCAGCTTCATCCTCTGCTGCTCAACCATTGGCTGCATCGCGTCGTTAAGCTGGGCGATTTGCAAGTGGCGATTTTGTCGACTATCGAATTGAACTTCGGTCGTAATTAGTTTCTGTTTGGCCGTGACTAATGAAGCAGCTTCGGGCAGCGAAACGAGATAGCGCTGTGGATTAAATCGCAGCTCTCGGAGCTTTAACTGAGTTGCGAGGATCTCCGTGTCAGCGACCACGGGATGTTCGATCGGCAACTTGGCAGTCGCCGTAACCGTGACGAACTTTGGAGCGGTGAACCCAAAGAAACGTTGAATGATTGCGTCGGTCAGTTGATCGTACTTTGCCCCACCAATCCCATGAATGAAGAGATCACATAGGAATAATCGAGCAAACATCGTCGTCAGCAATGCACGTGAACGTAGCTTAATTCCCTGGTCACTTAGTTGCCGCAGTTGCTCGACACCTACCTCGCATGAGCCATCTGACGTTAGCGATAGAAGATGTCGTTGGGCCTGTCGATCTGTGATCTCAATGCCGTCTCGGACTTGACGGACAAACAAACGCCGGCGCCGAGGATCGGTCGCGGACCACAGCCAGAACGGTGCTTCGAGCCATTCGCCGTCCGCTGCCAACGGGGGGACAGGATGAGTTTGACTACGAACTCGATTCGCTCTTCGATATTCAAGCAACAACTCGTTATGAATCTGCTGAAACTGTTGCAAACGAGTCAAAAGTGTCGCTGCGAACCACCGAAAGGGATCCGCATCGCAAACTTGGCTCAAGGGAAGCTCTAACGTCTTCAGACCCCAAGAGGCTTCCAATTGGTGGCGGGCTTGCGAGAGACAACTCCCTAGATTTTGGCTTGAAATCGAGGCAGTCACTACGTTCGGCCATAGTTGTTCGACGAGCGGACTGTTGATTGAACGAAATAATTTCGAGCGGACTCGCTCAGCAAATGAATTCAACAGTTCGGGGTCCATGAGACGACGTTCCTCGAACGGTATCTCATTCCGTGCTTGATCGAAGGCGACTTGTTCGACGAGCGGGCTGTCGACGGTTCCGCTCGGGACACGAATTGTCGCCTTTCCAATCGTGTCGTTGTCGATCAACAGGTTGATGCCAACCGCTTGCCGCTTGCGGGCGATCTGGTCGAGAACGAAGTTCTTATACCAAACACCAGCGTGGTAAAGATCCGGCTGGTGCCCTGTCATCACGATCGGAGTACCTGCCAAACTCAGCGAACCCGGTACGTCGCGATATACGCTTGTGTATTCGATGGCTGCATCCAGCAGAAGTGATCGTGCGGTGCCGGACAGCGAGGCGAGCGATCGTCCTTGCAAGTCGCAGTCGCCTCGCCTGGCTGGATCGAGATTGGCCGAGAGCTGCGACTGTACATCTGACAGCGGCGGATCAATCAGCCGCCCGCCGTGATCCTTCGGGCTACGCAAGCGACGATACTGCATCGCGCTATTCACGCGACTCATCAGACGCTGTCCGTACAGTTCGATAACGCAAGTCGCTCGCTGTCGCCGCCGACCGCGGCAATGCTTCGATCGAGTACAAGATGGTAATACTCCAATCGCGTCGCGCCATCATCGAGTACTCCACCAAACGAACGCTTCTCTTCCAAGTAAACCAGCGGCACCGGAAGTTCGACGATCCGCAAGTCGGCGTGTGCGGCCTGAGCCCACAGCTCAAGTGGCATCGCGTAACCATTTTCAGTTAGCTGCAACGAACGCATCGCATCAACGCGATAAGCTTTGAAGCCACAAAACGCGTCCGTCAAACACAGACCTAAGCGACGATTCAATTCGGCCGTTACCTGTTCGTTGATTCTCCGTCGTTGCGCCGGTGGTTCGCTATCGCCCTCGAATTGTTCCAAGTACCGGCTGCCCGACACAATGTCGACGTCTTGGCAAGCAGCCGCGAATCGCGGAATTCGTTGCGGTTCGTGCTGGCCATCGCAGTCGATCGTAACGACGATCTCATAATCGTGCTGCATCGCATATTCGAAGGCGCTATGCAGTGCCGCACCGTAACCACGATTGACCACGTGAGTCACGACTTGGATGTCCCGTTGACGGGCAAGTAGCTCGGCAGTTCCATCCGTGGACCCATCATCAACGACAAGAATCTCGTTGCTATGTCGTCGAACTTCCGTCAGCACACGATCGACGTGTTGAACTTCGTTATAGACGGGCAGTGCGGTTAGCCAACGTTGTGACATGTCAGTCCAGGCGAGACGCGGGGCGATAAACGGCAGGAGCCCAATTTGGCGAAACGGATTGCGATTCGTATCGAATGCCGTGCGACCGAAGTTCACGATCACATCCCTTCATTCTAAGAAGGCAGAGGCTATAGTCAACGCATACCCGCGTTCTCGCGGAAGCTTATCAACTGCGAACCACAAGACGTCGTCGATGCAATCGATAGCCATTATAACTCTGGCCATACTCGCCGCAGTCACGTATGGCGTTCTTCACGATCAGGTCACTGCGCGGGTTTGCGTAGAGTATTTTACAATTGGGCACCCACCTTTATTCACATTCGAGACAAAATCGCCCACACTTCTCGCTTTCGGATGGGGCGTCGCCGCCACTTGGTGGGTCGGATTGATTCTCGGAATCCTACTCGCGTTCGTCTCGCGCGCGGGGCAGCGACCGAAGGTACACGTAAATGAGCTTTATCGTCCGTTGGGACTCTTGATGTTCGTCGCGGCGGTTGCTGCGCTGGCGAGTGGCGTTCTGGGGTATACATTATCAGCAAACGAGGTGGTCAACTTGGTCGAGCCCCTCCGCTCGCAAATTCCACCGTCGAAACACTCTCTGTTTATCGCCGACCTTTGGGCTCACACCGCGAGCTACGTTGTTGCGTTTTGCGGCGGCCTAATCTTAATCGTCTACACTCGACAGAATCGTTTGGTACGTCAGTGAACGGGATCGCGAACTGTCGCGTTCTTTGCACCGCACCTCGCAAAGATTAGCAATTTGCGAATCCGGTCGCTAAACTCAACCAGTCTGAAACGTATCAATCTCTACTTTTTGGGTGATGTATCATGCACTCTCGAAACGCTTCCCTGCGGTTGCGAGCTATTGTTTCGTTACTCTTTCTCACTCTTGCTTCAACGTTCGCACAATCGATTGTTGCTGATGACACCGTATTGAAGCTGCCAGCGCGATGCCAAGTCGCCGACGACGATCAAGCATTTCGCCCGTGTAACGAGACGTTGAACTGGGCCGCTAAAGAGACAGCGATCGTTGTCTGCGACATGTGGGACAAGCATTGGTGTCAGGGAGCGACACGTCGCGTTGCTGAGATGGCACCTCGGATGAACGAAGTGATCTCCGCAGCTCGCGACAAGGGAGTCTTGATCATCCATTGCCCAAGCAGTTGCTTGGATTTCTACAAAGACACTCCGATGCGGAAGCTCGCACAGCAAGCTCCGGTGGTCGAGACGAAGATCCCACTTCAAGGATGGTGCCATCTCGATACGAAGCAAGAGTCGGCTCTCCCAATTGATGATTCGGATGGCGGTTGCGATTGCTGGCCACAGTGCAAGAACTATCAAGCATGGACTCGGCAGATCGCTGCGATTGATATTCAGGAAGGCGACGCGATCACTGATAGCGCCGAAGCCTACTTCTTGATGAAGCACCGCGGAATCGACAACGTCATCGTCATGGGCGTGCATACGAACATGTGCGTCTTGGGACGCCCGTTTTCCATTCGCCAGATGGTGAATCAGGGCCAGAACGTCGTGTTGATGCGCGACATGACCGACACGATGTACAACTCGAGAATGAAACCCTTCGTGCCACACGTAAAGGGCACAGACTTGATCACCGACCACATCGAAAAATTCTGGTGCCCCACGATCACGTCGACGGCATTTACGGGAAAGTCGGCTTTCGCATTCGCTGAAGCGAAGCAGCCACACGTGGTGTTCGTGATTGGCGAACGCGAGTATGAAACAAAGGTGACGTTGCCTGAATTTGCAAAGAAGCAATTAGAGCCACGCGGAGTTCGCTGCACTTTCATTCACGCTGACGAAGCGGACAAGAATAATTTCGCAGGCCTAAAGGCTTTGAAGACGGGCGACCTTCTATTCGTCAGCGTCCGACGGCGTTCTCTCCCGAAGGAGCAACTCGACTTGGTCCGTGAATTCGTTGCGGCTGGCAAGCCAGTGGTCGGCATTCGCACCGCAAGTCATGCCTTCCATACAAAAGGTGTCCACCCAGACGGCCATGCGGAATGGCAAGAGTTCGATGCGGATGTACTTGGTGGAAACTATCACAGCCATCGCGCAAACGGAATCACGAGCGTCTTAACCGAAGCCGATGGAGCCAACGGCCATTCGATACTTGCTGGAGTTTCCGTCGACTCGTTTATTGGTGGTGGTTCGCTGTATCAAGTGAGCCCATTGGCAAAGACCGCGACGCCCCTGATTATCGGCAGTATTCCGGACTATCCCTCGGAACCGGTTGCTTGGACGCATCAATATGGCGATAGCCGCGTTTTCTATACATCGTTGGGGCATGTGAGCGACTTCAAGAATGCCGCGTTCAATCGCTTGCTCACGAACGCGATTTTTTGGTCGCTTGATCGTCCGGTTGCTCCAACAAACAGCCCAAGCCCGCAGTGAGGTCTCGCGCTGGTTCTCACGTTTGCGTTCCAGGATGAGCCCTGCCTGAGTCTTGCGATTGGCGCGACGGTAATGTTCGACCGCAAAGTTTGCAGGTTGTGGCATTTAGGCTGGCAAGAAGTGTTTACGGCTTGAGGAATTCTTTCCGCGAGCGCGGTAGACTGTAGCAGCGGTCAGCGAATTGTGATCTGACCGCAAAACAAGCTAACTTGGCCGCCTCTTCCGGTTCAGATCCCCTTCTTCTCGCATGGCACAAAACAACTCGCATTTAGACGTGTTGTCAGTTCCGACGTCGCTGCTGGATCAGTCGCGCGACGCGGTTTGGCGAGCAAACGCCGAGGGGCGATTGTCGTATTTGAACCAGACAGGCGAGCAGTTATTCGGTCGGTCCTTTCAAAGCCTCGAGAAAACGCCCACGTGGTGGTCCGATGTCGTTCATCTGGACGATCATGACTCGTTCATCGCGAGTCTCGCGACCGAATTGCCGAGCGAAGTAACCGTCCGGATTGTTCGGCCCGATGGTACGAGCGTCACGGTTCGCCAACATGTCCAGCATGTCACGAGTGCCGGCACTGGAACCGAAACGTTGGCGATCGTGATGCAAGCCGACGGAGCGACGGATTCCGAACGGGCGCTACGCGAAGCCGAGGCCAGTTATCATGCGTTGATTGATAGTCTGCCACTGTGCATGTTGATTAAAGACCGTGATGGAAAACGAACCCTCGCGAATCGTAGCTATCTGGAGTTGCATGAGAAGACGCTAGAAGAAGTGGTCGGCAAGACTGATAAGGATCTGCTTCCGCATGAACTGGCCGAGAAGTACTCACGAGACGACCGGGAGGTCATGCGTACGGGTGCGATCCTGCTCGGCAAAGAAGAGTATCGCACCGAGGGCGGAAAGAAGCTTTGGATCGAGCGAATCAAGTGCCCGTTGCGCGACGCGGACGGAAGGATTACTGGAATCCAGTTACTGTTCTGGGACATTACGGAGAAGCGGCAAGCGGAGGAAGCATTAGACAAGGAGCGATATCTACTTCAAACTTTGTTGGAAACGATTCCCGACGCGATCTATTTCAAAGATCGCGAAAGTCGATTCTTGCGGATCAGCCAAAGCATGGCCGAGAAGTTTGGCTTGAAGGATCCGTCCGAAGCGATCGGAAAGACCGACGCCGACATCTTCACCGAGGAACACGCGCAACAAGCCCGGGCCGACGAACTCGCGATCATGGAATCGGGACGGCCGCTCGTCGCATCAGTCGAGAAAGAAACATGGCCCGACCGCGAAGACACATGGTGCTCTTCGACGAAGATGCCGCTGCAAAATAGCAGTCAGGAAACTGTCGGGACGTTTGGCATCTCGCGAGATATTACTGATTTGAAGCGAGCGCAGGACGAGCTGCGTGAAGCACGCGACGCCGCGGATGCTGCGAATCGCGCGAAGAGCGAGTTTGTTGCGAACATGAGCCACGAGATTCGCACGCCGATGAACGGCATCATCGGCATGGCGGAACTGCTGGTTGATACATCGCTCACACGCGAGCAAACCGACTACCTGGGAATGATTCGACAGTCAGCCGACTCGCTACTGCGATTGCTAAATGACATACTCGACTTCTCGAAAATCGAAGCCGGCAAACTCGAACTCGAAACGCTGCCGTTCAACCTATCGGATTGTGTTGGCAAGACAACGCAAACGCTCGCTGTTCGAGGGGCAGAGAAAGGACTGGAGTTGGCATGTCGGATCGCTCCAGAGTTGCCAGAGCGCATCATCGGCGATCCCGGACGAGTACGACAGATGATCGTGAACCTCGTTGGCAATGCGATCAAGTTCACCGAGAAAGGCGAAGTCGTCGTTGAAGTGACCGAAGCGAGTCGATCGAACGGTAACATTCGGCTGCACTTCGCGGTCAAAGATACAGGCGTCGGCATTCCTCCGGACAAGCAGCAATCCGTGTTCGAGGCATTCACCCAGGCTGATGCTTCGACGACTCGGCGGTTTGGGGGCACGGGACTCGGGTTAGCAATCTCGTCCCAGTTGGTTCGGATGATGAAGGGCGAGATCTGGATTGAGAGTGCCGTCGGAAAGGGAACGACTTTTCACTTTACGTCTGAGTTCGAGATCGCTGACGATCAGCCGGCCCCGAGTTCGTTCGAGCGATCGTCGCTGGCCGGCTTGCCTGTGTTGGTCGTTGACGACAACCAAACGAATCGTCGCATTTTGGAAGAGATGCTAAAGAGTTGGAGCCTTGCGCCGAAGGTCACCGAAAGCGGTGTCGAGGCCCTGACCGAGATGCAACGCGCGGCGAATGAAAGCGAGCCCTATCGACTCGTCTTGCTAGATTGCATGATGCCTGGAATGGATGGCTTCTCGCTCGCCCAATTGATCACCGGCAATATCGCGCTGGCCCATCCAACGATAGTGATGATCTCATCGGCCGCCCGACCAGGCGATGCGCGGCGTTGTCGCGAGATCGGCATTTCGCGTTACATGACTAAGCCCGTGATCAAGTCGGAACTCCTCGACGCAATCCTCGAGGCGCTGGATGAACGTGGAGGAGAATCGATCATCGAGGAGCCGATCACGGCCATCGAACCGAGCGGTCCCGCGTTGCGTGTTCTGCTTGCCGAAGACGGCCTCGTCAATCAACGCGTGGCAGTGGGATTCTTGGAGCGAGCGGGACATCATGTGACGGTTGCGGAGAACGGTGCGGTTGCGATCCGCTGTTGGGAAGATCAGCCATTCGACGTCATTTTGATGGACGTTCAAATGCCGATTATGGACGGCTTGGAAGCAACAGCCGTCATCCGTGAGCGAGAGTCGGCATCTGGGAAACGGACGCCAATTATTGCAATGACAGCGGCGGCGATGAAGGGTGACAGAGAACGATGCCTTGATGTTGGCATGGATGATTATGTGTCGAAGCCAATCGCACCAGATGCGATGTTTGCGACCATGGCAAAGCACGTCGATCGACTGACCGCGTCGGATTCGGCCACGTCAGTAGAGCCAACGATCGATCCGAGTGGGATCGTCGATTTTGATACCGCGTTGGACCGCGTTCCCGGCGGCTTGGAAGTGCTGCAAGACCTCGCCAAGATATTCCTCATGGAATGCCCAAAACTTGTAAAGGATTTGCATCAGGGCTTGGCGGATGAAAATGCGGAAGCAACCCAACGGGCGGCTCACACTTTGAAAGGAGCGGCTCGAATTCTTTGCGCAGGTCGCCTGTCGGTGGTCGCCGCCGATCTCGAACATCTCGCCAAAGACAAGCACTTGGAGGCCGTCCGCTTGCGATTCGACGAAATTGAAGCGACCGTCGATCAGGCCTGCAAGGTGATCAAAGCGTGGCGCGGCTGAATCGCAAGTTTAATCCCCGATATCGGTACGCTCGATCTGAAATATTTTGTCGAAGCGGCGACTGGAGAATTGTTCGTAGACTTGGGGTGAAACGTTGCTAAGGACGAGATCCTTGCTAGTCGCATTGGCTTGCTTGTTGACGGTCAACAGCATCGATATGGCGGCGTTTGCCACGTATTCGACTTTGGAGAAATCAATTTGTAAATCGTTGCAGTCTGCTCGTCGCACTAGATTCAACAAGCGATTTTTTATCGCCTCCATGGTCACGAGGCTGACCATTTTCTTATCGTTGATTCGCACCGTATAGCTACCTGGTGCCGTAGTCAACTTCTCGATGGTGAGTGACCGTTTTGCCGTTACCGGGTCAGCCTTTTCCGCGTTGTCTCCCGGCGCTGAATAGCGACTGCGACTCAACGCAAAGGTCAGCGATCGCGTCAGCCATTTGGAGTTGACCTCACTCTTTACGAAATAGTCTGCCGCTCCTTGATGCAGCGCGAGTAACGACAACTCTTCGTCATCAACGCTCGTGTAGATGACGACCGGTAGTTTGGCCGCTGCGGCATGGAGGATATTAAAAGTGTCGATTCCCTGACTGTCGGGCAACGTGAGATCAAGCAAGACAACGTCGACTCCGCCTTGTGCAATCCGCTTGATTCCTGCGGACAAGGTCTCGACGGACTCATGCGCAAAGCTAACGATCGTAGCATCCGCCAACATCGAACGAGTCAGCTGAATGACGGTTGGGCTGTCTTCAATCTGTAAAACGTGAACTGCTTCAAGCATGAAGGTATGAATTATGTAACAGTTTGCCTCGACTCGTCATTCCCCGTCGTCTGTACAACGTTTTATGAGTACCACTTCCGTTCCGTTAGCGTTGACGCGAACATCGTCCAAATGCGATCGCATTAGCATAAAGCCTCGCTCGTCAGTTGTCTTCAACGCGTCGAGATCGTCGCCTGCTGGGACCGCGCCCGCATCGAACACCGATCCGTCGTCCGGTTGTGCCCGCAGCGTAAAGCGAGCCTTATGATGATCGATCCGAACGACAAAGTGAATCGTCCGCTGGCGGTACAGTGCGTTCTGCAGCGCCTCTTTCAAGCCAACGCCTAAACGATAGGATTCGGTCGCGTCAAACAGCTGCATTCCCGAAACAATCTGCTGCAGGTACTCGACCAGCGGATCGATCAACGTAACGTCATCATGCAAATCCAACTCGAACTGAACGACGTTGAAACATTCCAACAACATGCCGTGCGTCCGTTGAGCTTGTTTCAAAGACAGCACGTCATGCGCCGTCTTAAGCAGCCACTCGTTCAGCATTCGTTTTGGAACGTAGCTCGCCGCGCCTTGTGCCAAGGCGTTCATCGCAACAACCTCGGTGCCGCCCCCGGTCATGATAATCACGGGGACATCAGGATGATCGACGCGAATCGTTGTCACCAACTGGAGCCCATTGATATCTGGCATCATCAGGTCAGTTAGCACTAGGTCGACACCGCCCTCGCTCAATCGATCAAGCGCGGCGCGACCGGCATCAACGGTTTCGATCGCCAGCTGTGAATCCTCGGCGAGAATTCGTTTCGCGAGTTCGCGATCGAGTGCAGAATCATCAACGATCAAGACGGTGGTCATCACTTGTCCTTGGTTGCCTAACGTCCCGGTTGGGGCGCTGGCAGTTGCGTCGTTCACAGTCACCTACACCGCGAGCTGGCCTTTGCACTTCGCACGTGAAGCGCCGCCAGCGAAACCAACTTGCGCTGGATCGCGGCATCGCTCGACACGTAGTAGTATCGCGGGATCCCGAGGATTAGATGAGCTATCTCCGACTTCGATCCGTTCCTAGCCTAATACGATGAAGGGTGAGGTCACAATTGTCAACGGATCGAAACCTGTGGTTCGCCGCAAATAGCCCAAATGTAACGGTTTGTACAACGTCGGACCGCCCACGACCGGCACTGGTCAAAGCGTTTCCTTGCACAATTCCGGTTGCTGCTGATCGACTGGCCAACTTATCAACAAAGCCATATTGCCACTTGTCGCGGCGCTCGGCACGGGGCTCTTCTTACTTATAATGGCGAGGGCCCAAAAGACGTGATCAAACGCTCGAATCCATCCGGACTGACAAATGACTCGACGATATCTCGATCTTGCAGCGTGTATGTTGACTCTCTGTGGACTGACGCTCACCGGCTCCGCCGTAGCTGCAGCGGATGACACACTCGATCCCGAGCATGCTCGTCAAATGACGGAAGGCCGAGAGCTGTTCAAACGCGAAATACGGACGCTGTTCGCCGGGCGTTGTTTGAAATGTCATGGTGGTAAGAAGGTGGAAGGCGAATTCAGTCTCGCAACGCGCGAAGCGCTTCTCCAAGGCGGAAGTAGTGGCAAGGTGATCGAGCCGCGAAAGTCATCGTCAAGCCTGCTGTTGCGGCTGATCTCGCACGAGGACGAACCGGTCATGCCCGCTGACGGCGCAAAGCTCGACCAGCGGCAAATCGATGCGATCGCCAAGTGGATTGATCTCGGTGCTCCCTACGACAAACCGCTTCGAGCGGCGGGCGAGGCCGATCCGCTCGCTTGGACGACTCGCACGATCGACGAATCGGCCCGCGACTTCTGGTCCTTTCAGCCACTGCAGAAACCCAAGCCACCGGAGGTCGAAGAAGAGTCCTGGGCGCAAACAGACATCGATCGCTTTGTTCTGGAAAAGTTGAACGAAGCAGGAGTTACTCCGAACGCGCCTGCTGCTCGCCGCACGCTCATGCGGCGGGCGTACTTCGATCTGATCGGACTGCCGCCGTCACTTGAAGAAGTCGAAGCGTTTCTCCTAGACGAAGACCCGCGCGCCTACGAAAATCTGATCGATCGATTGCTGGCCAGCAAGCATCACGGTGAACGCGTCGGCCGACATTGGCTCGACATCGCCCGGTTCGCCGAGAGTCACGGCTTCGAACAAGACTACGATCGGCCACACGCTTATCACTATCGCGACTTTGTGATCAAAGCGTTCAACGCCGACATGCCCTTCGACCAATTCGTTCGCTGGCAAATCGCCGGTGACGAGATCGCACCGGAAGATCCATTAGCGATGATGGCGACTGGATTTCTGGGTGCTGGCGTCTTTCCAACACAGCTGACCGAAAAGGAGTTCGAATCGTCGCGATACGATGAACTCGATGACATGGTTTCGACGCTTGGAACCGCGATGCTGGGTGTCACAATCGGCTGTGCTCGATGCCATGATCACAAGTTCGATCCAATCCCCGCTCGCGATTACTACCAGCTGATTTCGGCGTTTCGCACGACGATTCGTAGCAACGTCGAGATCAATCTCGATCCAGCCGGCACGGCCGAAGCGTTAGCAAAATGGGAAACTGACCTCGCTCCACTGCAACAGGCATTGGACAAGTTCGAGAAGGACGAATTGCCTGCTCGATTCGAACACTTCCTTGAAGTGGTCCGCGCACGGTCGGAAGAGGATGTTGAGACAGGGTCGAGCGTCGCGCCTTGGATAACCCTTGTACCTTCGAGTCTTCGTTCCGATGCGGGAACGAGCTTTGTCGCGCAGAGCGACGGTTCTTACCTCGCCAGCGGCACGAATGCCGATTTTGATGACTACACATTTGAGACCGAAACCAGCCTGCAAGGCATCACCGCTTTGCGACTCGAAGCACTCTCCGACGATTCAATGACGAAGCGAGGACCAGGGCGTGCCGTTAACGGTAACTTCGGGCTCAGTCGAATCACGATGGCGATCCAGCCGCTTGAAGGCGCAAAGGAACTGACGGAGATCAAGTTGCTTGAACCCCAAGTGACTTTCCAGCAGAACGACGGCGGACTCTCGATCGCAAGTTCGCTCGATGACAGCCCAAAGTCCGGTTGGGCTGTCGATCCTAAGTTCGGGGAAGATCATGCTGCATCGTTCGGACTTGAGAAGCCGATCGGATTTGCGGAGGGAACGCGTCTGGCAATCAAGCTCGAGTTCAATGTCAACAACAAGCACAACATCGGACGATTGCGACTCGCGCTCAGCTCGGCAAGCGAGCGACCGGCATTGGATGCCAAATCGATCGCGCAGCCAGAGGCCGAGTTGCAGATGCTTAAAATCCCTCCGGGTGTCGAACTCACCGAAGCGAGGCGCAAGTCGCTGATGGCCGTTTACCGGAAGACGGACGACGCATGGCGAGCCTTTAACGATCCACTTCAGACACATATCTCGACGAAACCGCAACCTAAGATGACCACGGTCATGGTCAGCAGCGAAGGCGTCAAGCCGATTCCGAATCATGGCGACGGCCGCGGCTTTCCGCACTTCTACAAAGACTCCTTCTTTCTAAATCGCGGTGATGTGAATCAGAAACAAGGTGTTGCGTCCGAAGGATTTCTGCAGGTGCTGATGCGAACGGATTCGAAGGAGACCGGTGCCGCGACTCCGCCGTGGAATCACTCGTCTCCGGAAGGCTCTAAGACGTCGCTCCGTCGCCGTGCGGTTGCCGACTGGATCACTGATACCGAACACGGCGCGGGCCATTTACTTGCACGAGTCATCGTGAACCGACTGTGGCAACAACATCTAGGACGCGGCATCGTCGGAACCACGAACGATTTCGGGTTTCAAGGTGAACGTCCGACGCATCCCGAGTTGCTCGATTGGTTGGCGGGCGAGTTGATCAGGAACGAGTGGCGGATGAAGCCAATTCGCAAACTGATCATGACCAGCTCCGTCTACATGCAGGATTCGAACCATAGCGATCCCGTCTCGCAGGAGTCCAGGGTAAAGATCGATCCGAACAATCAATTGCTTTGGCGTTACTCTCCGCGAAGACTAGAAGCCGAGATCATCCGCGATTCCATCCTCGCCGTCAGCGGGCAACTCGATGAAACACAGTTCGGTCCCGGTACACTCGATGAAGCCATGCGTCGACGAAGCATCTACTTCATGATCAAACGCAGCAAGCTGATTCCGTTTTTGCAGGTCTTTGACACACCCGAACCACTCGCCAGCGTCGGCACACGCCCCAGCACGACGATCGCACCGCAAGCGTTAATCTTTATGAACAACGTTCGCGTGCGCGAGTATGCAAATTCATTTGCTCAGCGAATTGCGGCGGTTGAAGACGAAGCAATCGACTCGTGCATACGGCAGGGTTACTTGGCTGCGGTCGCACGACAACCAACCGAGGACGAACTTGCCGCCTCGACATCGTTCGTCGAGCAACAGACGACATCGTACGAAAACGAGTCATTATCAAACCCACGCGTTCTCGCACTCACGGACCTCTGCCAAGTGCTGATGAGTCTCAGCGAGTTCGTATACATCGACTGATATAATTTTTGCAATGGAATGCCTTCGAGTTTAGTGGCCAAATGATCAAGAGCAAGAGAACGCCATGACTAAGCAAACTTACAATCGCCGACAGATGCTAGCGCGATCCGGGGCTGGTGCCGGGATGCTTGGCCTAGCGTCTTTGCTCGGCAGCGAGGGTATGTTGCGAGCGGCGAGCAATTCGAGCACGCTCGATCCGTTGGCTCCCAAGCAGCCGCACTTCGAGCCCAAAGCGAAAGCCGTCATCTGGCTCTTCATCAACGGCGGACCAAGTCACGTCGATACCTGGGACTACAAACCGGAACTCGAAAAGAGCGACGGCAAAGAGCTTGAAGGCTTCGACAAGTTCACTGGATTCTTCTCCGGTTCCGTCGGGCCGCTGATGAAGTCGCCATTCAAGTTCGAGCAGCATGGCGAATGCGGCAAGCACGTGTCGGAGATCTTCCCGAAACTGTCTCAGCACGTCGACAAGATGGCTTTCGTCCACTCGGCCTACGCCAAGTCGAATAACCACAGCCCTGCGCTGTTCATGGCCAACACCGGCTTCACGCAAATGGGTTTCCCCTGCGTCGGTTCATGGGCCACGTACGGACTGGGCAGCGAAAGTCGTGATCTGCCCGCGTTTGTCGTCATGTCGGACCCGAAGGGTCGTGGTTTGCCGAAAGGTTACTCAGCGAATTGGGGCGCTGGCTTCTTGCCGAGTGTGTATCAAGGCACATGGCTCAAGCCGAGTGGCGATCCGATCGAGAACTTGAATCGACCGAAGGAATTGAACGAGCCACGGCAGCGAGCTCAGCTCGATCTGTTAGCGCGTCTGAACCAAGGCCACTTCGAGGAGAATCCCGCCGAAAAGGAGCTCGCCGCGCGGATTGAAAGCTTTGAACTTGCCTACCGAATGCAGTCCGCCGCGCCGGAAGCCTTAGATATCGACAGCGAGCCGGAACATATTCAAACAGCCTATGGCGTTGATGATGATCGCTGCGCTCACTTTGCACGCCAGTGTCTAACGGCGCGGCGGATGGTCGAGCGAGGCGTACGCTTCGTGCAAATCTACTCAGGCGGCAACGAGAACCAACGTTCGTGGGACGGCCACAACGACATCTTGGGAAATCATTCGCAGTTCGCCGGCGAAACGGACAAACCCGTGGCTGCATTGCTTGGCGATTTGGCGCAGCGGGGCTTGTTGGATTCGACGCTCGTGGTGTGGGGCGGCGAGTTCGGTCGTTTGCCAGTCGCGCAGAAGTCGGCGAAGCCAGGTCGCGATCACAACCCACATGCGATGACGTATTGGTTCGCCGGAGGCGGCGCAAAAGGCGGAACCTCTTACGGTGCGACCGACGAGGTAGGACACAAGGCGGCCGACGATCGCGTCAACGTACACGATCTGCATGCCACAATACTGCATCTGCTCGGCATGCAGCACAAGCAACTAACCTTCCGCCACAACGGCCGCGACTTCCGGCTCACGGATGTCGAAGGTGAAGTTATTCATGACATTGTTAGTTAGGCAATGGCTTTGTTGAGCATCCATCTTCCCCGCCGTTGATGTTCTGTGAACTTTCAATTCACTAGCGTTGTGCGTTAACCGACTTAACGCACAAGAGGACGATCTCGTCTCTCTGGTCCGAAGCAACCATCGAACTTCCGCTCAAGGCGGTTGTCAGGCCCCTCCATTCAGGGTAACGTCTTCTGTTGTTTGATGGCAGAATTGCTGCAAGCCGAATCTTCTCGCTGCAGCCAGAATGGAGTTGCGAAAAGGGGTTCAAAAGATGTTCGCTCATCTCAACGCACGTACACGCGGCGTCGTCTGCGATCTAGTCTCAGGTGAGGCTGCAACGATCGGAGAACGGCAAATCGACGATTTTGACCCTGACGAATCGCTCGTGCTCTGGGCGATTGCGACGAATCTAATAACGTTAAGAGAATTGAACGGAAGCACGCTCGCAACCGAACTCGTAGACAACTTTCAAAATACTGAACTGCCGGAGATTGAGAGGATATCGACGGATGACTCACTAACGCCGACCACTCCACTTCCCTGGACGATCGGAGCAATTCGAGCTTGCTCCTTTCGAGGCCTCGCACCCGCCGGAATAACTTGGGAACACGACTTCAATTCCGAATCCTATTTACTACACGGACCTAACGGTTGTGGAAAGTCATCGCTACTTGGCTCGATTTCGTGGTGCCTTACAGAAAAGATTTTCCGCGACGAGAGCGGCCCTTCCAGTCCATCGAATGTGGACACATTCACGGCTGGGGAAAAACCACGCAAGGCAACTGTCCGTTCGGACGCACTTACGTTGCTTGACGAGGGTGGCGAGAGTGTTCCCGCGACAACTGATTATTGGGTCGAACTTCAACTGAGTGCTGAGGACAGTTCTGGTGCGGCGCATGAACTGTGGATTCGGAGACATAGCTCAGAAGGCCTGAGTACTTCGCTCGATGGCGCGTCGTGGAAAGACATTACGAGTATCGCCGAAGCCGGAATTAGCGAACTGGACGCAGAGTTACATATCATCATGCCCGCTCGTGTAACACACTTGCGATTCGGCGAAAACCCAGATCTTGTCCGATTGTTCTCGCAGATCATCGGACTGGATGATCTCGAGGCAATTGCAGCGGTTGCCGAGTCCGCCAGTAGAACGCTGAATACCAATGCGACAAAAATCGAAAGAGACTCTCTTGCAACTGAAGCACGAAGTATCACTAACGCCATCCGAGAAATTGAGGATGCTGCAACCGATCACGTTGAATCGTTAATCGGTTACGAGTCAATTGCTGCTCCAGTACGAACTCTTGAAGGCGTGGCGAGTTTTGGCAACAACATTAATAATGAACTTTCACGTTGGCGAGACCAACTATTGCAAGACCTAGGGCTAGCGGTGCCCCCCGAAGGCGACCCGAGATACGCGGAGCTTAAAGGCCAGATGGAAGATCTGTCAGGTCGAGTTCAAGCGGCTCTTGAGCAACTACAGACGCCGCTAGAAAAACAGTTTCCCACAAGCGTTGGCGCAGTTTTTCCTGAGCAAGCGACAATCGATGAGCGTGTTCAGCAGTTGGACGTATTCGAAGAACTCGTGAGGCGTCAGGTTCACGATCGACTCGAATGGGCAGTAGAAGAAGAAAGCGTGGCAAAGGCTAAATTGATGCTTGTCGCATCAAGACATTTCCAGGAGAAGGCTGACGAATGTCCAGTTTGCACGCAAGTCTTGAAACCCGTTCCTGCGATTCGTCGCCAGCTGGAACAGCTGAAACCACTGGCAGATCAACCGCACCTTGAGAAAGATATCAATGACTTCGAGCGAGAACTCATAACCCAGCTCAATGAAATCGTTGCCGAACAGCAGCGAGGAGAGGCGAAAACCTCGTTGCCATCACGCCTCTTGGCAGACTGGACGGATGTAAAGAACAATCGGTTCGGCGGTTTGCTAGCGCCAATCGCTAGCCGACTAGACGAAGCGTTTGTGAGCCTTTCCCAAGACGTACCTGATCAAACACCTTCGGCTATGGAGCCACTTGCGGGAGATTATGCCAAGCGTTTTCCGGATGCTTTCGGTGGTCTCAGCCAAGCACTGAAGGAGTCTCGGACGTACCTTCAACTTGCGACCGTTTTTCAACAGCAGTCGTCGAAAATTCGTCCGGCAATAAGTGAGTTGTTGTTATCGCCATGCGAGGCCTCGCATCCGTCACTTGTTGGAGTGTTAAAGCGAGGCTCGAATGCAAACCGGCAACTCCGATCGCTTGAGTCCGTACGGAAGAGTCTAAAGCAACTGTACTTGGCTCAGAAGAAGCACGATGAACTCGCGTCACAAATCCGACTTTATCGACAAATTGCTGAGTCGAGTGCAGCGACCAAATCACTTGGTCAATTCGTGCGTACTGAGACAATGTGTGCAATTCAGCAAGTTGAGCCACAGATGAAGTATTACTTCGAGAAGTTGTACAACAGCGAGATTCTGGTCTTCGATATGCTAACTCCTGGGCACGCAGCGAATCCAGAAGTCAAGAACCAAATCAATGTCTACTTGCTCAGCGGCGCAGAACGAATTCCCATGGGGCCATTTTCTAATGCAGGTCGGGCTCGCGCCCTAATACTCGCATTTGTATTTGCGATGCTCGATAGATCAGAAGGCACTCTTGGTGTCTTATTGTTCGATGATCCTGCTCTATCACTCGACGACGAACATAAAGCACGATTCATAGACAAACTTGTCCAACCCCGATTAGTGACGAAGCAAGTGATTGTTGCAACGCACTACGAAAACTTTTTTAAGGTCGCAGCTCCTGTCTTCGGCGACGGCCATTGCCTTAAACTTCCACCTCGAAGAACTGCCCAAGATAATGTGGCATTTGAACCAGGAGATCTACTAATGCGACTCGAAAAGGCACTGAGTCTTCCCACGTCTGCGTGGCGCGACCAAGGCGCGAATCTCCGGATATGGGCTGAAAGGGCACTTCGGACGATTAGCGGCTATTGCCCTGACCCGTTTTTCAAATTCAACAAGCTTCAAGAAACCATTGACTTATATGGTCGGATCAAAGACCCGAGAATCGCGACGAATGAAAGGGATCGCATAGTCTCTGAATTGAACAGCGCTGTCGTAAGACGGGTGATTCACCGAGTTGCCCATGATGAGGATCCCGTTGAGTCGGATGTTCGAGACGCGTTGACAGTCCTCAAGAATTGTCAAAAAGATAATGTTACTCACGAAATCGAACGATTGAGGGAGCTGTACAACCACGCGTCGATGGGGCGAGGAATCGCAGCCCGTCCTAGTGTGGAATTGTTGACTTTCGCGGATTGCCTCCCTGATAAAAGGTTGGAGATCAAGGGGGCGGCTGCCGCAGCAACCGGAGGTGTTGGTATAAGCTGGCTGGAGGACGACTCCATTCTCCTGCGTGAACATCCTGCCGTGCGAATCGTCGCTGACGTGCTCGCGCCAGTTGCTCTGCACGGGCAAGTAGTATTGCTCGATCCCGAAGGTACTCCGCCCGAAGAATCCGACTTAGTGGTTGTGGAAACCCGCGATGGTCAACGGCTCGTCCGCCGCTACTGGGTTCATGACGACATCCCTTATCTAGAGAGCGTAAATCCAAACTCGCCGAGTCGACCTGCATTCGTTACTGACGGTGAGTGTCGCATGCGGCGGATCGTTGGAGTGCTTTATTGCCAGCCGTCGACAAGATCTGCGGCCAATGCCATTGGCGAGTGGACGCAAGTCGGAAACGTATCACGCCGTTTGTTAGCGGGACTATTCGGTGTTAGGGTCAGCGGAACAAGCATGGAGCCGATAGCACGCGACGGACAGATTGTCCTTGTCCAACAAGAAGACGCATCTACCACCTTAGCCAATGGAGAACTCGCGTGCGTCGATGCTGAAGAGACAGAAGCAATGATCAAGCGATGTCGGCCTGGAGATCAAGAATGGGTGTTGACGGCGATCAATTCGACCGTGATTGAAGATCCTATCGTTCTCGACTCGCAGAACATTCGTCACGTATATCGGCTGGCGGGTGTCCTCTTCGAGCCACGCGTGCAATAACAATTGCTGGCCGATCTACGGCCATTATCCATCGTCTGGTAGGGGAATTCTCGTCAATTCCCCTACGCAATCGATGACTTACTGGGAATCCAGCTACGGATAAGCGGCTACACTTATCTGTGATCAGCGCTCCCATTTGTGTTAATTTGGCTGGAAGTCATCCATGCCTCGCATCGCCATTCTCTTCGAATTCGATTCGCTTAACGGCGGCGAGCATTCGCTGTTGACGTCGCTCGATCAGTTGTCGGTTGAGCCGTTTGAGTTCGTGGCGATGGCTCCGATCGGTGGCCGGCTTGAGGAAGCGCTTCGGCACCGCGGAATTCAACACGTCCCAATCTCGTTGCGTGACGACTTTGGAACTCGGTTGCCGCGAGTACAAGTGTGTGAAGCGATAAAAGATGCCATCGAAGGAGTCTCGCCGGACATCGTTCACGCTAACAGTCTGTCCATGGGGCGGCTGACGGGTGCCATTGCCGGTCAGATTAAATCGCCCTGCGTCGCCCATTTGCGCGATATCATCAAGTTGTCACGAGCTGCTGTCGAAGACCTCAACCAGAATCGCGTGCTGCTGGCCGTGTCCCATGCGACACGGACGTTCCACGTCGAGCAAGGAATGCGATCCGAGCGAGTGCGCGTGCTTTACAACGGTGTTGACTGCGATCGATTCCGTCCGCGAACACGCACCGGTTCGTTGCATCGTGAACTGGGATTGCCGAACGATTCGTTCCTGATTGCCACGATCGGCCAAATCGGACTTCGCAAGGGACAAGACGTGTTGGCGGAGGCCGCTGTGCTGGCCGCTAATCGCTTGTCCAACGTGCATTATCTAGTTGTCGGAGAACGTCTGTCGTCCAAGGCGGAGAGCATCGAATTTGAACGCGCTCTGCTCGATCGATTTAACGCAGCCGGACTCGACGATCGCCTTCATCTACTTGGATACCGAAGCGACGTGGACCGTTTGATGAACGAAGTGGATTTGCTGGTCCATCCCGCTCATCAAGAACCACTGGGAAGGGTGTTGTTGGAAGCCGCTGCGTCTGGTTTGCCAATCGTCGCGACGACCGTCGGCGGTACCGAAGAGATTCTTTGTGATGGCGAATCGGCGCGGCTCGTCGTCGCCGCTGATCCCAAATCTCTGGCAAATGCCATCATCGAATTGGAAGCTGATGTTTCGAAACGACGCCGTTTCGCCGCCGCTGCTCGGAAGCAGGTGGAAACGGCCTTCGAGGCCAAGCAATCAGCTCGAAACCTGGCTGCCGTATGGAATCGAGTCGTAAGTTAGCGCCGGGCACAACAAAATGTGGGTAGAGGGTCGTTAGTATGCGAACTGCATCACGAATGGGGCGTCTCGTGACCGGTGCGGCAGACGCCGACACCTTACTTGTCAGCCCTTAACAGTTCTTTGATCGTGCTCACGATCTCAGGGTTCGGAAGATCCTGCTTCTGCATTATGAGATGCATAAAGTTGTCGGCGAGGACTTCGTCAGGGTGGATAATATATTTGGTGTTGCCACCGATCTGTTGATGGAAGGATGGCGTTTTCTTTGGGTCGAGTAAGATCGGCTTGCCTGACTCTTCAACGACGGACCAATCGTTGCCGTTGCGCCGGACGACGAGCAGTTGAAACTTCAAGTAACCGAAGAAAGAACGATTCTGTTTGGGATCGAAGCGTTCCGGTGAGTACAGAAGCGGAACCGCCAGCCGATCTTGGCCATCGACATCCAGCTCGATGTAGTAACGCAAAGAAGGTCCGTCGGGATTCGTGATCTTGAAATCGACTAACGACTCAGGAAGTGTGACTTCGGGGCATGGCTTGAAGCCGATGATCTCGTAGAGCGAACGGCGTAGCGGTTCGTTGTGGCTGCTGAGGACATGGAACAATTCGTGGATGAAGATCTTTTCGAGTTGCGACTCGCGAAATCCGACGTGAGGACGAGGGAGGATCACGGCATGGCGCCGGCAGTAGGCTGCGCCGCCTTCTTCTTTTCCCGTTGTTTGGATCAAAAGGATCTCGGGCGGAAATGGCAACGCATAGTCCGCGAACCGCTTGGCGACGCTGGCGATGACTGATTCCATCTTCGCTCGATCGGCATCGCTCCACGCAATGACTTGCTCGGCGGAGAATTTCATCAGGTCTTTGGTGGTGACTGCGTCGTTCGTCTTGAGTCGTGATTCGAGGTCAAAACGGCTGAGAGCCGTGGTGTAGCGATCCGGTGTCCGTAATGCCGCCTGGCCTGCTTCGACGGAAGTGAAGACACAGGATGTTGTGTCGGTTAGCTGAATGGTGTCTGCCGACAAACCATTAAGTGGGTCAAATTGGATGAGTGCAATTACGAGCGATATCGAGATGAGCTTCATCGCGTCTCCAGGTGAAAAACGGGCTGCTAAAACTTGGGCTGCTCTTGGACGGTTCGGACGTGATAGCTATGTTAACGGGCTGTGAAGCTGGGTAAAGCAGTTCTCGCGGATTGAATTAGATATGGCTCGTTGGCCTCGACATGCTTGGACGACGTTGTTCACTTACGGATCAATCTTTGTGTTCTTTCCGATACTAGCGGTACTCGCCTACGGGTATGTACAAGGTTGGTTTTCAAGCCGATAAGCGATTTTAAAAGTAGGATGGAATTGTACTCCGTCTAACGCGGGGTCGGAGTGCAACTCCAAGCCGCGAGCGGGAGTAACGCTAACTACGATCGAACGGCCAGGCGAATCTCGCCCAGAGGAACCATTGTGACACACGAAGAACTCGCCGCGCAGCTGACCGATGCTGGCCAATCACAGGTACTTGCCTTCTGGGATGAATTGAGCGCGGCGCAGCAATCGAGTCTCTTGGCGCAACTCGAAGCCGTCGATTTCGAGTTAATCAATCAGCTCGTCCAAGGCGAGGATGCGGCACCAGATTGGGCAGCGCTCGCGGCCAAGGCAGAGCCGCCACGAGCGATCCGGCTGGATTCGACAGGCAACGAGTTCTCGCCCGACGAAGCGATCGCGCGCGGCGAGCAGGCGCTCCGCGACGGCCAGCTCGGACTGATCCTCGTCGCAGGCGGCCAGGGAACGCGACTCGGGTTCGACCATCCGAAGGGCATGTTTCCGTTGGGACCGGTTTCGAAGCGGACGTTGTTTCAAATTCTGATTGAACGGCTTCGTGCAGTTGCGAATCGGTATGGCGTTTCGATTCCGATGTATCTGATGACGAGTCCCGCGACACACGATGAAACGATCGCTTTCCTGGACCAACACGATCGATTTGGCCTGAAAGAGGACGAGTTACAAATCTTCTGCCAGGGCGTGATGCCAGCGATCGATGCGCGAACCGGCAAGTTGCTGCTCGCCGAGCGCGACTCGTTGGCGCTCAGCCCCGACGGGCACGGCGGAACCCTGGCTGCTCTGGTCAAAGAAGGCTGCATGGCCGATGCCCAGAAGCGAAACATTGAGCACTTGTTCTACTGTCATATCGATAACCCTCTGGCACAGATTTGTGATCCGAAATTGATCGGTTATCACTTGCTGGCCAACTCGGACATGACATCGCAAGCGGTCAAGAAACGAGCGGCCGACGAAAAGGTTGGCAACGTTGTTACGATCGGCGGCGTAACGCAAATCATTGAGTACATTGATTTGCCACCACAGTACGGTCAGCAGAAGCAAGGAGACGGCTCGCTCAAGCTGTGGGCGGGCAACATCGGTGTGCATACGTTCCGGCGCAGCTTCTTAGAGCAGGCCGCCAGTCAAAAGGATTCGCTGCCATTTCATCGCGCGCTGAAAGCCGTACTTCATGTGGACTTCGCTGGCACGGAGGTGACACCCGCATCCGAGAACGCGATCAAGTTTGAACGCTTCATCTTCGACTTGCTGCCGTTGGCGCAGAATGCGATCGTCGTCGAAGTGAACGCTGGCGACGCGTTCGCACCCGTAAAGAATGCGGACGGCGATCCGACTGACACACCCGCTACCGCCAAAGCCGCCATGCTTGCGCGTGATGCGAAGTTGTTATGCGACGCTGGTGCGACGATCACGGACGGAGTTGGTGTAGAAGTCAGCCCACTGTGGGCACTTGATTCCCTAGAAGCGGCGACCAAGTGTCCTAGAGCCAAGATTACGGAAGCGACCTACTTTGGCTAGGCTTTGTTGGAACAATCTAGCGTTCAGCGACGACAATTCAATTCGACATAGGATGTCTTCATGCTACACGCTGTTATCATGGCCGGCGGTTCCGGCACTCGATTCTGGCCCGCCAGCCGCACGGCCCTGCCAAAGCAGCTCTTAAACTTGGTCGGCGAGCGCACGATGATTCAGGAGACACTTGATCGCGTCGACGGACTCGCCTCCGCTGAAAACGCACTAGTCGTTACGAACCGGGCGCTCGTCAATGTGATTCGCGAGCAGCTGCCCTCGCTGCCAGCCGAAGCAGTGATCGGCGAACCGTGCAAACGCGATACGGCTCCTTGTATCGGACTGGCCGCCGCGATTGTCGCTCACGCTGATCCCGACGCCACGATGATCGTGATGCCATCAGACCATGTCATCAGCGACAGAGAAGCGTTTCATTCGGCGATTCGACATGCGTCAGAACTGGTTGATCGCGAGCCAGGCCGAATCGTCACGTTCGGCATTCGACCGTCCTATCCGGCGGAAAGTTTCGGCTACATCGAGCGTGGCGAGCCGCTCACGTCGGATGATGGCACCGAAGTCGAGATTGCGGTGTATCCCGTCAAGATGTTTCGCGAGAAGCCGTCCGCAGAAGTCGCGGAGCAGTACTTGGCGACCGGCGGCTTCTATTGGAACTCTGGCATCTTCGTCTGGAAGGCCAAAACGATTCTTGACGCGCTTGCCGAGCATGAATCGGCAATGCACGAACACATCCAAACGATAGCGGCTTCGTATGGAACTGCCGCGTTTGGCGAGACGCTAGCTATTGAGTTCGCCAAGATCGAAGGCAAGTCGATCGACTATGCCGTGATGGAAAGGTACGAGAATGTCGTCGTCATCGAAGCTCCGTTTGACTGGGACGATGTCGGCAATTGGCGCTCGCTGACTCGGCAACGTGGAACGGATGAAGCTGGCAATACGGTCATTGGTCGGCATTTGGCGTTAAACTCCAGCGGGTGTATCGTCCGCAGCTCCGACGAACATCTGGTCGTGACGCTTGGGATGCAAGACTGTATCGTCGTCCATACGCCAGACGCCACGCTCGTCGCTCGGAAACACGACGAAGAGGCGATTCGACAGATCGTTGAGCTATTGAAAGAAAAGGGCTGGGACCAATACTTGTAACTGCGAACCCAATAGTTAAGCCTCGGTAAAGTGAGCAATCGTATGTCGGTTAAAGCCAAGAGTCGAATTCCATTGATTCTCGGAACGTACCTCATGATCATTCCATTTGTCGCCTCGGGAGACGATCCCGTGCCCGCTTTGCCAAGAGTGGGAGCTCGTAACGTCGAAGGGCCAACTTTCGGCGGCAAGCAGCTTTGGACCGACGAGCTGATCTTTCACGACTGGCGAATTCAACGTCACGTCTGGACCGGACACCATCGCTTGCTCGACAACAGGGACTTTCGTCGCGCTTGGGGCTCGTTCGAGCACTGTCGCGAGCAGCTAGACGCTTTTAAGCGAGAATTGGCGATGCCACCGATGCGTGGCAAAGTTGTTGTCGCGCTGCATGGCCTCCTTCGTTCGCGTCAATCGATGCAGGGGATCTGCGACCACTTTCGTGAGCATGGCGACTACGCGATCGTGAACTTCTCGTACGCCAGCACACGCAAGGAGCTGGACCAACATGCTCAATCTTTTGCCCGCGTTATGGAAAACATCGGGCCTGAAGTGACCGAGATCAATTTCGTCGCTCACAGTCTCGGCAACCTCGTCATCAGACACTACCTCGGCGATCAGACGAATCCAGACGAAGGCAAACTCCCTGACCCAAGGATCAAGCGTATCGTGATGCTTGCTCCGCCGAACAACGGTGCCGAGTTCGCTCGAAAGTTTGCCGACAACAAGATCTTTCAAACGATTTGGGGCAAGACCGGGCTGGAGTTAGCCAACGAATGGGATTCGCTTGAAAAGCATCTTGCGGTGCCCGCTTGCGAGTTTGCCATTATCGCGGGTGGAAAGGGAGAATCGTCCGGTAGCAATCCGCTGTTGACCGGAGACGATGATTTCGTTGTGAGCGTGGAGGAGACACGGCTTCCCGGCGCCAGAGACTTTGCGATGCTTCCGGTTCTACACAGTTCGATTATGGACGATTCGAATGTGCGCGAATGTGCGATGCGGTTCTTTGGGCACGGCTACCTTGTCGCCGCCGACAAGCGGCAGCCGATTCTTCGTGCACCAGCAAACGGTCAACCGCGCGAATGAGTCGACTTCTTCCCAAAGAAGGACGGATCGCTGGTGTCGATTTCGGAACGGTCCGCATAGGCATCGCGATCTCCGACACGCGGCAAGCGCTCGCCAGTCCGCTCGACAACTACTCGCGCGGATCGAAGGACCAGGATGCTGGATACTTCCAGCGACTCGTTAAGGAAGAAGGCGTCGTCGGATTCGTGGTCGGACTGCCCGTTCACATGTCGGGAGACGAAAGTCAGAAGTCTCAAGAAGCCCGGGAATTTGGCGAATGGTTAGCGGAAGTATCGGGATTGCCCGTCGAGTTCTACGACGAACGATTTTCATCAGCGATCGCGGACGAGTTTTTAGCCGCCGGCCAGCTCACGAAAAAGCAACGACAAAAGCGCCGCGACATGCTGGCTGCACAAGTGATTCTCGCTTCCTATCTGGAGTCGAATCGCCAGGGCACGGGCCAGCAATCCATCGATGACTAGCACGTTGCTATCGCGCCAGTGACGGCCAACGGTGAATGAGGCTCACCTTCTCGCGGATCGTCTGCCGAATAATCTGATATCTCCTCTCGGTGATGCGTCGGAAGATCCAGTCCTGTCTTCGAGCCGATGCGGTGTCTTCGCCAATTAAAACAAATCTTCTTTGCGTGCTAGCGTTTCATTTGGTGATCGCCGGATGGAAGACGGAATCTGCTGCGCAGAATTGGATTCGTGCCACGCCAACGCGATTACAGATCGACGAGGACAGCCAGCTAGCACCGCTCGAGCGGTTCGGAGTGATCGAGCCACCGGCCGATTTCGCACCACAGCCACTCGCACCGAGCAGCTCGCTGTTGCTTCGATTGAGCGACATTGCGGCTCCAAACGCGACCGAGATCATCGTCGCGGAACAAGTACCGCAAATCGAAACACTACAACTGACACAGAACGCTCGTCAGGCCACAAGCAGCTCGCGAGTTCGACGATCGCAAGTGGCGATGCAACCGAATATTCGCGGCTTTCAACAACAGTCGATCTTTGCGCAGTATCAAGGGGCGCAATTTGTTCCCGTGCGCTACGACTTGGACAGCATTCTTACGAGTATCGATCCTGGGATTATCGAGAATCTGGTCATCATTCCGGGGCCTTACGGAGTGAAGTACGGTCCGGGTCTGGCTTTCATCGATCTCGTCGCCGCGCCGCTACCGCGCAGCGACGTCTTCGAGTGGGACTCGCGCACGAGCCTGCTGTATCGGAGTAATGGCGGTCAGTTTTACGGTCGTGAAACGGTGACTGGGAGTGGCGCAGATTATGGCTCGCGCGTCAGCTACGGTCATAAGACCGGTAGCGACTATCTGTCCGGCGACAATACTCAGATTCCGGCCAGCTATAACGTGCAAGATGTGAACGTTGCCGTTAGCTTCGATCTCACACCAGCATCGACGATCCAGTTCGAGTATCTGCGACAGAATATGTCGAACACAGAGTTTGCCGGATTGGCCTTCGACGCGCTGCTTCGACAGACGGACGCTTTCTTTCTCCGCTACGAACACACCGACGACACCTCGGAAACGACTTGGCTTGTAGACGCTTGGTACAACCGGACGTTCTTCGAAGGCGACAATCTGAACGCTAGTAAACAAGAATTCTATCAGCCCAATCCCGTCTTCGTTCCGATCGATTCGTTCGTTGGAGTGACCGATGCCGATGTCGCGAGTTCAGGATTCCGAGTGGCTCCGTCGATTGGAAACACCGAATCGGGACAGCTTACGGCAGGTGTCGACTTTCACTTTACCGAAGGCGAGTTGAACGAGTTCGATGATTTCGATGACATCGGGATCTTCGATTCGTTTCCGATTCCTCGGGCGCACATGGCGGATGTTGGGTTGTTCACGGAGCTGTTCGTTCCCGTGCTTGCCGATTCGTCGCTGAAGTTCGGCGGGCGGCTTGATTGGGTCCGAACCGAACAAGCGGCTGTCTATTCGTCATTTGACCCGACGGGCGTCGAACACGTCTTTGATTTCGGCGGCGACTTTACTGCAAACGATCAGCTCTATCATGCCTTTGTGACCGCCGATCATCCGTTAAGTGATACGTTGTTGCTAAAGGCGGGATTCGGGCACGGTCAGCGACCTCCGAACCTGACGGAACGCTTTGCCTTGGACCCGTTTCTGACCTTGGTCCAAAACGCAACGTCGGCGGTAATCGGTGACGAAACGTTGAAGCCCGAGCGAGCATCGCAGTTTGATCTGGCAGTGCATGGGACCTTCCATGCGTTTCGTTTCCAGGTGAACGGATATTGGAGCTATGTCGACGAACACATCACCTTAGCGCCCGCCGTGGGAATTCCGCCTGATCCCGACCTGCGGCTACTAGACTTCGTCAACAACGATTCTGTGTTAGCCGGGGCGGAAGTAAACGGCGAGATCGATCTGTGTGATTCTTGGTTGGCGTTCGGAAGAATGAGTTACGTCGATGGACGTAATCTTGATCGCAACGAACCGCTTGCCAACATCTATCCCTTGCAGAGTCGGTTAGGAATCCTCTGGTACGATCCGGTCGACAATCGCTACGGTGTCGAGTTCGCCGCGATGGTCGTCGACAATCAAGATCGCGTCGCCACAACGCTGCTCGAGTCCACAACGCCCGGCTTTGCGAGGTTCGACCTTCGAGGATACTATCAGGCGACGGACGCGATCCATGTAACGCTCGGATTCGAGAACGTCGGGGACCGTAACTATCTCGAACACTTAAGCGTTCACAATCCGCAGGTTTTAGAGCCCGGCTTTAGCTTCTACATGGCGACTCAAATTGAATTGTAGCCGAGCCCTTTAGAGGTCAAACGCGTCACGACTTACGCTACCTTTGGGGCGGGCTGCAATCAGCGATCTGACGACTCAAGTTCGCTAAACGCTGAGCCCAGCCGAAGCACTCGCGACTGTAGGTCCTCATTCGCCCACGTCCGCTTTGCCGCCTGATCGAAATAGCCTCGGACAAGAGTGACGTATTCGACGGACGCTTTCGCTGAGCCGAGAAAGGCCTCCAAGGCCTCCGCCAACGGCATCTCTTGCTCGGTGTCCACGAATCGACGCACCAATCCCAATCCTCGTACGTAGTGAGCCTTCGCTCGATCTGACGGGTTCGTCGCCAGCGTCAATGCGCGCGTCGCATCCGCCAGGAACTCATTCGATTTCTGTTCGTTGATTGTTTGATCTTGCCGCTCGAATACAAGTTGGCAACGCCCCAAGATCGCTCCGACATTTCCATCGTCTTGTGCGAGAGCCGCCTCGAAGGCAGCGATGGCTTGGTCCAATTGGCTCGCTTTGTCGTCTACGTTCGCTGCGCTGTTCGCCAAGCTCCACTGCGCTAAACCTTTGTAGTAGAAAGCATCGGCAGCAGCCTCTTGATCTAACTTGATCGCCAGTTCAGCCGCAGCCAATGCCTTGCGGAGATTTTCGACAGTTGTAGGAACTCGCCAGTAAGCATTTGCCTGATTGCAGTAGTACCGGTATTGATTCAGCGAGGAGTCGTTAAGGCGGCCGAAACGGACGGCGATTTCGAATTGCCGTCGAGCTTCTTGCAAGTTGTCCTGCGACAGGTAAGTCTCTCCTAGCTCGTTATGAAGTCGTGCGTTCTGGGCATCGCGTTTTTCGGCAGCTGTCAAAAGCTGGACCGCAGTTGCCAACGCATCTTCCCGCTTCGCCGACGTCAAATGTGGCGCTGTTTTGCGATGAACTCGCGCGAGTGATATCGCATAACGAACCTCCGACGTGTTCAGAGCAGCAGCCGCTTTGTGATGCAAGAGAGCTTCTGTTAACAACCGCATGGCAGAAGAGTGATCCGCATCGGCTTGAAGTTCCGCGATGTTTCCTAAGCCATTCTGGATCAAGGCGAGATCACGATGGGCGTCGGTGATGTCTGTGTCATCGTTTGGTGGTTTAACGCGCGTTGGATACTGAGCCATTGCCGACTTTAGATCCGCCTGCACGAGTTTGAATTGATCGGAATTCCGCAAGAACCTCGCCACGGCTCGCCCCACGAAGAAGCGCGAGCGCGAATCATCCAAATCGATCGCGCGGTCGTAAATCTGTATGAGATGGCCAAGTCGGTCGTCGCCGGTGTCGAGGTCAGGCTGTTGAAACAGGAGCCGCGCCTGGGAATCGTACAAGCTCGCCAGTAGTGATTTACTATCGCGACCGGCTCGTTTCTTCTGTTCTTGTTCGCCAAGTGCGATACCTGGCTCCAGCACTTTGTTAATGATATCGATCGATTTCACTTGGATTCGCGTCGACAGGACGGTCGGGTCGAGCTCAAGCAGTTGTAGCTGCTCCGGATCGATTCGCACGAGTTCCCGCGTCCAAAACCCCTCGTCGTCCGATAACGCGAGATCGCAGAACTCCGCATAAGTCTTCAGGGCATCCGCTCGTTTGCCGTCTTCGATTTGTGAACGCGCGTGCGCTGCCACTGCCTCTGCTGAGTAAGCCTGGAGCCACTTTGGAAACGCGAGAAATAACTTGCCGCGTTCCTCGACTGACCGTTTCTCCGCAGTCAGTTGTTGGTTGGCAAGTTGCATCTTGCGATAGTTCTCTTCCGCCGTCTCGCGTTCTGATTCGGCAATCGCGCGGAGTTGGTCTGCTTCACGTTCTTTCTGTTGTGCTTCTTGACGCAATCGAGTTGCCTCGCGTTCGCGCTGTTCGACGATCGCCCGCTGCTGCTGCTCGCGAACTAATGCTTCTTTCGTAGCCTTGGAGGCTTCGATTGCCTTGCCATGCTCACGAGTCGCAACAACCTCGTTGATCTTCGCCAATCGAAGTGCTTCACCGACACTCAACCACTGATAGAACGCAAAGGCGCACGCACCACCTAAAATTAATACAATCACAGCGGCGATCGATGCTGCTCGCATCAGCCCGTGATAAAAGGCCTTTCTCTGCCGCCGTGCTTCCGCATCCGGCATGTTGGTACGAATCCACGCTGCATCGAAGACGGCTTCATAGATTCGGTTTCGGGGGCGAACTTGTCCTTCTTGCGATCGGACAATTCCCGACAACTTTAATGTTTCGATGTTCGCGCTATTGTCGTCGCTTACCGCCTGCCCTCGGTGAATGGCGCGATATAGATCCAATACCGCAGCAACGTCAGTGGAGCTACGCAGGATTCGCTCGCGAACGAAGATCAGATTGTCATCTTGATCGCGAGCACCTGGCGCCAAAAAAATTGAAGTGCAGATCCGATCAACATCTCTTTCGCTGTTGACGTTGTTGTCACGCGCGACAATGCTGCACAATCGTTGCGTCAGATACGGATGCCCGGCAGTCCAGTGGAGTACTCGCGCCAGGAGGCGCGCCGCGCGTTCCGGTTTGTTGCCAAGTCCTGCAGTCAACAGGTCGGCTTCGTCCGCACGAAAATCGCCAAGTTCGACTCTGGTTCCGATATTAAACGGTGTGATGTGTCGATCGGATATCAAATCAGAGGGCGTCGCTACGCCCAACAAACAGAACGAGATGCGGCGCCACGGTTCGTCTTCACTGCGGTGGTTGTAGCATTGCCGCAAGGCCGCAAAGAATTCGTCCGCCGAGAAGGGCAAACTGCGAACTAGATCGATCTCGTCGATGAAGACGACGATCTGATCTTCCACGCGATCGAGTACGATCGACTCGACGGCCAACAGCCAACGCTGTAAAGGATTCAGGTCCCGGCGCTCATCGGCAAACGCTTCTAACTCATCTTCGATGCCCAGTTGTCGTCCCAATCGCAGCAGCAATCCTTCGTACCACTGCTCTGCGGTCACATTCACGCCGATCGCTGTAAGATCGATGACAGCGACGCGAGTATTGGCTTCGCGTAATCGAGCCGCGGTCCGCACCATCAAGGATGATTTGCCCATCTGCCGCGATGTGAGTACGTAGCAGAACTCTCCTTTCGAGAGCGTTTGATACAGTTGCTCGTCGGCATTACGCGGGACATACGAAGGTGTGTCGACACCGAGCGTGCCGCCGGTGACATAAAAGCCAGGAGTCATCAGAGGCTCCTTTCTAAGTACGTCTTGTAGAGCCCGCATCGCGGCTTGCAATTCGCCGTCGAATCGCCGGCAATCACTCCCGCACTTCGTAGCCGGTAGAACTGTTCCATCGAGAGCGATTCTCCTCGCCGGATGAATCGACGCAATGCGTCGCAAAGCGGATTGTCTTGGGCCAGAAGAACGATGATGCGGCGCAGGTGGTCTCCAAAGACTCCTTCGTCGCTCGCGGCTTGGTCGGCGAATTCCGTTACACCCCAGTTGCGCTGCGTCATTTCATACAAACTGCGATTGACCAGATACGGCTGGCCGCCGACAAGGTTTACAAATTGCTCAACTTCGTCTTCGCTGGCAAGCGGCGAATGATAGCGGCGATTCAAATCCGATACTTGCGAGAACGAAAGGTCGTTCAAACTGATCCGAGTACCTACGTTGAAAGGCGACTGGTTGATGTCAGTGATAAACAGATGTGCCTCTGTTGCATAGGCGATTGCCAAGGTCAGTTGCGACCAAGGACCTGCTGGGTCGAGCGCACGTTCGTTGTGCCACGAGCGAAACAGCCCGAAGACTTCGCTACTGAAGTCGCAAGTGAACAGGCGGTCGATTTCATCAAGTCCCCAAACAAGCGGCGCGTCGAGCTTGGCGAGTACTTCACGACGGAGGAATCGTTCGAAGTTGACGCTCGCTCCGCGACGAGCGTTCCAAGTGTCGTGCGGTGACGTGTCGAGATCGAGTTTCTCGGCCAGCCAATCACCGATCGCTAGAAACAGACTTTCCGCAGAAGCAAGATCGGACGCGTTCAGTTTCTGGAAATCCGTCAACGCGACATGCGTGCCGGCGTCGCGCGCTTGTTTCAAGCCGCGAGCCATGAGCGACGTCTTGCCCATCTGCCGAGCGCCACGAACCAGAACAATGCTGTCGCGTCGCGACAACGCTCCTTCGTACAAAGCGTCGGCTTCACGAACGAGATAAAACTCAGAGTCCAAGGGCACTGCACCCATAGGTGGTTCCATCCGCGAGAGCCTCTGCGCGGCGGGTAATTCTTCGTTTGAATTGAAGCCTTGCTTTAGCGAGTTGACGAGTCGTGTGTCATCATCCGGGCCCGTCCAGCGGTGCTTAGGAAGGCCTTCCACATTCCGTGATACTTCGCTTGGCAGCTCTCCATCGTAGTTGATTCGAACCGGAAGAATCCGAGGCTTGCCGGCGCGTTCATTAGTCGCTTGCCACGCGAGTTGAACTTCGTACGCCAACATCTCGCTCGAGACGCTTGCCTCGGAGAGTAAGGGAATCACGACGTCAGCTTCGTAAATCTGGCGATCGATCTCGTGTGCCCATTGGATGTCGACTGACAGTTCGCGGTCAACGAACACGCTGTGTCCGGCGGCTGACAGTTCGCGCTCCAACATTTCAACGATACCGGAATCAGGCTCGGCATTCCGCTTGTGCAAAAGAGCGATTCGTAAACATGTAGTTCCGTCTGGTTCGTGATTCGCGTCGATCGAGCGAAGCGCTTCCGCGAGTTCTTTCGCCGAGTTGAAACGTTCTGACGGGCGTTTCTTTAGACAACGCAGACAGATATCTTCCAACGCCGAAGACACACCAGAGTTTATATCGCGAGGTCGAACTGGTGGCGCGTCGGATAGGACTTGAGCGAGTACGGCGACTTCGCTGCCGTTGCCGCGCAAATACGGATGTTGCCCTGTCAGCAAGTAGTAGAGTACGCCACCCAATCCGTAGACGTCGGCTGCTGGCCCGACGGGGTCGCGCCGCGGATCAGCTTGCTCCGGTGCCATGTAACTGGGCGTGCCAATCGGTTGCCCGTACGCCGAAAGTGTACTCGCGTCTGAGCCAAGTATCTTTGCCACGCCAAAGTCGGTAACGAAGATTTCACCGTCAGTCGATAAAAGTACGTTACCCGGTTTGAGGTCGCGGTGGATGACACCTTGTTGATGCGCGTGGTCGATCGCGTCAGCAACCGTCGCGACGATCGTGGCGGGTTCAAGAGCGAGAGTTTCACCCGCGGCGGTTAACTGCTGAAGATCGGCACCTTCTACTAGATCCATCACCAAGAAGTAGCCTCCCTCCGGAGTTCTCCCGATGCCGTGAACGTCGACGATATTCGGATGGCGCAGGCTTGCAGCGGCACGAGCTTCCTTGAGAAAGCGAGCGACAAGCTGTTCGTTCGATGTCCCGGCATCGCTCAGCAGCTTAATCGCCACCGACTTGTTGAGACTGATCTGGACCGCGCGATAGACGGATCCCATTCCGCCCTTTCCGATCTGATCGCCAAGGCGAAAGTCGGCGAACGATAGCGGTGCGGTCGGATCGGGTTCGCCCGAAGCGGACACAAGCGGGACCGAATGCCCGACCAAATCTGGCGGTAGATTTCGCAACCGGGCCATCAACGAAGACAGGGCCGGATCGCTTGGCGCATTGGCGTTGACGTCAGGCGCTCCGTGCGTTTCCAGATACGGATAGTATGTCAGCTCGTCCAACTGACGCTGACATCGATCGCACGCATCGATATGGCGGGCCAGATCAGGTCGGCTCCGCGCGTCCAACTTTCCCGAGAGCAGTTGGTTGAGTTCGTCGATGGATGGACAACTGGTCATGTCTTTAATAAGTCGAGGGTTTTGCTACGCAATGAGGCTGTGAATAATCGTTGGAGTCCAGGCTTTAGCCTGCCTGCGCGGGCTATCGCCCGTTAAAAAGCGCGCTAAAGCGTATCCGCGAGAAAGGGGACAGGCACCGTGCGGCCACGATCTCGAGCAGTCCTAACGTAGTTCAAGCACGGAGCCAGTCCCCTTTCTCTCTCGACGCGCGGACTCCATTTGAAATACTCCGAGCCGGATCACTTCTTGCAGCCACGGCGAGATTTTCGGAAAATCCTTCCGCGATGTCCAATTCGGTACGCGTTCTTCGCTCAGTCCACCTGCATTTGTTTTACTGCGTCACGGAGCATTTTCAGCACGCGCGACTTTGCGACGTATACCTCCGACACAGGCATTCCCAGCTCCTTCGCGACATTGGTCGCCTTCCGCTGCTCGACCGCTGCGAGCCTATACGCTTGCCATGTATGCGGCTGTACTCGCGGCTCGACCAATCGTTCCGCTTCGGCGAGCAACTCCTGTTGATGGCAAGTCTCGATCTCGGCACTCAGTGCTTGGATCGCCCTTTCGTCTTCGATCGTCGCCAGGACCTGGCCAATCGCGGTGTCACCTGACCCGCGACCAACTCTTTTCCACTTGCCGACCAAATCGCGGACAGCGTTCGCCGTCACGGTTTTTAGCCAGCCTCGGAAGCTTCCTCGTGCCGGATCGTATCGGAAGTCCTGCATGGCTCGAACGAGCTTAACGAGGACGTCCTGTGTCACATCGGCTGCATCCGACTCTTGCAACTGATAGCGGCGGCACCAGTTGAAGATCTTGGGGGCATAGCGATCAACAAATTCTTCCCACGCCTGCCGATCAGCTGGCTCACGAACACGCATCAGTAGCGTGCGGCTCGTGTTGGCTCCGTACTCAGTGTTCAACGGCCAGCTTTTGTTTGCCATACGAGAAGTCGATGTGACGCCAACATTAGGCCGGCTTTCAAGTAGCTGAACTTGCAAAAGTTCAACCTTCACGGAAGACGGCTGAATTCTTGCGAATCCAGCTACGGATGGTCGTTATCGCATTGATTCGCCGCCCAAGTTCTGATGACTCACGCGAATCAGGCAGTCAGAAAAAGTTTTTGGGCTGGTGCAAGAACTCGGTTTCGCACCAGTAACTCCTGTGTGCCAAGCGTTGCACAAGTCGTCACTGGCTCCTTCATGGAATCGTTTTCGAAAGGTCATAATACCATGCTCAGCAAGAAGTTGCGACAGTTAGTCGCGAAGCGCGATCGTCGTCGAAGCCGTCAAACTCGGAACCGCTTGACGGGTATCGAAGGCTTGGAAAATCGAGTCGTCATGACGGCCGGGCCGTTGGGCGCGATCGTCGGAGCGGATGACGTGGCCGGACCTACTCAAGAGGTCATGACGCTTAGTTCGCCGGTAGTCACCGCGCGGATTGTGAATGGGGCACCAACGAGTTCGTTCGCGTCCGTTGGCTTGGTTGGAGACAACAGCGGCAGCTTCTGCTCGGGAACGCTCATCAGCCCGTCGCACGTCCTGACGGCCGGCCACTGTGCCGTCGGAGTGGGAGATTCGCAAGGTCGCTTTATCGTCGGTGGCCAGTCTTACTCAACGAACGATGTCCTCGTACACCCGCAGTACAACGATAACACGCTGAACAATGACATCGCGATTTATTCGCTCTCGTCGTCCGTAGCGAACGTTACGCCGAGCCCAATCAACCGTATTACCCCAGTCATTGGGCAAACGCTGACGCTGGTGGGTTTTGGCGCTGGAGGTACGGGCACTTCAGGGCACAATGGCGATTTTGGGACGAAACGCGTTGGAACAACTCCGATTGACAACGTTACGTCGACACTGATCACGTGGCGGTTCGACAATAACAGTGAGAGCAACACAGCGCCCGGTGATTCGGGCGGACCGGCCTTCCTGGAATCGGGCGGCACGTTCTATGTCGCGGGAGTTACATCCGGCGGGGATAATGCCGATGCTGGTATCGGTGATAACTCGTTTGACACACGGGTCGATGCTTATGCTTCGTGGATCGATTCGATTGTCGGACAGCAGCCCGATCCCGATCCGAATCCTGACCCAGATCCGAATCCTGATCCCGACCCCAACCCGAACTCAGATCCGAGCAGTGATGATCACGTGAATCAACCTGGTGCTAGCGCGACGCTGATCAGTCTGGATAGCAACGGAGCGGCTCTTGCAACTGGTTCACTTGAGGAGGCTGGTGACCGTGACGTGTTCCAAGTTGTTGTGAGCGATACAGGGTTGGCCACGTTCACTGCGACTGGCACAACGGACTTGGATACGTATCTTCGCGTGTTCGATGGGAATGGCGATCTTGTCGCGCAGAACGACGACTTCGGCGGAACGCTGAACAGCCAGACAACCCTTGACATCGATCCGGGTGTTTACTATGCGTCGGTCGGATCTTACGCAGATAGCGAAGCTGGTCAGTACGAGTTGGACGTACAAGTTGCCGTGCGCGTCGACCCGAATCCGCTGCCCGATGCCGAGACGCTGACACTGAATGGCAATGGTCGCGGTCGCGCCGATGGCGAGATCAGCAACGGCAACGAGACGGATCTCTACAGCTTCACCGCAACCGTTACCGGTCGAATGACGATCCGAGCGCGAGCGCGCTCTGGTGACCTCGACACGATGATCACCGTCTATGATGCCCACGGCAACGAAGTAGCGTTCAATGATGACTATCGCGGACGCACAGACAGCCGAGTACGATTTGAGGTCAACGCTGGCGAATCTTATACGGTTGAATTGTCGAGTTGGAGTAATACCACCGGCGAGTATCGATTGAATATCGCAACACGAGCGGCTCGCAGCGCTCAACGCAGCGCCGCTCCCGACTCGCGAATTGTCAATGGCCAAACGACCAGTGAATTCAAGGCCGTGGGCATCGTTAACGATGGTTGCAGCGGAACGCTAATCAGTCCTACTCATGTACTCACCGCGGCTCACTGTGTTGAAGGTGTTAGCGATACTCGTGGAACGTTTGAAGTCAACGGTCAATCGTACTCAACGGTTCGCGTTGTCGCGCATCCGCACTACAACCCGAATAGCTTCGATGGTGGCTATGACATCGCGATTATGGAATTGTCATCGCCCGTGGCAGATGTTCAGCCCAACGAGATCCTGCGTGAAGCACCTCAAGTTGGTCAGACGTTGAAACTCGTAGGCTATGGCGAGGGAGGTACGAGTACGAGTGGATCGAGCTATGACTTCGGAACCTTGCGAGTCGGCGAAACGACACTTGACGAAGTCGATAACTTGCAGATCGCGTGGAATTTTGACAGCCATGACGAAGCCAATACGGCACCGGGCGATTCCGGCGGTCCGGCCTACGTCGAAATCGACGGCAACGTCTACATCGCGGGTATTACTTCCGGCGGCGATGGAGATCCGCACCGCTTAGGCGATCATTCGTTTGATACTCGGGTTGACGCCTTCGCGACTTGGATTGATTCGATCGTTGGCTCGTCAACGCCGACACCGAATCCAACTCCCGACCCGACGCCAAACCCAGATCCAACACCAACGCCGGACCCAAATCCTGAGCCAGCCGACGAGTTCGTCAACGTTGAACTCGATGGTGACATTTTCGTTGGCTCCATCGGAACCGATGCCGAGTCGATCCAAATCGGCCAAGATGGATTCGGCTTCATCGACGGAGTCGTGAACGACGACGGCGACGTTGATGTTTTCCAGTTCGACTTGGATTCGCCGGACCTCGTCTACGTCGATTTGTTCAGCTGGAACGGCGATCTCGATACGCAACTTCAGATCTTTGATCAGGACGGATCGATCGTTTCAGACAACAACGACTCGTATGGCAGTACGGACAGCTCGCTGACGCTTGAACTGGAAGCGGGCACGTACTACGTGGTCGCCGCCGCTAATGATTCAAGTACCGGAGAGTATGGCCTCGACATCTCGACGTCAGGACTAGACTCCAACGAGTTCGACAGTGAGCCCATTTTCGTTGAAGAACCGCCAATCGAGATCACCGATGGTGAGGGCGGAGATGTTGAAGTTGATGACCAATTCTCCGAAGACATGACCGAAGAGGACTTCGTGGATGGCGAATTCGATGACCCCGACTTCGACGACGAGGTGTTTGAAGTCGGAGAGTGCAGCGATCACGGCGGCGAAGATGATTGGATCGAAGGTGATGGCGACTGGTTTGCGGAGGACGATGGTTCATTCACCGAGGACGAATTCGACGAAGGTGGAAACCAATGGGATGACGTTGGCTTCGGCGATGATCCCGGTGACGACGAGTTCTTCACAGCGGATGTTCGAGACCCCTTCGACGTCAACGCTGATGGACGCTATTCACCGCTAGACGTACTTCAGATTCTTAATTACTTGAACGCACCCGATGGCCAGCGCGCAGCGGACTCGACAGCAGCTGCCACCTCGTTGCAACGGTTTGACGTGAACAGAGACGGCAGTGTTACGCCGCTTGATGCCCTGATGGTCATCAACCGATTGAACTCGCCCATGATCGCGGATACGTCGGCTCGTCCTGAGGTGATCGCTCGTGGTACGACAGCACAGGCGGAACCAGTTATCGCTGAGGGTGAGGAGACGCGTGAAGTTCAGCACTCGCTCGTTATCGCGAAGGCGGCTACCTCCAATCGTTCCTCCCACTGCGACGACGGTGACCGGTGGGACGAGCCGTGGTTCGGCGACAACGATCCCTTCTCTGGCGAAGACGACTGGCTGCTCTAAGCCGCGAGCAATCAGTGGCTTTAGGAACCTCGCGCCGGGACCTTCCCGTCGCGACGTTCTCTAGCTTTTCAGTGAGTTTGACCTTCCACGCTCTGCCACCAATTCCAATCCCCTCTACAGGCCGGTGGCGCAATTCGTTTGACTTCGCCAGCCGGTTCAGAAAAGATGAGGCTTAGCTCTGCCCGCTGGGTAGTTAAACGCCGATATCTTCATCTGTTATGGAACTTATTTGTTCGCTGGCGCATCAAAGCGTTGACACGCCTAGAGTGATTGTACGCACTCCGTTAATGCTGGCCGTGATGTGCCGGGTAAGAAGTCATGCGGGATCATGTAACTGAAGAACGGATCAGTGCTTACGTCGATGGTGAGCTGGAAGGAGACGAGTTAGAACTCGTCGAACGCCTGCTTGCGGAATCGGCCGAGTACCGACAACTCCTCGCCGAGTTGCAAGAGCTGCGCGCCTCGCTGCAGCCAAATCCGAGCTTCAATTTGCCCGCAGATTTCCATAAACGGATCGTGGACCAAATCGAAGATTTGGACGGCATTCCCCCAAAAGAACTGCCTATCGCTCTATCGAAAGAGTCGAAGCGAAATCCGTGGCGAAGCGTTGCGGTGGCGGTAGCCTCGCTCGCAGCGATGATTGCGGTCGCAGTGATGCTACAACCCTCAACACCGGATCCTATTATTCCCGGTGGGTCGGGATATGGCATAGCAAAGGTGATGCCGGTTTATCTGCGGCAGGATCCGAAGTACGTCATGGTCTACGACGTCACAGTGACTCCCGATGGCCAAAAGAACGGGGCGGTTGATCAACTGCTCAAGAAGCTGGGGATCGGGATCGATCCAGCTTTAAGGTTGGACGACCAGCTTGAAAAGGAATTGATGGCGATTCGCGAGTCCGAGATAGTCCTCGGTGGGACGGAAGCGACTCTGTACAAGAACGACCAAGCGACACCCAAGAGTAAGGCTGACGATAAGGTCGAGATGATCTATGTGGCAGGGAACTTGAATACCCTTGATCGGTTTGGTTTGGACTTAGAGCAGATGCGGAATGACGGCAAAGAAGTATCTCAACTTCACTATGATATGGTGATCGAGCCCAACAAGCTTGGTGTAATGCATCGTCTGCACGATTCAGCCCGAGAACACTTTGCCGAGAGTTCGACCATCGTTCCTTCGGACATCGGCCAAGCGTTTCGGCTCTCGTTTCACATCGAATTGACGAGCCTTTCGGTTCCTGGTACTGCGATGTTTCCGATTCCGACAATTCGTGCTGAGTCTGCCACTCCTGGCGTGAACGCCGATGGAAAGGTTTCCGCTGTCGATGCACTAGGAGTGATGTCGCGACTCAATCAGAGTGGCGATGAAGATCGCGGGGGCGGCGGTTCTGACGGAGCGGGCCAGCCAAATGGTGGCGGAACGGAAGCGGGGCACATTCTGCTGATCCTTCGCAATGTTGGTGCGAATGCTGACAACAAGAAGTAACTCTGGCTGCTAGTCGATCTGGTTCGATCATGCTGGCTACACTATCCTGTGCCGCATGACGCGGAACAAAAGAGCGAATTCGTCAGACGAAATCCTACCGCCGTGGCGTTCGCAGACGCTCTTTCTTGCAACCATCGCGAACGTTCTAGTCTGGGCGGCGTTCCCTCCACTTGGTCTTTTCCCGCTGGCGTGGTTTGCGCCCTTGGCGTGGGTGCGGTTGATTCAAGAAGAAAAGCTCCCGGGGCCACGTCCCTATTGGGTGATCTGGTTCGTGTCAGCGATCGTGTGGGGAGTTTTGCTGGAGGGAGTAGGACGAGCGTATTGGGCGAACTACTTCGGATTAGTACTGATGGGCTCGTACTTGGCGCTTTATCAAGTCTTATTCGTCGGACTAACTCGCATTGCGACCCATCGCTGGAAGCTCTCCGTTGTGATCGCCGCACCGGTTGTATGGACAGGACTCGAACTAGTCCGCGGTTATATGATTACCGGATTCTCAATGGCGTTGTTGGGACACACGCAAGTCAAAGTCACATCACTGATCCAGATAGCTGACATCGTCGGCGCTTATGGTGTTAGCTTCTTGATCGTCTTCGTTGGTTCGTGTGTTGCGAACTCGATTCGGCAGGCCGATCTGCGCCGTCGGGCAGTGCCATTGATAATCGCTGCTGGCACGTTGGCCTGTGTGTACGCTTACGGTTTGAGCCAAATCGCATCCCTGCGACAGATTCCGGTCAAAGGCAGTCTCAAAGTCGCGCTGATCCAAGGCACTGAAGACACGATCCTCGACAGCGACCCGGAGGCAGCGCAACAACGAGCCATCGACACGTTCAATCAGTACTGGCACCTGACGCTCGATGTCTGTTCAAAACACGACGATATCGAACTGATCGTTTGGCCTGAGGGAGTCTTTTCGGGCAACATGCCACAGTTGGTTGTACAAGGAAACGTCGTTCCGCCTCCAGGCTCAGGTCTCACGCAAGCGGACGTCGAACAGAACATTGTTCTTTGGAAGAAATACTTTGACGAGAAGACGCGAGGCGCGGCTAACGCATTCAATAGCGCAAGGCCCGACAGCGCAGCGGACATACGCGCAACTTACTTGCTGGTTGGCTGCGACTCGCGAGAGTTGAGCGGTGACGTTGAACGGATCTACAACGCCGGTCTGCTGATTGCTCCCCATGGCGAAGTCGTGGGTCGTTACGACAAGATCCATCGCGTGTTGATCGGCGAGTACATTCCATTCGGAGATCGCTTCCCGTGGCTATACAATCTCATGCCGATGCCTCGTGGATTGGCTCCCGGAACCAGGCCGGTGTCGTTCGATGTTCATGGTATTAACGTCGCACCGAGCATTTGTTTCGAAGACACAGTGCCGCACCTGATTCGTCGCCATACTCGAACACTCACCCTGCAGGGCGAGCGACCCGACGTTCTCGTGAATCTGACCAACGACGGTTGGTTCTGGGGATCGGGGATTTTGGACCTGCAATTGAACTGCGCTATCTTTCGAGCCATTGAGCTTCGCCGTCCCTTCCTTGTCGCGGCGAATACGGGTCTCACGGCTTCGATCGATAGCAATGGGATCGTGCAAAAAACCTTGCCTCGACGAGAGCCAGGAGTGGTTATCGCTGACGTTGCCATCCGCCCGCGAGCAAGCGTTTACGAGCGGCTGGGCGACTGGTTCGCGGGGTTGTGCCTGTTGGTTTGCCTGGCTCTGACGTTCTCCGGTTGTCGAGCGCGCTGCAAAATCAGGGAATAACTCGACGATCGTCCCCCGAATGAATCATCCCCGAGGCCAAGGACCAAAAGTCCGTTTAAATCGACCTATCCGCCTTGTCTTTCCCAATTTAAGGCGATTTCGTTGACATTGTGGCTTTCTGGCAATTATACTTGTCCAATAGTCCACGCTCGTTATGTCTAGTCTAGGTAACCAGTTGGATGAGATGGCTCCCTCGCAGCGAGCCATTTGGAGTGGAATTCTAGTAGCTCAACATCTCATCCTGATTGCTCAGGCCATTGATTTCCCGAAGGAATTGTTGCCATGACTCTTGTCGGAAAGATCTTCACCGTCTTGATTTTGATCATGAGCATCTCGTTCATGATGATCGCGGTTACCGTCTTTGCGACGCATCGCAGCTGGCACACTATTGCGCTGGAGCACAAGACGACAATCGAAGAACTTCGTGTTACGAACGATCGGCTGCGCGTAGAAGCCTCGCGAGCGGACGACCGCTTGGCGATCGAGCAAGCCGCGCGTCGATTCGCGCTCGCCGCGCTGCAAACGCGTGAAGAATCTTTGGCTCAGCAGTTGGCTTCCCAATACCAGCAGCTTACCGACAAGCAAGCTGAGGTTGATTTGATCACGGCGACGCTCAGCGAAAACACAACGACGCTAGCCGATCTCGGCAAGGAAGTCAGTGGCTTGCGAGATGAGATTCGGCTGGCTCAAAAGGATCGAGACGCGAATTTTGGGCTCGTTATCGAGTTAACAGACTCGAACTCTGGACTACAAGGTTCGCTTGTAACGTTTCGCGAGCAGGAGGTTCAACTTCGTGATCAGCTAAGTCGAATGAAGCTGGTCATGGACGCTCATGAGTTGACTCAATATACGCCAGTCGTTGATATTCCGCCGCGCGTCGATGGCATCGTGACGAAGGTTGGCGAGAAGACGCTCGTCGAGATTTCTATCGGATCAGACGACGGCTTGCGAACAGGTCACACATTGGAAGTCTTCCGCAACAACTCTTACTTGGGTCGAGTCAAAGTCCAACGGCTTGAGCCAGATCGGGCTGTCTGCGAAATCATTCCTGAGTACCGCAAAGGCATTATCAAGAGGGGCGATCGTGTCGCAACCAAGCTCATTTGATCCGACCGCTGTCGAAGCGCCCAAGCAGAAGCAGAAAATCAGCGTCTACACGGTGATGCTGTTTATCTCGTTTTGCGCGATTGTCCTGGCCTGTATATTGCTTTGGATGGAGTTGCAAATGTGGGGCGATTATCCGTGGTGGAAGACCACCGACGCGATTCCGAAAGGTGCATTCAACTACGGCCAGATTGCCGAACGCATTTCAGACTTTGCCTAGCTCGGGTTACCGCACTTGGCGAGCTGGCATCAACAAGAAGCAGAAAAGGCGGCGAGAGTCAACCAACTCTCGCCGCCTTCTTTTATTCAGGGAAACATCGAACTTGAACTAAGAGCCATATTCGGCGCTAAAGAACTCTTTGCTTGCGTCGGGAGATGGCTTAATGGTGCGAGCGCCTTCTTTCCAGTTGGCGGGACACACCTCTCCGTTCTCTTCGAAGAACTGAAGAGCTTGAACAAGCCGTAGTGCTTCATCGACGCTACGACCGAGCGGCAAGTCGTTGACGACTTGATGTCGCACAACGCCGTCCTTGTCGATCAGAAACAGTCCTCGAAGCGCGATGCCGCCCTCCAGCAGTACGTCGTAGGCTCGACTGATCTCCTTGTCCAAGTCAGCGACCAGCGGATAGTCGATCTGGCCCAGTCCACCCTCGGTTCGAGCTGTGTTTCGCCATGCGAGATGCGAGAAATGGCTGTCGACTGACACGCCCAGAAGTTGCACGCCAAGTTGTTCAAACTCGGCAGCACGCTCCGAGAAGGCAATGATCTCGGTCGGGCAAACGAACGTGAAGTCGAGCGGGTAAAAGAACAGCACGACGTACTTGCCGCGATAATCTGAGAGGTTGATCTCTTGGAACGATCCGTCGGACATGACGGCTTGAGCTTTGAACTCTGGTGCGGGTTTTTGAACGAGTACGCTCATGGTTGTTACTCCCTAATCTATCGAACTAACTTCAGCCTTAATCCGTCAACCTTACCGGCTCTCGATGGCTTCGCAAGGGCCTACCGCTTGCTGCGGATTTGTGACCTCGACCTTGGCAACTCACGGCAGTAACATATACACCCGTACATTAGCCCCTGAGAGGCCTGAGTTTTGTCAGACGTGAATCTCCCCGGACCAAAGGGACGCGGATCGTGGATCAATCCGCAGAGTCGCTTTGAGCGCCGGCGCACAGAGGATGATCTCGAACAAGTCGAAGGAGACGACGAATTCTTCGAGGCGCGGCGTTCGGTCAAAACTCTCTACCTGTCCGACGAGACGCTGAGCATCGTCAGCGAGAACAGCAGCCCGGACATCCCGTTTCGTTACAGCATCAATCCGTATCGCGGCTGTGCCCACGGTTGCAGTTACTGCTATGCGCGACCGACACACGAATACCTGGGAATGAACGCAGGGCTCGACTTCGAGTCGAAGATCCTTGTCAAACATCGCGCCCCAGAGCTGCTGCGCGATTGGCTTGCGAGGCCGAAGTACGAACCAGAGACTATTGTCTTCTCCGGCGTCACCGATTGTTATCAGCCTGCAGAACTGGATTTCCAATTGACTCGACGGTGTCTGGAAGTAGTTCTCGAAGCTCGCCAACCAATTGGAATCATTACTAAGAACGCACTGGTGACGCGCGACTTGGATTTGCTTCGCAAGATGGCGGTCCATAATCTCGCGAGAGTTACGCTGAGCGTCACGACCCTTGAGCCGCGACTTGCTCGCGAGATGGAACCGCGAACGAGCAGCCCGAATGCTCGCCTCCGCGCGATCTCTGAGCTTGCAGATGCGGGTGTACCGGCGAGCGTCATGATCGGTCCGGTTATCCCCGGACTGAACGATGTCGAGCTCCCTCGGATTCTGCAAGCTGCGCGCGACGCTGGTGCGATGACCGCGAGCTACATCCTGCTGCGATTGCCTTTGACTGTGCGGCCAGTCTTTTTGGAGTGGCTTGAACGCACTCAGCCAGCGGCGCGCGATCGCGTCGTGTCGCGGATTCGGTCGGTGCGTGGCGGGGAATTGAGCGACTCGCAATTCGGGACGCGAATGCGTGGCGAGGGTGCGATCGCAAAACAGATCGAGCAGACATTTCGTGTCTTCTCTCAAAAGTATGACCTTGACGGTGATCTTCCCGAACTCGACACGTCGCAGTTTCAGCGACCACGTGGCTCGTCAGGCCAATTGCATCTGTTCTGATTCAGCCACCTCTGAATTGGTCCGTTGCTGCGATACAATCCTGACGCCATGATTCAACTCCAAAACGCAAGCCTGTCCTACGATCTCGCGACGCAAGTCTTAGACAAGATCACGCTCAGCGTCGGGCGGGGCGAGTTCGTGTCCTTGTTAGGCCCGTCAGGTTGTGGTAAGTCGACCCTCCTGCGACTGATCGCGGGGCTTGTGGAACCTTCACACGGACAGCTGACGGTCGGCGGCCAACCTGCTCGACGCTTTCGGCAAACTAGCAACGGCATCTCACTTGTCTTCCAAGAGCCGCGACTCTTACCGTGGCGCAACGTTACCCGCAACATCGCGCTCCCTCTGGAACTCTCCAGGGTCGATCGAGCGGATCAGCAAGCGTTCATCGAAGCAAGTCTCGAGCTGATCGGCTTAGGACCGCAAGATGCGGCGAAATATCCGCGCATGCTTTCGGGTGGCATGAGAATGCGAGTTGCCTTGGCGCGGGCGTTGGTCACCAAGCCGAGCGTATTGCTGCTCGACGAGCCATTCTCGGCGTTGGACGAGCTGCTCCGCCAGCAGCTGAACGAGGAGTTGCTTCGCATTTGGAGAGAACGCGCTCCCACGACCGTCTTCGTGACGCATAACGTCTCCGAGGCAATCTTTCTCAGCCAGCGAGTCGTTGTCATGGCGGACCATCCTGGGCGCATCAAGGCGACCGTCGATGTTCCTTTTGAATACCCGCGATCCCACACGCTGCGTGCGACGAGAGAGTTTGCAACGCTCGTCGGCGAAGTGAGCGATCTGTTGAGGGTGGAGACGACATGAAATCCGTTCGTGAGATCGCCTTGGTCGTGCTGTCGCCGATTGCCTTCTTCTTGTTGGTGATTCTGGTCTGGCAACTGACCAAACAGATCGGACAGATACCGCCATACGTGCTCCCAAGTCCCATCGCGGTCGGCCGCACTGCGTGGACCGGGCGATCGGTGTTGTGCGGCGCCGTTGCACTGACTGGCGCCGCAGCGCTCTGCGGCTTCGCCGCCAGCTTGATCGTCGGGACTTTGATCGCGTTTTCGTTTTCGTTCTCGCGGTTCGTCAAAGCCAGCTGCTATCCCTACGCCATCTTTCTGCAAACCGTTCCCATCGTCGCGATTGCCCCGCTGATCGTCGTGTGGTTCGGCTACGGATTTCAAAGCGTGGCCTTGATTGCGTTCATCATCAGCCTGTTCCCGATCATTACGAATGCCACTACCGGCTTGACCAACGTCGATCGCGATCTTGTCGATCTTTTCGAATTGCACAACGCAAACCGCTGGCAAGTGTTGTTCAAGCTGCGAGTTCCCGCGGCGGTTCCCTATCTGGTGACGGGAGCGCGCGTCTCCAGCGGGATGGCGGTGATCGGAGCGATCGTCGGCGAGTTTTTCGCGGGGTATGGCGGCGTGCGAAGCGGCTTAGGCTTCCTGATCGTGGACGGCACGAATAACCTGAAGACGGACCAGTTGTTCGCGGCCGTCATCGCCTCCACGGCGCTCGGCATGGCCGTCTTCGCCGTTGTCAACATCGTGGGTGCAACGGTGTTAGCTCGCTGGTATCATGCGTGATCTGACTAAAACACAGACTTCGCGAAAGAGCGAGATTGCGTCATGAAGTTACACTGTTGGTTCGTGATTGTTGGCTGGACCCTGTTAGCCGGTTGCGGTCGACCGTCCGGCGATACTGGGTCAACCGGACCTGACGCATCAAAGAGCGATGCCCAGCCGCTCGAACCGGTAAGCCTGATGCTGAATTGGTATCCAGAAGCCGAACACGGTGGCTATTATGCCGCGTTGGTTCACGGCTACTTCGAGGACGCAGGACTCGACGTGACGATCATCCCCGGTGGCCCGAACGCGCCGGTCGTGCAACAGGCTGCGCGAGGTGCGGTCGACTTTGGCGTCACAAACGCCGATCGAATTGTCTCTGCGCGAGCTCAGGATGCTAGGCTCAAGGCTCTTCTGGCACCGTTGGCGAACAGCCCGCGGTGCTTACTGGTTCACGGCGACTCCGGGATTGAAACGTTCGATCAGTTACAAAACGTCACGATGATGATGAGTCGCGAACATGCTTGGGCCCAGTTCTTGATTAAGAAGTTACCTCTCGATGGCGTGAAGATTGTTCCAAACAGCGCGAGCTTAGCTCCGTTTCTGGCTGATCCGCGAGCGGCCAAGCAGGGCTATATCATCAGCGAGCCGTTCGTCGCGAAAAGCGAAGGGGCAAGCGTTCGGAGCTTATTGGTAGCTGACTTCGGATTTAACCCTTACACCAGCGTCTTAATGACTCGCGACGAAACGGTCGAGCAACGTCCCAAGTTAGTGCAGAAAGTAATTGAAGCAAGTCGTCGCGGCTGGGAGAAGTATCTAGCTGACCCAACGGAAACGAATCAGCGAATTCACGAACTCAATCCCGAGATGAGCCTTGAGATTTTGGACTTCGGCGTTCAAGCGCTCAATGAACACTGCATCGACTTGGATGTCGAGACGGGAAAATTCGGTCGCATGACAAGCGAACGATGGAGTACGCTCGTCTCGCAGCTCGTTGAACTCGAAATGCTTGAGCCTGGAGTGGTCGAACCTGCGTCGTTGTTTCTGGCGGAATAGACGTAAAGCGCACGCGTCGCGATTTGTCCGTAGGATGGAGTTGTACTCCGTCACTTCCCGAGTCGGACTACAATTCCGGCCTCCGCGATCGACTACTTCGTCTTGCGATGTTGCGTAATCAACGCATGCATGACGTCGCTGCGACGAACGACGCCCAGTAATTCGTGGGGCTCGTCGCGATTGATAACTGGAATGCAGTCGTCCGTTTCGGCTTGAAACAATTCGAATGCATTCGCCGCCGGTTCGTCGGGATACAGTAATGCATCGGTTTCAGTCGCCAAGTCCTCGGCTCGAACGAGTTGCGTGACGGTGTTATCGAACATGACGTTGCTCAACAGCGGATAGCGGATGACGCCGACGACTTGCATTCGATCATTGACCACCGGATAGGTGTTGTCGTGGCTGTGCTCGATGTACGCGATAATCGCTTCAAAATTCGCCGACTGACTTATGCCCTTGCTCTTGCGGAGCAAATCGCTGACTTTGACTTGGCTGGTTGTCGATGTGGTCGGTGCCGATCTTCTCAGCGCAGTTCTAAAGCGATCAGTGAGAGAGCGAAGTTGACCGAGCGGCGTGCTGCTCGTGTGCCGAATCGCTTGAGCCAAAGGAACTTCACCCGTCCGCAACAACGATTGCCGAATGAACAGCGGACCGATGATCTCGAAGACAACGACGGAACCCAAGATGATGTCTTGAATCGGTTTACCCAGGATCGGGTCGCGATGCACCGCGATCGTCGCCAAGGCGATTGCAGCACCAGCTTGTGCAAACAGACAACTGCCCAGCCAATGGCGAACCTCCAGTGGCTGCCGCGTCGCACGTGCAGCGCCATAAACACCGAGCCACTTGCCGGCGAGGCGACAAACGATATAGATCGCACCAATCTTCCCGACGGTAATGAACGCCGTGACGTCAAGCTCGGTTCCGTGGACGGCAAAGAACAGCACAGCCAAGAGGCCCGACAAGTGATCCAGCTCGTCGACGATCTTACCTTTCATGTCCGATGTGTTAGCAACCGTTACTCCCATCACGAGGAAGGTCAACATATAGGGAATGTCAAACGTTTCGCAGACACCGAGCAGAAACGTTGTCGCAGCGACCAGCAGAACGAGCCAGCGCTTCATATTCAGCAGGCCGCATCCGTAACTGACGATCAAACCTCCGGCGACACCCAACGCCATCGAACCTGCGATGTTCTGTAATAGCGTTCCCAGCTGATGCTCGAGCGGAACGTGAAGCTTTCCCTGCATAAGATGGATGGCGAGGAAGGCAAGTTCGAACAAGACGATGCACGCAAAGTTGTTTACCGCCACGAGAAAGCCTGTACTCTCGGTGACAGGACCTTCTGATCGGAACTCTTTCAATACGAGAATCGTCGTCGCTGGCGCGGTTGCGACCGCGAGGCAACCTAGCAACAACGCCATGCTGCCTGGACAACCAAACAAGTAAAGGCCCACGGTTACGAGACCACACGTGAGCGCGATCTCCGCCGCCGAAAGAGCGAGGCAATGGGCAGCCACTCGACGCACCTTGGTGAACGTGAACTCACACCCAAGATTGAACAAGACGACCGCCATCGCCAGCTTCAACACCGGGTCGAACAACTCGGCATGCCCATCCGGAATCAGGTTCAGCACGCTTGGTCCGACCAGCAAGCCGACCAGAAGGTACGCCGTCACCTTGGGCAAGTGCAATAGATCGGCGAACACACCTGCTGCTAGGCAAACGCCCAGCAACAGCCCGAGCGTACTTGCGATATGTAGATCAAATCCGACCATCAAGTCACCGAATGTATCAATCAAAACGGCATAGTGGAGTCACCACGCACAATGATCTAGAGTTCTACCCCTAACCGAACGGAGCGAGAATGCCTGTTTCCCAGCTTCTCAAACTTAGGCTGCCATCGGTTGTGCCATAGCGAATCGATTCAGGCTGTAGAAAAATCGGGTCGATGTGCAACGATTACACGGCTGATGACTATTGGGAAGCCAAAGTTGAGCTTGTGCCATACGGTCGTACTTGCCATCAACATCTCAAACAGGAGACTACCGATCACAACATATCGCACAGAGAGTTGTCGGCACGCGACTCATTCATCTCCGCGCTGGCGGATGGCTTCGTAGAACAAGATCGCTGCCGTCACGGATACGTTGAGGCTGTCGCCGATTCCACGCATCGGTAGTGAGATGGGGATGATGCCTTCCCCTCGCCAAACGCTCGAAAGCCCTTCAGCTTCGCTGCCGAGTACAACAGCGGAATGCCCACAGTAGTTGACCTTCGTGTAATCGACGACCGCGTCGACATGCGTCGCGTAGATTTGGAAATCGGCTTGCCGCAGCCAGGCTAGCGCTTCGTCGCAGGAACAGGTGAGCAACGGGATCGAGAAGATGGTTCCAGCGCTGGCACGAATCGAATTGGGGTTGTAGAGGTCGGTTCCTGCGTCGGTGACGATCACCGCAGAAACTCCTGCCGCATCGGCACTTCGAAGGATGGCTCCGACGTTGCCTGGTTTCTCGACGTTCTCCAAGACGGCAACCAGCATCTGATTGTGTATCGCCAGACTGTTCAGGTCTGAGTTTGGAGGCTCTGCGATCGCAACAATTCCATCGAATCGGTCGCCAAAGGCGATCTTCTCAAGGACCGACTGATTCACGAACACCAACTCGCATCCGCTCTCAGCGAGGCACCGTTCCAAGGATTGCCCCTCCTCGCTTAACCCAGATTCGCAAATGAACGTTTCTAAGATGTTGACGCCAGCGTCGAGCGCTCGCCCTATCTCGCGAATGCCATCAATGATGATTCGCTGCTGTTCACGACGACCGCGACGCTCGCGCAGCTTCGCAGCCGTTTTGATTCGCGGATTGTTGCGGCTCGTGATTAGTTCAGTCATTGTTCTAATACGTGGCGACGGCTTGCCGTTATACGAATACGTGTTGGTCGCTCGTAATCCTAGCAAGGCCAACGTGCAACGACACCGCTTGGTAGTTGTCGTCCGTCAATGCAGGTAAGAGTAAGCGGTTTTGCAGTCGCTCCGGCCTGGCAAGTTCCAAACACGGCGTCGGCAAGAATTGCTTCGACTTCAGGTGGCTCGAAACCGGGTGAGTGGCAAGTCAATAACATAAACGCGCGTTGGCCGTCTGTCAGCTCGGCGCAGGTTGTTAGGAGCGAATGCAAGTCACGAGTGATCTTCCAGGTTTCGCCTTTCGGACCATGCCCATAGCTGGGCGGATCGAGGATCACCGCGTCGTAGCGGTTTCCACGCTTTAGTTCCCGTTCCGCAAATCTTTTCGCGTCCTCTGTGATCCAGCGAATTGGCTTAATGTTTAAGCCAGATAACTCGGCGTTACGCCTCGCCCAAGCCACCGTGTTCTTTGCGGAATCAACGTGAACGACCTCAGCTCCCGCAGCAGCTGCCGCCAATGTGCTGCCGCCGGTGTAGGCAAATAGATTCAACACACGCAGCCGCCGTGATGCGCGGGCAACCTGTCTGACAATCCAATCCCAGTTTTCCGCTTGCTCGGGAAATACGCCGAGATGACCGAACGGTGTCGGCTGAAGCTGGACTGCAAAGTCGCCGTGTGCGAGCGTCCACGCGGACGGTAATGCGGTAGCAGGCTTCCACCGTCCTTCGTCGCCTAGCGTGCGTTCGTAACGAGCGTCGGCCTTCTTCCACTCAGCAGTCGCCGCTTTGCGAGTGTCCTCGGCAGCCGGACAAGCTCGGTCGAGCGTGTATGCTCCGAAGCGTTCTAACTTCCGGCCAGCGCCGAAGTCGAGCAGTTGATACTGATCCGCATCGAACATAACGATCGCTCGGCGTTACGCTGACTCCGGGTTTGCTGATTGGGGGCTTGTCGTTTGCTCCGACTTTCCCGCAGTCATCAGGGAGACAACAATTAACGTCAGAAATCCCAATGGGATTGTGACGATACCGGGCTGGCTGAACGGCGCAATTGCGTCTTCGGCAGGAAGACCGTAGACGCCGGTAAACGTATCAGCGCTCAACAGGATCCAACCCAACGAACTGAACATGCCAACCAAAATCGCTGTGATCACACCCTGGCGAGTGACGCCTTTCCAAAACAGGATCATGACGAGCGATGGCAGATTCGCGGACGCCGCCACACTGAACGCCCAACCGACGAGATAGCTTACGTTCATCCCCTGGAACAAAATCCCAAGGACGACCGCGATCGCTCCGACGACGACGGACGCGATCTTCGCCACTCTCACTTTTTCATGGTCGCTCATTTCAATTTTCAAGTAGCTGGACATTAAGTCGTGTGTCACCGCTCCAGCAGAAGCTAGAATCAATCCGCTAACGGTTCCAAGCACCGTCGTAAAGGCAATCGCGGAGATGGCTGCAAAGAGCCATTCATTCATGCTGCGTGCCAACAGCGGAGCCGCCATGTTACTGTTCGTGACGTCCATCGATCCGCTCGTCATTGCACCGAGTCCTAGATACAGCGTCAGCACGTAGAAGAAGCCGATACTGGCGATACCGACGATCGTACTTTTGCGAGCGCTCGACTCGTCTTTGACGGTGTAGTATCGAATTAGAATGTGGGGCAGCGACGCAGTACCACAGAACAGAGCCAACATCAGCGACAAAAAGTTCAATTTGTCGAGTGGCTTCTTGCTGCGAATACCTTTGAAACGCGGATGCTCGCCGGGGCGAAGGATCTGGCTGCCGGGTGTTGGTTTCTGGTAATAGACGGTCGTCTTAACGCCATCCGCGCCAGCGATAACTTGCTTGGGCCAAAGCACAACTTCGCTTTCTTGCAGCGTGCTGAAGAAAGACAACGGTCCCAATGAGCCGGACTTCGCTTCGCCGCCGTGCAACTTGCTCACGTAACCGATCGGATGCAGTTCGGGGTCACCTTTCTTCACACCTTTCGGCTGTCCGTTGACCCAGGTCTGTCCGTCACGTGTTTCGACGGTTTGCGCCTCGCGCAGTCGAACGCTTCCGTTGCCGACATCCTCCTTGCTCCACACGGCCACGATCCCGGCGCTGTTTCGAGTTCGCACGAAGGGCGCGTCGCTCCATTCACCATCCGGAGGAACAACCTCGCTCTCTTCGAATCCAGGTTGCTGGCGAAGTTCGCCTGAGGTCGCCCATTCACTGATCGGGCCGCTTGAACGAAATTCGTGGCCATCGATGCCACCTTGTTTGGTCTCGAATCCGCGAGCCCAAATCATCACGGTCAGGATGGCACTAAACAGAACGAGCAGCGAGCCTTTGAGGAATTGCACCCACGTCGTTGATACCATCCCGGCAGTCACGACAATGATGATCACGGTTGCACCTACAATGACGACGCCCAGCCAGTGCGGAAAATTTAGAAGTGGCTGCACAAGAACGCCTGCGCCGACCATCTGTGGAATCAAGTAGAAGATGCTAACTGCAAGTGTGCTAATTCCAGCCGCGAGCTTGATGCCCGGCGAGTTGAACTTGGAATCTAGCGCATCAGCAAATGTAAATTTTCCGAGCCGCTTCATGGGCTCAGCGACAACAAACAGAGCGACGATCCAGCCAGCAAGATAACCGATCGAATACAGAAACCCGTCGTAGCCATAGAACGCGATCATGCCGCAAATTCCGAGGAACGACGCGGCAGAAAGATAGTCGCCGGCAAATGCGACGCCGTTCACGAACCACGGAATCTGCCCGTGGGCCGCGAAGTAACCCTGCGAGGATTTGGCTTTGCCACCAAGGTAGAAACTGATTCCGAGTGTCACCGCAACAAACGCGAAGAAGATTGCAATCGCGACGTAGGAGGCTTCATGAATCATTTTTTGCCTCCCCGTGCCGTAATCTCTTCATCGGTCGGTTTGCAGAGGAAGCCATAGAGCAACGCCAGCACGAGTGCTGCAATGATCAGACCGAACCCATAGAGAATCGCGAGATTCACGCCAGCGATTGGTGTGGTCTCCATGACATCGGCGGCGAAGGCATTCAAGAAGACGAAGCCTCCATAGAGCAGTAGATAAACTGCGAATAGCACAAGGCCGATTCGCGCGTTGCGAGTATCCATTATTACCTCAGGCACGAGAATTTCCGTTTACGCAAGCTCACTAGGATAGCTCCCGCGAGCCGACGACGAAAGCACGCGTGCTGTTCGCTTTTATGTTGCACGGACCGTTGTTCGACCGTTCGGCTCGCCACTACAATCGGTGCATGGCCGCTGGGGCCGAGGTGACCATTAGATGTGCCTGCTTTTTACTGGAGTCATAAGAGATGAAAAAAGAGACGGGAACGGTCGTCGTCAAGAACGGACAACTTGTTGATGGGACCGGCGCGCCACCAACCCCAGACGGTGCATTGCTGATCGAAGACGGACTGATTTCCTACGTTGGCGACTGCGTTGCACTTCCGCCAGTACCAAACGATGCACGGGTGATCGATGCGCTTGGCGGAACAATCATGCCCGGCTTAATCGAATCGCACTTTCATCCGACGTACTTCAACGTGGCGGCTCTGGAAGACCTCGACATCAAGTATCCAGTCGAGTATGTGACGCTTCTCGCTGCGTGTAATGCGAAGCTGGCTCTCGAATGTGGATACACATCGGCCAGAAGCGGCGGCAGTTTGTTTAACATTGACGTTTGGCTGAAGAAGGCGATCGAAAGCGACCTTGTTCTAGGTCCGCGTCTTGCGGCGAGCGGTCGCGAGATTTGTGGAGCTGGCGGCCTGATGGATTGGAACCCTGAATTCCGCAAGATCGGCATGGAAGGTCTTATGCTATTGATCGACGGGCCGGATGAAGCGCGCCGCGCCGTGAGAAAGCTCGTTAAAGATGGCATCGAATGGGTCAAGACGTATCCCACTGGCGATGCAGCGGCTCCAGACATCAACGATCATCACACGCTTTGCATGACATTCGAAGAGATGAATGCCGTCGTTCAAATGGCGCACAACCACGGTATGAAAGTGACAGGCCATTGCCGCGCGACCGAAGGCATCAAGAACGCGCTCGCGGCCGGGTACGACACACTGGAGCATGGCACGTTCATCGACGACGAGACGCTTGACATGTTGCTCGCGCGAGATGTTCCCGTCGTTCCGGCACTTTATTTTGAGCTGATGAGTATCGAACGCGGTCCCGAATTCGGCATGTCCCAACAAGTGATCGATGGCCATCAGGAGACACTCGACGGCGGGGCCGAGTCGGCACGACGGATTCTGGCGGCGGGAGGGCGGCTCGGCATGGGAGGCGACTACGGCTTCGCGTGGAACCCCCACGGCGATTATGCAAAAGAGTTATCTTTCTTCGTGAATTATGTCGGGCTTAAACCGCTTGAAGTTCTTAAGTGCGCGACGAAGACCGGCGCAGAGATTCTCGGTCGAAGCCACGAACTGGGAACGCTCGAAGTCGGCAAGTTGGCGGATATCTTAGTCGTCGACGGCGATGTGGTCGAAGACATAGCCATCCTGGAAGACCGAACGCGATTCATCACCGTTATGCAAGGCGGCACGAGCAAGGCTGGACGGGTGTAGCGACGGACTCGCATATTCGCCCCGGACGCTCGCAACATACCCGCCTGCTCATTAAATGAGTCGAACCACGAGCCTGTGACTGGTGCATTTGTCCACCCCCCAACGAGAAGTGGAATTGCCCTCTCGTCGATCGGCGATTATTCTCATCCATTCACCATCGCAATCACAAACCCCGAGTGTTGAGCTAGGCGATACTTGTGGGGGCAGTCGGCGTCAATTGGAATTGCTGCCGACACATTCTTTGCGAGCCACACTCCGACACCGCAATGCAACGGAGATTCTGCACGCATGGCTGACGACACCGAGAATAACACCGAGTGGGATGTGTTTGCCGAGAATCACTTTCTTGGTCGCGTCACTGCAGCAAACGAGAAAGAAGCGGTTGAAACCGGGATTCGCCTGTTCGGCAGCCATCTCGAAGGGATCTTGAGAGTTCAGCCCCGAGTCCAAACCGCGAAGGATGGTTGGTCGCGCCCGATATGACGATGTCGTCCGACCCGGATATCGAAACACCCGGAAAGCAGCGGCAGCGAGAAGAACCAAGAACGAAGAAAGATCCTCGAAGCAGGGTAATACTCCGAGGATCTGCTGTGGGCGGACGCTAGTACTGCATAACACAGTTGCAAGGCATCATGGGGTCGTCCGCGACCGCCCAGGCGGTGGGGTGCTTCGTTGGACGCGTGATTTGCTCACGAGATTCGTGAGTTCTCGGTGGAGCAGCGTACGCACGTGCGGTTTCATAAGGATACTCTCAGGCATATTGTGCTGCGCGTTGGCACCGCGCGACGAGGCGCGCAGAACACCAACAACACAGTTACATCTGGAACAAGATAATTCCTTTCGGCGGCCTGGCGATCTCGAACGAGACCCATGGCTTTGCGTCCCGGCCTCACGACCGGTTTGCCTTTGTCGAGGAACTCTGCCTGAGTTCCGCGGACGAGACAAGTATGATGTGCATTAAAACAAATAGGTCGCTTTATGCGCGTTGTCAAATCGGAGCAGATATTTTATTCCGCTCGCGGCAATGAACCTTCCATTTTGTAGCGGCGCGCATGAACCGTGTGCTACTGTTGCAAAGACCTTTGTCGCCGATTCATGTCAAGTGCGGCAATTATCTGAGTTCTCGGCAAGGACAGAAAACATGACGGGTGGAAAACGACGACACCAAATGTTCGCCGACCGAAAGATACAAGGTGCGTTATTAGCGCACACTGCGATCTATTGGTTCTACTGTTTATTTTCCGTAACACTCGTCGCGGTTTGCTGGATCATCTTTACAAAGCAACCGGAAACTTCGGCCGAGTTATTTACGCAGCTTTGGTTCAACTGTGGACCCGCGTTGCTTGGATCCGTACTCTTGCTCCCGCTAGTACTGCTGGATTGCTTACGATTGAGCAGTCGATTCGCTGGCCCGATGGTGCGAATGCAGCGTGTCATGCGAGAAATGGCTGCGGGAGAGACGCCCGCTGCGTTTACGCTTCGGCCAGGCGATTATTGGACGGAGTTTGCGGAGAACATGAACATCGTCATGCAGCGGCTCAGCGAAGCAGGAGCGCAACCAAGCCCGATTCAATCGCCGACGTCTGCCATCTCAGAGTTCGCTACCGACGAACCACAATCAGACGCCACCGGTTTCGATTCAGAGACGCAGCTTGCCTCTTCTCTCGTCGCCCCAGCAGACGGTGAGGACGACGCGCAGAGCATTTATTCCGATTTGTCGATTTGACAACCCAGCAGTAGTGACCTAGCTATTTAGATAGCACTTCGGCTTATTCTGGAACTCAGACAAAGTTCCTCGATAAGGGCAAACCGGTCGCAAGGCCGGGACGCAAAGCCATGGGTCTCGTTCGAGATCGCCAGGCTGCCGAAAGGAAGTCACAAGACACGCAGCATCGTGTTTTCACAGCTGTATGTTGACATCTCTCGTCTGAGGTAAGTCATATGATGCCACGTAGCTATCGTTGGCCGGATGCGCAAACGGCCCGCCTTGCTCTCATGCTCGGTTCGCTTCTTCTCCTCTCCGCCGCTCGCAGCTTTGCTTCGGAACCCGTAACAGTCATCGGAATCGAAGAAGATTGGGAGTTGACCGTCGCAAGCCCCGACCCAAACAGCACAGCTCCACAAGTCAGTTGCACGATCTCGCCGCTGTTACATGTCAGTTCGATCCACGCAGCGTTCGAGCTGAATCATCAGAGTCAGCCAGAGTTCACCGCTGGCGGGTTGCAACTTCAAGTTTGGAACGACGAGCAACCGCTAAGTTCACGAAAATTCCCTGTTGCTGGAGTTCTTTCCACTGAGAGCGAAGAAGTTCGCTGGACACAGTCACTCATGCTCGAAGACGGGGCTCTCCATTTTGAGATCACCGATGGGACGTCCACGACGTGGGGAAATTTTGGCGGTCAAGGTTATCTGAAGGCGGCTATCACGACGAACCTCGAGAACCTGAACGGATACGATCCAGCCGTCTCGGTGCAAAACTCCGGCGTTGCGTACGCCGGAAATCGAGTTACGACCCTCGTACTCAAGCGCGTTCGCGCAACACTCTCTAATGGCGAAGTCATCGAAGACGCAACGGAACGCGTCGTTCATTCTCGCAACTAGGCTCCCCAGCAGCAAACTCTACATCGATTCGAGGCAGATCATGCAACGTCGTCAATTCCGTCGCAAACGCAAAGGCAATATCCTCGTTCTGAGCGCAGTGCTCATGGTCATGATCATGGCGATGCTTGCCTTCGCTGTTGATCTCGGCTTCCTGTACGTGGCGCGAGAGGAAATGCAACGCTCGGCCGATTCGGCTGCCTTAGCAGCCGCGTGGGACTTGGTCGACAACGGTGCGCTAACCGGCGACAGTAACGTTTATCTGATGGAAGATAGCGCACGCTCAACCGCCTCGCAATACGTCGCGCTGAACCAAGTCTTACGCCACTCACCGGAACTCGCAAACGAAGATGTTGTCGTAGGCTTTCTTCCAAATCCTTCCGACCCAAATGAATCGATCGACTTAACCGGGTCAAACACGCCAAACACGGTTTGGGTTCGCATTCGACGTACCGAGTCTCAGAACGGAAACATTCCTTTCTTCATAGCCAACGTGTTGGGTATCGACAGCATCGGTGCAGAGGTCGAATCCACGGCGGCACTCTTGAACAGCTTTCAAGGTTTCAATACGCCGTCGAGTGGAAATCTAGATCTACTTCCGTTCGCCCTGGACCAAGATACCTGGAACGATCTCGTCGGTGGCGTTGGGACAGACGATTGGAAGTGGGACGCGGCAACGGGCGAAGTTCAAGCAGGTTGTGACGGCATTCTCGAACTGAATCTCTACCCTCAGGGAACGGGATCGCCGGGCAATCGCGGCACGATTGATATCGGCAGCAACAACAACAGCACTGCGGACATCGCTCGACAAATCGTCGAAGGAGTCTCTCCATCCGACTTGTCATATCATGGCGGCAAACTCGAATTTGACAGCAACGGCGAGCTTCCCTTGAACGGCGATACCGGAATCAGCGCTGGTGTGAAAGACGAGTTGGAATCCATCAAAGGCGACCCTCGCATCATTCCGATCTTCAGCCAAGTTGCGGGCCCCGGAAACAACGCGATGTACACGATCACCCAATTCGCGGGTATTCGAATAATGGAAGTGAAGCTGACTGGGAAACAGTCGGGTAAGCGAGTGATCATCCAACCGGCCAATATTCTCGCTCGGGGCGGCATCCCGTCCCCAACAAGCGGCACGACGGCATTCGTCTACTCGCCAGTTTGGCTCGTTCGGTAAGGTGCGTCATTGAGTTCGCGCGACGCGATTGTTCTGCCGGCAACGCACTAGCTTGGTCCGACCGAGCTGCGACCGATCGAGTGGTAGGTGAAGCCCTGCTCTTGCATCTGTTCGGGGTCGTACAGATTCCGCCCATCAAAGACGACGGGCTGTTTCATCCGCTGTTTCATCTCGTCAAAGTTAGGGTTCCTGAACTCGCTCCATTCCGTATTGATGGCCAAGGCGTCGGCGTTCTCTAGCACGTCCATGGGCTGGGTCGCGTACGTTAGCTTGTCGCCATAGATCGCTCGAACGTTCCCCATTGCTTCGGGATCGTGAACATGAAGCGACGCGCCCAGTTCGAGCAAACGATCAATCATGACGAGCGCCGGAGCTTCGCGAATGTCGTCTGTTCGCGGCTTAAACGCCAGACCCCAAATTGCGACAGTCTTGCCAGCGAGTTGCCCGTTGAAATGAGCTTCGACCTTTTTGATGAGGATGTGCTTCTGATTGTCGTTGACCTCGTCGACCGAATTCATGATCCTCGGTTCGACACCGACGCTCTTCGCCATACTCGCCAGCGCACGAACGTCTTTTGGAAAACAGCTGCCGCCATAGCCGACGCCGGGAAATAGGAATTGAAATCCAATTCGCTGGTCGTGACCGATACCCCGCCGAACATCGTTGATGTCGCCACCCATCGGCTCGCAGATATTTGCCATCTCATTGATAAAGCTGATTTTTGTCGAAAGCAGCGCGTTGGCGACATACTTTGTCAACTCGGCACTTTCCGGCGACATCACCAAAAAAGGTCGCTCCGTGCGTAAGAACGGAGCGTAGAGCTCTTGCAACGTTTCTGCGACTTCCGGTCGTCGAACACCAACAACAACTCGATCCGGAAACGTAAAGTCCTTGATCGCAGCGCCTTCTTTCAAGAATTCCGGATTGCTCGCCACGTCGCACTCTCGCCCAGTAGCTTCCTTCAGCCGAGCGAAAATCCACGCGTTCGTCCCAACTGGTACTGTACTCTTCGTCACGACGATGGCGTCTTCCGGCAGATGAGGAGCAATCGCATCAACAACCGACCGTAACGCTGACAGATCAGCCGAACCGTCGTCGGATTGCGGTGTTCCAACCGCAAGGTAGACGAGCTTCGCGATCTTTACTGCCGAGCCGAGATCAGTCGTGAAGTGCAAACGCCCGGCGGCCGCGTTTCGGACCACAAGCTCCGACAGACCGGGCTCATAAATCGGAACTTTGCCTTGGTTGAGCTGTTCGATCTTAGCTTCATCGATATCGATACAGGTGACATCATTGCCGCTGTCCGCGAAGCAAGTGCCTGAGACAAGTCCGACGTATCCGGTTCCGACCACCGCAACTTTCATGAATCCATTCCTTCTTCTCGAAGATGTGTTTCTCGCCAATAATTCAAAGTGTCTGCCACCGTTTGTTCAAGCGGTATCTCTGACTTCCACCCGGTTTGTTGCGTCAAAAGCGAGATGTCCGCGATCGGATGTTGTCGACGTCCGGGCTCCAATTCGATCACCTCGCGCTGAGACCCGGCACACTGCTGGATGACTTCCAAGAGATCACCACTCCTCCGGCAGATCCCGCTCCCGACGTTGTATACATTTCCTCGTTTTCCGTCCACTGAGAGTTGACGGTAGCCTCGACAGATGTCGCGTACGTCCGTTAGATCAAGGTAAGTATCAAGACTGCCAACACGAATCGGTTCGTCGTCTGACAACGTGAATTGGCGAATCCAGTCCGGAAGAATCATGCGGTGCGATTGCCGAGGGCCTGTGTGTTGAAAGGACCGGGCAACGATCGCATCGAGTTTGTCTGTTTCTATCGCCCGTTGAATTTCTTGTTCAGCCAACAGTTTCGTCTTGCCATACGATCGCGCAGGGTCGACGGGGGCGTCCTCCGCAACGACCGGCGATTCGATCGAGACTGGTGCATAGACATGGCAACTGCTGGCGAGCAACACGCGCGGCCTGATGGTCAGCGAACGACATAGCTCGATGATGGCTTGTGTCCCGCCCACATTGCTGGCAAGTGCGAGCGGCGTCGGCTCCGTCGTACCACATTCCGACGGGACGCTGATCGCCGCCAGGTGGAACACAACTTCGGGCTGAAAATCATGCACAACTCGGCAAATGGTTTGGTCTGCGGCCGTCGTAAGATCCCACGTGAACTTCGATACGGAATGTTGAACCGCCTCGGGAACGTCACAATTCCACTGTCCACGATGTGAGCTCCCCAGAACTTCGTCACCGCATTCCAACAAGTGCTCAGCCAAGTGCGATCCCGCGAACCCCGTCACGCCTGTGATGAACGCTCTCACGGCGATTCCTTCGCGACGCGTTCCAGATCAGCATCGACCATTCTTCGCACAAGTTCTGCGAATGACGCTTCAGGCTCCCAGCCCAATTGCTGCTTCGCTTTCGTTGCATCCCCACAAAGCGTGTTCACATCGGCGGGACGGATCAACGCCTGATCGACCTCGACGTGATCTTCCCATTGAAGCCCAGCGTGACCAAACGCAATCTCACAGAACTCACGTACCGAGTGCTTCACGCCTGTCGCAATCACAAAATCATCCGGCACATCCTGCTGGAGCATCAGCCACATCGCTCGCACGTAGTCGCCGGCAAATCCCCAGTCACGTTGTGCATCGAGATTACCGAGCTTGAGGCGACTCTGTCGACTGAGCTTGATTCGAGCCACCGCATCGGAGATCTTTCGCGTCACAAACTCCTTGCCGCGCCATGGCGACTCGTGGTTGAACAGTATGCCGCTACAAGCGAACAGGTCATAGCTTTCGCGATAATTAACGGTAATCCAATGCCCGTACGCCTTCGCCACGCCATAAGGACTGCGTGGCCAAAATGGCGTGCGCTCTGTCTGGGGCTCCTCTTGGACCTTGCCGAACATTTCACTGCTGCTCGCCTGATAGAAGCGAATCGCAGGATCGACCAAACGCACGGCTTCTAACATTCGCGTGACGCCGAGAGCTGTGAACTCGCCAGTCAAAAGCGGTTGCTCGAAACTAGTGGGCACAAAGCTCTGCGCCGCAAGATTGTAGACCTCATGGGGCTGTGACTTCTCGACGACGCGAACCAGGGACAGTTGATCTAACAGATCCGCCTGATGCAATTGAATCTGATCACGAATCGCGACGATCCGCTCGAACGTTTCGGTACTCGACCGGCGCACTACACCATGCACTTCGTAATCTCGCTCCAGCAAAAAGCGGGCTAGATACGCGCCATCTTGGCCGGTAATGCCGGTAATCAATGCTCGGCGTTGCGTGGTCATAGATTCTCTTTGTACGGCAGCCCTCGAACGCTGTCGCAATAACGAATCCTAGCTTCCTTACTCATCGCTGGCTGGAGCTTCAGGTGATGAATCCAAGCTGTTCGTTGTGGGATCTATTTGTTCTGGACTTGTCTGATCTGGGGCAGACTCTCCTTCAGCTTCCGCATCTGCAGCATCGTCCCGCGGCACGCGGACAATCGCGGCGAGCTTGTCATCATCCAAGCTCATGATCCGCACGCCTTGCGTGTTGCGACCAATGACGTTGATTTCACGAGCCGCGACTCGTTGGATCTTTCCACGAGCCGTCATCATCATCAACTCGTCCTCATCCGTGACTCGTGTAATGCCAATGACATTGCCGTTACGCTTCGTTGTCTTAATGTCACGTACGCCCTTACCACCGCGACGTTGTGTGCGATACCGAGAACCGGAGCTAACTTCGTCCTCGCCTTCCGCCGAGGACTCGTCTGCTGCTCCGTCTGCTTGCTCGCCGTCTCCTTCTTCTTCAACAGCCAGCGAAGGGCCAAAGTTCGTCCGCTTCCCATAGCCGTTTTCGCACGCCGTGAGCAGCGTCGAATCGGGATCAGCAACCACCATTCCGACAAGATCATCGTCTTTGCCAAGCCGAATGCCCTTTACGCCAGATGTGTTCCGCCCCATCGAGCGGGCATCGGACTCGTTGAACCGGATCGCCATGCCAGCTGCTGTTGCGAGGACAACTTCGTCGCCGGCTTTCGTAACGACGACATCCACCAGTTCGTCATCTTCCCGCAACTTGATCGCAATGATGCCACCCTGTCGCGGTCGACTGTATGCTTCGAGCGGCGTCTTCTTTATCAAACCCTTTCGAGTGGCCATCATCAAATAGTGATCGGGAAGATTGAAATCTCGGACCGCACGACAATCGGCGATTTTCTCGTCCTCGTCCAGATTCAGCAAGTTAACGATCGCGCGACCCTTCGCTTCGCGTGACAACTGCGGCAACCCGTACACCTTTTGCCAATGGACTCGCCCCTTGTTGGTAAAGAACAGCAAGTAGGCATGCGTACTGGCAACGAACAGATGTTCGATCGGATCTTCGTCGTCCAGCTTCGCGCCCTTGAGGCCCTTGCCACCACGCCGTTGTGCCCGATAGGTATTCGCCGGCGTTCGCTTGATGTAACCTTCGTGGCTGATCGAGACCACCATCGTTTCCTCGACGATCAGATCTTCCAGATCAACATCGCCCAACTCTTCCATCGATATTTCTGTCCGTCGATCCTCGCCAAAGCGCCGCCTGATCTCTTCGAGATCCTCTTTGACAATATCCAAAATGTTCTGGTCGTCCGATAGAATACGCAGATACTCGATGATCTCCTCGAGCAACTTGCGATGTTCGCCGCCTAGCTTCTCTTGCTCAAGATTAACCAATTGACCCAGCGTCATTCGCAGAATTGCGTCCGATTGCACTGCAGTCAGCGCGTAGCCATCGGCTTCTCCGCGTTCTTCTTGGAAGTGTGCGAACCCCTCGTCGCCTAGGGCTCGCTGCATCATCGCCGCAGGGCACTCGACGCCCATCAAGCCAACTTTCGCTTCTGCCTGCGTCCGAGACGCGCGAATGATCCGAATTATCTCGTCGATGTTGGCCAATGCCAGCAACAAGCCTTCGACCGTATGCTTTCGGCGTCGGGCTTTCGCTAACAGGAACTGCGTCCGCCGACGAATCACTGTCACCCGATGTCGGATGTACTCTTGAAGTAGTTCTTTGAGCGTCAAAGTTCGCGGCTTGCCATCAACGAGCGCCAGATAATTCAGTGAAAACGTGTCCTGCAATTGCGAATACTGATAGAGCTGATTCAGGACAACTTCTGGATCGGCGTCGCGCTTCAGTTCAATTATCAGCCGCACGGGCTCTTTGAGATCGCTCTCGTCGCGAATTCCCGATATGCCTTTGATCCGATCATCGTTGACCAACTCGGCGATCTTCTCGACCACCGAATCACGAGATTTCTGGTACGGAATCTCGCTGACGACAATACGGCTGCGACCACGCGTATACTCTTCGATCACAGCGCGACCGCGAACGATAACCGTCGATCGCCCAGTCCGGAATCCACGTCGAATCCCACTACGACCGCAAATGATGCCGCCCGTCGGAAAGTCCGGCCCCTTCACTAACTCCATCAGTTCGTCAACCGATACGTCCGGATCGTCGATCACGCGTACCGCAGCGTCGCAAACTTCGCGCAAGTTGTGCGGTGGAATTGACGTGGCCATGCCGACCGCAATACCCTGCGCTCCGTTGACCAGCAAATTGGGGAATTTCGAAGGCAAGACGCTCGGTTCGGTATTCCGTTCGTCGTAAGTCGGAACGAATTCAACCGTGTCGAGCTTGAGATCTTCCAAGATCGTCGCTGCGACGGCCGAAAGGCGAGCTTCGGTATACCGCATGGCCGCGGGCGGCAGTCCGGCGATTGAACCAAAGTTCCCTTGCTTATCGACCAGCGTGTGTCGCATGTTCCATTCTTGAGCCATGCGAACGAGCGTTGGGTAGATCACGCTTTCACCATGCGGATGATAATTACCGCTGGTATCACCGGAGATTTTCGCGCATTTGACTCGACCCGACGCCGGCCCCAGATTTAAATCGTTCATCGCCACAAGAATGCGGCGTTGAGAAGGCTTCAATCCATCACGAGCGTCAGGCAAAGCGCGACTGACGATCACGCTCATTGCGTACGTCAGATAGCTCTGTTTTAGCTCGTCTTCGATCGGCAGATCGATCAGACGCGTGCCTGGATTATCCAGTGAAAGGGGATTGTTTTCCGGATCATTCGGGTCGCTGGAGTCGGTCGACAACGGGAATCCTTTCGGTCGATATCGCCTTTACGAGGCCTTGTCGCAAATAGCGGAACGAGGCGCTTCAGATGAGCGGGATCTAGCAAGAATACGAAGCCGCACAGTTTACCAGTTTTACCGTTGACGAACAACCGGCGTGCGTGATTCTCCGTGTTCGCAAGTCCCCTGGAGAAAGGAGTTTGCGACGACGGATATGGGGGGCTTAGGTTCCCGTCGAACCGGCTCGTCTCGAGCTCAGTTTTCGCTCGCTTCGGCAGCTTCTTCCAGTCGAATATCTTCCGCCAAAACGGCTTCGTCGCAGCACCAAGTCAGTCGGCCCAGCAAGCGAAAATAGAGCGCGAAGACGACGATCAATAGCACCGCAAGGATGAAGTTCATGACCGCATAGTCCGGCCAAAGTATACGTACGGCTGCCAAACAAAGTCCAACACCGACCAACAATGTTGCCATGATTGTAAAGACAATCCAGCTGCCGCACGCCAATCGCAAGCTGCGTCTGATCGGCGTCGAAACAACCGCTAAGGGCGAACCAGACTCAAGCATCGACACAAGGACAAATGGGAAGAGGGCGATGATTCCTGCGGCACTTCCTAGGATAGATACAAGCCAAAACAACGCGTCAGGCGCACCAGCTAGATTCAGGAGCTTCGCGATGAAGCACGCCGGAAACACGGCAATGAACAATCCGCTAGACATATAGAACGCGTCGCCAAGCCAATCTAAGAAATTGATGTCTGGCCAGCTCTCGATCTGATCCTTGCCGTTGGCGGTGTCCTGAAGAATGCCCAGCAAACTAACGGCAAGATTCGTCAAGAAAACAGCTCCCACGGGGATCGCGAACATGCGGTATAGAACGCTCATGAACTGCGACTGTGGACCTTCGTTCGCGCTTACGATCGCTGCCTGAATTGCACCTAGTACGACGAACAATACCAGACCCAGAACTAACAGTCGGGCGATGCTCAGCGGGTCGATCAGGAACTTCATAACACCAGTACGAAGCGGTGCGTCGGGCAATTTCGGTCGCTCGTGCTCATCGGCTTCGTCGAGCGACTCCTTTGCCCGCTGCAAGGAATCTAATACTGGGTCGCGTTTAGGCTGCGAGGCGGCCGGTGTCTCCTGAGCAACTTCGGACTCAGCCTTTGCTAGTAAGTCGTTGGCGATCGAGTTGTACGGAGATGGCGTCGCGACGGCGGCGGGTAAATTCCCCAGACCAAAGTCATCATCGTCCTCATCGCTTGGCGACGCGTGAACCGGCGTGCGGCGTTTATCGGGCCGTGGCGTACGAATGGCGATCGGGTTGTGGCAATCGGGGCACTTCACCTTCTTGCCAATCAGCGAATCATTCACGTCCAGCCGCGTGCCACAGATCGAACACGCTATGCTGAATTCGTAATCACTTTCGAGTGTTTGCTTCTTATGCGTTGGGTAATCGTCGCTCGATAAGTCATCGTCAAGACGGATCGTTCCCGAATCCGCGGGCGTCGCGTCGAGGCTTGGGTTCAACAAGCGTTCGAGGGAATCCGTGTCGGTGTCGAGTGAATTCAGTGTCGGAGCGCTAGGTGATGCGGAAGGCCGCGTTCGATCTACCGTTGGATTCGCGATGAAATCCTCTAAGCAATCCGAACACGTGATCGTCGTGCCGGCGGAAGCCGCTGGCACAGAAGTCGCCGCTTGACACTGCGGGCAATTTACTTGAAACGTTCGGGGCGGTTGGTTCACTCAACGTTCCTACTGATTTACGAATGAAGTTCTTTGGGCAAGAGGGTATTCTAATCTCGCCGGAGAATCTTTCCCATTCGCCCATCGATCTAATCAAGGGTGCGGCGAACGCCACACCCTACGAGAGACTGCGAACTAGACGAGCAGTCTTCCCACATCGTTTTTAGTCAGGAAGTTCATGACCAGGGGTTGAGATAGATCATTCTGCGATTGCTGCCATGTTGCATACAAGCCGTCGCTCGTCGCCAAGACATCAACGTAACGACTGCAGCCCGTGCCGTAGGGGCTAATGAAGAGTGGCTTGTGCCGCGAGAGTCGAAAGACGCGACTCATGTCGCCGCCAAGGAAATAGGCGACGCCTCCAATTTCTTCGCACGAGTATCCACGTGGTCGCTTGACCGCTCGATCGTGCTCGTCCAAGTTGCGAAGTGCTTCACCCCCATCATAAAACAACAAACTGACTTGCTGATGGGCAAACGCACCGATTCTTGGAACGTCGAGGATCGAAGTGCCGCGAGTGATCGCGATATCCCACGCGAATCCACGTGGAAAGAAGTCAAGGTGTGATTCGCTCAGCGTGTCGCTGCGATCCGCCCGAGTCGCATACGCGGTGTTTGAACTGGACCAGCAGTAAGGGTGCGTGCAATACAACAACACGAGATCGCCATCCGGAGCGGTATACACGGATGGGTCTTTGACGTGCAATACTGATGGATCGGTTGATTCGAGTACCGTTTCGATCACCGCATTCTTCAGCTCATCAATCGTGGGCGCCTGAAGCCGGTCGATCGTCCAGACACCAGTGCCGGGCTTGAGGAACGACTGGAACTCAGCCGGATAATCGATTCCCGCTTTCTCTGTCGAGACGAACAGCTCGACACCCCGCTCCGTGATACCAAGCGCGCTGCCTTCGATCGACAACACGTCACGATCACCAACATTCAGCTCCAGCTTCGAAAAGCTAACTTGCTTCTGCCAACTTTGGCCGCCATCATCGGAGCGGAAGATCGCCAGCTCCAATCCTCGCTCCCCAGCACCCAAACCAGTTCGGGAATCACCAAAGTTGCGGTATCGCCCCACCAAATAGAGTTGGCCGTCAGCATCTTCGACCATGTTTCCGCCGCCAAACCAGAAGCCAGTGGAGCTACGTTGCGGAGGGACGGCGATGCGAGCCTTTTGTTGATCGATCAGCGCGAGAGCAAATTCGGTGAGCTTGGTCTCCAGCTCCATCCCAAGACGCGACATAATTAGCTGTCGTCCCCGCCTCGGTCGTCGCCCATCTCTTCGATGTATCGCCGCAGTCGCTCGTTTTCGTCCGTGACGTCCTTCAGCCGGAGCATGTTCTCTACTCGCTTTGTCAACTCGACCTTGTTGACTGGCTTGGAGAGAAAATCATCCGTTCCCGCCGTCACGGCTCGTTCAATGTCGCCAAGTTCGTTCAGCGCCGTAACCATCAAGATCATGATCCTCTTCGACGCGGGATCTTCTTTGATCTTCTTACAGACTTCAAAACCGCTGAGCTTCGGCATCATAATGTCGAGCAAGATCAGGTCCGGCTTGAACGATGCAACTTTGTCTAGCGTGTCTTGTCCGTCGACTGCGATCGCTGTCTCACAATCGACGCCTGCAAGATAAGCGTCCAGCAACTCGCGATTCGGTTCGTTATCGTCGGCGATTAGGATTCGATTTGGCATTGGTCACTGGCCGTTGGTTACTGGTCATTCAGATTCGGTCAATTGTCGATCAGCTGGGACCGGAAACTGCTCGCACATCTCACGGACTTCGCCGCGAACTTTCGTTCGTAATGCTTCGTCTTTGGGGCTCTTGAGTACTTCTAGCATCCAGTTGCCGATGCGACGCATTTCGTCGACACCCATTCCACGTGAGGTGAGCGCTGGAGTGCCGACTCGGATTCCCGATGGGTCAACCGGCTTTCGTTGGTCGAAGGGGATCATGTTCATGTTGACAGTGATACCCGATGCTTCGAGCGACGACTCGGCGATCTTGCCACCGATATTCAGAGGTGTGACGTCGACCAACATCAAGTGATTGTCTGTGCCCCCGCTCACTAGCCGCAATCCGCCAGCTGCGAGAACTTCGGCCAAGGTTTTGGCGTTGTCGATGATGGATTGGGCGTATTGCTTGAACTCGGGTCGCAAGGCCTCGCCGAAGCAAATCGCCTTTCCAGCGACAACGTGCATGAGCGGACCGCCTTGCAGGCCGGGAAACACGCTGCGATTGACTTCTTTGACATACTCTTTCTTCGAGAGTACCAAACCAGCTCTTGGGCCACGCAATGTCTTGTGCGTCGTCGTCGTGACGAAGTCGGCTACCGGCACTGGACTGTTATGCAAACCAGCTGCAACCAGCCCAGCGTAATGCGCCATGTCAACGAACAACTTGGCACCGACCTCTTCCGCGATCTCGGCAAACCGAGCGTGATGGATTTCACGCGGATAGGCACTCGCGCCAGCGACGATCAATTTCGGCTTGTGTTCGCGCGCTAAATTCGCGATTTGATCGAAGTCGATCAGGTGCGTATCGGGCGTTACGCCGTAGCTGACGAAGTTGTACAAGCGACCGGAAATGTTGAGCTTCATCCCGTGCGTCAGGTGACCGCCGTGAGCCAGATCTAAACCGAGAACTGTATCGCCAGGTTGCAGCGCCGTTAGGTAAACTGCCATGTTGGCTTGCGAACCGGAATGCGGCTGGACGTTGGCGTGTTCCGCACTGAACAATTGCTTGGCTCGATCGATCGCCAGCGTCTCGATCGTGTCGACGTGTTCGCATCCGCCGTAGTATCGACGCCCGGGATAGCCTTCGGCGTACTTGTTGGTTAGCACGCTGCCCATCGCCTGCATGACGGCAGGGCTGGTGTAATTCTCGCTCGCGATCATCTCCAAACCATCTCGCTGTCTCTCGACTTCAGCGGCAATCGCGGCCCAAACATCAGGATCTTCTGCTTCGATATGGTTCATTTAGCTTACGTAAAAGAGAGTTCTGTAGCGTCTAAGCCTTGCATTGTTGGGGCTGGGTATAAGTTCGTCAATGAGGGACGAAAGCTAGCTCGCGGGCAGCTTGGTAATACGCACTTCGAGTTCCCCTGCGTTGTCATCGAGTTCGGCGGGCGAGTCGTTAATTCGCAAGTAGAGAGTGCCGCCCTCTTCGATCGGATACTCACCACCGAAACCGATCGGCTTTGGAGTGACGAGCGGAATGGCTCCACCGTCGACCGCCGATTCATCAACGATCGCGCCTAGCAGAATGCCAAGCGGTAACCCTCGGTGGTAGCGAATCGTGACTCCGTTTGGCTCACACCACCAAATCTTTGGCTGGTCTGCCAACTGATATCGGCCAGTTGCTTCGAGCTTATATTTCGATCCGGATTCGAGTCGATAGCCGGACGCCTGCCACCCTCGATTCGCCACAATCGTGACTGTTACCGACTCCGACGGCATGTCGATCGACGGCTTGGCGTCGATCGATTCTCGCGCCACGTCAAACCCGTAATCCATGTTGGCAACAAAGACATGCCATTGCCGCGCGATGCTTGGCCAATCATCCCGTAGCGAATCATAGAACCGTTGCGAGAATGTGAACGTATCGTCCGGAGCGAACTTGCGCAGCTCGCGAAACCGCTCGCTATAGACAGGATGCGCGTCGAAGAACGCCGCCGCCGCCCAGCTCCACGCGTATGGCTCTACGCGCAAATGCGAGTTCTTGTCGTAACGCAAGATCTCTTCGATCGCGAGTCCTTTCCCTGCGCGGATCGCGTCTTGCACAACTTTTATGCGACCCCACATCTCCGTCAATTCCTTGCCTTCGGGGAACCAGCGAAGCGTCAGCTGCTTGTCTTGCCAACGGTGAGTCCCGAACAGCTCGGCGGTCCCTTCCATGTACCAAGGCGGACCGGCACCACCGAGGAATCGCTTCATGAATCCATGAGTTCCTTCGTGCAGTAGCAAATGTCGTCGATAGTAATCAGACGGCTGCTCGTATAACCACAGCTCGGCTCCACGCTGGTAGCCGTGGAGAAATTGCGGCAAGTCGTTCGGTAACAAACCAGCAGCAATGAACCGCCGTTTGTCTTGCATCAAGTATCCGAATTGTTGCCAGGAGTCAGCCGCTGCGGCATCAACTCCAAAGTACTCGGACCAAAACGGAATCGCCGCATCAAACACCTCAGGCAATTCGTCGATCGCGGGCGCGTCTGGCAGGTCCGTATACAGCGTCAAATGCTTGCCCGTTAACGTTCGAATACCTACGGCGGCTACTCGTTCTTCGTCGATCTTGGGAAGCGCCGAATCGTTGGCAGCCAAAATCATTGGAGCTTCTTCGAACGGTTTCGTACCAGCTTCTTCAAACAAGGCTTCCAGCGTGGGTTCTTGCGGCATGGGCTCCGTCGGTTCGTCGGGCGGCACGGGAGATGAATCCGAGAGATTCGAATCCGCGGCTGCTGCTTGTCGGCTCTTGACTGCATCGCCAGCTTGTGTCAGACGGCTGCCCGTCTGTTTGGGTGCTGGTTTCGAACCACCACAGCCGCTGGCAACCATGACGACCAAGACCAGCATCCAACACAACGCCCATCGAAAATCAAACAATTTGAAAGAGCATGGCATTGTCTGGGAACTCCAAGCGACGTGGTCAGCGGCAAACGCAACCGCTATTCTAGCCGCTGTTGTACAAAGTTCGATGGTCAGGAGGACGTCTCGCGTGGTCCGCAAATTGCTTGTTGCCAGTTTGTTGTTCGGAGTTATTGCGTCCACCGCTGGTTGCTGGTCGCGTGCGGAGCAGGAGGTTGTTGTCTATGCGGCGCTCGATCGCGAGTTCTCCGAACCGATTTTGAAGGACTTTCACGTTGCAACCGGCATCGAAGTTCCCGACAAGTACGACATCGAGTCGACCAAGACAGTTGGCTTGGTGAGCGCGATCATCCAGGAGCAGAGTCGACCGCGCTGCGACGTTTTCTGGAACAACGAGATCATTCACACACTGCGATTAAAAAAGCTCGGGCTGCTGGATGTTTACTTTTCTCCGAGTGCGGATGTGTTTCCAGAAAACTATCGTTCTCCAGACGGAACTTGGCACGGGCTGGCCGCGCGGGCGCGCGTGTTGATAGTCAACACGGAGCTTGTCAAACGAGACGCCTTTCCAAGCTCCATTCACGACTTGGCCGACCCAAAGTGGAAGGGACAAGTCGGAATCGCAAAGCCGTTGTTCGGCACCACTGCAACTCACGCGGCGGTGTTGTTCGTGACTTGGGGTGACGAACAGGCGACGGACTATTTTAAGGCGGTTCAACAGAACGCCGAGGTCATGTCTGGTAACAAACAAGTTGCGACTGCGGTCGGTCGCGGACAACTCGCGTTCGGTATTACTGACACGGACGACGCGATCATCGAGATCGACAACGGTCTGCCTGTCGAAATTATCTTCCCGGATCAAGCCGATGACCAGATCGGATCGCTCTTCATTCCCAACAGCTTGTGCATCATCAAGGGAGGCCCGAACACAGCCAATGCACGGCGGCTGATTGACTACTTGTTGTCCGCTGAAGTCGAAGAACGACTCGCCGCAGGCAGCAGCGCACAGTTTCCCGTCAACCCGAATGTTACGACAACTTCACGAGCGTTGCCGGATCAACCAGTTCGTTGGATGGACGTTGATTTTGAAGCTGCGGCTGAAGATTGGGATACGGCTTCGGAAACGCTCCGCGAGATCTTTGTCGCGGTTGACTGAGGATGATCGCAGAGATATTTCCAGGCTAGATTGCCAACTCGCGAATCGGTTCGCCTTGCGGAATGAGTGGGATGCCGCGACCGAGGCGGTCGGGGACCGATTGTCGGTGATCGATTCCGAGCGTGTTGTAGATCGTGGCAAGCAAGTCGCCAGGGACCAGAGGTCGATCGTGTGGCTCGGCACCGTCACGTGTCGTAGAGCCTACGATTTGACCAGCCGGGATGCCGCCCCCACTGAGAACAACCGACATCGCTTTGGGCCAATGGCCTCGTCCTGCATGGTTGTCAATTCGCGGAGCCCGACCGAACTCGCCGTAGGCCGCGACCAACACGTCGTTGGTGAGGCCGCGTTGCTCTAGATCGGCGATCAAAGCGCTGAAGGCTTGATCGTATCGGGGCAATCGTTTCACGAGATTGGGCTCGATCGTATAGTGATCATCCCACCAGTCGACGTCCTTCTCATACAGATTGATCGTGACAAATCGAACACCAGCTTCGACCAACCGCCTGGCTAACAACGCGGCTTGGCCCCAGGCATGGCGACCGTACAACGCGTGTGTCACTTCGGCTTCCTGCGAACAATCGAAGGCGTCACGAGCATGCCGGCTGCCAATTAACTCGAACGCTTGCTGTCGTACGGAATCAGCATCGCGGAGCGCGTTGCTTGCTTCGGTTTCCTCGCGAAATTGATCGAACTGCTTCAATAACCCTCGGCGATCGGCGAGGCGATCGCCGGTAACGTCTTCGGGCAGCGTGAAACCAGGCCCGCTGTACTTTCGGTTATTCGGATCGCTGGCAGCATTCAACGCGTCGTATCGCTTTCCCAAGTACGCCGCCGATTGAAAGAAACCGAGATGCGTTTGATAGTCTTCTGGAATGCAAACATAGGCCGGCATCCCAGAGCGTTGGGGGCCTCGCATGTAAGAAACGATCGAGCCTTCGCACGGATACTGTTGGCCGGCACTCCGAGCATCGAGTTGCGGGTAGCCGGTTTGCATCCAGTGTGCCCCGTCGTCGTGTACCGCATGGCTGTGCGAGATAGATCGAATGATTGATAGCTTATCCGCGATCTTGGCGTGGTGCGGCATGTGTTCATTGACAAGCAAGCCGGGAAGATTCGTTTCGATCGGCTCGAACGGCCCACGAACTTCGCTCGTTGCGTGTGGCTTCATGTCGTACATGTCGATGTGCGACGGCCCACCCGCCATCCAGAACAAGATCGCGGACTTCGCTTTGCCGCGACTGGCACCTTGAACGGTCTGCAATCGCATCATTTGCTCAAGCGTTAATCCACCCAGTCCGAACGCTCCGACGCGGAGAATGGCACGGCGATCGATACGAAGCGGCGATTGAGCGGAGGCAAAAGAATTTGGCATCGAAAATCTCGTCGGTCCTGATCTCAGAGACACTAGCAGTTACCCGATCATACCGAAGACGCGAGGCCCACCGCAACTTGTTATTTCGCCTGCATCCGCATTGCTCCGTCCAATCGGAGGACGGAACCGTTCAGCATCGTATTTTCGATGATATGTTGTGCAAATGCTGCATAGTCTGCTGGATCGCCCAATCGCGTTGGAAACACGGTTTGTGCTGTTAGCGACTCTTGAACCGCCTCCGGTGCGGCGGCGATCATCGCCGTGTTAAAGACACCGGGAGCGATCGATACGACGCGAATACCGACTCGCGCCAACTCGCGAGCGATCGGCAAGGTCATCGAAGCGACACCTCCCTTCGATGCGGCATAGGCTGCTTGGCCGAGCTGTCCTTCGAATGCGGAGACCGATGCTGTGTTGATGATCACACCCCGCTCGCCTTGCTCGTTAGGATCTGAGGCCGACATCGCCGCCGCAGCAAGACGCAATACGTTAAATGTACCGATTAAATTGATGTGGATGACACGAGAGAACAGTTCCAAATCGTGGGGCCCTTCGCGACCGACGACTCGCGACGCCCCGAGAATCCCGGCGCAGTTGACGACGCCGTGTAGTCCGCCGAAAGTATCAACGGCAGCGGCAATCGCCGCTTCAACTTGTTCGGTCGAAGTGACATCGGTCCGGATAAACATGACCGGCGATCCAAGGTCATCCATCAACGTGCCGCCCGCCGCGTCGTTGATATCACAAACAACAACGTTCGCTCCTTGCTCGACAAAGCGACGGACACACCCTTCGCCGAGTCCGGAACTACCACCTGTCACTAAGAACGTATTGCCGGCGAGTTTCATTGTGCGTCTGCTCCAGTCGTCACGGAGATTGCTTCGCGGAGCAAGCCGTTGATGTCATGAGTCGGATTAATCTCGGCGGCAAGATCGGGATGGGCGAACAAGCGGACTCGTTTTACGAAATCGTCAAACTGTTGCCGCGCCAACGTTCGGACAACTGGGGAAACGTCGCCCAATTGCCGGTAGCGAGATTCTTTGGGGTACTGAACTTCGATGTTGAATTCGACCTCTAGCTTGATGGGTGGGGCATCGAACAGGATTTCGTGTGGCGCGACACGGCGACCGAGTTTGCGGCTCAGAAGGTTCGTAAAATGCTCGGCACAACCAACTAGCCACGGATAGGGGCGACGCGCAAGTTGGTCGTAGATGTCTCGTTCCTGGAAGTAACTGTATTGAGCCAATCGCTTGTAGAGTCGGCGTGCCGGGCCGAACAAGCCGTCCAACAGCTCGTTAGCTGGCCCGATGCCGGCACATTTAACCAGCTCGTCGATCATCCGTTGTTCGTGTTGACGGAACAACAAGTCGAGATCGACATCCGCGTAAAGCAAGTAGAAAGCTCGCTGCAGCATCGCCGTCGCTGCGCGAACCGAGTGGTGCCAGTAGACTTCGCTGAACATGACATAACGAGCAAAGACCATCATCTCGGCGGCCGTTCGCCCCTTCTCCGTGATCGCCAATCCGTCACCGGCCTCGTTCAGACACAAGCTGCCAATGAGACGTTGTTGATCGAAGTTCTGGCCATAGGGAACGCCCGCATGCAAGCTGTCGCGAAACAGGTAATCCATCTTGTCGACGTCGATCGGTCCCGACAGCATGCTGTGCAAGATGCTGGACTTTGAGTCGCGAGGCTTTTCGGAAAGAAGTGCGACGACTTCTCGAGGATTAATGCCCCAGTCGTCACGTAACGCGTCGGCGATTTCCCCTTCCAACAGGAAGCTGTTCGCGAACAATTCGTGTTCGGGAACGCCAACAAGGTCCAGGTCTTCGATGGGATGGCAAAACGGCCAATGTCCGAGATCGTGAAGAAGTGACGAGGCAATGAAGACCTCCGCGTCGTGAACCGAGATCGCGTCCGCAAACCGATCGTCGAAAGACAGTCGCTTGAGATAGAGCAGCGCCATGCGATAGACGCCAAGCGAGTGTTCGAATCTTGTGTGATGTGCTGCTGGATAGACGAGCGAGACGAGGCCAAGCTGGCTAATACGAGAGAGGCGACGGAACTCAGCAGTGTCGATGATCTGTCGAACACGCGGCGTGAGCGGCACATCGAGTTGGGGTGGGATACGAAGCAGTTGTTGCCGCGCGTCGAGCCCCTGGATTTCTGGGATCTCACCGATAGTGCTGGACACGGCTATCTCCCGGCCTCGAACTCAGCAAAGGAATCTCGCGCGGCTAGCCTGCCGCCGGCACATACAATTCGATGCCGACAAACAACGCCAGTCCACCGGTGACAAGAAGATAGAACGCGTAGTGAACAAGGCCCATCAAGTAGTCGAGATCGAGACTCGCAAAGGCGGCAAATCCACCGGCCAAAACTAATACCGGCGTGATCATGGCAACCTGCGTAAAACCAAATGGACCGAGTTGTGACGAAAGAAACCAATAGGCTCCCCAGAGAAATGCATAAGCCGCCGCACATGATGCACCTCGAATCAGCAAGTCCATCCCATCGTACGGTTCCAGCTCGTCGCTACGAAGGAATGTATAGCTGCCAATCACCAGCGGCGGAGCCAGCAATACAGCAGCGAGGATCGGAATGATCGCTGGGAGTGGATCAGAATCGGGACCGCGACGCAGGATCACTGCGAGGACCAACACGACGAGAACTGCCGCCCCAATGCCGATCGCAACTTTCGGCGAGAACTTGGTCTCTTCCCGGAGAATTGGCTTCGAGACAGATCGGCCCTTCGAATCCTTCAGGGTTTCCGACTCCGGCGCGTGAACGACGATCTCTTCCCCGAGCTCCGGGATAGTAATCTCGCCCTTACACTTGGGGCATGGTCCCTTTTGACCCGCGAACTTTTCGCTGACGGTAAAACTCTTCTTGCAGCCGGGGCAAACGACAGTAAGCGGCACAGGCAAACTCGATCTGAATGGAAAAAACAGGACGAAAGGCAATGACTTAGTGTTGGCGAACTGAAAGGCGGAGTCAAGCATCCCGATTTCCGTGAGCTTTGCCACTTGTTTGCCGCGCGACAACCGTTCAGAATTAACGGCCCCGCACTCCAATCCACCATAACCAGATCCCCAATAGATGGAGCCTGTTCGATGCCCGTTTCTTTTCGTTGCTTGGCACTCGTGATGATGTTGTCCACTGCCGCCTTATTCGCTGCCGACCCGGACGCCGTTGTTTTCAACGATCCGGCCAAGGCCGGTGTCGATTATGAGCTACAGGGTGAGTATGCCGGCACTGTAAAGACTGACGAGGAGGAGTTGAAGATCGGCGTTCAGATCATCGCACTCGGCGACGGAAACTTCCGGTCGGTCGGTTTCATCGGCGGATTACCCGGTGACGGCTGGTCCCGTGGCGACAAGTCGCACACGTCTGAAGGCAAGTTGCAAGATGGACAACTTCGGTTTGCGGCGAAAGAAAAAAAGATCACTGCCCAGGTGAAGGACGGCTCGATCGTCGTTTATGGTGGTGACACGAAGGTCGCTGAGTTCACAAAGGTCCATCGTCAGAGTCCTACGCTGGGCGCCAAGCCGCCGCAAGGCGCGACCATTCTGTTTGACGGCAGTTCAACTGACGCTTGGGAAAGCGGCGAGATAATTGACGGTAAGTGGCTCGGCGCACAGAACGTGGCGACGAAAGAGAAGTTCGGCGACCATCAGTTGCATATCGAATTCCGTACGCCGTTCATGCCAGCTTCACGCGGGCAAGGTCGCGGTAACAGCGGCGTCTATCTCCAAAGTCGCTACGAAGTGCAGGTGCTGGATTCATTCGGGTTGGAAGGCAAGAATAACGAGTGTGGTGGGATCTACTCGATCGCCGAACCGATTGTAAATATGTGTTTCCCACCTCTGACTTGGCAGACGTACGACGTCGATTTCACTGCCGCTCGCTACGACGACAGCGGCGAGAAGGTGAAGAACGCTCGCGCGACAGTTCGGCACAACGGAGTCGTGATTCACGACGACTTGGAACTCACACACGGAACGCCTGGACGCCACGCGGAAGGACCCGAGCCAGACGGTTTGTTCTTGCAGAACCACGGCAACCCCGTGGTCTTTCAAAACGTCTGGATTGTGAAGAAGTAGAGAATCAGCTGGCGACGACTAGCTAACCGGTTAGGATCGCCAATTACGCCGAAGCCTTCTGCAGCTTGAGCGGCAGCGAGAGCGTGAAGGTTGCTCCGGTCCGTGGCCCATCGCTTGCGACGGTCAATGATCCACCCATCTCTTTGGCCGAGAGTATCGCGCCGTGGAGCCCAAAGCCGTGACCATCTTTCTTCGTCGTGAAGCCGTGTCGAAAGATCTTCTCTATGTTCTCTGCAGCAATACCGATCCCATTATCGACAACATGCACCCTGATCCAGTGCTCTTCGCGAACTATTCGGAGATGAATCTCTCCGTTTCTCTCGCCTGCATCGCGAATCGCTTGCTTAGCGTTACCGATCAAGTTGATCAAAATTTGCATAACCTTTTGTTTGTCAAGACTCACCGGCGGCAAGCTGTCATACTCTCTCTGCACTTCTATGTGATGGCGGTCCAGTGAACCGACATTAATGCTCAAGGCGTCATCGACCAAGTCGTCGAGTGCGACGACTTGGTCCACACCCGACATCCCAGCATACGATTGCTGCGTCGACACGATATCCTTGATGTGATCGATGTTCTTTGTGAGTGAAGCCAGTTTTTCGATCAAAGTCGCCTGCTCGCCACTGAGAGCTTGGCCAGCCTCGATCAAGTAACTCGGCAAGTGCTTACCGCGCGGATCGGTCGTGAGAAAAACGCCCAGATCATCCTTGTTTTGCGAGACAAGTTGGAGGACTCGATTCAAGTCTCCGACTTCCGAATTGCGGACGGTTTCGCTAAGCAATGCCGCGGCAACATTGACGCTATTCAATACATTTCCAACGTTGTGCAGCACGTTGTTGGCGACTTCGGCCATTCCAGCGGTTCGAGAAGCCTCGACAAGTTGGTCGTTCATTTGGAGTAACTGCGTCTCGGCTTCTTTAATTGCAGTCAGATCGCGCACGAAGCCCGTGAACACTACTTGATCACGAAGAGCCGCTTCACAAATGGTAAGTTCCATCGGGAAGTGTGTACCGTCGAGACGAACGCCTTCAACTTCACGCCGTTCGCCTAGCAGCTTGCGATCTTCTGTTCCGATATACTCCGTGAGGATTGCAGCGTCTTGAGTTCCCTCCGTAACTGCCATTAACGTTTGCACGCTTCGACCGATCAATGCATCGCCCTTGTAACCGAAGATAACCTCGGCAGCGTGATTCGCCGATTGGATGATCAAGTCACCGTCGATTGTAAAGATGCCATCACTAGCAGATTCTACGATCGCGCGTACTCGATTCTCGTTGTATTCCAAACTTGCGTTTGCTTGTGACAATTCCTCGGTGCGATCGCGAACATGCCCTTCCAGATCCGCGTTTATTACGCGCAGGTCCTCGTGAGCCCGATGCAACGCACCATCCGCGAATTCGATCCGGGCGAGCATCGCGTTAAATTCGTCATACAACTCGCCGATTTCGTCGTCGGAAGGCCGTTCCACACGAATCGAATAGTCACCATCGTCTTTCACGCGATGAATGGTCGCAGCTAGGGTTACGAGCGGATCTGAGATGAATCTTTGCAACCTCGATCCGATCAGTACGGCGACCAACAACGAAGCCAAGGATACGCCCGCCGCGATTCCGATGTAGCGATAAATCTGCCCCTGAAGCTCGCCAACTGTAGCACGTAGAACAATCACGCCGAGTTGTTCTTCGGCGTCGACAACCGGAACCGAGACGGTCAGGAATCCGTCCTTCGAGAAAGAATGACCCATCGCCGTCGGGCACTCAGGCGCTCCTTCACTTGGATCGGTCGTGTGGTAACGCGCAAACACTTCGCCGTTTGTGTCGAAGAGGTATGCGCTTTCCACGTTGTGACGCTCGTGTAGTGAACGGAGAAGCCCTTCCGCTGAGCCCGGCTGCATGAACGCCAAGGCGGCGGTACTGTTCGATGCCAAAACCTGTGCGACGGACGCCAGTTCGTTGACCTTGTTCTTCCGCAGCAGCGAGATGTCATTGACAACGAAACCGATGCAGCTGAGCAGCAGCGCGATACCGCTGGACAAAGCCAGCAGCATTGTTAGCTTGCTCGTAATCGAAGGTCGCCGTCGTTTTCTTGTGACATTAAGGTTCATCGACCGCTACTCTTCTCCTTGATCGCGGACAACCGTCGCCAGTTTCAAGAGTAGCGCGTTGGCCTGCATTTTGCGTCGGTTCATCGCGTCGATATTGATCTCGATCTTGATCGATCCGTCTTCTAGCAACACAAAGTTTACCGTTGAGCCCTCCACGCCGTACCCCACGTTCTCGCCGACGACCAGTACCGGCTGGTTACGCGTCTGACGGATGATAGCCGCTCGAACATCGGGAGGAGTCGATGCAGCCACGAACAGCATGTGGCACGGCTTATAATCAGCCAGCGACTTGAAATACCTGACGGCAATCGGCCGCTTCTGGGCGAGTTTCGCCGCCGCAAGTTTATTCAGCGTCTGCCCAAAGGGATTTTCACCGATAACACCGATAACGAACGCGCCTTGAGATGGCGGCAAAGCATCAGCAGGCCAAGATACGAACTTGGTGAAGTTATAGAGATAGGCAACCTTCAGGGTATGTTCCTTCGGTTGAGCCGCAAACGCCGCACTGGCCGAGAAGCAAACGGACAGGGTCGCAGCAAGTACGAGAATAGCTCGCACGACCCGCAGGTGGCGGTTCGTCCCAGCTCGCACTTGTTGTCGCTTCTGTTTGCTCATCTTGGATGCGTTCTCAACTGCCCTAAAGAACTAAGGACTCAATACGTCCACGTCGCAACGCCGTAAACGCTACGTTCAACTTCTGTCCCGATATCGCCAGTGAACGGATCGCCTATAAACTCAGGGTGGTGATTGTCGAGCAAGTTGCGACCGACGAGGGATAGTTCAAGCTGGTCGGTCGCCTGCCACCCCAGTCGTGCATCCAGTTCCAGATAGCTTGGAATTGGTACGCCCTCGAAGCTGATTGCGTCGACGTAGCGCAACATCAAGTCGAACTGCACATCGCAACGAATATCCCCGGACAGCCACAGATAGGCTTGATTCTTCGGAGTGGCATCTGCATCGCGATTGGTGGACGAATTCTGGAGTTCAACACGCTGGAAGCTGTAATTCGCGGACAGCCGCCAACAATCGTTAATCGCATAGTTACCTGTCAATTCGATCCCGTATGAGTGGCCGTCCGTGTTGTTGTTAAACGTCGAGACTCCTGGAGCCATAGGTACAGGTGCCGTCGCGATCAGATCGTTGTATTGGTTGAAATAGGTTGCGACATCCCACGAAAACGACTCGCTCGGCTGAGACCGGTAACCCAACTCGTAGGCCAGCAAGTCCTCGGATTGAATATTTCGATTACCCAAGAGTAAATCACCTGACAGTAGCAGTATCCCGAGATCGTCAGCCGTCCGCGTCGGTCGTCGGATCGCTCGCGAGACGGCACCCCAGATTGCCTCGCGTTCATTGGGCTGCCAGACGATCCGACCGCTAGGTTGATATTCAAAGCCGGTGAACGAGTTCCCATCGAACTTCGAACCGACGGTAAAGTAGAGTTCGTCTTCAAGCAGTGTGATCTCGTCCTGAACGAATCCACTGACGACGCCCACGGCCCGCCGCAATGGCGATGAGAACAAGAACGGGGCGGTCTGCGCCAAGCGATCCTTGCTCGTCTGATATCCCGCTCCCCAAATGACGTTGTGATTTCGTCCCATCAGAAAACGATGCTGGAAGTCAAAGTCAGCCGTTTCGCGATCTTCCGAGAAAGTAAATGCTCGCCGGACGGTGCGGTCAAAGTAACTTTGGAAGGAGAAGCTGGAACCCTCACCTAACTGCCGAGTCCAACGCAACAATACATTTTGCCCGTTGACCCGATCATCGAAGTCGCTAACACCGACCCCAGGCACTACGGTAGGCGTCAGACTTGGGTGGGCCAAAGGAAGTACCTGGCGTGTGCCTACCGTGCCGTTGTAGAAGTCGCCTTGAAAGGTTACTTCGTCGCTGCAGGTGGGCGTCCAATCCATTCGAAAGCCGCCTCGCCCTTGTCGCCAATCGTCGCTGACTCTTCCCGGTAACGGGGGCAGTCCCGGGAACGTGCTAAGCGGTCCCGTGAAACCATTGTCGCGATCCGCGTACTTGCCATAGGCCCGCCAGCTCAATTCGTCATTCACGTGTCCGCCAACACGACCGCTGGCAAAAGCGCGTTCTTCCTTACCGCCGCCGGCAGCAACGAGCGCACCCGTCGAATCACGACTGTGCTTTGTCAGAATGTTGATCACTCCGTTTACCGCATTGGCTCCCCATACGGTCGCCCCCGGACCGCGTACAACCTCAATTCGCTCGACGTCTTCGAGCATCACGTCTTGAGCATCCCAATAAGTTCCGCCAAACAGGGGCGTGTAGACGACGCGGCCGTCGATTTGCACGAGCAGCTTGTTGGCATAGCGGCTGTTGAAACCGCGAATCGAGATTGCCCACTTGTTGGCGTCGATGCGAGCGACTTGCAGTCCCGGCACCATCCGCAAGACCTCTGGCAAGGTGCGAGCACCCGAACGACGAATCATGTCCTGGGTAACGACAAAGACAGCTGCTGGTGTCTTCCCGACAGTACTCTCCTGGCGAGACACGGTTGTTACGATTTGTTCGAGTGCCGGCGCGGAGACTCGCGTCTGCGTTAGCTCTTCAAGGCTCAACTCGAGAAGGCCCTCAAGTGAATCGATATCGGAATCGACATCATCGTCCGCGGCATTCACCGGGGGCGGATCTAAGGAATTCACCGTTCCGTCCTGTGCGAGACTTGCCGTCGCTACACATGTGGCAAGAAAGGTGGCAACTCCCCAGCGGCAAATGAATCCGTTCATTTTTTAAACTCATTGATAGCGTTATGTTGAACCGATGTGCTGCACGCGAACTCGCTGCTACCCAAATTGAACAGACAGCTTGCCCCCGAAATCGCCGCATTCGGTTCGATCAGAATTCAAAATCTCTCGCATAAGGTCGTATCGGGAGTATCTACGGATCTCATGAAGCAATTCAGCGGGATGCGGGTCGCCACGATCCGCCGTAACGATGGCGCAAACTTTAACGGCAGCATTTACTCCGCTAAGGATGCTTACTGTGCAGAAGTGGGACGCCAACTTGCGGTAGCCCACTAGTACTGGGCTACCGCAAATCTTACCGCACTTGCTTGATACGGATGGCATTCAGGATCGTCGACGCGCCCTTGCTGGTCGCTTGGAACTGAAGGTCCAAGCGTCCGTCTTTAACCGCCACGCCTCGGATCGGATAAACCATCGGCTTCGCAAAACCGCCAGAAACACGCAGTAGATCGAAGTTCGCAGCAACAACGCGCTGCTCGACAGCGATCGCAAACTGACGGCTAGTTGGCGTCGTGGACCAATACTCGCAGAAGTACAAAGTCACGTCATAAGTTCCATCCGGAACGACCGCTCGAAATGCTGTGACGCCTCGCAGCGCGGAGCCTTGAACTTTGTTGGCGATCAAGTCTTCCGTAACGCTTCGGCCCCCTTCATGCCCGAAAGTGTCGTTGTCGTAGAATTTTGAGGCCAGCCAACGTGTACCGTCCGGCGCTGTGAACTCGCCGCCACCGAGATTCACCGATAGTGAGTACAGCGATTGTTCAATGCCCGCCAGTTCTTCGGAACGCGCGGCCAGACTTGGATCAGGAGCTGACGTTGCGAGTACGCGAAATCGCCCCAAGCCTTCTCTTTGATTCAACTCGAGGTGAACGGTCGCGCCGCTGTCTCGCGAGACCGGATCTTCAACAATCAGGATTGCAGCAGATGCTTTGCCACGACCCGATACCCGCCACAACGTCTTCTCATCGCCATCGATAATGCGGCGAACGTCGTTTCCTTCGCCATCCGCCGCCGAGGCGAATTTCACGGGCTCAACAACTTCCGGCGCGTCGCGGTTGGCCGTAAACGCAGTTATCTCGCCGAGAGTAAACCGTCCGCCGACGCCGCGCCCCGGTCCTGACGCGGGGAAACTCTCGTTCGGAATCGCCTCGACTTGAAGCGCGGTGATGGTCTCGATCTCAGTCTCGAACGTTAACCGATAGGTGTCGTCGCTGCGCGGAGAACCCGATGCCACGATTTGCCCACCTTCGACCAACGCTAACTTCGTTCCCGATGAAGCCTTCGCGGACATCGGAGTTAGCACGACAAACTCAGATTCGTGCCGCGGTGCAATACGATGCTGCACGGAGCAGCAAGCACCTGGAATCGGCTTCTCTTCCGTGCCGTCCGGCAACTTCCAACCGATGCTGAGATAATCCCGCCCCGTGCTTTCTTTGTGAAACGCTTCGAAGTAGTAAGCCTGATCTGCCAGCAGCTCGATCGCCGTCTTCGGTTCCACGCGGCGCTTATTCTCAGGTGTCGCGTCGGTGCTGACGTAAAGCCATCCTTCTGCATTCGCACGAATCGAGAATTCGTAACTGCCGGACGTCGGCGGATGCAGATAACCGCGAAGCCGTTGCCCGTACTGATCGCCGAAGTCCTCAGAAGTCTCAAACCGATCGATCGTTTCTGTCTGATCCGGCTCTGGATGCTCCGCCACGTACAGGATAAACTCCTCGACTTTGTTGCCGACTACTTCATTCCATACCTCTCGCAGCAGCCCGCCGCGACCAACCGCTTGAACCTCCTCGCGAGTCGCCGACAACTCGCCCCTGGACTTCAGGACTTTCGGCTCTTCTCCAGACTCTGGCGTTCCAACGGGAATAGGCTCGTCGCTAAGTTCTAGAATAGGTTCTTTCGCGCTTGGTTCCACGGCGCGCCCTGCCTTGACGCTTGATTGATCTGAGTCCGACTCTTTATCTTCGAATTCCGGCAGCAATGGCTCTGGCTCAGCCGGTTTTGGGATGATTGTTTCAACGTCGGACGAGCGTGTATCGGGACTGAAGGCTTCGTCCTCTGTTGTACTTTGGGTGACTTCGATCGGTCTCCGCACTTCCGAAGTATTTGCGACGCGCTTCTCGCTGTCGGAATCGCCACGAAACATCAAAACGCCAAGACCGCCTGCCGCGATCAGTACGATCGCTAGTCCAGCGGCCATTAACGGTAAAGGCAGACGAGAAGGCTTGAGTCGGCGACGCACTTCCGTTCGATTCGTTGCCACAACGGGCGCTGCCTTTACCGCCGTCAGTGGCTTGGTCGTCTGTGCAGGAGTTTTGTTGGGAGTCCCCGTCCCGCCAGCGCGAAGCCCAGCATCATACGCCTGTTTGTGCGCGGCAATCAGCAAACATCGTTTGGCGGCCGATAACTCGTCGACGACGCGCCGAGCGTGTCTTCGCTGTTCGACGGTCGCGACATCACGAACGTACTTCAGCAAGCGATCCGCGGCACCTTCGATCGCATCGAGGTCGTCTTCAAACGGCTCAAGGCCAAGCAAGCGATAATAGTTGGCCGGCTGTTCGCGCGACGGTATGCCCAGCCACTTGTGATAAGGATCAAACCCATCCGACATCACTACCCCCTTTTCTAAGCGAAGCGGTAGTGATTGTTTTAGCAGAGGGATTCCGCGGAATCCAACAAAATTTCGAGAGGTTATTTCACCGCTTACGATTTCGCATGGGGCACACCAGGACTACTTGCCGGCGACAAGTTGCGCTTGAGCTTTGGAGCCAGGAGCAGGAATCAGCTCCACGCGAAGCGGCGTTTTGCGCGATTCACGATCAACCGAGAGCGTCAGTCGATGGCGGCCTCGATTCAACTCCAACGTCACATCGCCGGTAAGCGGTGTCGGTTTTGAATCGACCCAGAGCGAGAGTGCGTCGATCGAATTGAAACGAAAACCGATCGCTCCACTCGTCGAGACTTCTAGATCGAAATCGACAAAAGTCGTTTGCGGCGTCTCGCGATGTGGCTTCAGCTGGGGTAGACCGTCAAGTGGAAGGTCACCGCCGACCCGACTATACGCCGACTCCCAGGTCAACGCAGGGTCCTCCGTCGCAGCAATGTCATAGCTCGTTCGATTCAATCGGTGATGTCCTTCTTGCGTCCATGTTAGCGCCCGCCAGCGCCGCACGACCTGGGCGCTTCCAACGGCAAAATCACCGACCTTGCCGACCTCGGAGAGGAATCGCACGAGATCAACCAACTCGTCGCGCGTCAGCTGGTCGACGGAACCATCGGGCATCAGCGAACGACCGTCTTTCTTCTCTTCGATCGAGCTGGTTGGGATCGTTAGCTCACGATCTTCCGCGTCGCGAAGCACCACCTCGGTATCATTCTGACGAATCGGAATCCCCGAAACGACTCGCCCATCGTCCGTCGCAATCACGAGCGAATGGAAGTTCTCTTTTAACTTACTGTTGGGCGTGATTAGCGATTGGACGAGGTAGTCGACTTGAGCGCTCGCGCCAACACTGATCAAATCCGGTCCAACGCGGCCACCTGCACCGGCGATCGCGTGACACTTGGCGCACTGAAGTTCTTTGCGGCGATAAATGGCTTCGCCGCGATGCGCGTTGCCGTTCGAGGCGACTTCCGCGACTAGCTCCTCCAACAGCTTGGGCGTCAACTTCCAGCCAGCCTCGGATAATCCGCCCGCCTTCTGAATTGCGGCGATCAGTTCAGGTGACTGTTGGCTGCCGGATCGAACAGCACGCAACGTTCGCTTTGCAGCATCGACACTGAGTTTGCCGTCCGCCAAAGCGGTCGTTAGCTCCGCAGGGCCATTCTTGCGTCCGAGGAGTACTGTCAGCACCAGCGAAGGATCAATTCCTTCAGGGAGTCTACCGAGTAATTCGACAGCGCGCTTTGCGGCGTTTCTGGGAGCAATCACGGACAGACTTCGTACTGCACGAAGTTGGTCGTCGAAGTTGTCGAGCATCGCGAGTTGGTTCAAGGTCTTAACGCCTTCTGATCCACCAAGCGAGGTGACAGCATCAATCGCCGCATCACGTTCGTTTCGATTTGCAGTCGTGTCTAGCGCCAAGTTCGAGACAGCATCACGAAGTGACTCCTGTTTCCACACGCCCGCTGCCCGCAGACCTGCCGCCCGCAGTCGCAGATGCTGCGTTGCAATTAGCTCCTTCAATGCGCCAAGATTTCCCGCTGGAATGACTTTACGCTGAATCGTTGTTGCAACAAGCGCTTCGAGCAATGTTGCTTTTGTCTCGGTCGAGAGCTTCGATTCAGCACTGCTGGCCATTGCGAAGACTTTTCCTAACTCGTCCGCTCCTCCCAACGTCGCGATCAAAGTAAGAACATTCGTCGCGCGATCGTCAGCGACTTTGCCTTGTGCGACCAGTTGCAATAATGGAGCGACAACGGTCGGCGAATCGACGGCCTTAAGCGCGAAGGTCAGTCGAGTGATGTCGCCGTCAAAAACGCGTTCGCCGTCCATTACGGCAGGTAACCAATGTGATTCCAACTCGCGCATCGTTCGCCATAAGGCGAAGTCCAGAAATCGATCCATGGGGCGGTCGAGCGCTTGAATCGCGGCTTTGGCAGCTTCGCGGGAAGGAATCTTCTCGAGCGCGCAGACACCTTCAAGTCGCACACGAGGATGTTCATCCCGCACGGCTCGCATGTAGTACTGTAGGGCTTCCCTACCAAGTTGCTCTTGCCAATCGGACGCAACTCGAACTGCGGCGGCCCGAACTCGATGATCGGTCGAACCAGCAAGTTCTTGTAACAACGATCGGTTGATTCCGCCAATCGTTTGATATGACCACAACGCTTCGAGCCGATGGTGCTCGTACTGCGATTCGCTCTTGTCGAGCTTGGTCAGCCACTGGTCTAATGCTGCGACGACTTTGCCTTTGTCTCGAGTCTTCAGAATCAGCTTCGCGTGTTGCCGATTCCATTCTTCGGGTTGCTTCAACACATCAAGTAACTGCGCGATCGACGCATCCGTCAGCTTCGGTCGCTTCACAGCCGGTCGTCCTTTGGCGGAGACTCGCCAGATGCGACCGTGGACATGATCGCGTCGTGGATCACGGAAGTCGACTTCGCCATGTTGGATGATCGGGTTGTACCAGTCGGCGATGTAGATCGCGCCGTCGGGTCCCATCTTCACGTCGATCGGGCGAAAGGCGACGTGCGTCGATTTGATGACTTCAACTTCTTGCCGCGACGCGTAGCCTGCACCGTCTTCGGACAGTACGAATCGGCAAACACGATGGGCTCGAAAGTCATTCGCTACTAAGCTGCCTTGCCAATCGTCCGGCAAGTGGCGACCACTGACTACCTCCAAGCCACAATGTTTCGGGCTACCCGGATTCAATCCGCTCACGAATCGCTTCGCTCCGGGCGACGTCACGAACACCGACCCTGGGAAGACGTAGTTGATGCCTTCTCGACCAGCGCCATCCGTAGCAAATGACTGGCCCCAGGCATCGAAGTGGTGCCCCCAAGGATTGACCAATCCGTACGAGAGAACATCGAGTTCGAGCGTCTCCGGCCGGAAGCGCCAGATGCCGCCGCCATTCAGCCGCTTCACACCGTACGGCGTTTCGACATGGCTGTGGATGTAGATTGACTGATTCATGTACAGACAACCATCGTGACCCCAGCGCAGCGTATGCAAGAGATGGTGCGTATCTTCGGTACCAAATCCGGACAGCACGATTCGACGGCGATCGGCTTTACCATCATTGTCTGTGTCGCTCAAATGCAGCACTTCCGTGCTATTGACGACATAGGCACCGCCATCACCGGGAATCACGCCTGTCGGAATGAGCAAGCCGCCAGCAAAGACCGACGTCGTGTCCGCCGTGCCATCTTGGTCTTTGTCTTCGATGATCAGCACTTTGTCGTCGGCCTTTTGGCCCGGCATGATATGCGGATAGACAGTGCTGCTTGCAACCCAAAGGCGACCATCCGCATCGAAGTTCATTTGAATCGGTTTCGCGATCAGCGGATCGGACGCGTAAAGATTCACCTCAAAGCCATCCGCGACGATGAAGGAGCTTCGCTCGATCTCTGGATCGGAATCGGGGATGTCTTTGAGGTCCCGTTGTGCGTGGACGCGCGCCGTCAATACGCACGTTAGAAGGCAAAAACACAGAGACACGGAGGTCACAGAGTTGGGAGAGGTATTTAAGTTGATAGTATTCATAAGGTCCAGTTAACGTTGGTAATGATCGGAAATAACGACGGCGGTATTGGGCGTCGCTCTTCCCTCCGGGTGGATTTCTCAACTATCGGCGTAACGTCTTCAGCTTCGCGATCACCTTCTCTTGCTCTTCGACCAGCGGATCGAACTGTGGTATCTCGACCGCGTTGTTTCCTTGCTCGTGCTTACGAAACAGGAACAAGTACGTTTCGTTTTGCGGCCGATAGCGGTAGAAGTACAGCTCGTTCTTCAAGTGGATCGCCGCACGTAGCTTAGTTAAGTGCTCATTGGCTTTGCCAAAGTCCAATTCTGGCACGTCGACTCCGAGACGCTTTGCAATTTCAAAAGCTGCCAACCGCTTTCCGGATTGCGTGAAGTGAATTCCGTTCTCAGTCACAGGCCGTTCATTTCGCCTTACATTCTCTTCGACGACGATAAGCAAGTCGAACAGCGAGACGTATTGAGCGTTTCTTTTTACGGCAACTTTGGAGATGGCGTCGCAATACGATTTCAGAACTGAGTTGTAGGCTTCCGGCGAAGGAGCGCCGGGCGGTCCAGGTCGATATGCGTAAGGTGATAATAGAACCACGCGTGCCTTCGTATCCGCTAGTTGGTTGAGCAACTGATTCAGCCCGTCGATAAAGCGCTGTTGGCCCGCCACTCCCGCGTGGGCTTCGTTTGCTCCGTAGCAGATCGCCAACACGGTTGGCTTCGCTTCTTTGACATCCTTGATCAATCGGGCAAAACCGTCTGCTTGCGTGCCGAACAGCGCCCGCGACTCGCCCCACACGGTATCGCCGCTCCAGCCCAGGTTGCGGAATGTGATGTGCTTGTCAGGATGAGCAACCGTCAGCAGTGTTTCCAAGTAACCGAACTGCTGCATTCGCTCGACAAATGTCCCGCCGACAAAGACGACTCGATCGCCGTCCTGCAGATCCAGTGGAGCCGATTGGGCGAGGGGCAGAGTTCCCGCCAGCAACAGAAATGCGGCAAGGGCAGATTGCGGATGCAATGCACGAATCACGAGAAATGTCTCCAGGGTTAATGCCCGCGAACAATAGAAAGCGAGGACTGGACGATCCTTGAGCTCTTAAGATGAACCGCAATGATACTTGAGTCGCCGTTGAGTTTCCATGATCGAACACACTTCTACCGATCAAACCCATGTCCGTTTAGAATTGAAGAATCAACCTGAAGGAGCGCCAGAAGGAGCGGGAGCGAAATGGAATCGGACTTCCAAAGCATGATCGAACGCCAGCGACGCTCTCGCGCAGAGATTTCCGCCGCCACACGAGCCATTTACGAAGACTCGCTACGGGGTTCGAATCATCTCAGCGGCGGAAACTTCAGCTCGATTCATACCGGCGACCTGGAACGTTTGTTTGATTTGTATGACGAGAGGTGTTTCGACGGTGGCTGTCGGGAAATGCTGGGGGACACACCACTCTCCTTTCGTCTCTCGAAACGGATGACGAGCGCGGCGGGAAAAGCCACTCGCTTGCGACATCGTGATCGTCGTACGAAAGAGGTTTCGACGGAATATGAAATCGCCGTCTCGACGACACTTCTGTTTCAAACGTTTGAGGATGACGATCGATCGATCGTGATGAGCGGCATCGAGTGCCGCAATCGACTTGAGGCACTGCAGAGAGTTCTCGAACACGAAATGGTCCATCTGATCGAGTTCTTGATCTGGCAGAATTCCAGTTGCTCGGCCAAGCGATTTCAGTCGGTCGCGAATCGCTTCTTCAGTCACACTGAACACACGCACCAGTTGATCACCCCCCGCGAGCGAGCGCTTACAAAGTTTGGCATCAAACCGGGCACTCGCGTTTCGTTTCGGCTGGATGGCGAGCACTATATGGGCGTTGTCAATCGCATCACAAAACGTGCCACGGTGTTGGTGGAAGACCGTCGCGGCGTTCGTTATACAGATGGAAAGCGGTACACCAAGTTCTACGTTCCGGTCGCGTTGTTGAACCCCGCCGAGAAGTGAGCGGCAAGAGCGTTGCGAAACTTGAGTTCCTTCAGCAAGAAGCTTGCAGTTGCTTGCATTTCGTGAGGTTTCAAAAGGGTTTGCAATTTGTTCTTAGAGACGATACCCGAAGACATTGTCGACGTGCTCTGATAAAAAACTCTTGTCGCTGCAAGTGCATGCCATATCAGCAGTTCTCTTTCGCGTTCCGTCCGTCGGCAGGCATGCGACGCATGAATTGGCATTCCAATTGCGATGGTTGTAGAGCGTTAGCAGGCAACTTCAACATGTGTACTTAAGGACGAGGAGTAATAATCATGGATGACAAGCAAACTCGAATCGCAACCATCGCCCGCACCACCGAACGAGACATTCTCGATCGAATCGTCAACGCGATGTTGGCCGCCGAACAGGAATTGTGCAACGCGAGCGTACAAGAATGGACGCGAGTATTGACCGACTCGTGCCGCGTTCAAAAACACTCAGACGGCGAGGCATTAGCCACGACTTGTTAGGCCGTGGGGTAAGCTTCTAGCTTGTCGTTTCGCGATCAACCGCTGGCTGAAAGCTTATACGCCACGGAGCTGACTAAATGTCATAGTACAAGCAAAACTCATACGGATGCGGTCTCAATCGAACCGCATCGGCTTCTTGCTCCCGCTTGTATGTGATCCAGGTGGAAATCACATCAGACGTGAAGACATCCCCGCGAAGCAAGAAATCGTGATCGTCGGCGAGGGCATCTAGCGCTTCGTCGAGTGAACCAGGGGCTGTCGGCACATTCGCCGCTTCTTCTGGTTCGAGATCGTAGATATCTTTATCCAGCGGATCGCCGGGGCTGATCTTGTTTTGAATGCCATCGATCGCAGCCATTGTGAGTGCCGCAAATGCGAGATACGGATTGCAACTTGGGTCTGGACAACGGAACTCGACTCGCTTCGACTTAGGACTGGGACTGTACATCGGAATTCGGCAGGCTGCAGATCGGTTGTGTTGCGAGTAGGCAAGGTTCACCGGAGCTTCGTAGCCGGGAACCAAACGCTTGTAGCTGTTCGTTGTTGGATTAGTGAATGCGAGCAGAGCCGGCGCGTGGCGCAACAATCCACCAATCGCATGTAGCGCCATATCGCTCAGCCCGGCATATCCGCTGCCAGCGAACAGCGGCTCGTCGTCTTTCCAGAACGAGATGTGAGTGTGCATGCCGCTGCCGTTATCGCCAAAGAGTGGCTTGGGCATGAAGGTTGCCGTCTTGTTGTTTCGCGCTGCGACGTTCTTGACGATGTATTTGTACAGCGCCAAGTCGTCGGCCATCTTTACGAGTTCGTTAAATCGAAGATCGATTTCCGATTGGCCCGCCGTTCCAACTTCGTGGTGTTGGCACTCGACATCGAGACCGCAGTCAATCATCGTCTGCATCATCTCGTTGCGGATGTTCATCATTTGATCAGCTGGCGGCACCGGGAAGTAGCCTTCCTTGTAACGCAACTTGTGCCCCAGATTGGGTCCTTCATCCTTGCCGCGATTCCACTGACCTTCGATGCTGTCGACGTGATAGAAACCTTCGCGAGCGTTTTGATCGAAACGAACGTCATCGAAGATAAAAAACTCTGCCTCCGGCCCAATGCAGGCAGTATCCGCAATCCCCGTGCTATTCAGGTAGTTCGCTGATTTCCGAGCCACGTTCCTCGGATCGCGGGAGTAGTCTTCGCGCGTGATCGGATCTTGAATGTTGCAGATCATACAGAGCGTAGGCAAGGTGGCGAACGGGTCGATGAATGCCGTTTCTGCCTGCGGCACGATGAGCATGTCGCTTTCGTTGATCGTTTGCCAACCGCGGATGCTCGAACCATCAAAGCCGAGCCCATCTTCGAAGATATCTTCGTTCAAGCGACGGACAGGAATTGTGAAGTGCTGCCATACACCTGGAAAGTCCATGAAGCGAAAATCAACAGCCTTCACATCCTTTTCGCGACAGAGCGCAAGTACTTCTCGGGGAGTCATTTTTCGTCTCCAGGACCAACAACGCAGTGAACGACTTCTGTTATAGCAACACCAATGCCGGGCGTCTTGCCCGAAGAAACCGAACGCGCCCAAGAAACACAAAGCGGTTGCCCAATTGCTTGGACAACCGCTCGCAATCCATTCACCAGAAGGAAATTGAATACCGCCTACGCGATACCTAGCATCCCTGCTTACTGTGTTGTTGCATCAGAGGGTTGTTGCATCAGAGGGTTGTTGCATCAGAGAGACACACCCTTGACCGTCTTGACGATCTCCGCCGCAACTTTGTATGGATCCGCGTTCGATGCGGGACGGCGATCTTCCAGCCACCCCTTCCAGTCGTTTTTGACCGTCGCGATTGGAATGCGAATCGACGCACCACGATCAGAGACGCCGTAGCTGAATTGATCGATGCGTTGCGTTTCGTGCAGACCGGTCAGACGCTGATCGTTGTCAGCACCATAAACACCGATGTGCTCATTCACTCGCGGCGCAAACGCCTGACAGATCTTGTCGTAAGTCTCCTTGCTGCCACACGTGCGAAGTGTTGTGTTCGAGAAGTTCGCGTGCATACCAGATCCGTTCCAATCGGTGGGACCGAGTGGCTTTGGATGGTAGTTGATCGCGTAGCCATACTTCTCGGCCGTTCGCTCCAGCAGGTAACGCGCGACCCAAGTCTCGTCGCCAGCCGCTTGAGCGCCTTTCGCGAAAGTCTGGAACTCCCATTGCCCAGCGGCGACTTCGCCGTTGATTCCTTCGACATTAATGCCAGCTTCGAGGCAAATATCGAGGTGCTCTTCGATGATCGGACGACCGTACGCGTTCTTGGCACCGACCGAACAATAGTAAGGTCCTTGCGGCGCTGGATAGCCTCCGGGCGGGAAGCCTGGGGGCAAGTTGTGCTCGGCATCCCACAAAAAGTACTCTTGCTCGAAGCCAAACCAAAAATCATCATCCGAATCATCGATCGTGGCTCGACCATTCGACACGTGCGGCGAACCGTCAGCATTAAGCACTTCGGTCATCACGAGGAAAGCATTATTGCGGCCAGCATCGGGGAATACCGCGACGGGCTTCAATTGACAATCCGATGATCCGCCCTCGGCTTGTTCGGTTGAACTGCCGTCGAATGCCCACATGGGGCAGTCATCGAGTGAACCACCAAAGTCGCTAACAACCTTCGTTTTTGAGCGTAAGCTTTGTGTTGGTTTGTAACCGTCCAGCCAAATGTACTCCAGTTTGGTCTTACTCATCTTTCTTCTTTCTCCCTTTAGCACTTCGCAATCGGTGTATCAGTTGTTTACTCGCACTGTCTTCGAATCGTTCTGCTTCGAGTCGTACTGCGTTCAACTTACACAATCACGACACGACTGTTCGACCCCGTGAGTACCAAACTCATTGGGGACGAGTTGTTGGAGCGATCCGTGCATCATCCTCGCCAGAACACATCCTCGTGCTCGGCAACGCAAGGGCTGCTGAAGTCGGACAGCGATGAGTTTGAAGAATCGTTGTCCGCTACGAACGCTCAGCACTTTCAAAGAGGCCGAGCGCCGCCGCCTACGGTTCCGTCTCGTTATGCAAGGCCCCTGTAGAGCAAGCGCTGTGCCAGAGAACGGAAGGAACGAGCATGATAGGGAAAACACGCGGGATTGCAATCGCCTAAGCGGTGGTTTCCCCGCGACTTTTTCCAATCGTCGCGCAGGTTGCCTAAATCGCGTGCATCGTCTGTCGCCTTCCTAGGCAAATCCTCCGACTATGCGGAGACCCCACGAAGGTATGAGTCGGACGTTGTAATCGTTGAAGGCACACGCCTTGAGCCTATTCGCCCGTTGCACCTCGCCAGTTGTCTGTTTGAAACGGCGACGCTGGCAGCCCCGCGTCGTTTACGAGATTGGGGTTTGCGAGTTTATGCCAGCCGAACCGAACGTGCTTTGGCTCTGCAACTTGCTCCGCTGAAACCACGATCGTCTTTCCATCGATCTCGGCAACCGCTTCAACAAACTTCCCGTCAGCCCCTGCGATCCTAAACTCCGTCAAAGCCTTTCCGTCTCGCGATTTGAGAGCGGCCCCGGCATGTGCAAACTCGACTCGAATCCGATTGCCATCAATCTTCATCGACTTATACAACGGGCCCGAGTAGACGACGTCGCTTCTGCCGTAAGACTTTGCCAACGCCCAAAACGCAAGGCGATTGCCGACGTCCAGCTTGTTTTGTGGATGAATGTCGGCGATGTTGTCGACCAAGTCGGTGGTCACCGCCATGCCTGTTCCAGGAATCTTCAGGCTCGCAACTTGAGCCTCCCACAATGCAGGTAGCTGTCCCGGCTTGTAAGCGTCTCCCGACCAAGGAGCGATTTGGACGAAGTAGAATGCGAGGTCTTGTCCCCACGAGCTGCGCCAGCCGCTGATCAAAGCGTTCATTTTGTCGTAGTAGGCAAAGCCGTTATTGTGAATGACGTTAGTTTCGCCCTGGTACCAGATAGAGCCTCGAATCGCGAACGGCTGAAGCGGAGCAATCATTCCGTTGTACATGCCGCCGGACTTCCCATCGGCGATTGTCCAGGGTTCGATCGGCGAACCGCCCCACGAGCTGTTAATCAAGCCGATCGGGACATCAACTTCCTCGTTTAACTTGAGCCCGAAGTAGTACAACACGGCCGAGAAGGCTGGCACGTTTTCGGGTGTACAAGTTTTCCACGTGGCGACGACGTCGGCAGCCGGTTCGGGCGCCTGAACCTTTGGCACATGTAACAGACGGATCTTCGAGTGGTCGGCCGCCGCGATCGCCTCTTTGGCACTGTGCGTGTTCGCGAGCGGCCATTCCATGTTGGATTGACCCGAACCAACCCAAACGTCTCCGATCAGAATGTCTTCGAGCGAAATCGTGTTATTACCTTTTACGGTCAACTTGTGCGACTTGCCATCGGCCTTCATTGCTGGCAGCGTAACGCGCCAACTCCCCGCATCATCCGCAGTCGCCGTGGCCGATTGCTCATCGAGCGTTACAGTCACTTCTTCACCAGCATCCGCCGAACCCCATATTGGTAAGGGCATTTCTCGTTGCAATACCATGTGGCTATCGAGCACAGCTGGGAGCTTAACGTCGGCTGTTACCCGGTCGGAATGAAACACAACCGAGACCAAAATGAGTACCGGAAACCAATACAGTAATCTGTTCATTGCCGTATGCTTTCGATGGAGGGAGAGTCGTAATTTACGCCAAAAGCGATCGACCGCGATTCTACACCAGTGGCGGACGCAATGCTCGTCATTAAGCAAATGACGATGCAAATAAGATCGCACGCGCAATAAGAGGCCGACGATGTGTGTTATTGTGAGTCGGGGATGCGATACAACATGCAGGCTAGAGAGCGCCACATCAAACGTAAATACTTGCGGCACGGAAATTGCGGAAATAAATTCACCTCTAGTTGCTGCGCGTTCTACTGCGAATCGTCTGCAGATTAACACACAGGGCGCGCACAAGAATTAATAGTTCGGCAGTCGGAGAATTGGAATGCGGGCGACGATCACAATCATCGTTTTACTCGTACTGCAGAACGTTGGCTCCGGGCAGCTTATACGCCCGATTCGCGAGCGGCTTCCGGGCGAAATTGAACTCGCGGCTGATGTTCCGGCGGAGTTCGTAGGAAAGGCAACGCTCACCTTCGTCGAGTTGAGCGTCATCTTTGATGGTGGATCGTATGGTGCCACATTTCGATGTGACAACGACCGCGATGTTGCGATCTATTTTTTGCATCCGGGCTACTGGACAAAGCAGGCAATAAAGAACGAAACCCAGCCAATTGTCGTTGATCTTTATCGAGACGAAGAAAAGGCGAAACTTGAGGTTGAACGAGATTCACCGTTCGAGAAACGACTTATTGAACTTCTGACCAATGATCTCTCCAATAGAGAACTCAGTCCGGAACAGATCAAGACGTTAATACGGATTCGTGAGTGTATTCGAACTCGCCAACCGCTAACTGAGATTCGAAAACGGTTTCCCAAAGCGTTTGACGACGAATAATGACCAGATCGGCTCGCCCGCCATGCTGCAATCATACGACGACATGCCGAACTTGCGGATGAAAGGGAGACCTCGCCAGCGTCCGTTCTGACCCCAAACTCGATCGCTCGGTCCCCGTTATCCTGGACGCCTATGAAGTCCGTGGTTTGGCAAGTGGGCTTTGCGTCATGTGTTGCTCTTCTTGGTTAGCGCATGGTTCAACGGCGAACCAGCCGTCATCTGCTTTGGTGACATCCAACTTGAAATTACTGTCTATCAAATCGGCCTGCTGGCAATCACTTGGAATACGATCGATTTGTCCGGCCCCGCAAATTGGCTTGGCTGCTGGGACTTGGACGACGATCATTATCGATGGCGCCGCGCGACCAACCACCCTTTCGCCGCTGCTATCGGGCAAGGCATTCAAAACATTCACGTTGCCGATGGTCAATCTGGTGTCGATGCCATCCGATTCGAATGCGACGCGGGTGTCTTGGTGCTCTACAATGCTCGTGATGAATTGGGCGGTTGTGACCAGGCGCTCGATCCCAAGAACTATTTGTTACACCCGATACCCGCGTCAAGCCGTGCCGCAAGTGCAGAGCACATTGGCCAAGCTGTCGTTGTGTCGCACGGCAGCCTTGGGAGGCAGGAAACTGCGTCGCCAGTCGTGCGATCATCAAGGCATCGCTTACAACTCGTGCGGTGATCGGCACTGTCCCGGTTGTCGTGGCGCGATTCCCTCCCACTAACATGCCTCTCTCAAACTTTACGCAAGCCAGCCAACTCTCCACCCCGCTCGCGGTACGCACCGACCGCATTTGCCCACGCCTCACCGGTCTGCACAACCGACTCATCACCATCCATGCGATTGCTCCCAGTCCCCAATCTGTTCAACATCAACTTGCTTGGCGACCCAGTTGCCCATTAAACTAACGCTCAGTACCTCCGTGGTGTGATTGAAATCGCATAGTTGACTTCATCCACGCAGCAGCAAAGTTCAACCCACCATCTATCCGTCTCAAAGCAGCCGGATAGATGGCAATTCGTTAGGCCGACTTGAAGCACGAGCATGGAGTACCCCAAGCCCATGAAAAGATGGTTCGGTAGCGAGCGACTCCAAGAAGTCGATCGCCGACTGGCCGATTGGATGGAACAATGGGGACATCGCATTCACCGTCTCACGTTGGCGATTGTCTTCCTCTGGTTCGGGACGCTCAAGGTTGCGGGCTACAAGTCCGCAACGTCGCTCATTGCTCACACTGTGTACTTCACTACTCCGGAGATTGTGGTTCCAATCCTGGGCGTTTGGGAGGTGGCTATAGGAATTTGTCTGGTCATTCACCCTTTGGTCCGCATCGCTCTGCTACTTCTGGCCATCCGACTACCAGGAACTCTCTTGGCGCTCGTCTTGCGGGCCGATGTTTGTTTTGTTGAATTCCCCTTCGTCCCAAGTTTGGAGGGACAGTATCTGGTGAAGGACTTCCTTCTTTTCGGTGCCGCATTAGTTATTGGCGGCACCATTCGAGAAGAACAACGAAAGCCTGGAATCCGACACTAAACCTACAATTTCGGTATAACACATGAGATTTGACTTCGCGGGCGATGTCGTTTGGATGATGAAGGGGGGTGGAGTTTGGATTGCGGGGCAGAGGTTGAGCTGCGTTGGAGTGAGCCGAAGCTCAAAGTATTTGTTCAAGGAGTCCGGTGGAAGCGAGTCGCACGCCCACTTCTTGCGTTTCGTTCGCACAAGGCGCAGCACGAAGCGACTCGGCGCGGATTGGTGGCTGCGAGCGAAGGATTTCCACGGGTGACGACAGAGTGCGCTCAGCCTGAATCGAGATTGGGCAGCGGGTGGTTGTAGCGTAACCGACCATCGCCGTCGGTGATCGCCACGAGTTGCATCGCGGCATCACACTCGGCACAACGAACCGGCGGTTTGTCGATCGGCTCGGGAGTCGTCTGCCGGGACAGTTGCGTAGGCTGGGTTGCAACCCAGCGTTATTCGTTGCTTGCGCTGGGTCGCGACCCAGCCTACTGAACTACATCATCGCGGTCGATCAGTTCGTTCACAATCAGTTTTCGTACGGTGTTTGTGAACGTCCTAATACCGCCGTCGATTTGCTTAAATTCACGAAGGGACGTTGTGGCGAATACGCGAAACTCAAGCAGTCCCTTCTTCGTTCCGCAGGTATTCCGACAACCGAGCCGATTGACGAGGTACTCGCTGCTCGTTTCATTTGCATGCGAGTAAGTCGCGCTCGGAGGTAGCTCCCTAGTCATCTAGTTTCTGTTTCCAATGCGGAGCGTCTCGTTGCTCGCAGTTACGCACACCCGAGCGTGTTGTGCCGAGTTGCCTGTCTAATTTCTACGCCCGCTACTACGGGGCTATCGCAATAGGGCAATTTGGAGCGTTGTGTAGTGCGCATTAAGAAAGCCCGGAAACGCGATTGAGTCAACGTTTCCGGGCTTTTTCTAGGGGTGGCTAAGGGGACTCGAACCCCCGACCCTCGGAATCACAATCCGATGCTCTAACCAACTGAGCTATAGCCACCGCACCGTTGAAGGTCTGATTCTAGCCGTCGCTTTTGGGGTGGTCAACGGCTTCGAGTTACGGCGAAATCAGCGTGGCGCACTGCCCCTGGCAACTCGTTTTACTGCCAAGAAGCAACATCATTCGCACGACCGACGACGCACGACCGCTTCGATCAGCGGGGCGCGAAAACATTGACCTGCTACAGCGTACCCAACATACTAACGACCTAGCCCACCAGCCGCGCATTCCGCCAATCCTGGCGACCGACGAAAGTCCCACCATGCGTAACTTCGATCGACTAGAACGCCCTCGTGCAGCCAACGTTGCCACGTATCGGAATTCGATTGCGACATTCGTCGTCTTGCTTTTGTCTGTTAACGCAATCGCTGCCAACCAAACTCGACCCAATATCGTTCTAATCATGGCCGACGACTTGGGTTATGGAGACCTTGGGTGTTACGGACAGAAGACGCTGAAAACGCCGAACGTGGATCGCATGGCAGCTGAAGGAATGCGGTTCACGCAGCACTACGCGGGCTCGACCGTTTGCGCTCCATCGCGTTGTGTTTTGCTAACGGGCTTACACACGGGGCATTGCCGCATACGTGGCAACGGCCCAGGGTTGTTGCTGGACGAAGATGTGACGATTGCCGAAGTGCTGAAGCAAGCCGGTTACCGAACCGGCTGCGTTGGCAAATGGGGAGTCGGTAATCCACCACCGCTCGACGACCCGCTACGACAAGGCTTTGACTATTTCTATGGCTACATCAGCATGTGGCACGCCCACAACTTCTATCCTGAGTTCATCATTCGTAACGGCAAGAAAGTGCCTTTGCGAAACGAAGTCGAAGCAAAATGGAAAGACAGCGACGGTCGAGGCATCGCAACAAAGCGAGTCGACTACGTTCCGGATCTTGTCACTGCCGAAGCGCTTTCTTTCATCGAACGCAATCGCGACGAGCCGTTCTTTCTTTACTTCGCGATGAACGTGCCGCATGCCAACAACGAAGCGGGTCGCGGCGCGCGGCCAGAACGTGGTATGGAAGTACCACGCTTTGGCGAATTCGCTGACAAAGACTGGCCAGCGCCCGAAAAGGGTTTCGCCTCGATGATTCGCAACATCGACAGTGACGTAGGGAAAGTACTGAGGCGACTAGAAGAACTTGGACTCGACGAGAACACGCTCGTCATCTTCACCAGCGACAACGGCCCTCACCAGGAAGGCGGGCACCAGATGCCGTTCTTCGATTCGAACGGACAACTTCAAGGCATGAAGCGAGATCTCTACGAAGGAGGGATACGTGTGCCGACGATCGCTCGCTGGCCCCGTCGCATCAAGGCCGGAGCCGATTCGAGTCATATTTCAGGCTTCCAGGACATCCTCCCCACGCTCGCAGAGATCAGCGGTGCAGAAGCACCTGCGACAGACGGTGTCTCTATGGCACCGACGTTGTTGGGCAAAGGCAACCAAACGCAACACGACTACTTGTACTGGGAGTTCTCAGAAAGAGGCGGACGACAAGCGGTGTTAAAGGACACGTGGAAGGGGATCAGACTGAACACCACAAAGAATCCAGACAGTCCCATCGAACTCTACGACATCTCCAAGGACATCGAAGAAGCCAACAACGTCGCAGATCAACATCCAGAAGTCGTTGCAAAGTTGGCGACGATCATGCGGGAGGCGCACGTCGACCAGTGATCAGTAGCCATCACGCTCCGAGTGATGAGCAGTTTGCGGGCAGTTACAGTAAATAGGGACCTGTCATTAAATCTCCGAGGAACGGCCTGGGCTCATCACTCGGAGATTGATGACTACGTTGCAAGCAACTTGTCTAGATGGATCGCAACACATTCGGTCAGCGCTGACGGGTTGTATCCGCCTTCGAGAACGCTGACGATTCGTCCCTCTGCATGCGCCGTCGCGACATCAATGACAAGTTCCGTTAACGGCCCAAAGTCTTCGCGCTCTAACCCAAGTGATCCAATCGGATCGGATCGATGACTGTCGAAGCCAGCGCTGACGATGACTAGCTGTGGTTTGATCTCGTCAGCAAATCGTTCGAGTTCTGCCTTAAATCCTGCGATATAGTCCTCGCGCGAGATTCCAAACTTGATCGGGAGATTACTGGTCGTTCCAAGTCCCGCTCCAGCCCCCGTCTCGTCCGCTGCTCCCGTACCGGGATAGAACGGATAGCGATGCGCAGAGAAGAAGCCTACTTGTGAGTCTTCCCAGAAGATCGCCTGTGTTCCGTTTCCGTGGTGAACGTCCCAGTCCACAATCAGCACTCGCTCCAATTCGAACTCATCGATCGCTAATCGAGCACCGGTCGCCACATTGTTGAACAAGCAAAATCCCATCGGTTTGCCGGCGAGCGCGTGATGACCGGGTGGTCGTACGAGACATAAGGCTCGCTGCTCGTCACCTTGCACCACTCGCGTCATCGCATCACACACAGCGCCCGCAGCGGTTCGCGCAACGTCATACGATTTGGGGGAAACAACAGTATCGGCTTCAATCTGCCCACCTCCGCGCTCGGCAAACGCCTTAACGGCGTCGACGTGTTGCGATGAATGCACTCGACAGAGCCGCTCGATCGAGATTGGTTCCCACTCCACTCGCTCGCATCGCGAACTCAAGCCACTTTCATCCAGGTGCTTAACGACCGGACGCAGACGTCCTGCGTTCTCGGGATGACTCCCGGTATCGTGTTCCAGGAAGATTGGATCGTAATAGAGAAGCGTCTTCGTCACCTCAAGCAGTTCGTTTACCTCGGGCCCGCAGCTTAGACGGGCTGCCAACACCGAAAGTGCTTCGGGTTGTTGACGCGACCGGAGTTGCTGCGCATGGCAGTTCTGTTTTGGACGGCAGGGGCAGCCACCAATCCGCGGGCGAAGTGATAACTCTGTCAGCTAATCGATGCGCTAACATCGCCAGTAGAATTACATCCGACGCACAGTAACGAAGCAATAAGTCGCGAGCTCCATGATCTTGATCGAGTGTCCAGCGATTCCACAAATGGACCGCCAATTCACCGTCAGCGTCTTGCAAATCAAAGGGCCGCGCGAAACCGAGTCGCGCTGTGATACTCTTCAAGCTTCCCCTAAAGCCTTTGTGATAACAGGGCCACCGAAGGTCGAGATGAGGGCACGGCAAATGCGGAATGTGAAACGCATCGAGTACTCGTGGCACATCAAACGAACTGCCATTAAACGAAGCAAGCAAAGTCACGTCGTCCAGCAAACGCAGAAAGTCGTCCAAATTCTCATGCTCGACAAACGTAAGCACTTCTCCCCGATGCCAACACGCGATCACCGTAATCCGCGAATCGTGTTCCAACCCCGTCGTTTCAATGTCAAAGAACGACGTCTCGTCGAGGAATTCAGAAACGATTCGCCACTTATCAAGTGGCGCTAAATGATCGACGAAGTAGCGGATGTTTTTCGTTTCGAGTGCGTCGATACAGCGATCGCATTCTTCGACAAGCGGAGCCGACGAACCGATTGGAAGTCGTTCGACATCGCGCAAGACGTCGTGCCACGAACGGACACCCGCTTCGTGAAGCTGGGCGAGTCGAACGGGCCCAATCCCTGCGCAATGTAAAAGCGATTCCTTGATCAATGGATTCGCGCTCGTTTGTCTTGAAGTAGCTTGCTTGCTTTGCCAAGTCGTTGCTTCAACCGCTCCGTCTCAGGATCAAGTGTGGGTGGGCTGACTGGCGAACTGGTCGCAACTTCGTGGTAAGTCACCTCTGGAAGGATGACTTCGCCGTCAAGCAACGCCGTCAACAAACTTCTCGTGCAAGCGACCGATGCGTTGGATTCGACGAGCAACTGCTCGAGATCTTCGTCCGCGACGCCTGGTGGCAGCGATGTTACACACGACGGACAACCAGCCGCACACGGACACTCGTCGATGATCGCTCGACACAACTTCAAAGCATCGTCGAATACTTCGAAGATCTTCTCCGAGTAGCCAACGCCCCCTTCGATCGTGTCGTACAGGTAAAGAGCGCTATTCCATTTGTTGCCTTCAAGCTCTTTGAGCGAGACGTCGGTCTCGATGTTCTCGACGTCGCCCAGACATAGACTTGGAGCGGTCCGCTTAAGGATGTAACTCAATCCATAAAGCGCTGCGCCGACGTGACGTTTGTCAATCGCTTCGACCGCGCAACGCCAATCTTCTGGTGGGTGAAGACTGAAGCCGGTTGTGTCGTAGATGAATGGGTCAAGCGTGATGGGGCCATACCCAATGTTCTCAAACGTTCGCTCGCGGATCTTTTTGTACAGCTTTGGCTGTCGATTGACGTTGACGTAACCGAACTCCAACTCCGCTCCATGCGTTTGGGTACTATCAAGCGATTCGGTCAACGTCACACGACTTTCCCAAACCGCTTCGGTGTAATAGTCAACGTCCACCGTCTCCACGCGACAAAGCTTCTTCTCCAGATCAAGGTCCATCGACATATAACGATTGCCGAGATGCTGATAGATCGCGTCCTTGTACAACGTGCCACGAGCACCAATCGGATCAAGCTCGCCGATAACTTCCGTGCCGCAATAGATCTCGACGTTATAATCCGTCATCCCTCGAAGATTGACGCCTTTGGCCGGATAGTCGCGCAGCGCATAACGATAGTTGCCGTGATACTCGGTCAAGCTGCCGTCCTCTTTCAGCACCTCCATCGCGGCAGGATACGCCGGTTCGGAGAACGTCGGTTCGTCTTCGCGTAGCGGGTGTTCATGAGCCGCACAGGGCAAGTGCTGAAGCAAGATGTACGGGTTATCGGCGTTCAGCCACGCTCGTTCGATCGGAGCCGACGTGACGAACTCGGGATGATGTACAAAGAATTGATCGATCGGAGTGTCTCGCGCGACGTATACGATGACGGCTCGCGAACCGCGACGTCCCACGCGACCTGCCTGTTGCCAGAAGCTGGCCATCGAACCCGGATAGCCGCTCAGGATACACAAGTCGAGATCGCCGATGTCGATTCCCAACTCTAATGCATTAGTACTGATGATCGTTGTCACGCGACCACTGGCTAAGTCGCGTTCGAGCTTGCGTCGCTCGTTCGGCAACAGCCCGCCGCGATACGGTTTCACCTTGCTGCGCAGCTCTGGATGCCCGTCGGTAACGGCTCGACACAAGCGTTCTACTTGTTGTCTTGCTCGACAGAAACATATTGTGCGTACACCGCGCCGGGTTGCCTCGCGAATCATCGGGATGCTGACCGAACCCGGTCCTTTACGATACAACGCGTGGCCGTGGCTTTGCACGACCGGCGGATTGATCATGTACAAGTCGCGTTGCGGTCGGGGCGCTCCGTCGCGAGTGATCACATGGAACGGACGTTGGAACAGCGCCTCGACATGTTCGGCGGGATTACCGATCGTCGCCGACGAACAAACAAATGTCGGACGACTGCCATGCATCTCGCAAACACGCAGCAACCGTCGCATCACATTTGCCACGTGCGATCCGAAAGCACCTCGATAGGTATGCACTTCATCAATGACAATGTACTTCAATCGAGAGAGAAACGTCCGCCAGCGACGATTGTGATTAGGCAGAATCCCCGAGTGCAGCATATCGGGATTCGTGATCATAAAATCGGCTTGCGATTGAATTCGCGTTCGTTCTTCGCGTGGCGTGTCGCCATCGAAGGTGCCAAGTCGAAGATCCGCGCCGCTGGCCTCAAGCAGCTTGCCGAGCGTTCCTTCTTGATCGCGCGAGAGGGCTTTTGTCGGGTACAGCAACATCACACCAAACGGCGCGTCGGCTTGAAGGTAGTCGTGCAAAATAGGAAGCAGGAACGAGAGCGTCTTGCCGCTAGCGGTTCGCGAGACGAGGACGGTATCGTTGCCTTCACGTATCGATTCGAACGCTTCCCGCTGGTGCGAGTACAGCTGGTTCAAGCCGCCGTTTCGCAGCGCCTCTGCCAAACGCGGGTCGAGATGATCCGGAAGACTTTCGAATTCGCCGCTCGAAGGTTCCAGCACAGAACGCGCGGCGATCTGAGGAGCGAACTTCCGCTCCATGAAGTCCACGACAGATTGAATTCCCATCCTTGTCTCCCATCCTTGGCGTCACACAGCGAAGTGGTCATCCGTCCACGTAAGATATCATGACGGCGGTAAAAGACAAACCGGAAATCAATGAGGCTGGCGAGGAAACTGATTGCCCGGTGATGTAGGATCATGCGTCCCGCCGCGTCCCATTGAGAAGGCACTCCCTCGCATGCATCCACTTGATCACATTGTTGTTGTCGCTTATTTGCTCTTTACGCTGGCTCTTGGCATCTACTTCGGGCGGCGTCAATCGCGGCGCGAGTTCTTTGCTGCGGGCGGATCGATGGGGTGGATGGTGGTGGGCTTGAGCGTTATGGCGACGTTGTTTTCTTCGAACAGCTTCGTGATGTATCCGTCCGTCTCTTACGGCGACAGCTTGCGAGTCGGGCTCGCGCTATTGGCGTTTACGGCCATGTCACCGTTGGTCATTTGGGTGTTCATCCCGGTTTACTCACGATTGGCTTGTTCAACGGCTTACGAGTATTTGGAGAAGCGGTTTCACGTTTCCGTGCGTTGCCTGGCAAGCGGCTTGTTCATCTTGCTGCGAATCGGTTGGATGGCGTCAGCGACTTTCGCAGCGTCGCTGGTCATTGCCAGCGTCGCGGGGATTCCGCAAGTCGCTGTCATCCTATCGCTCGGCGTCGTTGCCATCGTTTACACGATGATGGGTGGACTGCGAGCCGTGATGTGGACTGACGTGATTCAGTTCTTTATCTTCGCAGCGACGATCTTACTCGCCCTCGGACTGTTGGTGTCGCGCAGCGGCCTTAGCATTGGCGAGATCACGACCACGTACTTCGAAGGTCGGTCAAACCTAGTTCTCGACTTCACGCCGTCGATGACGTTGAAGTTTGGCACGTGGGCGATATTGGTGGGATCGTTCCTTGAAGGCCTATCGGCGTTCGGAGCTGATCAAGTCGCTGTTCAGCGTTACATCTCGGCTCGCAGCGCGCGAACTTCGCAGATTGGTTTCGGAATCAATGTGCTGGGAATGTGGCTAGTCATTCCCGGTCTGCTGGCAATTGGAGTCGGCTTGTTTGCGTACTTCGAGCATCATCCAAGCGAGCTGCTCCCGCTGCTCCAAGACGTTAGAAGCGAAGCGGGGGACGAGCTGGCGATGGATCAAGTCGGCAGCACCTTCCGAGCGGCGGAACTGCAGGATCAAGCATTGCCGCAGTTCGTAAGACTACACTTTCCGCCGGGTATGGTGGGACTGTTTCTCGCGGCGCTCATGGCAGCCGTGATGTCGAGCATCGACTCGGGGATTCATTCGGTAACGACAGCAATCATCATCGACTTTCGAGATCGATTGCTACCGAGTTGGCGACCGCAAGATGCCGCGCGGGATGTGACGCTAATTCGATGTCTGGTTGTTGTCATCGGAGTCACGTCGATCGTTCTGGCGTGTTTCGTTGGGCCGCTGGGCGACGTGTTTGCAATTGCGAAGAAGACCACGGCGGCGTTTGGCGGTCCGCTGTTGGCCGTGTTCATTTTGGCATTGTTCTTTCGACGGGCGAGTACGCCCGGCGCCTTTATCGGTGCGTTGTTGGGTGCTGCCGTGACGATGCTGTTATTGGAACGTCGCGGCGATTGGTTTTCGATGTGGTTTTGGCCAATCGGGTTCACTGTCACAATGATCATCGGCTACGCGATAAGCCTCGTCTGGCGGACGGAGGCAGCCGAAGAGCAAACTCCGCTTACGTATTGGGAAGTGATGCGGCACAACCCTGAACCAGTAACCATGGACGGAGTGAGCGATGAAGTTTCATGAGATGACGGCGGAACTTTCGACATCATCATCTAATCCACTTCTCGCGCCCAGATCGCTAGTTAATCCACGTGAACGACGTGAAGTACTGGGCGTCGAATCGCTGCATGTTCGATACTGGCAGCAATACGCCAAACCGCAACTCAGCATGCTCCGTTAGCACATAGCTGATGCCGGGCATGAGCTCGATGAACGTTCGCTCAGCGCCTCCGAGTTCACTCTCGCCTGTCATTTCCAGGTACAAGGACGTCATGCCTGGCGGAAAATGTTGGTGCCCACCTTCATCGGAATGATCGATGTCGTGGTCGTCATTGAGAAGCTCAGGACCGAGCCATGAATGTGTGAGCGAGAGGGCGTAGGTCATTGATGTCTCGCCCGATTCCAGACCGATGTTAGGTCCGAAATTGAATAGCAGCGTGTTCCAATTGCCCAAGTCGTGCCATGTTGTCAGGTAGGGACTGATGACTGTTTCACCGGCGCCCAAGTCGCGCGTCGCATCGCCTGTTGGAAAGGTCATGAAAAGATTAGCGGCGAGAATGAACTTGTCTTGATTAATCAGCATCGCGCGCGGCCCAAATTCGATATCGCCGAAGCCGGCGCTTTGCGTGCCTGTCGCATCTTCCAAACCGAGCAACGGCGCGGCAAGTACGAATCCAAGACGCTTCGTCAACGCCCAGTCGAGATGAGCTTCGGCCTCATGTTCGTTCTCGCCGTCGATTGTGTTGTCGGTGTACTTATAGATAAAGAACGCGTCCTGGTGGATCTGTGGCGGCTCGAAGTTAAACGGATGGACGAATGGCGTTCCCGACTCCGTAAAGTGCGTGTGATGGACGGGTTCAAAGACTTCATCGAAGAAGCCGCCTTGTCCACGAACGGGAAAAGCAGTCGTAGCCATCAACGCTAGCGTGACGATTGCCATGATCATCGACCGATTCTTCATCCCAATTCCCTTGGCATATTGTTTCCAGGCTGTCCGCGCGCACATGCGCGCAGTCCGTCCAGTAATAGATCGGCAGATCGGAGCCCGAATAATCGCCAAACTCCAATTAATCGATGCGATCGAACCCGACGACAACTAGGTGCCGTTCAGCTCGCACCAGCGCTCTTCGGCTTGGCCAAGCTCTTCGGCGAGCGCTTCGATCTCGTTGTGCAAACGCAAGGCTTCATCGGGATCGGTCGCTGTGAGCAGCTTTTCGTTCCGCGCGCGCTTCTCGTCATCCAGTCGCGCGATCTTGCGCTCGATGTTCGTGATCTCTTTGCGGATCTTACGGTGGTCTTTCTCGGAGACTGACGAAGCAGCCTTCGACGCCTTGCCGTTGGGCTTCGGCGGCTTCGATAACTTGCGAGCGTTCAACTCACGCTCGCCGTCATCAATCTCCTTGTTCATGGCGTACAAATACGCGTCGTAATTGCCAATGTAGTTCTTCGCCTGGCCATCACGGACTTCGATCACGGATGTAGCGATGCGCTTCATGAAGTGACGATCATGGCTGGTGAACAGCACGGTCCCTTTGTACTTGAGCAACGCCTCGGCCAACGTTTCGACCGTCTCGACATCCAGATGGTTGCCCGGTTCGTCGAGTACCAGAATGTTGTATGTGCCAAGCAACAGGCCAGCCATACACAAGCGGGCGCGTTCGCCTCCGGACAGTACGGAGATCTTTTTATGGACATGAGCATCGCGGAACAGCAGCGCGCCGGCTTGCGCCAGAATCTCTTGATTGGTCGTGCCGGGGTTCGCTTGGTATTCGAGGTATTCGAGAACAGTTTGATCTTGTGGGAGGCTGGTGTAGACGTGTTGTGCGTAGGTCCCGATCTCGCAACCGAAGCCCCAGCGGACGTCACCCTTGCGCGGATCAAGCGAGCCGACAAGCGTCCGCAGCAGTGTTGTCTTGCCTTGGCCGTTGTCCCCCACGATGGCAGCTCGCTCGCCATGTTCGATCTCAAGAATGATGCCCTTCGCAACATCGTGGTCTGGATAGCCGATGGCCAGATCTTCGCAGCGAAATGCTGGACCCTGGCGCGGTTCGACGACCGGAGCTCGCATGTGAGCCGTTGGCTCATCGATTTCGATCTCGGTCGTACTCAGACGATCGAGTTGCTTTTGTTTCGATCGCGCTTGGCTGGCCGTGTTCGCACCAGCTCGATTCTTGTCGATGAAGCGTTTGAGTTGCTTTTGTTTTGCTTGGACCGTCGCATTGACTCGCAAGTCATGTTCGCGGCGCTCCTTTTGGTACTCGATGAAGCCATCGATCTTTCCGGGATACATTGTCAGCTTGCCACGAGTAATGTCGAGCGTCTGGGTGCAAGTCGCTTTCAAGAAAGCTCGATCGTGCGAGACGATCAGACAAGCTTGGCGAAACCCACGCAGAAAGTGTTCGAGCAGGATTTGCGTTCGAAGATCAAGAAAGTTCGTTGGCTCGTCCAACAGCAGCAGGTTCGGTTCATGCAGCAACAGCGCCGCCAATTTGACTCGTGTTTGCCAACCGCCCGACAGCTCAGCAACGGGCCCTTCGAGGTAAGCCCCCTTTAACTCGAACTGCCCCGCGACCTCGCCACACTTCCACTCTGGCTGACCGCTGTCGCGAATCAGGAAATCGTGGGCCGACTCGCCAGGCAAGAACGGATCGTGCTGACGGAGATAGCCGATGTTGAGCCGTGGATGTGGAATTACTTCGCCCGAATCGAGTTCCTCTTCACCGAGCAAAACCCGAAGCAATGTCGACTTTCCGGCCCCGTTTCGGCCAACGAAGCCGACCTTCACATCTTCGATCAGCGTCGCTTCCGCGCCATCGAGCAACACTTGATCGCCGTAACTCTTGTGAGCGTCCCGAATTTGCAACAATACAGCCATAGCGTCTCATCAGCCCTCGAGATGGTCTCGAAACGACGATGTTAGAAGGACAGGCAAACCTGGTAAAGGGCGGGCATGGAGCCGAGCGATGTCAGCACGATGCGCGAGAGTGGACATACCCGATTCAGGTCCTGGCGTCCGACCCGACCACGATACTTAGCGGCATCATTGCTAGGCAGCATCGTACAACTGTTCCGAAGCACCATCGCGGAGGGCCACGATCGCGAGCTGATGTTGATTGGCGTAGGCAACGACTTCTGCTTGGTCGAGAAAGATCGTTTTATGCGCTTCAACAGCTAAGACTCTCGCGCCGGCGTTGACCAACATCTCGACAGTGCCCTTGCCAAACGTCGGAACATCGAAACGCATATCTTGTTGCGGTTTGGCAACTTTAACGACTGTGAATCCATCCCCTTCGCTTAACTCGCCCGCTCGGTGAATGCATGCATCGGTCCCTTCGATGGCTTCCACGGCAAGAACGACTTGGCCTTTCACCGCGACGCTCTGGCCGATATCAACTTCGCCAATCTTCTTCGCGATTTTCCAACCGAACTCGATGTCCTTTCGTTCAGCTCGACTCGGTTGGCGCTTCGTAATGGTGCCTGCTTTCACGAGAATCTCCGGTACAAATTCGGTGGCGGGAACGAACATAATTCCGCCGTCGGCAAAGACATCAACGACAGCTCTGAGCAGCGTGTCGTCCTTCCGATCTTTGCTCATGCTAAAAAAATGAGGGAAGAAGGTCCGACAGGCTCGCAAGTCCGGTAAGTGCTTGATCCAATGTCCTTTCAACAAGCGTGTCTTGTGAATCTTGCCGGCCATGGTGGCCCGCGTGACACCTTGTTGTCGGAAGTAGCGAATCGCTCCACCGATCTTTCCAATTCCAATATCCAAGTAAGCGTCGCTCATGTCTCGGAGTATGGGGTCGGCGTGCTGCTTGACCCCCAAACAAACGACTTCACAGCCTTGAGCGCGTAAGGCTTCGGCTACGACAATCGGATAGCGACCCCATCCGGCGATGAGTCCTACGCGCGGTACTTTGGAGTGCAGCGCCTTCGAGTTGACTTGCAGGTCGTGCATGATCACAAAAGCGAGCCAGAACTGCGAAGCTTGTTCCGGCCTACTTGTCATTCTTCAAAATCGGCTGAGTTCAGGCTGCTTCGTTGAGCTTCTCGGACAAGTCCGCAACTTGTTTTTGTAACGCTTTGAATTGCTTCCGCATTTCCGGCAACTTTGACCAGGCGGCTTGTTTGAGAAGTTGCTCGCGATCGGGAGTTGCGGGGGTCCCAAAGTAGGAGCTGTCAGCGGGGATGTTATTCATCACTCCGGACTTCGCACCCAAGACCGTTCGGTCACCAATATCGACGTGATCTCGGATGCCAACTTGCCCGGCCATCACGACGCAGTCGCCGGTCGTCGAGCTCCCTGCGATTCCGACTTGCGAACAAAGCAGATTGTGACGACCGATTCGACAATTGTGAGCAATCATGACTAGATTATCGATCTTGGTTCCTTCACCAATCGTCGTTGGACCATAAGTGCCGCGGTCGATCGTCGTACCGGCTCCGATTTCGACATCATCGCCAACAATTACATTGCCTAGCTGCGCTGACAACCTATGCTTTCCGTCGATCGTATCGTAACCAAAGCCATAAGCGCCAATTACTGCTCCCGCGTGGATGATAACTCGATTTCCGATCACCGTGCTTTCGTACAATACAACGTTGGGAAACAGCGTGACGTCGTTACCGATTCGTGACCCAGGCAAAATCTGAACGCCAGGATGAATGATAGCTCCATCACCAACATGGACGTCTTCGCCAATCGTTGCCGTCGGGTGGACTACGACGTTACGCCCGAGCTGAGCAGTCGGGCTGACATGTGCCGCGGCACTAACTCCGGAAGGTTGGATGTCCGCGTGCGGTCGGAAATGTTGCACGATCTTGGCGAAAGATGCGTGAACATTACTTACCGTCACAAAAGGGACGCCGTCGGGAGTCACTTCCGGAGGAACCAAGACTGCGGCCGCGCGGCAATCCGACAACTTGTTCGCCAGTTGAGGCTTATCGGCAAGCGTGATATCTCCCGCATCCGCATCGCGAATGATCGCGGCCCCCGAGATTGGGATGCCTGCGTCTCCATTCAGCTGCCCACCTACTAGGTTAGCGATATCGCCGAGCACCAGATCCATGCGGAATCCTTTCCACATCCAGAGTGATTCATCTGAGTTTGGTTCAATCGCCCCGAAATTCGCGAACGAACGACCGGGCAACGATGTTACCGAGACTCGACGGCTGGGACAAGGTCGCACGTGTGAACGCTGATCGTCCAGAGGTGCTAGCAACGCGAGCGAAGTTTTTTGTAGCTGAAGTCGCCAAGACTTCAGGGATTTGCAATGTGCACCTGAAGTCTTGGCGACGTCAGCTACACAGACGCGCCGATCATCTGGTCCAACGCGGCCAGTGCGACCTCCCACGACGGCTTGGTCGCGCGATACGTGTGCCACCAATCGAGAAGCGTCGCCGAAACGTCCTCGTCAGCCGCGACTTCGATTTGCCACGCGGGCAAGGCTTCAGCGATCGTGAAGGGCGACAGCTGAGACAGCTCGACGGTCTCGCTAGCTTGCAACGTCGCGGGCAGCATGGCGAGCTGTGCGATCAGCGGCAATCGCGATCCATGAACGCGCTCGCTGAAAATGGGCAGCTCGTGATTCAACTGTGACAACAGCCAACCAAGCCTCACCACTTCCGGTAAACCATCAACGACGTTAGTGAGTACTGCTTCGATCCGAACCGCATTGGTAGCAAGACTTGCGTTTCCACCACCTCCGAATGCAGGATGAACGGCCACGATCTTGGCTTGGTCGATCAACAACCGCTCGTCAGTCAATTGCCCGATTTCGTGTAGCAGCCCGGGACCGCGTGCCTCCCAATGCTCCTGCAGCGGACGCATGCGATGAGTGAGATCGTCGAGCATTTGCGGCAGAGCTTGTCGTGCGGCAGCGTCGATTTCGCGGATCCTGTCAGCGACACCCGCCACCATCTCTTCGGAAGTCGACTCGATTCCGATCGTTTTGCGAAGTGTGGTGCGCACCAAGGATTGACGGTCATCCAACTGATGCGAGTAAGCAAGCAAATTCGACCAAAACGCGCGGATCGGAAGCTGGCGAACCGAAATCTCCTTGCTCAGCGCTTGAGAGGCGGCAACAAATTGATCGCCCATTCGCGAATCGGCCAGCGGCAATCCGCGAGCGATCCCTTCGGCCGCGTAGCAACAACTTGCCAGATGATTCGTGACCCACTCGACTTCCATGTTTCGTCCTCAACAAACCGTTTTAGGGGGAGTCCGGCGATGTCGGCTGCGATCGACAGGCGGCTGGTTCCAACCAACTATAGCATGCAACTCGTTTCGCACGGCCGGGCATTTAGCACTCGATTGGCATCCGCTATGATGGCGGGGCTATCGACGGCTTGATGATGTGCCACTGTGGATACGATCCGTCGAACAACTATTGTCGTTGCTCTTTCCGCGAACTTAACGTTTAGATCGCGGAGCGATCAACGACCACTTGGAATCGGCGAATGATCAGCGATCCCGCACAGCGTTGGGTGACACAAGACGCCAGCGATTTGTATGACGTGGCGCGGTGGGGAAAGGGCTACTTCTCGGTTTCCGAAGCGGGAACGCTGCTGGTCCACCCCAACCGTGATCCAAGTCGATCGATCGATATGAAAGAATTGATCGACCGACTCCAAATGCGCGGGATGGACTTGCCAATCCTGCTCCGTTTCAACGGGATCTTGCAAGATCGCATGCACGCAATCGCGGACGCATTCTCGCAAGCAATCAGAGAGCATGACTATCAAGGCAACTACTCGTGTGTCTATCCGATCAAGGTGAATCAACAACGACAGGTCGTCGAGAAAATCGTCGAGTATGGCCGCGAACTTGGATTTGGCTTGGAAGCTGGCAGCAAACCCGAGCTGCTCGCCGTCGTCGCCATGACCGACGCGGATACGCCAATTATCTGTAACGGCTTCAAAGATGCCGAGTTCATCGAGATGGCGATGCTCGCGCAGAAGATCGGGCGGCGAGTGATTCCGGTCGTCGAGAAGTACACCGAGCTGGAAATGATCCTGGACTGTGCCGAAAAAGTTGGCGTCCGGCCGCAGATTGGGATGCGAGTCAAGCTGGCCGCCCGCGGCTCGGGGCGTTGGCAAGGCTCCGGCGGCTTTCGATCCAAGTTCGGTCTGACCGTCAGCGAAGTCCTACGCGGCGCAAAGGAGTTGGAGTCGCGCGGCATGGCCGACTGTTTCAAGTTGCTGCACTTTCACTTAGGCAGCCAAATCACCAACATTCGACACATTAAGAGTGCGTTGACCGAAGCCGGTCGAATCTACAGTGATTTGGTCAAACGAGGCGCCGGGCTCGAAATCATGGACGTCGGAGGCGGGCTCGGCGTCGACTACGACGGATCTCAAACGAACTTCGAATCGAGTGTGAACTATACGCTTCAGGAGTACGCCAACGACGTCGTCTATCACCTGCATACGGTTTGCGAGGACGCGGGCGTGCCGCATCCGAACATCATGTCAGAAAGCGGACGCGCCATCGCGGCCTATCATGCCGTACTGGTCTTCGGCGTTCTTGGTGTATCGGGGCAGGGCGATAGCGATGTGGTCCCGGATTCGTTTCCCGACGACTTCGAGCAACCGCTACACACTTTGCTCGACACGTATCATCGGCTCTCGCCGCGCAACCTCTTGGAAAGCTTTCACGACGCGCAACAGGCCATGGATGTGGCAATGAACTCGTTCGCCTCCGGCTACCTGCCGCTCGACCAACGAAGCTCTGTGGAGATGTTGTACTGGGCGATTTGTCGCAGGCTCCGCGATCATGCACACGAACTAGAGTTCATGCCAGACGAACTAAAAGGCCTGGACCGGATGTTGTCGGACACCTATTTCTGCAATTTTTCGTTGTTCCAGTCGATTCCCGACAGCTGGGCGATCAAGCAGCTGTTTCCTGTAATGCCGATCCATCGACTCGATGAAGAACCGACGCGCCACGCAGTGCTTGGCGACATTACCTGTGATAGCGACGGCAAGATCGACCAGTTCATTGATCGACGTGATGTGAAGCACTCGCTCCGGTTGCACGAATTCGATGGGAAGCCATATTGCTTAGGCACGTTCTTGGTCGGTGCGTATCAGGAGATTCTCGGAGACTTGCACAACCTGTTCGGAGATACAAACACCGTGCATATCGACATCGCAGAGAACGGCGAAGCCGTCTTTGGCGAACTCGTAAAAGGCGACACCGTACACGAAGTGCTTCGCTACGTCAGTTTCAACTACGACGATCTTGTTAACCGCCTGCAAGGAGCGGTCGAGAGGGCCGTCCGGGGCGGCTTGTTGGGTCACGCCGAAGCCGGACGGTTTGTCAAATTCTACGAAGCGGCTCTCCATGGTTACACTTATCTGGAAGAGCCTCAAGAGTCGTAGGTTCCGTTTTCGTTTTCCACCGCGAGACATGCAGCAACACTCATGATCCCCGTTCCCATTGGCATTGACGATCGCATACGTACAACAGGAAAAGGCGCGTTTCACTGCCCGAATTGTGGTCCGAATCGCGAGTATCTTCGGAAACGTCGCGCACAGTACTTCAACATCTTTTTCATTCCGGTGTTCCCGATCAATGAATGGCCTGAACGGGTGACGTGCAAGAACTGTTGCTCGCAGTTCGACAAGTCCGTTTTCTTCTACAATCCAGAACTCGAACGCCAAGAGCGGGAACAACGCCCGGACCGGATCAAATTAGTCATGATTCTGATGCTGATTCGCGGCGATCACATCTCCGAAGCAGCGATGCGAAAGATTGAAGAAGTGTTTGAAGCGGAAGGTGGCGAAACGTTGTCGCGAGAAGACTTGGAACAGGACATCGCTGCAACACGAGAATTGGAGATGGATCCGTTGATTGATCTCATTCAGATTGCTCAGAAGCTTCAACCAAAGGGTGCCTCGACGGTACTCCGACATGCGTTTCATGCCGCATCCTCCGACGGGACGCTCAACGAAGCAGACCGCGACTTTCTCGAGGAACTTCGCGAAGCACTTGGCGTTTCTGAAGTTGCGTTCCATCGAATCACCGCCAAACCCAACTAGACCGGCTTCCTCCGGAACTGAGAAGCGCGTTAGGATTGTGCGAAAGCCGACCCCGGTTGTCCGCGACGCAGTTTCGCGTGGACCCAATTAGCTAACGTGCCGCGAAAACGCCAATGACTTCTGTAACCGCTGTCAATCACCCGCTCGTCAAACATCACCTTGCGCGACTTCGTGACGGCGAGACTCCACCTGCAGAGTTCCGGACGTTGGTCCAACGATTGGCAGTCTTGCTCGCGTATGAAGCAACAAAGGACCTTCAGCTTGCCGAGATTGAAGTGCAAACGCCTCTCACGACAACGCCCGGGCAAGTCTTACAGCAACGGGTCGGCGTGGTTCCGATCCTGCGAGCTGGTCTCGGGATGGTCGATCCCGTGTTAGATCTCATTCCGGATGCCGAAGTGTGGCACCTCGGATTGTATCGCGACGAGGCGACGGCCCAGCCGGTCGAATACTACAGCAAGTTGCCGACGGCCAGTCCGGTCGACGTCGCATTGGTACTCGATCCGATGCTGGCAACGGGCGGCTCGGCGGCTTCTGCGTTGGCGGCCCTGCAACGATGGGGCGTTCCGACATTGAAGCTTCTATCGTTGATCGCAGCCCCGGAAGGGATCGCGGCGCTAGAAGCTCAGTTTCCCGACGCCCAAGTCTATGTCTGCGCTATCGACGACCGATTGAACGACCAGAAGTTCATCGTGCCGGGGCTAGGCGACGCCGGTGATCGTAGCTTCAACACCGTTCCAACTGATTCTTGACTGCGAAATTGCCCGCTCATGGAACGACTCATCAGCCTTCTCGGACTGTTCGTGATGATCGGTTTGGCGTGGCTGATGAGTTCGCACAAGAAGCGCATCAGCGCGAGGATCATCGTTGGCGGACTGCTGCTTCAGTTTGCTTTTGCGGGCTTCATCCTCTGGACACCTCCCGGATTGAAAGCACCGCTAGGACAATGGCTTAGCGACGGTGTGACGTTGTTCTTTGTTCAACTGCAGAGCTTCGTGGAAGCCGGCTCGTCGTTCATGTTCGGCATCTTTCCGCGAGAGAGCGACGAGGGCTTTCCGCCATCGGTCGTGCTGCTCCGTTCTTTTGCGTTCGGAGTCTTACCAACGATCATCGTCTTCTCGGCGCTGATGTCGGTGCTTTACTACTACGGTGTGGTTCAGTTTGTCGTGTCGATCATGGCTCGCATCATGCAAAGGACACTCCACGTTTCCGGCGCCGAGAGCCTATCCTCAGCGGCTAACATCTTTGTCGGACACACGGAAGCACCACTCGTCATCCGTCCGTATCTTGATGACATGACCAAGTCGGAGTTGAACGCCGTGATGGTCGGTGGGTTCGCCACGATCTCTGGCGGATTGCTCGCCGCGTATGCCGGCATGGGAATCGACGCTGGGCATCTCGTCACTGCAGCCGTCATCTCGGCGCCCGCCGCACTTTTGATCGCAAAAGTCATGCAGCCAGAGATCGACACGCCTCAGACGCTCGGCGCGGCGCACGTCGATGTGCCGCGCCGTGGCGTCAATGTCATCGAAGCCGCAGCGATCGGAGCGACCGATGGCATGAAGTTGGCAATCAATGTCGCGGCGATGTTGATTGCGTTCCTCGCCCTCATCGCGATGCTCGACTGGCTCATTGGATGCGCCGGTTGGTTGATCGGTTTTCGCAACGCCACCGGCGAGTCGACTTGGTCGTTGGCCGCGGCACTCGGCTACAGCTTTGCTCCAATCGCGTGGCTGATGGGGATCGAAACTGGTGATTGTTTGCAAGCGGGGCAACTGCTCGGACTGAAAACCGTCGCAAACGAATTCGTCGCCTATCAACAACTCGGCGAATGGACATCCGCCAATTCAACCGCCGACCTCAGTCCACGCACGGTCAAGATAATGACTTACGCCCTATCGGGATTCGCGAACTTCGGCGCGATCGGCATCCAGATCGGCGGCATTGGCGGACTCGCTCCGAAGCGACGCTCGGATCTTGCTCGACTTGGCCTGCGAGCCATGATCGGCGGCGCGCTCGCGTGCTGTATGACGGCCTGCGTCGCTGGCATTTTGATCTAAGACAGATCAAGATAGCCATTTCGTAGCTATCACTTTTATAGCCATCACTCTCCGAGTGACGAGCGCTCATCACTCGGAGAGTGATGGCCACAATCGAATGACTACTGCTTGTTTTCCGAAAGAGCCCAAGAGGTTTGCTCGCGCTGCGGGTGAATAATGTGAACTAAGAAAGAAGAATCATATGCTTCGTCTGATCAATTCACTGATCGCATTTACCGTCCTGACGACCTTCGCGAACGCGGTCGAAGAGACAGAATTCGACCTCGTTCTCAAAGGCGGTCGAATCGTCGATGGAACCGGCGCGCCGTGGTACGTCGCCGACATCGGCATTCAAGGTGGCAAGATCGCCAAGATCGGACACATCGCTGCGGACAAGGCAGAGACGGTGATCGATGCAAGCGGCTTGACTGTGGCACCGGGATTCGTCGACATGATGGGGCAAACGGCAACGCCCATGATGGACGATCCGAAGACGGCTATCAATCTGCTGACGCAAGGAATCACGACGATCAACGCCGGCGAAGGTGCTTCAGCCGCACCGCTCGACAAAGAAGCGGGAGCGGCTCGCGGCTGGACGACGATGGCCGAGTACTTTCAGCTGGTCGAGCTAAAAGGTTTGCCCGTGAACGTCGTGCAGACCGTCGGACACACGCAAGTTCGTCGGCAAGTGCTTGGCGAAGTCGATCGGCGGCCGAGCGATGAAGAACTGAAGCAGATGCAAGCGCTAGTTAGCGAGGCGATGGAAGCTGGCGCGATCGGTGTCTCGACCGCATTGATCTACCCGCCAGCAGTGTACGCTCGAACGGAGGAGATCGCGGCGCTCGCCGAAGTCGCGGGCCAACACGGCGGTCGGTACTACACCCATATGCGCAACGAAGGCGATCTGCTGCTGGAAGCAATCGACGAGGCGCTCGATATCGGACGCACCGGCAACACGCCGGTTCATATCTTCCACTTGAAGGCTGCTGGCCAACAGAATTGGGGCAAGATGCAACTTGCGATCGCCAAGATCAAAGCCGCGCGAGCCGAAGGCCAGCAAGTCACCGCCGACATCTATCCGTACATCAACAACGGACTCGGTATCGCCGCGTTCATTCATCCCCGACACTTCAGCGAAGGGCGCAGCCGATTGATCGGGCGGCTGGATGACCCCAGCTATCGCGATGAAATCCGCAAAGAGATGGAGACAACGGGCGGCTGGGAAAACTGGTATCGGCACGTCGGACACGACTGGGACCGAGTCGTCATCGGTCAAGCCGAAGACGAGCGATACGCCAAGCTAACCGGGCAAACCATTGCGGCCATCGCGAAGACTCGGGAGGAAGATCCCTGGGAGACGTTCTTTAACCTCGTACGAACTGGTGCCTTCGCGCTGCCGCAAAGCATGACCGATGCCAACAAAATCTTGGCGATGCAGCAGGAATTCATCTCGTTCTGCACGGATGTTGGACCGGCGGGTGGTTCCCGAATCGCCTCGCATCCCCGAGCGTTCGGTGCGTTCCCGCGTTTGCTATCGCGTTATGTGCGTGATCTCGGAGCCATCTCCTTAGAACGAGCTGTCGCGCAAGCCAGCGCCGCCGCCGCAAATGACGTGCTTGCTTTCGATCGAGGCCGAATCGCGGAAGGGCTTGCGGCCGACATCATCGCGTTTGACTACAACGCACTGACCGACAAAGCGACCTTCGCCAATCCCAGCGAACTCGCCCAGGGGATGCGATATGTGATCGTAAACGGCAAGCTCGTGTTGAACGACGGTAAGCAAACCGACCAGTTGCCGGGACGCGTATTGCGTGGCCCCGGATATCGTGCCGAGACAGCGCCCTTTGCTGTCGCGACCGGCGAACCAGATCCACGGTTTGCCAGCTTCGATCAGATGATGCGTGAGTTTATGAGACAGAACCGTGTGCCAGGCGCTTCGCTCGCAGTCACCGATCGGGGCAAACTCGTCTACACACGTGCTTACGGCTACTCGGACGTGGCGACTCGCGAGCAAGTCACGTCGGAAAGTTTGTTCCGCGTTGCCAGTATCTCGAAACCAATCACCGCTGTCGCGATTCTGCAGCTTGTCGAGCAGAAGAAGACGAATCTGGATGACAAAGTTTTCGACGTATTGGATTACGAAGACGATATCAAAGCACAGGGCGATAACTTCGACGCGCGACAACGCGACATCACGATCCGACACTTGCTGCAACATCGTGGTGGATGGGATCGAAACGTTTCGTTCGATGGCATGTTCCGCTCCGTCGAGTTCGCTGCAAAGTTCGACGTACCCGCGCCAGCCGGTCCGAACACCGTGATTCGCTCGATGCTCGGCCATTCGCTCGACTTCGATCCGGGACATCGGTACGCCTATTCCAACTACGGCTACTGTTTGCTGGGTCGCGTGGTCGAGAGGTTGACCGAACAAAGCTACGAACAGTACGTCCGCGAGAACGTCCTTGCCCCACTCGATATCCACTCGATGCGGATCGGCAAGACTCGGCTCGACGGACGACAGCAGAACGAAGTTCGCTACTACTACGCCGGACGCGGACCTTCGGTCTTTCAAGACAACCTTGGAGACGATGTCCCATGGCCCTACGGCGGCTGGCACCTGGAAGCGATGGACTCGCACGGAGCTTGGATCGCTTCGGCTACGGACCTTGCGAAATTCGCCGCCGCGTTCGACGACCCGGAGAACTGCAAGATCCTCTCCTCAGATAGCATCGCCGCAATGTTCGCTCGACCACCGGGACTCGCTGGCCAAGATGAAGAAGGCAAGGCAGAGCCAACCTTCTACTCGCTCGGCTGGTTCAATCGACCCGTTGGCGAGGACAAGCAGAACAATTGGCACACCGGTTCGCTAGCCGGAACGGCAACGATCCTGATTCGCCGCCACGACGGACGCAACTTCGTCGCCCTGTTCAACGCCCGCAGCAGCCCCAACGCGTCGCACTTTGGTCGATCAATTGATCCCTTGTTGCATCAGGCCGCCAGTGCCGTTAGCGAGTGGCCGGAGTAAGTCCATGCCGGGTCACGACCCGGTCGACGATGACCCAACCCCCACAATCATGCCCTACGCCGAAGGCGTTACATTCCACAGCCCAGGGTCGCGGCGCGGCCGTACACCCTGGGTTGGTGTTACGCCCAGACCAATCGAACCCCGAGGGGGTTTTACGAAAGGTGGCTATGAAACCCCGTTGGGGTATGCGTTGACTTTTTGTTTCGATACCCAGGGTGTGCTGCGCGACCCTGGGCTTTGGAATGAAACCGCTTCGCGGTAGAAACACCGCGATTCGGGCGGGCGATCGCGGGTAGCTGAGTTTGCAAAAACTCAGAGGTTGGTGCGAGGCGGCTGAGCTTTTTGCAAGCCCAGCCACACAAGGGAGCGTCAATACTTGCCGACCACGATTCCGTCGTCAATAACACAAATCGCCTGCCAGACGCCGTAAGCTTTGCCGGGATTGCGGATGTTGGGAATCGCGTCCAGCGTTGCTTCGTCCGCGCTATCAATCGTGTCGCTGATAAACCGCACCGAACCATCCATCAAGCACATTTGTAAGCCGCCCGGATGGAGGCTGCTGAACGTTCCGACGCAACCATCTAAGTCAGCATGGGGAGTCTTACGATTGCACTTGTTGGGACGGAAGTAGGCGCTGGCCAAGACGTGCGAATGCATCGACCCATACGACCAAAATGTTTGTCCGGCTGTCAGGAATGAACTCAACGGCACTGAGTCCGTTAAGTCACCCCGCCGTTCTCCAAGCAACACTGTGTTGCTGGACCCATCGAGGACGTCCCGCAGCGCAGTATTGCTGTTGCTGTAGAGCGGACCCACTCCGCGAGCGTTCATGTAGCCTGTTGGCGTCAACGAACTAACCCATCCTGCTGAGAGGCGCACGGACAACCAAGTAACGTTCGCGGCACCGTTCGGAATATATCCATTAGTCCCAAAGTTACCGACATAGCTCGAAGCGCCCATGTTTGGGGCGGGCATGTAGTCGGCGTCTTGAGGCCGTCTAGGGTCCGACGGACATAGAAACTCTTCGAGAGGAGCTGTCGTGAGTAGATCTTCATTGTAATTAGATGCCGGTGGCCAACCTGGCATCGCGACGGCTCCCATTGTGAAATCAATACGATCATAGAGCGGTTGTTCTTCAAGAAATGGGAGAAGGAATGTTCCCCACGAGAATCCTCGATATGCCTTGTTGAAATCACCACCATACTTCTTCGCATCATCACCAATCACCCCAGGTGGAAACGTCTTATGAACATCGTGATAGAGCTGAAGCGCAAGCCCAAGTTGCTTCACGTTGTTGCCGCATGACATCCTCCGCGCCGCTTCACGTGCCGCCTGAACTGCCGGGAGCAGCAAAGCCACCAACACACCGATGATGGCGATCACGACAAGTAACTAGACGAGGGTGAAGGCACCTCGATCGAAGCGATTCCTGTTGCTTCGGCTGTCGTTAGAACGATGTACGCCGGATCGAACCGAATGCCCCACTATGCCGCCGCCTGCCGAGAAAACTCTGACCGACATCGTCGGGAATCTGCCATCTGCCGCTTGTTTCGTCATGCCCCATTCCAGTTCGATCAAAACCACTCGGGGAGTCGCCTCGTCAGTTTACATCGTTCGGTTGCGTATTGCCAACGTGGAAACGCCGAGCCGGTCGGTCGGTCGGCGATCGAAGCGGACTCACGGCGAGCTAATGTGAAACCCCGTTGGGGTATGTTCCGAATCGAATCTGGTTCCCAGGGTGCGCGGCGGTGCCGCGACCCTGGGCTGTGGAGTGTAACCGCTTCGCGGTAGAAGCAAACCAATCGAGATCAAGCCCTCGAATCCTACCTGCGAATTCTTCCTACGACGCATCCGCTTCGAGCGCTTCGGCTCGAACGCCTCGGATGTCGTTGATCATGGCTTGCATCGATTGATAGCGATCAGCGGGCTTCTTCTGAATCGCTTTTAGACAGATATCGTCGAGCCGCTTTGGTACCTTGCGACCCTGCGCAGCTTCGCTTGGCGGTTTGGGAGTGGCGTACAATACGTTCTGAAACGTCTCTTCAATCGTGCGGCCGCGGAACGGTTCGCGCAATGCAAGCGTTTCGTAGAGCACGACCCCCATACTGAAGACATCGGTGCGTTCGTCGATATGTTTGCTGCCGTTGACTTGTTCGGGTGACATGTACAGAGGCGTGCCGGGGCGTTGGCCGGGCGAAGTCAGCCGCTCCATCAAGTCTTCGCCTGTGTCTTTCGACCGGTCGTCTTCCGCATGTTCGTCGGGCAGCCCCCAGACCTTGGCGACTCCCCAGTCCATCAGCATCACTTCGCCGAACATCCCGACCATGATATTCTCGGGTTTGATGTCGCGATGGATCACGCCATGAGCATGTGCGTAGGCAAGGGCGTTGGATGCTTGGACTAAGATGCTTAGCAGCCGCTCGATCGAGAATTCGGCGACAGCGACAGGATTCTTTCGCGCGATCTGGCTTAGAATTCGGAATAGATCTTGGCCCTCGATCTTCTTCATCGCAAAGTAAATCGCCCCGGTGTCGTCCTTGCCCAATTCGTACACGGGCACGGTGTTCGGATGCGACATCTGCGCGGTCACGCGAGCTTCGCGCAACAATCGCCGACGCTCTAACTTGTTATTGGTCGACTCTGGCGCGAGCCGCTTGATACAGACCGTTCGCCCGAGATTGCTGTCGTAACACGCAAACAGTTGCCCGTTGCCGCCGCCCGCCATCTGCTGCAGATTTTTGTACTTGCAAAAATCATTCGTGAACCAACTCGGCAAGCCAATATCGGTGCCCGTCAGATGGATCGTGGGGTACTCGTCTTTCGGCTGCTCTGCCATGCCATTACTCCGACAACATCCGTGAAGCTCTAGGCATCGTCGGAAATTAACGTGGCTGGGGCTTCTAGCCGCAGGTCGACACGTGTTCTCCCGATGCTGCGGCTGGAAGCCCCAGCCACAATCGAGTTTTCTGACAAAGCCTGATCGTGAAAGTTTCGTTATGACACAAGCACGTCGCGAAGTAAATCAGCCGCTTGAGGATCGAACGCTCGGCTGTTAAGTTTCAACTTCCGCCTACCAGTCTCCCGCCAATCAATCACGCCACGAGAAAGCCCGTCCACTATGAGCATCACGCAAGCCACACTCGACAAACTTGCCGAGTTCGATACTCCCACGATCTGTAATGTGATTGAGTTGTTTGATATTCGGCCGCGCAACGCTGGCTACATGGATCATCGCGTGCAATCGAATTTCCCGGAGTTGCCGCCGATGGTTGGCTTCGCTTGCACCGCCCAGTTTCGCTCGGATGCGCCTCCGGTTGGTGGCGATGCTTACGGTTCAATCGGCAAACAACTCGAATTGTTCGGCGATTTGCTGGGGCCAGCGGTTGTGGTGTTTCAGGATGCCGACGATCCTGCCGTAGCGGCCGTCTTTGGTGAAGTCATGTGCTCCACTTACAAAGCCTATGGTTCGGTTGGCTTAGTCACCAATGGTGGCGGTCGCGATCTGGAACAGGTACGGGAGCTGAAGTATCCGGTCTTCACGGGCTCGACGATTTGCTCGCATGCTTACTGTCACATGCTACATCTGGCGCTTCCAGTTCGTGTTGGCGGACTGATGGTGTATCAGAACGATTTGCTGCACGGCGATGCCAATGGCGTGACGAACATTCCGCCGGAAATTGCCAGCGAAGTCGCGGACATCTCCGACGAATTCATCGCCGCCGAAGCCATCATGCTCGACTACGTAAAAGCTCCCGGCGAAAAGACCGTTGCGAAGTTCAACGAGCTGCGTGAGGAGTTCCAAGCGGTTGTCGGCAAGCTGAAAGAGCGAGTTGTTCGGACGTAAGAGTGGCCTGAACAGTACTCGCTAGAAGAATCCGCCTGTCGGGTGCGATGAATCAACGGCGGGCGGGTGCATGCTCTTCGACCACGACCTCCACCGAGTCGACATCGTCCCACGT
>JACKQG010000017.1_pt1 | contig 160484 bp, 118 predicted proteins | sample 8237621 | NCBI WGS metagenome assembly JACKQG01 (sample SAMN15677084, study PRJNA649215) | marine metagenome | biome: marine; feature: Black Sea; material: saline water; isolation source: suspended particulate matter (SPM) from the Black Sea western gyre | collected 2013-06-09/2013-06-10...
GCACCGCTGCCGATCCCGACCCGCCTGCGGAAGCTTGGTACAAGTACTATCGTGGGCGAGCGTCGAAGGAATACGAACTCGGCTTGCCGTTAAACGAAAGTCCCGTGTAATCTCTGGCTCACAATTGGCTGAGAACAAACCATGAACAGTCTGACACTCAACATACGAACCTCTGTGAGCCTTGCCGTCGTCCTCCTTTACGCGGCAGCGACCGGTGCCCAAACCGCGGACGAACGTACCACTCAAGAGAGCCCTGACGAACCATCCTTCGAACGACACGTCATTGATCAAGCGATCAAAGACCTGAAAGTCTTCGCCGGCGAGCTAACCGAGCCGATGCACTCCCATATCGTCATGCGCTGGCCGAACAACGTGCGTGGAACGAAGGACGGTGCGACCGTCCTGCTAACCCACGACGGTCGGCCACAGGCTGCATGCTGCGTTTACACTTGGCAGGGCCATGAGCTTCACTACGGATTCGGCTCCTTATCGACCAAACCGGTGTCGGCTGAAGTCGACGGCGAAGTCGCGTGGCGTCCGAAAGACGCTGGCGTTGAATTCCGCGTGCTTCCCGACGCACCAGAGCCAGCCACAAAGGCGGCCTCCCGGCTGCTGCAAATGCGTCAGTTGTCGCGCCGGTTCGGCTCCAAATGCATCGAAAGCAAGACGAAGTCTTACGAGCTGCGTCTGCTCTCGAAACCAATCTACCGTTATGACCTAGATGACTCGAGACGTTCCGCTGAACTTATCGACGGAGCCGTCTTTGCGTTCGCCCAAGGCACCGACCCCGAATCGCTGCTGTTGATCGAAGCACGTCGAGCGGAGAGCGGACCACAATGGCAATACGCCACGGCGAAGCGGACGGTCGGCCAAATCGACATGGCGCTCGACCGCAAGCAGGTCCACGTCCACAAGTGGGGCGGGTGGAACCCATTTCAGCCCGAAGCCATTTTCTCGACATTAAAACGACCGATCAAACGCGATGAGTGAAAGTCAGAAGGAAGTAGCCGATACACGCCTCCACGCGAGCAGAGTTAAAATAATGAACTTTAATGTTACGACGCTGGCTGTAGTGATGCTTCTTTCTGGGGCCGCCTCCGCCGCTGAACCCGTGGTTACCGCCTTGCGAGAGGCTATCGATAAATCGATCGATTGGTATCAGCTCTTCCCCAGCGAGAACGATACGAAACCCATGAAGCCGATCGTGGCTTTGCGCTGGCCCAACAACATTCGAGGCTCGACAGATGGGGCGACTGTCGTCTGGGTCGACAAGGGGCGGGCGGAGGCAGTCGTAGCGATCTATCCGTGGGAAGAATTGTTCATCCACGAGTTTGATTCGCTTTCTCGTGGCACACTCGTTGCAAGAAGCGACGAAGAAGTTGTTTGGAATCCCAACAAGCCGGGGCTTCAGTTTCATCCGATCGACGACGTGCCTCCACCTGCCGAATCAGCTCTCGTCCGATTGCGGCAAATGAAGTCGCTCACGAAACATTTCAAGGCAACGCTGCTTGGTTGGGTTGCCGACAACAGCCAACGCGAAGAGCTTCGTATGATGACGCGTCCGATCTACCGCTACGAAATTGATAAGCCGGACAAAGTGCAAGACGGCGCAATTTTCGCCTACGCCACGGGTACCGACCCGGAGGTGTTGCTCGTAATCGAAGCGTTTGGCGACGCCGGTCGGTATGCATGGCAGTATGCTTTCGTGCGACGCAGCTCAGGAGGTCTCGAAGGTCGCATTCGCAATAAGATTGTTTGGGTGGCAGAAAAGTATCCACAGAAGAAGAATCGTCAAAGCAACCACGTCGAGTTTTCGCGTCCCTTGGACGAAGTACTCGCGACGGAGAGGTAAGGCGACAGCATGACCGTAATCGTACTCATCGCGACGATGCTGACAGCGCAGTCGTCGCCTGAACGTGAATCGGTAGAAACGGCTGAGGCGCGCGAGGCAATTGAGTTAGCGCGCGTGGAGGTAGCTACGTACGGCTTCTATCTCGGCGAGGCTAGAGAAACCAAGTTCCAACTGGGCCCGGAACCGATCCTGCGTTGGACTAATCATCTGCGGCGCCGCTTTTATGGAGACGTTTTCATCTGGACGTACAACGGTCGCCCTGAAGCAGTCGCCACGATTACGAACTCCTATGGCGGCTATCACGCAATCGAGACTGAAACGCACTCGCTCTCGCTGTCGAAGTTCACTGCAACTCGCGGGGACCAACCGATGTGGCATCCGATGAGTGCGGGGATCGAGTTGGCGTCGGTTCCCGATGCGCCAGCCGTCGCCGATGCTGCGACGCGAAGACTACTGCAGATGCGGGGTATCGTACGGCAGTTCTCCGCTGTCTCTTCACCAGGCCCGCAGCAATTGCAACTGCGTTTGTTGTCACAACCTGTTTACCGCTACGCGAGCACGGTTCCGGACGTGATCGACGGCGCAATGTTTGTATTTGCAAACGGGACTGATCCAGAAATATTTCTGCTGCTCGAAGCGCGTCGAACGAGCGAGATAACATCCTGGCAATTCGCGATTGCACGATTCAACAGTCATGTCGCACTGCGCGTGGACTACGATGAACAAAGCGTTTGGGCGGTCCCACGTCTTCGCGGTGGAGTTCTCAAGAATCGGGATTCAACTTACTTTGCATTCCAGCGCCGTATCCCGGACACTAGTGAGAAGAAGAACGATTGATTCACGAATCAACACACAAGAATGGCTCACTGGCTATGAACACAGCTTTGCGAGGCGTCATCGTAACGGATTGTTGCATCGGTGCGCCCGCTGAAGACGCGCGCAACCAAAATGCTCGAGAAGTGACTGATGATTAGAGCGTTAAGAACACAGTTGAAAACCACTCGACCACATGTTGGGAATGAATGTCTGCGAGGCATCCTATTAGTGGCGCTCTGGTTTGTTGTTACCGGCGCTGCAACAGCGCAGGAAGCGCAGACGACGCGGTCTGGCGGCGGTGCAGAGACACGCGATCGCCAAGCAATTGATCGGGCGATCAAAGACCTAAGGGTCTATCTCGATCGTGGAAAAACGAAGAGGCTTACGCCGCACACTGTGCTTCGTTGGCCCAATCCGGTGCGGGGTTGCATCGATGGTGCAACCGCGATCTGGACCTACCAAGGCCGCCCGCAACTTGTTTATTGCATCTGGACTGACGACCGACAACAGATCGGCTTGGCAGCGGGTCCACTTTCTTTGGCTCGCCCTATCGCCGAGTTGAATGGCCACATGATCTGGCCCCCGGAACGTAAAGACAAGTTGCTGACCAGGTTTCGTGATATACCAAATGCCCCGCAACCAGCGAAGACTTCTCGCCAGCGACTGCTGCAAATGAAGCTGCTGGCCAAGCGATTCGAGGCGAAGGTCACGGATTCAAGTGATGCAGAAGTCTACCGGTTGTTGCCTACTCCCATCTATCGTTACGAGCTTCCAGCGGACAGCTCTAAGAAGAAGTACGTTGGTGAGTCAACGGTGTTGGACGGCAGTGTGTTCGCGTTCGTTCACGGCACGGACCCGGAGACTTTGCTGCTGATCGAAGCTCGCTCCACGAAAACTGGCTTCCGCTGGCAATTTGCGGCGGCAGCCAGAGGCGTGGCACTCGATCTTTCTCTGGATGATAAACGTGCTGCTTCGATACCATTTTGCCGAACCATGGTGCTGTGGCGGTATATGGTGCGCGACGGTGAGACTGTTTTAGAACCTGTGAATTAGTCATTGATCCTCGTATCAACGAAGTATTTTCCGTGAAATCAGAAACTGTTCGCAGCGTCCTTGTTCAAGGGACGAACCCAGAAGTGATGTTGCAGCTAGAGACGCGGCAAGCGGGTGCCTCACACCAATGGCACTACGCCCTCGCCCGCTTCAACAGCGTCGCGGTGCGAGCCTCGTACCAGCAGCACGAGGTATGGAGCGTCCCCCAAGCCGCAACACCTTGGGAAAACCTTAAGGACCCGAGCAAACCATACTTCGTTTCGATTTGTGACCGGGGTGAGTTACCATGCTAGATGCGCTAGCGATCGCGATACTGTGCCTAGTGCCAGGGCAGGTCGAACGACCGGATGTGCCTGCCGAGAAAGTTGCTTTCGCCGATTTGAGCGCTGACGAACGCCTCGAACTGCTAAAGAAAGAGGCGGCGAAGTATAGCCTCTTCGTTGACTCCGAAGACAGCGAAAAGCTGGTCCTCGCCGAGCCCGTACTTCGGTTTAACGACAACGTGTCCGGCGTTATAGATGCGGTGCAGTTACTTTGGCTTCGTGACAAACGACCGCAGGCAACAGCATCGTTCTGGCGGCGCAAGGACGGATTGATTGCACACGAATTTCAGTCCCTTTCGGAGAGTCGAGTCCTGGCAAAGCGTGACGACAAAGCGGTGTGGCATCCGCTGGCACCCGGCGTGGAGCCGAAACCGCTAGACGGCGCTCCGAATCCGGCGAACAGCGCTCCCGGTCGGTTGAGTCAGATGCGGGCCGCGGCTCGCCAATTCAGTGCGGCAGTCGTTAACCAATCGGGCAACCGTTCGCTTCGGCTGCTCTCGCAACCCGTCTCCTGTCACGGCGAGGAAAACGCTGCCGTCCTGGATGCGGGTTGGTTTGTCTTTGCGAAAGGGACGAACCCCGAACTCATGCTGCTGATCGAGGCACGCCGTGGTGACGATAACAGCTACGCTTGGCATTATTCGCCAGTGAGAATGACAAGTGCGGCGTGCGAGTTGAAGCGAGATGACTCGGTCGTGTGGCGCGTCGAACGGAATCGAGGCGAATTGCCGGACGGGACTTACTTCAACATCTACGCTAGGGAATGATGCGTTGCGTTCAAAGCGTACGGCGGCGGTGTACTCGACGGCGGCTTCTTCACCTTCGTCGTGGCGACCGACCTGGAGCTGATTCTACTGATCCAGGCTCAGCCAACCGGGAGTGGTCATCGCTGGCACTTCGCGGCAACACGCTTCACCAACGCGGCGCTGGAACTTCGTCACACCGGCACTCGCGTCTGGAATTGCCCAGCCGTGGATCCAACCGATAAAACGGGCCCGTACTTCTACGATCCATAGGTGACCATTCGCAACAGCCTTATCGAACCGCCTCCCATAGAAACGAATTGAAAACTATTGCCTTGCTTGCACATCTGAGCAGCACGGTTTGCTCGACCGCCCAGAACAGTTTCATGAATAATCCGGGATTATCCCACGGCAAGACAAAATGTCTTGAGTGCGAAGGTCAAATCTGATATTGTTAATTGTTCATATTTACAGAGGATGCAAGAGCATTCAGTTTCCTTTTAGGGATGATACATGCCACGTACACCACAAGATGTGACGGAAGCCGAGTTGGCGGTCTTGCAACAGATGTGGGACCAGGGTGCAGTGACGGTTCGACAGTTAACTGACGAGTTGTATCCCGATGGCGGAAGTTCGGAGTATGCCACGGTGCAGAAGCTCCTCGAGCGACTAGGGCGCAAGAATTACATTACACGCAATCGTGATGTGTGGCCGCACATGTTTGAGGCAACCGTCGGTCGCGACGAGTTGATCGGGCGCCGGCTCCAGACGACCGCCGATCAACTATGCGAAGGATCATTGCAGCCGTTGTTGACAACCCTCGTGAGATCAGAAAAGTTATCGGCCAGAGACCGCAGGTCGCTTCGCGGGTTGCTCGACGAACTGGACAAGGAGGCCAAGCGCAGTCGCGGATAGTTACTCATTGATGCCTCCGGTGTGGGGAGCGTGTTGGCGATTCAAGGCAAGCGTCTGCTGACCAATCTCCCGCTGGTGTTGGGGCAATGTTAGACGAGGAACGAATCATGTACTCCCTCGTAGAAATCGCAATTCTGAACGCCATCGCCGCTGGTGCGATGGCGCTTGTCGTCTTGTTTATAAGCCGCTGGTCGCGACGTCCTGCTCTCGTCCACGCGCTATGGGTACTCGTTCTTTTCAAACTCGTCACACCCCCGGTCGTCGAGGTTCCCGTTGGATTGAAATTGGAGCGTCTCGCTTCGCTCACGGAGAGTCACGACCAGGAACAGTTACAACCGCCAGATGTTCCTACGCGATTGACGAATGAACATTTCCCTGCCGTAGCTGAAGTCACCGCGACTTCAGACGTTCTAGAGCGATCGTCCGAACTCTTGGCGAGTTCGGCTATGCGTAAATCCTCAACTGTTGTTCGACCAACACCTACGGCCTCGGTTGCTCCTGTTGCATCACCTGTAATGTCGAAGGCCTTTCGCAGTTGGATTGCGATGTGTATTCCGTTGGTCTTGGGGCTGTGGGCGGTCGGTACGGTGGCGTGGTTCGTCATTCAGACTTGGAGAATCATATTCTTTGCGCGGCTTGCTTCGACTGCGCGGCTAGCGTGCGACGATTTACAACACCAGGCGAGACAAATCGCCAGTTCAATCGGGATCCGACACGTTCCAAGGGTTTGGTTATTGGATGCAACGATGTCGCCGGTACTCTGGTCGATGGGGTCCCGTGCAAGAATAATCTTTCCGGCGGATTTGCTCGATCGAGTTGATAGAGACGCTTGCGCAACGCTCCTGACTCATGAATTGGCCCATTATCGTCGCGGCGATCATTGGGTGCGTCTGCTCGAATTCGTCGTTACGGGTTTGTTTTGGTGGCATCCGGCGGTTTGGATCGCGCGGCGCGAGATTGAGGTAACCGAAGAACATTGCTGTGATGCGTGGGTCGTCGCGCAATTTCCGAGTGAGCCGCGTCGCTACGCCGAAGCACTGCTCGATACCATCGATTTTCTTTCAGAAGATCGACCGCGCGTCGCGCCGGTAGCGACGGGCCTCGGCCAAGTTCCGTTTTTGCGAGAGCGAATTCGTCTGATAATGTCCGGCGTCGCTCCAAAGTCGATGTCCGGCACAACGCGACTTGTCGTGTTAGCGATCGCGGCCTTGCTGTTGCCACTTGGCCCAGAACTTTTCGACGGAGCCATCCGCCGCGCCGATGCAGCTCTAGAGCCCCTTGACGTAAATGTCATCGGCGACATTAGCTTAACGACACTACCCGCCGAAGCGAAGCCCGCAGCGACGCACCTCGTCGCAGGCGATGATACGAGCGTCGATATCACATCCGCTAAACGATTGATCGACAGTCTGAAAGACGACGTCATCGACGCGACTACCAAGGAAGTCGCCGCTTGGGCGATCGTGAACTCCCCGGACGGTCGGTTCCAGGCTGTCGCCAAGGCTGACGGTGGGCTGTTCTTAAGCGACACATACCGCCGGCGGTCATTTGATCTCACTGAGTATCAAGTTTCGTCGATTGCGTTCGTACCGCACCGAGATCTGCTCGCGGCAGGTGGATCAGACTCGTCCGTCTACCTTTTCGATTGCGCCAGCGGTGAACCAGTGTTGACCTTTACCGGACACGAATCCGCGATCGGATCTGTCGCCGTTTCGCTCGATGGTGAATACGTCGTGTCAGGCAGTCGCGATGGTATGGTGAAGTTGTGGGACATCGATTACGAAAGAGAAGTTCCGAGCCGCATCCCGAGGCATACAAGTGCGATCAACTGCGTTCGGTTCTCTCCAGATGGCCGCCTGCTCGCGATCGCGAGCGGCGATTGGCTGACCTCCGAAGAAGGGACCGTCGTCATCTGGGACCGACGAGGCGGAACGACGAAACAACAGCTCGACGCTTCGTCCCCGGTCGGAGCGATCGCGTTTGGAACGGATCAATTAATCACTGCGGAATGGAACGGCCAATCGACGACTTGGGATCTAAGCTCCGGTACGGCCGCCGCTTCCGCAATGATCAGCAAAGATACGGTCTCGGCAGCCTCGTTCGCAGCCGATGCTCAATCGATGTTGCTTGCAGCGGTCGACGGCGAACTGCCGTTGGCGACGACGCCCGTTTGGTTCCAACGCATGGATCGTGATCGAGACGGGCAATTGGCCTGGAACGAATTCCAAGGTCCGCGAGGCATCTTCCGCAAGTTGGACGCGGACGCCGACGAGATCGTATCGCAAGATGAAGTCAGCTCGACTATCCAGTGATTGCCAACACGCCCTCGTCACTTAACAGGTCACCTCGAAAGGAGTCCTTGAGCCTAATGTACTTGCGCTGCCCTTCGTCGAACTCTTTGGTCCCTTGTCTCGTCGCGTTCATATTGACGTGCGGTAGCGCCGCGGTCGGGCTGACTCAGAAAGTGCAGGCTGCCGATGATGCTGCGGAAAGATTGTCGGGATCGAAGTGGGCTCTGGTCATCTGCGGCATTCCTGGTGATGAAGAACACCACAAGTTGTTCTCCGAAACGATCGAAAGCCTACACGAGTCGCTGATGAAACAGCTTGGATTTACGGATGCCAATATTCGCATTCAGTTTGGTGCCGACGCAATCGAGGAAGACGGCCCCGCGGTTTCGGCAGCCCGCGGCAAGGCGACTCGCAGCGAGCTGACTGCAGAAATTGAAAGCTTGCGCAAAGAATTGCAGCCAACCGACGCGCTGTGGGTGTTTGTACTCGGACACGCGCATTACGACGGAAGCAAGTCGTATCTGAATCTCCCCGGAGCTGGCTCTGGCGAATCGGACATCCACCAAGACGACTTCGGCAAGCTGTTTCAAGATCTGTCAGCGGCACAACAAGTCTTCTTCGTCACAACGCCAGTCAGTGGATTTTTCACTAGACCGTTATCCGCCAAGGGGCGCGTCGTCGTAACGGCAACTGAAGCGGATCGCGAAGTCAACGAAACACTGTTCCACGCAGCATTGATGGAGACGCTTGCGGACCCGCCGGCGAAGAAGGATTTCGACATCGATGGCGACGGCAAGATCAGCTTGTTTGATCTTTATATCAACATTACGCAAAACGTCGCGCGGCGATACGGGGCTGAGAACTTACTCTCGACCGAACACGGCCAACTCGACGACAACGGCGACGGGCGCGGCACCGAGTTGCAGCTTGACTACCTGACCGAAGAGGAAGGCGGTCGAGCGACGGAGGACTCGAAGGCTCCCAAGATCCGCCCAAATTCCGACGGATATCTCGCCAAACAGATTGTCCTACCAATCGTCTTCCCCGAACCAGTCCCGGCCGAGCCGACGGACACGCCCGAGCCACCGCCGGAGGAATGAACGGCGAAATGTCAAACAGCTACCGAACGCCGAATCGCAGCGAGAGACCCGTCCGTCACTTAGGAATATACTCATGTTGAGCATCCTCAGTAACGCGACGCGGACTTGTGATGGTGTCGGTCGTCGGGAGTTACTGCAAGCGTGCGGCGCCGGACTTTTGGGGATGAGCCTGCCGAAAGTACTTGCCGCGGAAGACGTGAAGACTCCCCAAGCGGTCCGCGCGAAGTCGGTCTTGTTCGTCTTTCTGTACGGTGGCCCCAGCCAACTAGAAACATTCGACATGAAGCCCGAGGCACCGAGCAGCATTCGCGGGCCGTTCAAACCAATTGCGTCTAGAACGCCGGGCTTACAGATCTGTGAACACTTACCGCGGCTCGCGGAACGGTCTGACAAGTACGCCGTGGTGCGCACCGTAAATCATCCACAAAACGACCACAACGGAACGCATTTCATTCAAACAGGGCATGCGATCCCTCCGGCCGACCGGGGATCCGCGAATGTCGCCGCCACGGACAAGGATTGGCCAGCATTTGGATCGGTGATTTCGTACGTTGATGCGCTATCAAGAGGTCGGTCCGAGAACCCGTTCCCTCCCTACGTATACCTGCCAAAACGGTTGGGACATTTTGCAGGCTATGACATCAACGGCCAGTACGCCGGATGGTTGGGAAAAGCGTGGGATCCAATGGCGACTGCCATTCGGAAACGCGATGCGACAGACAATCCTTACTTTCGCGACTGTACGGATGACGAACTCAATTTCCGACTGTCCGGACTCGACCCGCTTCCCAACGTGACTCTCGATCGGTTGAACCGACGCCAGAGTTTGTTGACACAATTCGATGAGCAGCGACGACATTTGGAGCAGGCTCCTCGAGTTCGCGACTTCGGTACACGTCGCGAGCAGGCGATGAATCTGCTGACGTCCGGCGATGTGAGCCAAGCGTTCGATCTTCGTCGCGAACCGAACGCGCTGCGCGATAGTTACGGTCGCAATCTGTTTGGCCAGTCATTGCTTATGGGTCGGCGACTGATCGAGGCGGGATCAAGATTCGTAACCGTCGCTTGGGACATGGCGGTTCGTGGCGATGATACGACAAGCTGGGACAGTCATCGTGATTTAACACGAGTGATGAAAGACCACCTGCTGCCGGGTCTGGATCAAGGCCTGCCGGCTCTGCTCGATGACATGGGCAATACCGGGCTGCTGGACGAAACGTTGGTCTTCGTCGCCGGCGAGATGGGCCGGACGCCAAAGTTCCAAAACCGCGGTTCCCAGGATGGACGTGATCACTGGTCCCACTGTTTTCCATGCATCTTCGCAGGTGCCGGTACTCGGGGTGGCACGCTCTACGGCGAGTCCGACCCGCACGCGGCGTATCCTGCGACCGATCCGGTCTCGCCGGGTGACTTGGCAGCAACGATTTACACGTCGCTCGGAATCGCACCTGACTTGCGCATCCCCAATGCCCTGGGCCAGCCAGTCCCGCTCGTCGACAGCGGGCGACCGCTCGATGCGATATTCTCCTAATGGTTGTGGAGCAAGCGAGCGACAATGTTGTTCGAGGACCCTGGCCGACTTGCTGACTGCGCAGTGGCAGGAACTCGATTCGGTGCGTCAAACAATGACCACTCACATCGAGTCGACCGAGCGAGAAATGGCTTGATTCCTTGCGAAAACGCCTTATGTGCTGTTGCTCAGCGTCACCGGGATCAACGTCGTGTCGGCGGCAGGACTGGCAGGCGAGGCAGGGCCAATCGAGCACTATGCGTCGGCGCGTGCCATCATCCCAATTGCCCACGTTACCTCGCGGTAACACAGGGTTCGACTTGTGTCGTTGCCAGTTGATACCGTTTCCAGAAGTCGCCCGCCCGATCCGCCAAGGGTTGTCGCGACCAGAGCCCATATAATGGAGATGAAGGCGGCCGTTCACCTGTCCAAAAACAGCCGCAGCTGTGATCGTCCCAATCACCTCTCTTGCCGACTCCCAAGACGGGGTTGGCCTCATGCTTCACTAAGTTTTCCGCTAAGCGAAGGGTCTGTTGTTTAACCTCACTTCTCGCGACTCGTGGCACGTCATCGACGTTGATGACCACACGACATCCGAAATCGAGAATCCAGGCCGTCACCGTTACTCTCGGGATGAAAGAAACGCCGGTAGGCGCTGCGGGCGTACTTCGAATAACGAAACCAAGAGCCGCCGCGTAACACGCGAAACCGACCTGCATCCGGTCCAGCTGGATCGACCAGCGGCGAGTCGAAGTAATAGTCGGCGTCGTACCGGTCAGCGCACCACTCCCACACACCGCCGTGCATGTCGTAGAGCCCAAACGAGTTTGGCTTCTTTTTACCAACATCGTGATAGAACGTCCTGCCACGGAAGGCAGGTTGGCCAGGCCAAATCATGTTGCCTTGATACCAGGAGTACTCGCCTAGCTCCGATGCGTCGTCGCCAAAATGAAATTCCGTCGTACTGCCCGCGCGGCAGGCATATTCCCACTGAGCTTCGGTCGGCAAAGCAACATTTTGTCCCGGCGACTTTCGTTTGAGTTTGCGGATGAACTCTTGACAGACGTTCCAACTGAGCGAGTTCATTGCCTTCGTAGGGCCCGACATATCGTTATCACCGCTGGCCAATTCCGTCAGCCGTTTGTCCTTTCCCATCACAGCTTCCCACTGTGACTGCGTGACCTCGTACTTGGCCATGTAGAACGGTTTCGAGATGACTACGCGATGCAATGGCCTTTCGTCCTTCGGCCCTTGTTTAGAACCCATCAAGAACGACCCGGCGGGGACCAACGCAAAAGGCATGTTCACGGTTCCGCCCAAATTGATGGTCAGCTCCGGCGGCAGCTTGTCCTTCGTCGCACTGGCTCTTAACGCAGAAATAACTTGCTCCGCGTCTGCGCCCGGATCTCGCCTCCGATTGCGCCGAGCTTTATCAGGATCAACGGCCGCGTCCACGCCTTCGACATCCTTGATTCGCATCGCGACACGGAAGCTCATATGTGGATGCTGGTTCGATCGCTGAGTGATCCGCATCCGATAAGCGGAATCGCCGCCCCATCGTCCCCAGTCGAACGAACTGCCGCGGATGATACGCCGCTGGTCGTTCTTCTCACTTTGCACCGCCAAGCCAGTCGGATCGTTTAGCGGCGACTCCTTGTACGACAGTCGGTGCCACCAGTCAGCAACGTACTCCCACATGTTGCCATGCATATCATACAGGCCGAAGGTGTTCGGTTCGCCTTGCGCGACTGCGCGCGGTAAGTCGTGTTTATCCTGGGCTCCGTCCGACCACCAAGCGTATTCATGTGCCACTCGATCGACGTCTTCATAGTTACCAAAATGCCAAGGAGTCGTCGTTCCCGCGCGGCAGGCGTACTCCCATTCGGCTTCGGTCGGCAAACAGTACTCACGCCCTTCCTTCTCGCTCAGCCACTTACAAAACTCAACGCAATCGTTCCAGCACAAGTGCAGTACCGGCTCGTCGTCTTGCTGTCTCAGCGGCGGGCGGCGCCAAGCCATCGGCTTTCGCCACGTCGACAGCGGGCGTCCACCTTTGTAAGGCTTGCCATGATTAAGTCCTTGTTCGGCTTCCGTCTTGTAACCAGTCGCTTCGATAAACTGACGAAACTGACCGACCGTGACTTCGGTTGCACCCATGTAAAACGGTTTGGTTATCCGGACGCGATGCGCGGGCATCATCAGCATCGACCACGTCACCATACCTCCTCGGTTCTTCTTCATTTCCGAATCAGCATCAATGATCGAGAGCAGCTTGTCGAACTCCGCTTCGGTCCTCCCCATGGTGAAGTCACCTGGCGGCAGGAGCCTCAGTTTCATTCCGACAGAATTCGTTGTCGCAACTTCGCGACCGATCCGTGCCGCCCATTGCCGCTGAAACTCGTCCGCCTGCGTCGCGTTGAACGGTGCCTCGGCGGGCGGAAGCGAGTCTTCGGCACGCGCTGCTAAATTGGTCGCCACAGCAAACAAGGCTACGAAGACCACCTCGATGTCGCATCGCATGAGTTAGACCTCCGAAAAGGTGGTTCGCCAAAACGTAGGGGCAGGCCGCACGAACTGTGCGGCATCGCAACTAGTGTCACGTACAGCGCGACTTCACGCATCGAAAGCTGACGCCCGCCGAGGCATCCTCGAACGGACCGCGACCATGCCGCTTTGTGCAGGTGAGGTACTCGGCTTCCCCAGTCTTGCACCACCCTTTGAAGACGACGCGGAACTTGTACCACGAGTCGGGAAAGAAGCCCTGCGCGGGACCTTGGGGATTGATCAAGAGGCCTTCGGCCGGTGCCTTGGCATAGTAACCCGGGTCAAAGTAATCGGCACACCACTCGGCCGAGTTGCCCACCATCTGAAACACGCCCTCCGGTGTGGCACTTTGCGAGAACCAATCGACTGGCACCGTGTGTTTGTACTTTACAGGGAAGTCAGCCCGAGTCTCGTCAGGCGGCTCGTTGCCCCAAGGATACGTACGACCTTCCGTGCCACTAGCGGCGAATTCCCACTCCGCTTCGGTCGGCAACCGCTTACCTGCCCAGACTGCGAAACCTTTGGCCTGATACCAGTTCACCAGCACGACCGGATGCTTGGCGAGCGAACGGTCAGCGGGCGCGAATTTTCCGGCGTTGGGATACAAGGCCGAGCGGGCGATGCGAGGGTTCCAAGGCGTCGCGTAGCCCTGATTGCCGTCGTTGAGAAACTTGCAGAAGTCCTCATTCGTTACTTTGAACTTGTCGATGTGAAAGGCCGCGATGCGCACCTTATACTTCTGGCCGTGTGATTGTTGGAATCCACCGTTGGGCAAACGCGTGAGCCCGCCGCCGGTCGAGTCGTAGAAATCGCCGGTGCGAGTCAACTCTCCGCCGGTGATCAAAGCCATTCCATCCGTGCCCAACTTCTTTCCCTCTTCGCCTCGTACAGGAATCGTATCGGGTTGAACTCCTGATTCGCGAAGACTCTTGTCGAGTAGATTCGTCACGAGATGGCGGGCAACTGCCGCGTTGGCGATCTTCCCGCGAACGTTCTTCAGTGATGTGTCGTTGTCCACCCACAACCGCAACCCAGTCGTATCGACGTAGATCTTCGGATCGATCTCGGCGCGATCGACAACCTTGACTTCGATGTCCGAGCGCTGGCTGGTACAGGTGAGAAAATACGTTTGCGGACTTGCTTCGGCGGACTCTGTCTTGTCGGTTTGACCGCGGACGCTGCTCCCGAACAAACACGAGATTGCTAGTACAACGGTTGGCGCGATCGGCCACTGCGCACGTCGCGGATGGGCGTCTATCTGTCTGTGATCCATGTCGATTTCTTTTCTTTCAAGCCGAAGTATTAGCGAGGACAGTTTTACTTACTCTCCGGACAACACTCGATCAAGCACATCCCACGCTCTAGCAGCACGGGCACACATGGATCGACAATACGGTAGTAAATGTTCGACCCGTCGCGGCGAGTGCCTAGGATCCCGCGGTCGACCAGACGCTGCAGTTGATTCGAGACGGCTTGCGGCTTCATGCCAACCGCGTCTGCCATTTCGGACACGCACAATTCCTCATCGCGCACCAAAGCATGCAGCAATCGCAGTCGCGTATCGTTCGCAAACACCTTGAATAACCGCATCAGTGCGAGCGCTTGATCGTCGCTGATCAACGATCGCTCTTCGATTGCCGGCGGGGACGGGAACCTGATCTGTTTAAGTTTGGGCTTTGTGATAGCGCTCATGAATTACACTATATCGTGTAATGTATGCCCGTCAAGCTGTGGCACGCTAGAGATCCCGGTCGGATTTTGGTGAGCTCCTAAGCGATCAATTCCGGCAGAGGTCGATGCTCGCCGACCAAGTATTGCGGTCGGCCCGCGAGGTCGGAGAACTGCGTGCGCGCGACGTCAATTCCCAATCGTTGATAGAGCGTCGCGAAAACGTCTCGGAAATGAACAGGGCGTGTCTTCGCTTCCTCGCCCCACCGCGTCGTGGATCCGATGACTTGCCCACACCGCATGCCTCCTCCCGCCAAGAGCGCACCGGCAACATTCGGCCAGTGGTCCCTACCGGCATTTCCATTGATCTTTGGCGTACGACCGAACTCGCCCCATGCAACGACCGCAATGTCGTCCAGTAGACCGCGTTCGTCGAGATCCTGGATCAGTGCGGACAGGCCGAGGTCGAACAGCGGTAACGCTCCGCGCGCTTCGGCGAAACAGTCCTTGTGCCAGTCCCAGTTGTAGTCGCCCTGCAACATCCGCCCAAACGGCCAGCGGCTGAAGGCGAGCGTGACGCAGCGAGCACCTGCTTCAATCACGCGACGCGCCAACAAAAACTGGTCGAGGTGCGTTTTGCCCTCGCGTTCGTTTGGGTATTTGCGCTCTAAGCCATAACGACCGCGACACTCACGCTCTTCGCGGCTAAGGTCGAGTGCTTCGGCCAAGCGCGGTGAAGTGAGTACGTCAAATGCCTGTTGCCGAAACTCATCGCCGCCATTGGCTGCTTGCTGTTGATCAACCTGTTGGCGAAAACGATCGAAGCCGTTCAACAGAGATCGGCGGTCGGACAGGCGTCGCAGATCGACACCATTGAGCATAATGTTTCGGCGATCAACGGCTTGGGCCTCGAACCCAGCATGAGCTGCACCTAAATAGCCGGCCTGGCCTGGCGGCGTGCGAAGAATGAATCGAGCATCGGGTTCAATCGAACTCAGATCGACACACGGCGGAACTCCAGGCACACGCGTGCCAAACTGCTTGGACAGCACTGCGCCCATCGACGGCCAGCCTCCAGGTGGAAACCCAGCGATGATTGGCGAGGCAGGCATCTCAGGGTGCGACTCCCAGCCCGTCGAGCACCAATGCGTATTGTGATCGTTGCGAAATCCAACGAGCGAACGAATGAGGCTCAGCTTATCGGTCATGCCAGCCAGTTGCGGCATCAGTTCGCAGATGTCGATGCCGGGCACGTTTGTTGCAATCGGGCGAAGCTCGCCGCGAATTTCTGACGGAGCATCGGGCTTCAAGTCATACATGTCCAAATGCGATGGCCCACCCGGCAGCAGCACCATGATGATGCCTTTGATCGGTCGCTTTGAACCGGCAACAGCTTGCGCGTCACTCTGTGCTTCCGCGCGCAGTATTTCGGGAAGCGACAGCCCTCCCAGGGCGAGACCGCCAATTTGCAGCCAGCTCCGGCGAGACAAGCCGTCGCAGTATCGAGATTTCGGTCCGGGGATTGTTAACATGGTCGAAACCTTCGGATGTCCCAAAACGTATCGAGCAATGTCAATGTATCCAGCCGGCCCCATCGTGGCAAACTCATTTTGCGTCGGTGTAGCCATTCGCCGAGTTTACTTGGATTTCGCACGATCAAATTCATGACTCCCATCAGCATCGTCCCAAGCCCCTAGTGCATATGGTGTGAAGTGAAACATCATGCTGGAGTACCCAGTTTGTCCTTGCTGATCGCCGCGCGCGGCGGATTCTAGACCAGCGTTAACCATCGTTCGAAACGCTTCACTTCACGGGCCGCAAGGCTGACTTGAAAGTCGAGCAATAGCCACCGTACTGACCCATCCGGCCAGCGAGAAAGGACCTCGGTTTGTAATGGTTGCTGCTGACCTTCGGGATCAATCAGCGTCGTGGTGTCCGGATCGAATAACGCTCCGCGTTGCAGGGGCAAGCCTGAAGTGACCGGCCAGCTTGTTCGCTCGACTCCGCTAGGCTCGGAAACCGAGAAACCAACTTCACCTCCACCGCCAACGGCGCCTCACAGCGTGACAAAGAAGCTGATCGCTGTGAGTCTGTACTGCGACGCGATTTGTCGAAGCCCGCTCATGAGCATTCTCGTACTGTTTAACGTCGCGCGGATCCGCGATCTCGTTGCGGTATGACGACGATCTCCAGCTCTTCCATGAACGGTGATTGGTCTCCACGCTCATGTGACCTCAGTGTGATCCCCAATTCGTTGTCGCCACGAAACGGCGGGCACTTCTCAAGTGCGATCTCCACGCGTTGTCCCGGCAAACCGCCCCGCCGTTTACCGACCGGTTGGCGGCGGATCGTCGCCGCATCTAGCGTTTGCCCGTTGACGTCGATCGTCAAGTCGGCAACGCTGGGAAGATGATAGACCCAAAACGTGAGCTTTCCTTGAAGCTTCTCGCCGTTGCGGCCATCGGCCATGCGGAAAGGAAAGGTTTGCCGCGTTCCAACTTGTACTTCGTCGAATGTCAGAGTCGGGCTGTTGATGTGTCCTAGCGGGCTGCGGCCTTCGTCATACCATGGATAGCAGCGGACGGGAGGCTTACGACTCGACATGCCTTTACCCATCGGCAGGTAACGATAAGTGCGCGGTCCCGCAAAGACGCTTTCCGCCGACTTGACCGCATCCGTCCAACGCGCCATGCGAGCTTGTTGTTCCGGCGCCGCAGTAGACTCGTTGCCGAAGTGAATTCCAACGTTCCAAAACGAGACGCTGTCAGCGCCCCAGGTGTAGTAATTGGCTGCGGCCCCACGAGCTTCTGCTTCCGTAAGCAACATGGCTTGGTAAGTATTCGCCTTGTGTTTAGATGACATTGCCACGGGGCGGTCAAGGATCGTGGGCAGCCCATCGTGAATCGGGCCGATCATGTTTCCCATCACGACGATCGTGTCGACGCCGGCCGCTTTCGTGAAGCGCGCAAACTGGTCAACACCGAGCTGCGGGTCGGTGTTGTTCCAGGTTGAGATGACGACATAGTCGATCCAGCCTTGTTTGACCCACGTTTCGATATCAACACCAGCAAGCCAGCAAGCGGCGAGCGATTCGGGAACGCGCACACCGAGCGTCAGCCGTTCTCGCCCACGCTTCTCTGCGGCAACGGCGAGAATCTTGTGAATCTGGCCAACGTACTGGGTCATCACGGCTGCCTTTTCTCGGCCCTGATCTCGGGGAAAATGCTTTGCCCAGCGGACGAAGTTCAATTCCAGGCCGTCGACGTCATACTGCTCAGCGATCTCGCGCATAATGCCCAGGCGATGCTCGCGTACTTTTGCGATGGAATAATCCAGTGCGGTCTCATTGGTCCGCTGATCCGGTTGCTTGATGACGAATTGGGGGTGATCGATTGCGAACTTTGGACAGAGTGGAACGTCACGGCTCAGGCTTCGGTGATGGGTATCGCTCATGCGAATCGCTGCCAGCACTTCCTTGCCTTTGCTCCGCATGTGCCCCGTGACGATCTTCAATGCGTCAGTTCGTTCTTTTCGCAATGCTCGGATGCCGGCTGCCCAGCCATTCACGTAGTCTTCTCCAAAGCGATCACCGTAAGTCTCTCCAACCTTCGAATCGTAAGTACATATGTCCGGTGTGGCTGCGAGAAACACGTAGGTGGAAAACGGAACCGCCGCTGCCTCTTTGTCCAGCCACTGCTTCACAAAGTCTGTGGCACCTTCGGCCGGCGTCTCCATGAGCATCTGGGCATCGTCGTTGAAGATAGTGCGCGGTTGTCTATCTGCCGCATGGACGATCCCGGGTGTTGAGACCCCTAACCCAATCCATGAACTGAGCAAACAGATCAATATTCTTGTGCGAGAGTTCATGACCGAGAATTGTAATGCAGTCTGAGGCTCGCTGGAATCATAATCGGCATTTAGATTCGTGCGGCTGGCCTTGTCTGATCACATCGCCCGTTCGAGTTTGAAGCTCGCTCGCCGTCGCATGTCGAAAACAAGAGAGCGAACGAAGCGGGACCGTAGCAGATGTAGTCACCATCAAACGAGTTCGCGAATTGGTTCGCCGTCGGGTAGCACGGGGATGGGGCGGCCTTCTCGCGTGACTGTGTGATCCGTCGGGTTGATGCCTAGATGACGATAGATCGTCGCCAACACATCGGTCGGCGAAACGGGACGAGTTGCCGGGACTTCGCCTTTGCTGGTTGAAGTGCCAATGACTTGCCCAACCTTCAGGCCGCCGCCGGCCATTAGGATGCTCATCAACGAACCCCAGTGATCGCGACCTCCAGTTGCGTTGACGCGTGGAGTACGACCGAATTCGCCCCACACGACGAGTAACACTTTGCGATCCAGACCGCGTTCATATAGGTCGTTGATGAGCGCGGCAAGCATCTGATCCAAGGGAGGTCCCGTGATATCCATGCCGCGCGATGGCCCCTCCGAGCCGTCCGTCGGGCGATCGTCGTTGACGATATTGAGATGCCAGTCCCAGCAGAGCGAATCGGGTGCGGTGTTCATGGTGACGAAAGTCACGCCGGCCTCGACCAACCGTCTGGCTAATAATCCCATCTGGCCCCAGCGATGCAAGCCATACTTCTCGCGAGTCGCCTTTGATTCGCGGCTCAGATCAAAAGCCTGCCGAGCTTCACCCGTCGTAATCATCCGCAGCGCCGTGCGGTTAAATTGATCGACACCGTCGAGCGATCCGGTGCTGTCGACTCGACGTTCGAGCCGATCCAATGCGTCCAACAACGACTTGCGGTCGCTCGTTCTGTCGATCGTTACGCCGTCAGCTAACTTCAAGTTCGACGTTGCCGCCGTGACTTTGCCGGGATCAAAAGCGTCATGAAACGGATCTTGTCGAGTGACGAACGGCGAATGAGCCACACCCAAATGTCCTGAGCCCATCACTGCAGCGATCACCGGGTTGCGAGTGAACTCTTCGGAGAGCAAGACATAGCCAGGCAAACCGGGATCATTCGGGCCTCGGAAGCGAGAGGCGATCGCGCCGGACGATGGATGCGTCGGTGTGCCCGTCGTTCCTGGATAGCCGGTCGACAACCAATGTGCTCCGACGAAATGCCCGTTCGTGGCATGCGTCACTGTACGAATGATCGCCGCGCGATCGATCACCTGCGCCGTCTTCGCCATCTTCTCGCAAAACAATACGCCAGGAAGTTTCGTCGAGATGGCGGAATACGGCCCACGAAATTCCGCCGGCGCGTCGGGCTTGGGATCAAATGTTTCGAACTGACTCGGGCCGCCACCAAGCCAGATCTGGATGACTGCTGTGTCTTGCTTGTCGACCGCCGGCGTCGCAGCGCACGCTTGCATACGCAGAACATCCGCCAATGTCACCGACGTGCCGCCCGCCAACAAACTACACTCGAGAAAGCGGCGGCGCGATTGACGAGTTCTGGGATTGTACTTTGACACAAGGACTTCCAGCTTATACTGTGAATCCATCGACGTGGGTTGATGTTACCGACGGCCCACGCCTTCTGCAATACAAAACATACATACAACGGCGAAAGGCGCGAAATGCACGAAAGGTCGATCCCGATTCCTCTCGTGGTTTTCGTGTCTTTCGTGGTAAGCGCTGCTTCAACGTTCGCTGCGGCACCGAATCCAGTCTTGAATTCGGTTTTCCCACCCGGGGGCTCCGTTGGAGAGTCGGTCGAAGTCACCATCGCGGGTAGCGCGCTAGACGGAGTCACCGCGTTACGCTGCAGCGCTCCCGGCATTAGCTTCGAGCAAGTCGAGAGCAAGAAGAACCAGTTCCGTGTAAGCATCGCGCCCGATACGCCGCTCGGATATTACGACCTACGAGCGATTTGCAACAACGGACTCAGTTCGCCCCGGCCTTTTGTCATTGGAAATCGTCCCGAGCAGTTGGAGCCTGAAGCGAACGAAGATCTGCAAGCGGCTCCGTTAGTGCCCCTGAACACGGTCATCAATGGTCGGATCGACAAGCCGGCGGACTTAGATTGTTTTCGCTTCGAGGCACGGCAAGGGCAACGCGTACTGATCGAATGCGCGGCGGAACGCATCGACTCGCAACTGCGAGCCGTGTTGGAGGTCTTCGACCACCAGGGGCAACATCTTCTCTCCAGTCGAGGCTACTTCGGTGTTGATCCCTTGATCGACTTTCGCGTTCCCGCCGACGGAGCGTACATCGTCAAGATTTACGACCTGACATACACCGGCAGTCCCGATCACTATTACCGAATCGACATCGATACAGGACCACGCGTTGCCTTCGCGATCCCAACGGTCGTTCAACAAGGCAAGTCAGCACAAGTGACACTCTACGGTTGGAACCTGACAACTCAAGAAGCAAGTGTTGCTGCTCAACAATCCGATTCTTCATTCGACCAGATCGAAGTTGACATTCCGGTCGACATGGTCCGCGAAGCGTGGCCGCTGCTATTCAGAATGCAGCCGGCGCAAGCATCAATCCGAGGCTTTACCTATCATTTACCGTGCAGTCATGCGCCCGTGCTAATCAGCGTGACGGACGTTCCTGTTGCGACGGACGAATCCAACAATCACTCGCCGGACACGGCGAAGCAAATCGTCTATCCATGTGAAGTGAGCGGGCAGCTCGCTGCGGGCGCTGAGCAAGACTGGTTTGCGATCGACGCCCGTCGTGGCGAAGTGCTGTACATCGAAGGCATCTCGCAACGCATTAACTCGCCAGCGGACCTAGACGTGCGAGTGCTCGATGCAACTGCGCAGCAGGAGCTAGTCCGATTCGGCGACGAGGTCCGAAACATCGGCGGCAAATCGTTTCCGACAAATCACCTTGATCCGGCTGGTCGCTGGCGCGTTCCTGCTGATGGTCGATATTTGATTCTGGTCCGCGATGTGATCGGCGGATCGCAGTCAGATCCGCGGCGGACTTATCGACTGAGTATTCGGCGCGAAGAGCCAGATGTTAGTTTGGCGGTTGTTCCCCATCGCGGTGACCCCGCAGGCGTGAACGTGAATCGAGGCGGTCGAACACTGCTGGATCTGATTGCGTTACGTCGTCGCGGACTTAGCGATTCGATTCGAGTGTCGGCCAAGAACCTGGCAGCGGGCATCACGTGTCCTGACGTCTGGTTGGGACCTGGAGTTGATCGAGCGCCATTGGTGATCTCTGCGGAACCAGGCGCTCCCGAGTTTGTGGGCGAACTGGCCTTGGAAGGGATCGCCGACATGACCTTGTCGCGACAAGTTCGTGGCGGCGTTGTCGTAAGGAGTGGATCGCCGAACGGTTGGGGCCGTCTTACGTCGGAAATCCCGTTGGCGATCACGGGCGACGCACCCATCCAGATCAGCGCCAACGGCCACGAGACGCGCGACCATCAGCTGTATGGCGAACTCGAGGTGAGACACTCGCCCGGAAGCATTCTCGACGTAGCGGTTTACGTCCAGCGAAGTGATACCGGTCATCAAGCGGAGTTGAAACTGACCGGCGTCGGTCTGCCCGACTTGATCGACAACCAAGCAGTAACAATTCCACCTGGGAACGACAAAGGTTACATCAGTTTCTACTTGCCCCCGAGTTTGCCAGTGGGTCGTTATAGCGTCGCGGTACAAGGTGAAACGACCGTCCCGATTTCAGATGGGAAGACGGAGGCCGTGATTGTTTACAGTAACGTGGTCACGTTCGAAGTTCATCAGCCGGCATTTCACATTGAAATTGATCGTTTCGCCCCGCAGCGGATTAAGCGAGGCGAAGTCCTCCAGGTCAACTACTCCGCTCATCGCCTCAACGGCTTCATAACCAAGATTCATACGGAACTTGCCCAGCCAGGCATGGTAACCGACGTCGTTGGGCTCCGCGGTCGCGGGGTGACTTTCGTTGGCCAGACAGAAACGGGAACGATCCAGATTATCGCCAATGATGACGCTCCCTTGGGGCAACAACCGTTTTTAAGGCTCTACGGCGTAGGCGTGCTGGAAGATAAACCGCTATTTCACGGTAGCTGTTTTCTGAATTTGGAGGTCGTCGAGTAGAAATCGCAACGAATTTGAAGTTCCGTTCTTGTGTCGCGACTTGCTAAACTAAGTTCTGTTTCAAAACTCGTAGCAGAAGTCGTGAGACTTCTGATTTCTCGAAAGTCTTACGACTTCCGCTACCCATAAAATGAGTAACCCTTGAACGGTCTCACCTTGAACTCGCTGATCCCAATAATACTGACCTTCAGCGTCAGTCTGGGTGGGACTGCGCTCGACGCGGCAGAGGCGGTTCGAGTTGAGCCGGCGCAAGTGCATCTGCATCCTAGCGGGACACAGCAGTTGCTGCTGTCGCAGATCGGCGAGCGTGAGGTCGACAGAACTACATCCGCGCAATATGTATCCGCCGACTCCAAAGTGGCAGTCGTTTCCGAAGACGGCCTTATCCGCGCCCTAACCGCAGGCACGACCAATATCGAGGTACGCGTCGGCGGGAACATCGAACGAGTTCAGGTCGTTGTTGCGCCGGATGATGTGGAGCCGCCGATTCGCTTCGCAACCGACGTTGTCCCAGTTCTGACAAAACTCGGTTGCAACAGTGGCGGATGTCACGGTAAAGCGACAGGACAGAACGGATTCAAGTTGTCGTTGCTCGGCTTTGAGCCAAGTTTCGATTATTTGGCCATCGTCAAAGAAGCACGCGGTCGTAGACTCTTTCTCGGCGATGCAGATCGAAGCCTGTTGTTGATGAAGGCGACGGCAACCGTGCCGCATGGGGGCGGTCGCCGGCTGGAGGTCGCAAGCGATGATTACCGTATACTCAGACGTTGGATCGCACGTGGCGCTGCTCCGCTGCTCGAAGACGAACCAGTGCTGGAACAGATCGAGCTATCGCCTCGTCAGCGAGTCGTGTCGATCGAGTCCAGACAACAACTACTCGTCACGGCTCGCTTCTCCGATGGCACGTCGCGCGACGTCACACGGCAAGCGGTTTATCAATCGAACGAGCCAGAGATTGCGACGGTCGAGCCAAATGGGCTCGTCGAGACACATTCAAAGAACGGGCTGTTCGCCGTCATGGTCCGTTTCGGCGGCAAGATCACAACATTTCATGCGGCGGTGCCGTTCGAATCCGACAGCCGTCGCGCGGCGCTAGTACAAGAGCGCCTCGATGAATTGAAACAGCAAATTGGCGAGTCTCAATTTGCAACTTCACAGCTCGACCAACTCATGGTTCGGCAATGGCGACGGTTGGGCATCGCGCCTTCTGACCCGACCAACGACGAAACTTTTATTCGACGAGCAACTGTCGACATTTGCGGTACGTTGCCTACACCCGAAGAGATCACCGCGTATCTAGCGGACGATCGTGCAGACAAGCGAGCGCAGCTGATCGATCGTCTGTTGGAGCGGCCGGAGTACGCCAGCTATTTCGCGCTCAAGTGGGCTGACATTCTTCGCAACCGTGGTGCCGGATACTCAACGAGCAAGCAACGTTCCGGCACGACGTTTTTCGCAGGATGGATTCGCGACTCCCTCGCCGCCAACAAGCCCTACGATCAATTCGTCTCGGAAATTCTCACCGCCAGCGGCAGGCAAAACGAGAATGCGCCTGCGATCTGGTACCGCTCGGTGCGAACACAGACAGATTATGTCGAGTCGGTTGCTCAGGCATTTCTTGGTGTGCGGATTCAATGTGCGCAGTGCCACCATCATCCCTTCGAACGTTGGAGCCAAGGCGACTACTACGGATTGGCCGCCGTCTTTGCCCGCGTCGGTCGCAAAGGCGGATTCGCCGACGCTGAAGTGCCGACCAACGAGATCATCTATCTCAAAGATCAGGGCGATGTCTTTCATCCGCGTTCTGGTGAATTGGTTCCTCCGAAAGCTTTGGGCGGTCCAGCATTTCAGCTCACCCGCTACGACGATCCACGGCAGCGGTTTGCCGGCTGGATGACCAGCTCCAACAATCCTTTCTTTGCCCGCACGATGGCCAATCGAATGTGGGCTCATTTTCTCGGGCGCGGGATCATCCATCCGATCGACGATGCTCGCAGCACGAATCCACCCTCGAATCCCGAATTGCTCGATGCGCTCGCCGCAGAGTTTATCGCGAGCGGTTACGACATGAAGCATCTTATTCGGTTGATTTGCAACTCCTACTCGTACAGGCTGGACTCGGCTCCGACCGAGCTGAATCAAGATGACACGCAGACGTTTGCACGATTCTATCCACGACGCCTGACTGCTGAAGTGCTGCTCGATGGAATCAGTCACGTGCTGGAAGTTCCCACGCAATTCGCCAAGCTACCGGCTGGGACGCGAGCGATCGAGTTACCTGATGAAAATGTACCGGTTAGTTTTCTTGACGTATTCGGTCGTCCCGCGCGAACGTCCGCCTGTGAATGCGAAAGAGTCGACGCGCCGAGTCTGGCACAGGCGTTAACTCTGATCAACTCCCAGGAAGTGCAACGCAAACTGACTGCCAAAGATGGCTATGCCGCGAGTTTGGTGATCAGCGAGTCACCACTGGACCAGAATATCAATGATATCTTTCGACGTGTACTCGGTCGGCTGCCGCAGGGCGAAGAACTTGAGACAGCGAAGGCGTTCCTTGAGTCAGAAGAAGATATGGGAGAAGCGTACCGATCCTTGCTATGGTCGTTGTTGGCGACGAACGAATTCATGTTTAATCACTAGCGCAGCGTCCTAACTAAAGCGGGAATTGTACCATTTGTTGGAGTACAGCCTTGAGGCTGAAGAAGCACGCCAAAGCGTGGACTCCAACATGCGCCGCAATCCTCAACCAAAGCGTTGACAGAGGACTAGTGCCCGATACTGAAGTTGCCAATTGATGGAGCCAGAATTGTTCCCATCTTCACTCGTTACCGCAACGCGGTTAGATTCCAAAGCCCAGAGTCGCGACGTTTCGTCGCGCACCCTGGGATCGGTGGACGACAACTCTACGTACGCTGAAGGCGTTACACAAATCGTAGGGCGGTGCCAATTGTCTAACGCTTTCAGCGTAAGCGAGTCGTTGTGTTTCTGCCCCAGGGTGCGCGGAACACCGCGACTCTGGGCTTTGGAATCTAACCGCTTCGCGGTAAAGCTAGGCAAAACTTCATTCTCATCTATTAATCAACTCACGAACGTGGCACTAGGCTACTGAATGGACGGAGTCCCACACCGTCCTACGGACGACGCACCGGAGAAACCCATGTTGCATATTGACGGAAGTCCCTTCAGAAACTGTGATGGCGTAACGCGTCGCAACTTCCTGCAACTCGGTGCGCCTCTACTTGGGCTTGGTCTGGCCGATCTATTGCGGCTCGAATCTCATGCATCACAAGCTCGGAAGCCGATCAGCAAGAAGGCGATCGTTGTGTTTTGGACGCACGGCGGCATGAGCCAGCAAGATACGTATGATATGAAACCGGATGCGCCGGCTGAGTATCGCGGGATGTACACACCGATCAAGACAAGCGCACCGGGCATCGTTGTCGGCGAGCGGTTTCCATTGCAAGCGAAGGTGATGCATCACTTGTCGTTGGTGCGGTCGGTGCATCACGAGAATGGTATTCACGCTCCCTCGGCTCACTGGATGCAAACCGGTTACTTCGGTCCGACGCTGGCTCGAATCGCTCAACAAAATCCCTCATTCGGTTCGGTCGTCTCACGATCGTTGGGCCCCCGCGATCCGCAAATGCCGGCTTACGTCGCTGTTCCAAAAGCGGAAGCGTTTGGATACCAACGCGCACATTACTTAGGAAAAGCATTCAATCCATTCGATGTCGGAGCCGATCCGAATGCTAAAGACTTCACGGTTCCCAACCTGTCGTTGCCGGGCGATTTGCAGTTAAAGAGCGTTAACTCACGCCGTAAACTGCTCGCGAAGTTCGATACGATTCGCCGCGACATCGACAAGAGTGGCGTGATGGAAGGGCTTGATACGTTCAAGGCACAAGCGCTTGATATGGTGGCAGGCGATCGCGTACGAGATGCATTCGACATCTCGAAGGAAGACCCGAATCTGCGCGATAAGTATGGCCGCCATCAATACGGGCAGAGCGCGCTACTGGCTCGCAGATTGATCGAAGCAGGCAGCCGCTGCATTACGGTTAACACCGGCTACTGGGACCACCACAACAATATCGAACCGGGACTAGAGGAGCATCTTCCGCCCTTGGATCGCGCCATCGCGAGCTTGGTCGAAGACTTGGAGAATCGCGGAATGCTGAACGATGTGTTGATCTATTGCGCCGGCGAGTTCGGTCGCACACCCCGTATCAATGGCCACGCGGGCCGCGATCATTGGTCAAACTGCTTCACGGTGATGCTCGCCGGTGGAGGGATTCAAGGCGGTCGAGTCGTTGGAGCCAGCGAGAAGTATGGCGGCGGTGTTAAAGAACGGCTGGCTACACCGCTCGATGTGTTGGCCACAATCTACGGTCGACTCGGGATTCCGCTCGACACCCATTACGATGACGATGCCGGTCGTCCAACCAGCATCGTCGATGGCGGCAAACCGATCCGCGAGCTGCTCTGACGCAATGGTGGAGCACTGAAACACCGATTGTCATGAAGGGTGGCTGGGGTCGAGTCTTCGAGCCCCCAGTGATTGCACTTCTGGGGGCTCGAAGACTCGACCCCAGCCACCCGTGATCTACCGTTAATGGGGCTTGTCGAACAACCATCGCACCCGCAGCAACATCAGTTCAGAATCGTTGGCTGCAGTTCGGGGACATCAGCGTCCGCCGGGAAGTACGGTCGACTGAGCTTCTTAAACTCGACGTGCTTCAGCGTCGCAGGTGTCGGGCCAGGTGTGTCGAGCACGATCATGCCTGTCGCAATCGCACCGTAGGCAAGCCGGTAGTTCATTGGATTCTTTGCGACAATGAACTTGGCCTCCAAGGGGTCGAGGCCGACCGTGCAGATCTGCTCGTCCGCCCAATCGTAGGTGGCTCGGCTCATGATGATGAGTCGGATCGGCCCGATGCTAAACACGACCGTCGGTCCCATGTGTTCATGATGACCTTCCCATTGGCCGCCTGAGTAGACGAAGTCACCATCGCTCAAGCGTTCCACTCTGCCAGTGAATGTGCGAGTTGACCCCCAGCGTGGATCAAGCTTATGGCCGATCGCGATGGATAGCTCGGCTCCCTCGCCCGCCTCGTGACAGGCTTTGGCGGCCTCCGGATCAACGACCGGCACGACTGATACCGCGTCAATGCCGCTATCGACGAGCGCCGCCAACGTTGCAATGCTGTCACTTGCGGCTCCACCGCCACAACAGTCGGCGGTCTCCACGAGAATGACTGGGCCGCCGTCGATTTGCATTCCCTTGGTGATCGCTTCAGCCGGCGCGAAGGTCTCCGGTTCGAGATCATGCCGCCGATCCCAATATCGCCGAGCGATGTCGTTGGCTAAAGTCTCGGCCAGTTCAAGATTGTTGTCCGTGACTACGAGCCCTCCGCTGCCCATGTTCTCGCAATCCATGTACGGGTGAATCAAGAACAGACTCGTGGACAGCACGCCAGCTTGTCGTTCAAGCGACTTCGTATATCGCATCAAATCTGCAAACGGATCATCATCGTTCGTCGAACCTTTTATAGCGCTGGTGATCACTGGTACTTTGCCCATTACCATCGTTGGCTTGCAACGACCGGCAAGCATGTCAAAGAGCAAGCGAGCCGCGCGCTGCCCCGTCGAGTACTGGTCGCGATGCGGATAGGTTTCCCACGCGAGCAATGCGTCGGCATGCCGCACCATCTCTTCGGTCACGTGCGCGTGCAGGTCAAGCGTTACGACAATCGGCACATCGGGCCCGACCAAGTCTCGAGCCGCGTGGATCATGTCGCCTTCCGGATCGTCGAGTCCTTCGGCGAGCGCCGCGCCGTGAAGTGGCAGCAACACGCCATCAACCGGCAGCGCTCGCTGAAGCCGTTCGTACCACTCGCCGCGAAGTTGTTCGTAGCATTCATGAGTAATCGGTCCACCCGCGCAGGCCGATGCGTATATCAAAGGCACAGGTTCCGCTCCGCCTTGCCGTAACGCGTCGAGCATTCCGCCGACAATACTCGTTGCTAGGGTCAGAACTTCGCCGTCGCGATACAACTCTGACGCTTCGTAGATCGACAGGTCGATCGGAAGTCCACCCAAGTGATTGCACTCGGTCAGAATCCCGCCGACGGCAATTCGAGGCGTAACAGTCTGCGTCTTTTGTATCATCATCCGTTCCTTGTCATACTCCAAAGCAATTATCGGTTAGATTATCATACCGAAGTACGATCCCGCCGCATGCTATACGAGAAGCCAACTTGCCGGACTCCAGCAACCTGTTCCCTGAACCACCACAGCGTTTAGCATCGCTCAGCGTTCGAAATGCCTTCACATTCATCGGGCCTGGCCTGATCATCGCATCGGTCACGATTGGCAGTGGCGAACTGGTATGGGCCTCGCGAAGCGGAGCCGTATTCGGCTACCAGATGCTGTGGTGCTTCCTGTTGGCCGGCGTGTTCAAAGCCGTTCAGGTCTACGTCGCGGCTCGCCACTTGACGCTGACCGGCGAGCATCCGATGGTCAGTTGGAAGGCAATTCCCGGCCCGCCGCTGTGGTTTCCGCTGCTGATCGCATTGCCGACTTTGATCGTGATGCCGATCGCGTTCTCGGGCATCTCGGAAATCCTCGGTGGCTATCTTCGCGAACTGACGGGGCTGTCGACAAGCGATCAAGCTGTCGGGCCGTTTGGCGGGTTCGAGTTTTGGGTGAATGTTTGGGGTGCTGCCGTTCTTACAACCTGTTTTGTATTGGCGATCAGTTCGACGCTCGCGACGTTGGAGCGCGTCTCGGCGATCGTGCTAGGTTTGATCGTTGTCTGTGCTGCGATCTCGGTCGTCGCGTGTCAACCGAACGTTGTCGCTGTTGTCACCGGTCTGCTCGTTCCGCTTGTACCCGATTACGAACCGTGGGTGACGACGAATTACGCGGAAACATTTGTGGGTCGCAGTCCCTGGCTGGAAGTTGCACTTTATTTGAGTGCCGTGGGTGGTGGAACGTTCGATTACATCGGCTATATCGGAATGATCCGGGCAAAGAAGTGGGGGCTCTCCGGCGGCCAAGCAGTTTCACGCGAGCAGCTAGACCGTGTTGACGACGACCAAATCGCCCGAGCCAAGATCTGGACGCGTGCCGCGATGCTCGACATCGGCATCTCGTTCACAAGTGTGATTCTTGTGACGCTGCTGTTCGCCGTTCTCGGTGTTCTGCTTCTGCACGCCGAACAAAGAATCCCCGATAACAAGACTCTGCTCTCCGAACAAGAGTCGTTTTTCACACAACTGCATCCACAGTTGTTGTGGCTGTATCGTGGTGGAGTCTTCCTTGCGTTCATCGGCACGTTGTATGGCGCGTTTGAAATCTATCGGTATACCGTGGTCGAGAGCGCGCTCGCCCTCCTGCCACAATGGACCCAGGATAAGCAGATACCAACTTGGCGCAACGCAACCGTCGCGTACTGCTACGGCGGCGGTATGCTCATGATTTGGTTGCCCAAGCAAATCGCGGGAGATGTGCTTGGGCGGATGACGTTCGGTGCTGTGATCGGCGGCGCGACGCTGTGTGGTTTGTGGTGCTTTGCCATGTTGTGGACCGACCGAGTGCGACTGCCGCAAGCGCTGAGAATGAGTTGGCTGTTGTGGGCATCGACTTGGATCGCCGGCATCGCGATGACCGCACTCGGAGTGCAAACCTTGCTCGTCTATTTCTCTTAAGACATCCAGTAGTAACGAGGACGTTTCGTGAAGATCATCGAATACACACTCCACCGCCTGCATCTTCCGTTACGCGAGCCGATTGGCGATTCGCAGGTTCTGTTCGTCGACCATTGGATGACAGTCGTCGAGTTGCATACTAATGAAGGAAAGTCGGGTGTCGGATTTCAAATTCAACAGGGGATGCCGACGGCGAGCCTTTCTGATTTGAAGACACAGTTTGAATATGGTATCTGGCCGAGTCTAGCGGGTGGTTTGCCACTGGGGTTGGCTCAACGAATCACACGACCGCGCGGCGGCAACGTAGGCGGAGGTTACTTGACGCCGTCGGTCGAGACCGCGCTCTGGGACTTGATCGGAAAGCAACAGCAACTGCCGCTGTATCAAGTCCTGGGCGGCGACAACCCGCGCGTGCCGGCTTACGGAAGCACGCTGGACTTTCGCCTCGACGATTCCGATTTTCGAGTCAAGCTCGAGCGAGTTCGCGAGCAGGGCTTTACGTCGGTAAAGACCAAAGTCGGGCATCCGGATCTTGCCTGGGATCTGCGGCGACTGGCGATCGTCAAGGAAGTCATGGGCAAAAATGTTCGCGTGATGGTCGATGCGAATGAGGCATGGTCCATTAAGGAAACGCTGATTCGCATGAACGCCTATCGCGACGCAGGCCACGCGATCTTTTGGATTGAAGACCCGATCACGCGCGACGATTACGAGGGCTATGCTCGCTTATGTGCTGAGCTTCCATTCACGCGCGTAAACACGGGCGAGTATCTTGGCTATTCTGGTAAGCGACGGCTGTTAGAGCACAATGCGGTCGATGTGTTGAATGTTCACGATTCCATCAGCGTAACCCGAGCCGCAGCGTGGTTGGCTGCCGACTATGGCGTACCCGTGTCACTTGGCAACACGATTCTTGAGTTGGGCGTGCACCTTGCCGCCAGCTTGCCGGAGTGCCTATGTCTTGAGTTCTCGGACTTGGTTTGGAATGAAATCGCCGTCGAGCCCGTTCAGTTTGAAGACGGTTTCGCGATCGCACCAGATCGACCGGGACACGGAATCGAGCTGGATCGAGATAAACTCGCGTTCTTTTCTAGTCCTTAATCGGCGAGTGACGGATGTGGAACGTACGAGACGCCGCGTCGTCGTACCGAAGGAGAGGGACGACATGCATTTCTGGCTTCCAACTCGGCTCCCAAAAGTGTCTATTCTTGTTGAGCCGATTAAAGTGGATTCGACGCGCACGAATTTGTGTTAGTTCCCTCGACTAGGAGTTCGGATGTTACGAGTGCTTGGTTCATCACGACATCGATCGTCGCGGTTGCGCCGCCGTGAGTTGTTGCGAGCCAGCGCCTTGGGTTTGTTGGGCCTGCCTGGCTTCGAGGGAACGGGCGTTGGGCTGGCTAATGAAAGCGAGTCGAGTACTGCGGGGTTGCCGGGATTTGGTCGCGCCAAGCGGTGCCTCGTGCTTTATATCTACGGAGCTTGGAGCCAACTCGACACGTTCGATCCGAAGCCCGACGCGCCGGCTGAAATTCGCGGTGAATTTGGCACGATCGGAACTTCTGTGAACGGTCTGCGCATCTGCGAGCACTTGCCGCGAGTCGCCCAGGTTCTCGATCGGTGCACACTTGTTCGTTCAATGTCGCACCCGTGGAATATCCATTCGGCCGCCTACACGCTGACGGGCAACCCCGATACGGCACGCATCGAAGGTCGCCCGCGACATCCTGACCAGTGGCCTTACTTCGGCGGAGTCATCGACCACTTGGGTGATCGCGGTCACTTGGAACCTACGCTTCGAGGCGTTCCGCGCAACGTGATGCTTCCTTGGCGACAGAGCCTCCGCGCGGCTCCTAACCGGCGGGCGGGAACGTTCGGCGGATTCTTGGGACCAGCCTACGATCCGTTGTGGACGAACTTCCAAGGCGACGCGCCGTTGGGCGATCCGTTTCGAGCCGTGACAGCCGACGGACGCTTTGTATTCGACACTGGTGATTCGTCACAGATCACGATCGACGCGCTCGACCGACGGCGGTCCTTGTTGTCACAATTCGAGCAGCAATACGCTGGTCTTCAGAGCTGCGCGGCACCACGCAGCTTTAATCGGCATCGTGAACGTGCCTACGACTTCCTCTCGACTCCACAAGTTCGCGAGGCGCTGATGATCGATCGCGAGCCGATGGCGCTTCGTGAAGACTACGGGCTCACATTGTTCGGACAGGCGTGCTTGTCCGCGCGCCGGTTGCTTGAATCCGGCGTTAAGATGACGACGGTTGTCTGGGACGAGTTCGGCAAATCAGACGAAAGCTGGGACACGCACCACGACCATCACCCCAGAATGAAGGAGTTTCTGCTGCCGGGATTTGACCAGGCGTTTTCCGCGCTACTGCGTGACATGGACGAGCGAGGCCTCTTGGATGAAACGTTGGTGTTGTGTCTGAGCGAGCACGGGCGTACTCCAAAGTTTTATGCCACCAGCGCCGGCGCGCCGGGTCGGGATCATTGGTCGCGATCCTATTGCCAGCTGTTTGCCGGAGCGGGTGTCCCGCGTGGGCAGGTAATTGGCAGGTCTGACGAAACCGCAGCCTACGCGACAGATCGGCCTATCGACCCCAAGGACATTCTCTGTACCGCCTATCATCTGCTGGGCGTTGATCCGAGACTGGAACTCATGGCATCGCCAGGACGTCCCGTTCCGTTGGTTGGCGGTGGCGAGGTGGTTCGCGAACTGCTTGGATGAATCGGGAGGAGACGTTCCGTAGTTCCCTGAAATGCCTCTACTAATTAGGCTTAGAGTTCGCCTCGGATTTTTCAAGCGAAACAAGTAATTGACGATATACGCCAGTTCGGCGCCTACCGACCAATTCCGGCAGGAAACAACCATGCTAAATCTGCGAACCGGGATCAACCGTCGTGAACTCTTGCATGTCGGCGGACTATCGGCGCTGGGGATCAGTCTGCGAGACGTTATCCAACAGCAAGCGACCGCAGCCCCACCGCGCCGTGATGTGAATTGCATATTGTTATGGTTATTGGGTGGTCCCAGTCACATCGACATGTACGACATGAAGCCGCTCGCTCCCACCGAGATTCGTGGCGAACTGAATCCCATTTCCACTCGAACGGCCGGGCTGGAATTGTGTGAACTCATGCCGAACCTAGCCAAGTGCACCGACAAGTTCTCCATGATCCGTTCGATGCACTCCTATTCGCCAACACATGGGCAAGGCGACTTTCATCTGATGAGTGGCAATAAGCTGACGAATGCGATCAACCCTCCCGGGTTCGGTGCGATGGTTGCCTGGCAACACGAGCGACAGCGCACGCACAGCATTCCGCCATTCGTACAAGTTGGGAAACTAGCCAGCCCACGGTATGGCGACCCTGGCTTCGGCGGATATCTGGGCCACACCTACGATCCCTTTGTCGTCGACAAAGACCCGAACAGCGACAGCTTTTCGATGGAGGCGTTCAGTCCACCGGATTCCGTCAGTGTCGATCGTCTTTCGGATCGCCAGTCGCTGTTGCCTGCCATTGATCGATTTCAGCAGCAGACAGAAGAGCAGCTAGGTTTCGCTCATACTCACGACGAATATCAACGTCAGGCGTTTTCCATGATCACGTCGGGCAAAGCGAAAGACGCTTTTGACATTTCGCAGGAAACTGCGTCCGTTCGCGACGCGTACGGACGCAATCGTGTCGGTCAGGGTTTGCTGGCGGCTCGAAGGCTGATTCAAGCCGGAGTTCGCTTCGTGACAGTCAAGGGTTACGTTCGATATGGCTGGGACCATCACCCTGAAGTGTTCCCTCGTCTGCGAACCGAAGTGCCGCCGTACGAGCAAGGCTATGCGGCGCTTCTCAACGACCTCGATCAACGAGGGATGGTCGACAACACGCTAGTGATTACAGCGGGCGAATTCGGTCGCACGCCGCGACTAAACAACGATCCGCGCGCACCGGGTCGTGATCACTGGAATCGTTGCTTCAGCTTGACGCTTGGTGGCGGTGGCATCAAGACCGGCGTCGTCGTTGGCTCGAGCGACAAGCATGCCGCTGAAATCAAGGACCGACCAGTCTCCGTGCCCGATTTTGCGGCGACTGTCTACCATGCTCTCGGCCTAAACCCGACGGCCGAACTTCGGACTCTCGACGGTCGTCCCATTCAAGCATTGCCAGAGGGCGAAATTATTCGGGAACTTGTCTAGTTCAATGCCAGCATACGTGGCCAGTGATTAACGCCCCTCGTTTCGCCACCAACGGAGTTCGTAGCTACCATGTTCGGCGCAGGCGGCGATATCGAGTCTGCCGTCGCCGTTGAGGTCCGCGATGATGACTTGATTCGCACTGCGCCAGTTGTCCTTCAGTAAGTGCTGAGTCCACTTGCCGCGCGCGTCGCCGTGGTTCTCAAACCAAGCCACGCGACCAGGATTCCGCCACGAAGTCGCTGCGACATCGAGATCGCCGTCTCCATCCAGATCGCCAGCGATCGCTTCAAATGCGTCGTCGAAGTCCGTCTGGATGATGTGTTTCTTCCATCGACCGGATATAGGCGTGCCGTCGTTTTCGTACCAGACGATCTGGTTGTCTTCGCTCTTGCGTGAAGCGTGGGGGTTATCGGAATCGGGCATGAAATAGAACCCGAGTGCCATCACAACATCGATATCTCCATCGCCGTCCATGTCCGCTGCGTTTCCGTGCGCCGGGCACAGTGACTTGTCGTCGATAAAGTGTTTGATCCACTCTACTGAGTCGGCACGTTTACTGTTTTCGTACCATACGACCGCAGATGCCTGCCGCACGGTGCCTAGCAAGTCCGTATCTCCATCACCGTCGAAGTCCGCCGCGCGCATCGTACGAGTTTCAGGAGCGTCCTCTTCGATCAGATGCTTCTTCCATTCGCCGTCCGTCGGCGTACCGTCGTTCTCGAACCAGGCGAACTGATTGCCGAGCGTCCAACTGGATGCTGCCACGTCCAGGCGTCCGTCACGATTGAAGTCTGCTAAGGCGACATCGTATGCACCTGGCAAGTTAGTCGTGATTATGTGTCGACGCCATAGATTGTCATCCGTGGGTGTGCCACTGTTCTCGAACCACAACAGGTGGCCGCGGAGGTTTTTCACGATCACAACATCAAGGTCGCCATCACCATCCACGTCTCCAACCATGTGGCGCTCCAGCCGCTCGGGGTCGTCTTTTTGGATGATGTGTTTCTTGAAGGTTCCTTGGCTGTCGTTCTCGAATAAATACAGCATGTTATGTGGCTGGTAGTCCGCGCTGGTCAGATCAAGATCTCCATCTTTATCCAAGTCGGCGGCGGCAATTCCGTAAGCATAGGCATACTTGTCGGCGATCAAATGTTCGGAGAAGGTAATTGCAGTTGCATCTTGCGTTTGCTCTCCACCCTCCTTCGCTTGGGCAACTCCCTGACGTCGTTCTGATGGCAACGCCGCGAGAAAAACTAACGCAATTCCGAGCCTTGCAAGCAGGCCAGCGAGCCTACGGTGTTTCATCATGACATTCTCGCTTATTGACTTGTGAGTGTGTGTTTTGTCGGTCATTGTGCCGGTGTTCCGTTGCGTCGATCGAATTGGAATGGGGCGGTCGCATGATCGGTGATCATGACCTTCAGCGGCGGCGCGATACCTCCTTGATCGACCTGGACTCGCAGGATGTTTTGTGCAGCAAACGGACGGTCGTAGATCCAGCGATGCCCGTCTCCATGGAGGTAGAGAATCGGCTTTTCGAACTCTTTTGCGTCTTTGCTGAACGGCTCGAAGAAATCACGATGAGTTTCATTTGGCTGGGCGTGACCGAAGATAACCAGACTGCTGACGTCGGCAGCGGATCGCCGCAGGCTGCGACGAACCCAATCCAAGTTGTCCGCGTGGCGTTGTTTCCATTCGGTGATGTCGTGGACACGGCCACCGACAATGTTCAGCCCGATGAACAGCACGTTTCCGTTCACGAATGAGAAGTTCTCTTCGCGTTCAAGCTGTCGAAATATGGGCAGACGATGCGGCCAGCGACGATCGAATCGCATGAAATAGTTGTCCCAATATTCCCAAGCCTGATCGGGATTGGTGCAGTCGTTCCATTCGTTGTCGCCAGGGATAATGAAGACTGGTTTCGCTGATCGACTTAGCATGCCAGACACTTTTTTATACACAGCTTCGTCACACGGAGGACTGCCAGCTTTAATGTCGCCCACGTGGACGACAAAAGCTGCATCTTCGGGTAGATCCCTGATCTGTTGGGGAAGCAGAACATCCTCCGGCGGCGCATACGGGACGTCTCCCATCGCGTAGAAAGTGACCCGACATTGAGACATTTCACCGAGTTGCGGCTGGTCGTCCGCCATTGCAGTCGAAGCGATGGCCATCGTCAGCAGCACTCCGGATGCAGCGAGCGAGCGACCAAAGTTGCGTATCACCGCGACACGGCGCGAAATCACTCTAATCATTTCATCAGCTCCAGTTTGTACTCGGGTCGCCGTTTCATCATCAGGGCCGCATGGCTGTAGTATGGATAGACGCTCCACTCGACGCACGCAATAAGGTCAGGTTTTCCATCTCCGTCGAAGTCGCCCACCCAAGGATGAGGGCCATGATTCGTGATTCGAATGGGTTCGCCAAAGCAACACATGGTTTCCGGTTCAGCAAATCGTGGGTTGGTCTTCGTGCCGACGTTGCGAAGCAGATAGATACTGCCGCCGCCTTTCGTTCCGTTGTGCGCGCCCGCGACGCTGTAGATGAGGTCTTGCAGGCCATCGTCGTTCCAATCGACGGCTCGAAACGATTCCGTCCAGTGAGCGCGTCGGCTGACGATCGCATCATTGATTGGTCGCCCGTCAGCAAGGTTCAATACTTTCTCCTTGCGTAATCGCAGCGTCGAATCTTCCTCGCGATATCGAACAAACAGTGTCGCCGCGCGCGTAAGCCCGTCATGGGTGACGAGATCTGTCAGGCCATCTCCGGTGAAGTCCGCCATCGCTGCGCCGGTTCGCCACAGGAACGGTCGACCTTGTTCAAATGGATACACGCCGTTGTTGGATTGTGGATTGTTGGCACGCCGGTTCGACTGGCTTCGCAATTCCTGTGAGTCTGGATAGTCGTCGCAGAGAATCTGCAAACGTGGGCCAAATTCGGGTCGCTTGCTCGTTCCGATGTTCTTAAACCAGAAGATGCGGTTCGTTTCGTTTGGACAGACGAGATCCTGAAGGCCGTCTGCATCCCAGTCGACGAAGACAGGATACGAGTAACCCATGTCGTGCCAGTTCGGTGGCTTGCCCAGAATCTCGTTTCGGACAAAGCGGATGGGGCTTCCTTCTGACAGAATACGCCGTGGCTCGCGAAACGCTGGTCGATCGCGCGTCCCGTCGTTGATGACGATGCGCGGCCAACCATATCCGCCGCCGATCAACAGATCTTGATCTCCGTCATCGTCCCAGTCGCACAAACACGGCCAAGCCTGATCGCTCAGAGACATCACGGCCGAGAAGGACTCGGCACGTCCAAGCAACTTGAATCGCTCTCCACCAAGCTGATAGAACGACAACTCCTGAAAGGCTCCATGCTGAACGATGAGACCTGCTTGCTGTCCTTGCTCCCAGGCGGAGACGAGCGAGACTTCGGGAAGATCGATTTCACGCAGCAGTTCTTCATCGCCAAACGTGGGAGGTGTTCCTCCCAGATTCTTCCGCCATGCGACCCTATAGAAGTCGGGCTGAATCGATTCGCCTCCCTGCAGACAAACCGAGTCGAGATGTCCATCTTGGTCGATGTCGAGAAAGCACGGCTTGCGTCCGGCGTCCAGCGTAACGGATTTCGCTGCCTCGAAGGGCCAACCAGCCGAGTTCTCGTTGCGGACATACTCACCATCCGCCACGAGATCCATCGCACCGTCAGCATCGAGATCGACAGCTCGAACAGCTTGCCAGCCGGCGACTTTGACCGATCCGGCAGGCTCAAACGTCGGCATACGGCCTACGTCGTGCTTACCCGTGTTGAGATAGAACGCCGCCGACTTCGTACCGCTTCGCGTGATCACAAGATCGAGCCGTCCGTCTTGATCGAAGTCGGCAAAGTCGGCGGCCATGTAAGTGTGACGAAAGAACTCAAGCTCGTCGGTACCTTTCGTCGCGTATCGCAATCGTGTCAGATCGCCGAATTCAAAGGCATCTTGGCTCGTGCGCGGATAGCAGATGATTCCGTCCCAGGGGCCCCCCGGTCGATACGCGTAGTTCCACGTTCCGGTTAGATCAAGCAATCCGTCGCCGTTCAGATCGTACAGTCCCGGCGAGTACGGAACTGTGATCGGCCTTGGCTGCGTGGCGTTATACCGCAGTAGGTCACCAACCCCGATCGCGGGAGTGAATGGTTGCGGTTGCAGCGGCACGCGTGTGGTGACAGTCCCGAAGCGTATTTCGAAGTGCTTATGCGTTGGGTCCGCAGCAACGAACTCCACGCGTGCCTTGTCGCTGTAGGCGAAGTCTTCGGTGATAGCGTGGGCGACGAGTTGGTTGGTGGCCGCATTGCGAACTTCGATCGAATTCGGGTCTAGCACTCCTGAACGACCGGCCTGACGAATCAGTTCCGGGAAGTCGATAGCTGGATCAAGCGGCGTGTTCGGAAATGTTAGCGGCGTCTTGATGGTCAATCGAACGCGGATCGTCCTCTCTACAGCGGTAGGCTCGGCACGAATTACCGGGCATACCAGAACGAGCAAGAGACCAAGGGCTGCTTTCTTCACCGAGCCAGATCCTTCAAGGTGATACGAGTCAAAGCGACGTCCTCTTTGTTGATCGAATACGCAACGTACAAAGTGTCTTTCCAGACGACGGCATGAGGATACTGCCAGCCATCCAGTTTGCTTCGACCCTCGTAACGCATCTTCGTGGGCTCGCCACGGACAATCCATGCGCGATCAAACGTCTTTCCGTCCCGGCTGAGCGCGATCGTCAGCAGGCTGCGGTCAAACTGCTTTGGCATCGAGTTGTTGATGATGTAAGCCGTCCCATCTGGCAGGTTACCTGCCGACGTTCGGGCTGTCGAATCTGGTAAGTTTGTTTGTGTAACAGGCGACCACGTTTCTCCGTTGTCTGTGCTTGCTGACGTGTGAAGAAACCCGCTGTAGTTTCGAAGCGTCGCAACGACGGAGCCGTCAGGTCGCAAATAGAAGCTCGGTTCCGTGTAGCCATACACTTTCAATTCCGGCGGATTGACTGTGACGTTTTGCAGTTGTGAGATCCCGCCGCGATCATTGGTAAACAGAAAACGCATCCGCATTGTTGCTCGGGAATCGCCAACGTACTCACCAGCAAACAGCAAGCGACCGCCAGCAAGCCGCTGTGGCCCCTCGATAAAGAATCCGCTGGTAACGCGTAGTGGCTGACTCCACTTCTTGCCGTCCAGCGACGTCCGTGCCATCAACGCCGTGTCAGGATGAAAATTCTCGCCACCAGTCGCCGTGTAGTAAGCAACAAGCTTGTTGGGAATAACATGGAAACCTGCCGCGACACAGATGCCTTTGCCTTGCCGATCATCCGTGAGCAGTTCCGGCTTTGTCCACGTCACGCCATCGCCACTTCGGCTGTACAGAATACGTTGCCCCGGAGCATCCTCATGCACCAATCCGTTGGACCACATACAGTAGAGCTGGTTTTTGAAAACAACCAGATTCGGATGATGACAGAACTTGTAATCATCATCGGAAGCTTGATACAGCAGCGAGTGCGTTCCGTTGACAGTTCGCAGCCCGAGTGTCTTTAGATCGTTCGCGTCAAACAAGCCGGGTGCGACACGAAAGGGTGGTTGAACTCCAGCCGGAGCGTCCTTTGGCCTTGAGTCGTCGGATCGGGTTGAGTAGGCGACGAACGTGGTAAAAGCGAACGTTAACAGCGTTACGCAAACTCTCACATGCGCTGACTTCGTGTTCATCGCGGATTACCATTCGGGTTTTTAGGTTTTTGAAATACGTCGACCGAGCGTGGATCGCTTCAACGTAACAGTCGGCATCAATCATACCTTTCGCGACAGAGTGTGTCCTGTTCGAGCCGCACCGTCAACGAATTGCCCATGCAAACGCTGCTTGTAGTATCATGGTGCCGAACTTGGAGCGGGAGAAAAAACGTGAGAATGTTAGCTGGTCTGATCGTTTGCGTATTGCTCGCACTATTGCGCGAGAGTGTCCCCGCAGCCGAGGAAGATGCGAAAAACGTCCCAATTCTCCAGCCGCACAAAGTCTCGACACTCGACAGCCAACGAGTCAGGCAGACAGGAAGCTGGCGCGAGGACCGATTTCGATTCGCCGCCTCTGCGTCCGTTCAAACTGGCGAAAACAACGCCGCTCTGCAGTACGCGTTTGAAGGGACCGCAGTTGCGATTCGATTGGGTGGACACAACGTGCCCGCATACGGCCCGCCCAATCTGGGGTCGCTTGTTGTGTCGGTGGACGGAGGGGAGGAGCGACTCCTCGCACCCCGCTCGCTTCCGCGAGAGATTGTGCTCGCGGATGGTCTGACACCGGGATCGCATCACGTCCAAGTTGAGTATCGCCACGATGACGAACGGACCGGCTGTCGGATTGAGTCGTTTCTGACATGGAGCGACGCTCGTGGAGAACTCACATTTCACGTTAGTGGGGAAGAGAACGCTCACCTGGTTGATTGCCGCGCGATCTTGCGCCGCGATGGTACGGTCATTCGGAACACACTGGTTCGAAATTGGATGACGGGGCAATGCTCGTTGACTGGTTTACCGCCCGGCAATGACTATTCGCTGGAAGTACGGGCCACTGGATGGCTGACCGTTCACACAGACACTTTCAGCATCCAGGCCGGCGCGGCGACGGAACTCGCGCCGGTTTATTTAGCGCGCGACGCGTCCACCGTGACCGAGCGCTTCCGTTTTCCGCAGTTGAACCAGCCAGCGATTCGCAGACCTGGCGAAACGTTTCGAGCGCGATTCCTGGGCTTCGACGCGTCGATTGACGAGGTGAGACTCACTAGACACGTCGGTCCTGCGACGATCTCGCGAGTTGCCGAGTTCCAAGAGGACGCATCGGCGGCGTACTACTACGATCGTGAAGTCATTGTCTCTCTCCCAGATGACACTCCGCCGGGAGCTTACGACTTGACCGTGAAAGTGACTGGCGAGCGTAGGACCGGATTCTGTCGTTCTCCTCGCAGCGTACATGTTGTGCGCGAGTATCCCACAGACCCGGTCTTCGTCACCTTCGGGCATCTCGATACGTCGGCTCAGTATCAGGCTGAATACCTTGAGCGCTTGGTCGCGGTCACCAACCTGCTGGCTCCGGATATGGTGCTATGTAGCACGGCATGCAATCCGGCCTATATTTCGGGAGCGGTCGCGGGACTCACCAGGCCTTACGTCATCAATTTCGGGAATCACCAGTTTCCGGGTCACGAAGCTTGGTACGGCGACCCTGTTGGACTGATCGACATCGGCCCGCGCGTCAGTGTCCTGAACTTTGGCCATCCATGGCACGTTGATCGGTCGCGCGCCGAAGCTCTATTGTCCTCGCGCCCGAACAACGCGATTCGCGTGATCAACGCGTTCGAGGGCAACGCACCGATCGAACTACTCGACCGTCACCAAGTGCGCATGATTCACGACGCTCACGGGATCGGGAAGAAAGTCGTGGATCTCGGCAAGACACCAACGCGGCGCATCGGCAAGACGAACTCTGAGAGCTTTCGTGTTGTTCGCTTCCGAGACAACCAAGTTGAGTCATGCACATACAACGGCCACGAATCGGCCCCCATCCCGTTCGGTCGCGAGTCTGCTCCGCCGTTGAGCGTTTCGTTCAGTCATCGCAACAACGGGACACACTCCAACAATACGGCAACCATCACGAACCGACTCGCGGACACCTACGCCAACGGCCGAGTGACATTCGTCGTTCCGACTGGTAAGTATCGTGTGACCGGAGGACGCCTGGAATCTCAGATCCTCAGTGACGACCGCCAGTTCCAAGTACTCAACGTCCGCATGGACATTCCGGCTAACCGTTCGATCACGGTCACAATTGAGAGCACAAACTAACGTGGCTGGGGATTATTGCCCGCTGTTCCGAACCGCACTCGCTATTCGCCAATTGCCTGCTCGATCGCAAGCGGCGTAGTACATGCGATATTCGCCAGTGTCGATTTCGACCAATGACATATCTTCGGCATGCACTGCGTCGATTCCTTCGCCGCCGTATCCAGCGCCCTCGATCACACAGTCACCTCGTTGCCACGTCAGGCCATCGGGCGAAGACGCTACATAGATGCGCGACCGATATCCCGCCACGTCCGACGCGATGGACGCTGTGGCAAAGTCTACGCTAACACCAGCGGTCGCCGCGTCGCGGTCTAGGCTTGGGTGCGGCGGCACGACCGTCCCAGCTGGTGCGTCTTGCCAAGCCGAGTAAAACATCGTCCAGTCTTCGCCCGAGGCTCGAGGCCGAATGACTTCGGCTGCAGTGATGCCGGCGGTGTCGTAGTCTGCCTGCTTGTCGCGCATCCGATAACTAGGTTCGAACTCGAAGTTGAGGCCATCCGGCGACACGGTGCTAACGACACTTTGGCTGCTTCGCCGATCGGCCTGCCCGCCAGTCTCCGATAAGAATTCCGAAGCAAAACAATACAGCCTGCAGCGATCGTTGGTCAGCGCGAGCAAGCGAGGTCCGCCGACGCCAGCGAATCCCTGCAACCGGATGCCATCTTCGTGCTCCCATTGTAACATGTCGTCCGACACGGCGCTGCAGATGACCGTCGGTCGATTGGCCGATCCGCGCGACTCGAAGTACATCCGCCAACGACCGTCGCCGCACTGTACGATCGTAGGAGCAAGCACTCGCAGAGCCATATGTCGCAGCGCGGGTTGTGGTGCCAGTCGGATGCCGGGCTCGGTCTGAAACTCCAGCCCGTCTTGCGAGAACGCACTGAGGATGTAGCCCTGACACGTCGCGAATGGTTTCGCTGGCCCGACCGCCGTATAGAAGAGCCGATAGCCTCCAGCGGGGACACGAACGATGCACGGCGCTTGTACCTTCGAGGAATCAAGCGGCCGCGATCCCTGCAATCGAGCGCCCGGTTCCTTCCGCCATCGATTCATAATTTCCATGTCTTTTGGTCCGCTCCTAGCGTGCTTTTCAGACTCACTATCGTATCATGAGTCGATACGATCGAAGCGCAATACTAAGGAACTTCATGATGCCGCACGAACGAACAACGCGTCGCCAGTTTCTGCAACAATCAGCGGTCGCTCCGTCGGTTGCGGCTCTCGCCGGCGTTCTATACACGGGGCAAGCTCCGGTTTACGGCAAAGAAGTCGATCGATCGATCACGGTCAGGACGCCACCAGACGTCCGGCAAATAGATGTCCTGTTCGATCCTGCGAATTACACGGCGTTTCCGCATGTCGTGCGGTTGGATGGCGACGAGCTATTGATGGCATTTCGCCAAGCTCCCAGTCAGGAACGAATTCGCCACACGCATCCGCGCAGCGTAATCACGGTCATTCGTTCGTACGACTTGGGAAAGACATGGGATATCGATAACGCCGGCCAGTTCGCGGCGGGTGGAGGGCAAGAGTTCGCGCCGATCTATTTGGGTAACGGAGTCGTCGGCGGGTTGTTGGCGATGCACGAAATTGTGCCGGTAAACGAGGCGCAACGAACAAACATTCCACACATCCATCAACACGAATATCCATTTCAGAACGTCGGTGGCTTCTGGTGTTGGAGCAACAACTACGGTCTCACTTGGCAGCTCCATCACAACGTCTTGCTCGCCCCGAAGTTACAGGCATGTGCTCCCGCGATCAAACTTTCATCCGGAACGCTGCTCGCCCCGTGCTATGGCAGTAGCGACGGAGGCGTGGCGGGCGTCTCTTCCAATGTCGTCTATCGCTCCAATAACGACGGCAAGTCGTGGTCCTCGCACACGATGCTGGCCCAGGGTGCCATGAAAACGCGAGACTATTACGAACCGTGTGTTCTCGAATTGGGAGAGGGACATCTGCTGGGAATGCATCGAGTTGGTCGCTGCCAGGACGGCCGCAATGGGTTGTTTTGGCAGAACGAGTCCACTGATGGAGGCCAGTCTTGGACCGCACCGATGGAGACGAACATCACTTCCGGCGCGTGTCCTCGGTTGTTGAAGCTGTCCGACGATCGCGTTCTCTTGACGTATGGTCGCCGATACGAACCATTCGGTCTCTACGCCAGATTGAGCGAGGACAGAGGGAAGACCTGGAGCGACACGTCATGGTTGCTTCGCGCCGCGCCGAGCAGCAACCAAGGCTACAGTTCTTCCGTCGAGATTGAGCCTGGCCGCATTTTTACTGCTTGCTATGCACAGAACGCTGACGGGGTGACGGGCATTACAGGTACGTACTGGAACGTGCCACCCAAAATTTAGACGATTTCGGTAATCGGATCCATCGTCGTGAGATATTGAGGTCGCCCGGTCGGATCTTTGATCGTCGTGAAGTTTGTATCAATACCGAGGTTCTTGTAAAGCGTGGCGAACACTTCTTGAACATGCACCGGGCGAGTCTGCGCGTGCTCGCCGAGACGGTTCGTGCTGCCAATCGCTTGGCCGCCGTTCATGCCGCCGCCAGCCATGTACGCACAACTTACTTGCGTCCAGTGATCACGGCCCGCACCCTTGTTGATCCTTGGTGTTCGCCCGAATTCTCCCCAGACGAGTACCGTGACGTCATCCAACATCCCGCGCTCTTCGAGATCAGTAACCAGCCCGTGAACTGCTTGATCGATACGTGTGCCGTGATGACGCACCAAGCCTTCGTTGTCGCCGTGGCTGTCCCATCGTCCAAAGGTCAGTGTGACGCAGCGGACGCCGACTTCGACTAAACGTCGAGCCATCAAAATCAGTTCGTTGTTCGTCGCCGCGCCGTCGTATTGGTACTTGTAGGGCTTGCCATCTCCGTAGCGCTCACGAATCTTTGGATCTTCCTTCGATAGGTCAAGGGCATCGACCAACTGGCTTGAAGTAAGCACATCGAACGCTTGCTGTTCGTAGGAATCAAGCGCAGTAAGCTGACCGCTGGCATCGGCTTCGCGACGCAATCGATCAACGCTAGTGAGCAGTTGCTTGCGGTTGTCCAAGCGATCCGTCGTGACTCCGTTCAACGTCATGTCGGCCAGTCCTTGACCTTCAGGACTGAAGGGAGCGTAAGTCGGACCCAGGAACCCGGGCGTGCCGGGATTCTTCCAAACGCCTTGAGTCGCCATGCCGACGTACGGTGGAACACTTTTGTGGACCGGACCGTGCAGCTTATGAAGCACACTGCCGATGGCAGGGTGCCCGCCCATCGCACGCATCTCGGAGTGTCGATAGCCGGTCATGCACTGGAATGAATCGTGTCGTCCTTCGCAGCCAACCACGGCTCGCAAGACAACAGACTTGTCCATGATCTGGGCGATCTTTGGAAAGCACTCGCCGATCTGGATTCCGGGTACGTTCGTTGCTATTGGTTGAAAGGGACCGCGAATTTCTTTCGGGGCTTCGGTCTTGATCTCCCACATGTCTTGATGTGGAGGCCCGCCGCCGAGGAAGATGTTGATGATCGCCTTGTGGTTGTTCTTGGAGTTTGTCGCCGCTTCAGCGCGATAGATGTCGGCCATGTTCAGTCCGACCGCACCTACGCCCAACGCACCAACCTTCAGAAAGCCTCGTCGGCTAACGCCATCACAGTAAGCGCCACGGTCGGTCTTTGATCCGAATATCGTCAGCATAAGAACTCTCCGTCAAACGACAAACCATTGCGATACATTTCGTCTTTGCCAAACTCCCTTCGTGAACAAAGCCAGCCTAGCACGGACATAAACGTATCAATAGACGGTGATGACTGCAATTGTAATGCGGATATGCCCATACTGGGTGGATAATCCGGTCGATCGCTTTAGTTTGTGACGGGCAGGTCGCGGCACTATGATATTGCCTGTCCCAACGCCGGTATATTGCCTGTTCCTACGTAGGGTTTCGACCAGCCATCGGCGCGAATTGCCATTACCTTTCGATTTCCAGAGGAATCACATGAGTCGTTTATCGCATCTCACTTTTGTAGTTGTTCTGGTTCTCGCTTGGTTCGCATCAGCTTTCGCCACCGCGGCAGATTGGCCGATGTGGCGATTTGATGGACGGCGTAGCGCATCGACACCTGAACAGCTTCCCGCTGATTTGCATTTGCAGTGGTCGAGCCAACAGCCCGCGCCGCGACTCGCATGGCCGGAAGATCCGCGTTTACACTTCGATGCGTCGCTGGAGCCGATCGTCGCGGGACAGACATTGTTCGTTGCTTCAAGTCGCAACGATTCACTCACTGCAATCAACACTGTGAACGGAGAGCGTCGCTGGCGGTTCTTTGCTGATGCGCCGATTCGATTCGCTCCCATCGCGGTCAACGAGCGCGTGTACTTCGGCGCAGACGATGGTTGCTTCTATTGTTTGCAAGCTGCGGACGGAACTCTAGTGTGGAAGTTCAGTGCCGCTCCGACCAATCGTCGAGTGATCGGGAACGAGCGGTTTACGTCGGCCTGGCCGTTGCGAGGCGGACCTGTGCTCGCTGACGGACATATTTACTTCACCGTCGGAGTGTGGCCGTTTGAAGGCACGCAACTGTTTTCAATCAAGATCGGCGAGAACGAAGCCCAACCACAGACGGTCATGCTGCCCGACAAGGTCACCCCGCAAGGTTATTTGACGACAGACGCCGGGCAATTGTTTATTCCCTCCGGACGCGACAAGGCCGTAGGTTTTGACATCGATTCCGGCAAGTTCATCAGCTTGAATTATCAATCACGAGGCAAGACCGACTACCACGTTACCGCTGAGGGTGACTATCTGTTGCATGGCGACCGCATCTATGACCTGCAAGCGAAGAAGTTGCTGGCCAACGTCGCGCACCGACCACTCTCCACTCGCGATGGAGTCTTCGGGACTTGGGAAGGCAACGTTGTGGCCTACGACCTTGCCGATCCGACACTTGTCGAGAAGAAAGATCGCAAAGGCAATAAGTACAGCGACAAGGTACTCAAGCCGATGTGGAGTCTGGCGAACAAAGCACTTGCCACCGCGACTGAACAACCAGCAGCCGCACCCCTATCATTGGAGATAAAAGTTGGCGACAAGTTCTACGGCATCCACGGCAATAAAGTCTTCGCGGTGGAGACCACCGATGATGCGAAGCCAGCTGTCGCATGGATGTCGGACATCAATGGAACTCCAAGTCGTCTGATCGCAGCAAATGGCAGACTATTTGTCGCGACGCGCGAAGGACAGATTCATTGCTTCGGCGCCGAGCGTACGAACATATCGGAAGTGCAAACCAAAGAGACATCAGTTCCCGCATCGGCAAAATGGTCGGAACGTGTTGCTGGATGGCTCAGCAAGAGTGAAGACCTCGGTGGATACTGCCTAGTCGTCGGCGCCGCCAGCGAAGGCATTATCGACGAGATCGTGCGTCAGTCGGAGATGCACGTTGTTGTGCTTGATCCATCCGATGAGCGCATTGATGCACTGCGACGGCGTTATGACGCGATGGAGTTATATGGAACTCGCGTGTCCGCGATCCCTGGTGATCCGACGACTGCGAATCTGCCGCCTTATGTGATGTCGCTCGCCGTCTGCGAATCGACCGAAGGTTGGATGAAGAATCCCAATTTGATCAACCAGATTCATCGTTGTCTCCAACCCTATGGTGGCCAAGCCATCATTGGTTGCGACGGCGACTCCGCAGTCAAGTTGCAGAAACACATCGAAGACTCTCAACTTGCTCAGGCGGAGTTTGAACCCGAAGACTCGTTCGCAGTCCTAACGCGCGCTGGTGCCTTACCTGGTGCCGCCGATTGGACACACGAGTATGGCGATTCGGCAAACTCGCTCATGTCGCAAGATCAGCTCGTCAAGGCTCCGCTCGGTGTGTTGTGGTTCGGGGGACCGGCAGCCGCGAGTGAATTGTTCTTCAACCGTCACTACTGGCCACCAAGCTTGACCGTCAATCAAGGTCGTATGTTCTTCCAGGGGCCTGAAGTCTTTGTTGCCGCCGACATTTATACGGGGCGAGTGTTGTGGAAGAAGAAGCTCCCGGAGGGAAGCAGTCCCGGTCGTCGTGGCAACTTCTTCGAGAAAGTCCGTGTTGGTTTTCACTTCCTAGCCGCCGAGGATGCCGTTTATCTTTCGGATGGCAACAAGTGTGAGAAGATCAACCAAGCAACTGGCGAGACGGAAGCGACCTTTCGTTTGAAGCGTCCCGATGCTCGTTGGGGGACGATGCGTATCTGGGAAGATCGTCTGATCTGCACCGTGTTCCTGCCCGATGAAGAAGGCGAGTATCAACCAGAAGAGATTGTCTCGATCGATCGCAACACCGGTGAGCAGATCTGGCAGCACGAGGCAGAGTACACGGCACCGGTCGCCGCTCTCGGAGAGAACGAAGTGTTCTTCTACGACGGTGTCTTAGACGGATTGTACGACGCTTGGAAACGCAAAGGACTTGTTCCCAAGTCGGGCGACACAGGCTACCTGAAATCGCTTGACATCCGTACCGGGAAACAGATTTGGCAAAGCGGAACGGCTCGCGCGGTGACTTGGTTGGGAGTATCTTCGCGTGACGGAGTACTCGTGGCTTCGAACAAGAAAGGCATGGAAGCCTGGGACGGTAAGTCCGGGGCACCGCTGTGGGAGAAGGAGGCAGACGCCAAAGGCTTCTTGGGTCATCCCGAAGAGTTGTGGGACAAAGTGATTTTGTGGAAGGATCGCATCATCGATCAGCGCGGACCGGGTGCGGCATACGACGTGAAGACGGGCAAGCCATTGATGAAGGATCATCCGCTGACCGGCCAGCCAACCCCATGGGGATTCACGAAGACGGGCCATCACTGTAGCTACGCAGTCGCCAGTCCACACCTGCTGACGTTTCGGGCTGATACAGCAGGTTTCCTCGATCTCGAAAGTGGCACGACAGGACGGCTGAACGGATTCCGTTCCGGCTGTCGCAACAGTCTGATTCCAGCAGGTGGAGTGCTTAACGCGCCGAATTTCGCGCACGGTTGTGTTTGCAGTTACTCGCTGTTCACATCGCTCGCCCTCGTGCATACGCCGGATGCTGACGTCTGGACCTACAACGCCTACGAAGCGCCAAGCGACACAATTCAGCGCATCGGCGTGAACCTCGGAGCGCCAGGCGATCGCCAAGACAAGAATGGTACGCTGTGGTTAGATCATCCGAATATCGGCGGCCCGTCACCAAAAGTGAGCATCACGGTGACCGGCGACGACGTACAGTACTTCCGCGGGCACAGCTTGACGGTCGAAGGCGATTTACCGTGGGTAGCTGCTTCCGGCTGCGAAGGATTGACGTCGATCAAAGTTCACGTGGGAAAGGCCGCCGCGAATCAGAAGTGTCGCGTGAAGCTCTATTTCTCGGAACCAAGTCAGGTGTCCGAAGGAGAGCGAGTGTTTGACGTGGCATTGCAAGGAAAGCCGGTGTTGCAGGGATTTGATATCCGCAAAGAAGCAGGCGGAAGCGATCAGGTTGTTGTTCGCAGCTTCAACAGTGCCGCCACTAATGGCACAATCGAAGTCACATTCGCACGACGATCAGGCCGCCCATTGCTAAGCGGTATCGAAATCGTTTCGGAATAGACAAAGGCTCTGTCGTTAACCCCGAAAGTAGCCGTCACTCTCCGCGCTTGTAAATAGATCGTTGGAGTCCAGGCTTTAGCCTGCCTGGGTGCGCTCTCGCCCCACAAAAGGCACGTTAAAGCGTGGACTCCAACAAGTTGTACCAAGTCATTCACAGGCACGCGGTGGCGCGGGCAACTGTCATGATCGGTTCGCCTATTTGGCGAAACACCACAGCTGTCCGTTCTCCAGCGCCACGAAGACGCGACCGTCACCGTCAACCGCAGTACCGCCTTTGACTGCATCCGCTGGCAACGCATGTTGCCAGGCATCAGTACCGTCCTTGATGTTGATCGCGGCTAGGAATGGCTGATCAGGAGTCTTGTCTGGATGACCGGTCGTTAGAAGCAGTTGCGGCGAAGCGATAAAGCTAGTGAATCTTCGATCATCTTTGTCTTCCCAAAGCTTCTCTGGCTTGGCCACATCACGGCCGCGACGTCGCAAAAACTCGCGGGCTTCGTCTTTGACTAAGGCACCCGGAGGCAGCGGCGTGTGCAACGCCAAGTTGCCGAACATGCTGCCTTCGTAGCTGGCATCGTGAGACAGCACATTGCCATCGCCAGACGTGTACTCCAAGGAAACGAATTTTCCGTAGGCGGGATAGTACGGATAAAACGCGGTTCGGAATTGCGAAGTGACTTGTGGCTTGGGTGTGTTCAGGCATTTGAGGGTCTTGAGATCAAACCGCGCCGTCTCATAAACACCGCCTCCCAAGAATCGCAGTTCGCCGTCGACGATCTTTAAGTTGCCTTGCATGCTGACGCCGTCGTTGACTTGCTCAGCGAGCTGTCCTGATGTGTTGTTCTCCACTAGCAGTTCACCCGTCTTGGCGTCCAATGCAACGACTTGCGTTCCGTCGTAGTGCGTGAGACCGGCTGCCGCGTAGACGCGTCCGTCCTCGACAACCACACCGCCCGCCACGGGCCACGAAGAAAGCAGCTTGCCAAAAATAGGAATCAGTCGATCTTCGGGCGCGACACGATAGGACCATAATCGGCGTCCGGTTCGCGCCTCGAAAGCATAAACTCGACCATCGGCCGATCCGACGAACAGACGATCGTCGGCAATCGCGGGCGGATAGAATACGGCTCCCGCCGCGTACTGCTTCCACACGAGTTTGCCATTCATGTCCAACGCTCGGACCACCCCCGTGCGGTCGGCAATAAAGACGAGTCCTCCAGCGACGATCGGAGCGGTCGGCAACTCAGACTCGCAGATATCGACTTTCCATTTCACCTTGACTGCATCAGGCAGCTTCCGGTCAATCGTGTCCGAGCGACTGTTGTTGGCTCGATACGTAACCCAATCGGTCGCCTTTTGCCGGAGTGATTCCACTTGTTCAAAGTCGGCATGGGTAACTCGGCGCGGAGCAGAAGCCTCTCGCTTCGCCATCGCGCCAGCAGGTGCCAGCCCGATGTTTCCATACAACGAGAGCTGGCAGCCGCACATCCACGGCCCCCAGTACAAATGTCCATTAGAAATGATGACGCCATCCTGACACGGAGGCCGCATCGGCGCAATGTGGGTCGCCGTGTTGGTATCAGTCATCACACGAACTGTTCCGCCGGTCGCGCGATAGAAAATGCTATCGACACAACCGGTTGCTCGCGTACAAGCACGACGAGCAGGGAATTCGCTCAGCACGCTACCACTGGCGTAATCCAGCCGCACGCCGGTCGTGCCTTGTTGTCCTGCGGCAAAGATAGCGTCGTCGCGAAGTACCAATTGCAGATTGCCGACGGGATAGGTCCAAGCCAGTTTGCCGTCTTTGGCAGACGCCACCACCGTCTGCTTTCGTTGCGGCCCGGCGAAGAAGAGGTGATCGCTATCGCACTTCATGTAGCACGTGGTCGCGTAGCCTGTGATGTAATGCTGCGCCCGTTCGTTCGGCGCAATCGCGTCCAACAAGTCCTTATCCGCATTCTTCCAAAGCAGTTGCCCGTCCGCGGCATCGATACAACAGAGAAACTTCTCGGGGCTGTAGCAGTAAATGCGACCGTCCTTCATGCACGTCGCGCGTGAATCAAGAAACTGCTCGTCGCGGTAGTGCCACAGCGGCTGCTTCGTCTTGAGGTCGATCGCAACAAACGTGCGGCCATAACCGAACGACTTCTCCGGATCCTTGTAGTCGTGCCCTTTCCACATACCCCATGGCCAGTGGCCAAGACCTCGCCGGTCGGACCGTTGTGTGTCAACTTGAATCTCTAAATTGCCCACTAAGCCGTAGAGGATGCCATCTTGGATCGCCATCCATTTCCAAACAGGACCATCGGTGATCTCAGCTGGAATCGTAATCTGATCACGCACTTTACCTGTCACCGCATCGATGATCTTGCACGACTCGTGATCGCCCATATACAAGCCATCGTTGGTAGCGACCATCGTGTTGCGATGGATCATAAATCCGGGAGGATTCGGTCGTGTCCAAAGCACCGTGCCGTTGTAGGCGTTGATGCACAGCAACGTGTTGAGCATCTCGTTTTGATTGGCCTTATGGGCGATGTGTCCCATGGCTTTGTAAATTCGTCCACCCGCCGCGACGGTCTGTTGAGGCATGGGGCTGAATTTCGGAGCAGCAATGAACTGTGTTTGAAAGTCGCCGCGAACAAGTTGGTCCTTGGATTGGGGATTGTTATCCGCGCCGTGATAAGGGTGACTCCATTCGTCGATGCCGACGGGAACTGGCTTGACAAGTTTGCGATTGTTGACCGTTGCAGTTGCTTTAGGCCGCAGGACTCGCAGCAACTCGCCATCAGGCACCTGTCCGGTCGCCGAAGTTGCAACGAAAATGCCATCTGCCACGTTGTCAGCGAGATGAACTGACGACAGCGAACCGCTTCCCGAAAAGATCTTGGTACCTAACAACCCTGCGAGCTCGGCCGTTTCCCGCACCGTTGTGACTTGTTCTTCGTCGGCCGATTGAAAATAAAACGTGGCGGCGCTCGATTTGGCGACGGCGATCAAGCGTCGTGAGCCGCCTTCCGGAAGGTCCAACACACAAACAAATCCGGGAGTCGCAGCGAGCTGCTCAAGCGTCTCGCCAGTGTCCGCAGCAAGGGCAATCGACGCTTCGTCAATAAATGCGATGAAACAAATGATGGCGGCTGACAGGAACGGTCTCATGATCTTTGACCTCCATGGGCGGCGAACGCATTGAATTGTTGCGTGTAGCTTAGCGTCTAAACACAACCGTTGCACATGTTTTTGTGCGTGGGCTGCGCTGCGTCAAAACAGCACGCAGTCGACTGCAGTGTGGCAATCATCTCCGAGTGCCAATCGCCAGGAGTTCACCACCGATCCAAACTCGGAGAGTGGTCGCTCCAAAGGTGCTTTCTAACAAAGCCTAGTTCTGAGCCAGCAATTCCCTTGCAGCGTCGCGAATTTCGCCAGCGTTTAATTCATCAACATCGCTCAACAGTGGCATTAACGGCCCCATGTTTGCGATGCCTGATAGCGTCACTGCTGTATGTAAAACACGAACAGGATTGATCGAGTTGCGCAAGTCCTCCAAGCGCGAAAATAATTGCCGGATCTCTTCGGCTTTCTCAAACTCGCCCGCCTTGATCGCGCGCAGCATCTGCATGGACAATCGCGGCGCAACACAAACGCATCCAGATGTAAAGCTTGTCACGCCGAAGTCGCGTAGATGCGTGATAGCCGGTTGTTCGCCGATGCCGCTGACGATTCGCGACGGGCCAACTGTGTCGACTAATTCGCGAAGATAGTCGTCGTCGGACGTATCGTCTCGGACGATCGCATACTTGATCCACGACAACAAACCATCGTCCATCAGCTGTTTGACGCGAGCGACATCGATAAATCCATCGTGCTTAATATAGAGCACTGCTGGGCGATTCACCTTTTCCACGAAGTGACGTACGGCGGTGGCGACTCCGGTTGACGTGACGACATCACGTGTTGGCAGAATCATGGCCGTCGGAAACGGCATGTCGCGCAGGATCGTTGCCTGGTCCATCATCGTCCCGTAACTCGGACCCACGGACGGGATAACCAAACTCTCGTCGCCCGCATTCTCCGCAAGCATGTCTACGAGATCCGCGTACTCGCTCAACGCGATGTGGTACAGAATTGCGTTGCCGCCGTACAGCAGCGTCGTCACGCCGCCCGCTTCGAGATGCCGGATCTGCTTCTCATTTTCGGCGCTATTGAGCGACAAGTCAGAATTGCGAGCCAACGGTGGAACGGAAATGACGGAAGCGGCGAGCGTCTCGGGTGTAATCGGATTGGTGTTCATCGTAGTCGTGTACTCTCTCAGGTAAGAGTCTTGATCTTTCGTTTAACGGCAAGCCGAGGGCGACTGCGTGGCTCCAAACACCATCGCCTTCGGCTTGCCATTAAACGATCTCTCACTGGCGATTACAGCGCCCTAAAGTGGCGCTGTCCAACTAAGCAACTCGAAATTCACGAATAATCTCTTCGTCCAATTCGATGCCCAGCCCAGGCCCGCTGGGGACTGGCACGCGACCGTCCACCAAGGGTGGCAGGTTCTTGACAAGTTTTCGCATGAGCGGCGACGGACGTAAACAGTACTCAACCAAATCGCCGTTGGGAACGGACGCCATCCAGTGCAGCGAAGCGCAGAGATTGATCCCGGTGCTGAAGCAATGTGGCACCGGGCGGCGCCCATGAGCTTGGCACATATCCGAGACGCGACGGCAAACGGTCAAGCCGCCACAAAACGCAACGTCCGGCTGAACGACGTGCAGTCCACGCTCGATCAAATCCTCGAAGTCATAATGCGTCACATCCCCCTCACCAGCCGCGATTGGAACGGGAGAAACCTTGCAAAGTTCCGCGTAACCCTTCCGATCATCCTGAGCGAGCGGCTCCTCCAGCCACTTAATGCCGAGCGGCGCGAGCAGCTCGGCGCGAGAAATAGCTGTCGGCAAATCCCACGCATGTCCAGCGTCGACCATCAGATCGCGTTCGTCTCCGAGAACGTCTCGCGCTGCTTGAACGTGTGCTAGATCCGTTGCGGCGTTCTCTCCGAATGGCCCCCAGCCGAACTTGGCCGCTGTCAGGCCGAGTTCCACGAACTCTTGTGCCAGCCCCGCCGTGTCCTCTGGAGTATCACCAAATAGAACACTGGCATAGGCGCGCACGGTCGTCCGATGACCTCCGCCTAGCAATTCGTAAACTGGCTTGCCTTCTGCTTTGCCTTTGATATCCCACAACGCGATGTCCGCACCGCTAATGGCGTGAATCGCCGCGCCGCGACGACCGTAACGATTCGTTTCGTAATACATTTTTTCCCACAGACGTTCTGGATCGAGCGGATCTTCGCCGAGCAGAATCGATGTCAGCCCATGCCGCCTCGCCGCTGAACGTGGTGCTTCGAAACACGCTTTGCATACGTACGACTGGCTGGTGACTTCGCCGATGCCGGTCATGCCCGCGTCGGTTTCGATCCGCACGACAAGAACGTCTAGCGTTCCATCCGGAATCGCTTCGACAACTGGTACGCGGAGGTGAATCGGTTCGACCGCAGTAATCTTCATGACGCTTCATTCTCAAAGGGTGATGGAACTTCTTTGTCCAACGGGAAGATCGGTCGCACACAGTTCTCAAACGGCAAGGAGCGGAGGTTCGCGCTTGTAGAGCCGGGCACATCGACCGGAACAATCAAGCTCGCGATCGATTCGTACCAGGTGCGGAAGCCGTTCGGTGATTTAACAACAACTAAGTCAAAGTCGACGGGATTCAAGCCGTGACTCTCGAACACGCGGCGACCAACGACGTAAACTGGTCGCTCGGTAACCATCACCGTGATCGAACCAATTTGCATCACGCACACGCGACCGCTACGAGCGGTCGTACCATCTTCGTAACAGAAGGTATCTTCGTGCAAGCTGTGAACGTGGGCTGTGACGAGTAGCGGTGTGAAGCGAGTTGGATCGCGCGTGCCACCCAGAGTGACATCGATCGTCGCCCCGACACCAGCGGTAAACGCCTGCTCCACAGCGGGAGCATCGACGATGGGAACGAGTGATGTTTTCGTGAACCGGGTCGAAAGCAGCCCACGCAAGATCGCGTTGCTATCCCCCGCTGCCCCGCTCGCAGTCGCATCAGCCGCGTCGGAGAAGACGACCAAGCCGTCGGCTTGATTCGCTTGTGAAATCGCTTCGTCAAGTGGCGTTAGTGTGGCTTGGAAGAGCTCGCGGTTTTCCCACATGAATCGTCCTATGCGCTCGGCTTCGGACTGAGCGCGTGGCAAATCGTCGTTCGTCGTCACGAGCACATTCGATTGCAGCGCCGGAACGTCCGTGAACGCGTTGCCGATAATCACCCCTGCCGCGAGGCCGCCATCCGTCGCTTCGATCGCTTCGCACATGCGGATTGCTTCGCCAAAACGGCCTGTTGCGGTGAGCAGTTCGTCGCCGCGAACCAACATCGGCAATTGAACACGCGCTACCGTTGGCCGAAGGTTTCCGCCAAGTAATCCAATCAAATTACGGGCCGCTCGCTGACCCGTTTCGTAGTGGTCCGTGTGTGGGTACGTGTGATACGGCACCAAGATATCTGCCCGTTGGATCATGCGGTCGGTCAATATACAGTGCAAGTCCAACGACGCCACGATCGGACGGTCGGGAAATCGCTGCCGAAGTTGTTCGAGCAGCAGTCCTTCAGGGTCGCCTTCCTGCTCACCTGCCATCGCACCATGTAGGCAAAGATATAGTCCGTCGACATTCGGATGGTTTTGAGTCGCCTGAACTAGCTCATCGATTAAACGATCCAGATCAGCCTGGACGACTCGGCCTCCAGAAACCGCCGAAGCAGCAACCGTTGGTACCACGTCTACGTCAGCCGCCGCGAACACTTCGAGTGCTCCGGCAAGTTCTGTCTTGGTCGCACGGAATGTGTCGATCAGTTCTTGGCCAACATAGACTGAGAAGTCGTCGTACCGTGTCGGCGCGGGATTGAACGTGGCCGTTTCTTGCTTGAGTTCACCGATCAAGATGGTTGGCATTGGTACGACCTCACTGTAGCCGTCACTCTCCGAGTGACGAGCCCAATCTCGGTTGAATGTTAAAAAGAGGTTGGCATCGTATTGATTGTGAAAGACGGCGAGCGGGATCATCACTCGGAGAGTGATGGCTACTCTAAATGCCGCATTCGTAATCCGCCGCCACCGGGCAGGATCTCGCCTCGGCGGATCGTTGTTGCGGCTGTCAGCAGTTCATTGCCGATGCGTGTCTGTCGATAGCTGTCAGTAAACTTGAATTTGCCTCCGTGTTTTTCCAAGATCGCAATGTCGGCGATTGTACCGACTCGCAACGTGCCGATTTCGTCTGCGCGTTTGAGAATCTGCGCCGGACGAGTTGTCGACATCTCGATGACGCGTTCGATCGGCACGCCGAGCAGGAGGAACTTGCTCATGGTTGTTGGCATGTCGTAGACCGGACCGTGGATGTTCTTGGTGTGCAAGTCGGTACTGATCGTGGTCGGCTCGAAGCCGTCGTCGAGCGCCGCTTGAACGACTTCCCATTGAAAGCTGCCGTATCCGTGGCCGACGTCAAAGATCACGCCTCGCTCTGCCGCCGCCTTGATCTCAGGGTAAATCTTTCCGTGGTCATTGGTCACACGCGTGCTGCCACCTTTGAAACAATGTGTGATGCAGTCGCCTGGCGCGAGGGATTCCGCAAGCTCAGGGATCGACATGGGGCTTTCGCCAATATGAACCATTAACCAAGTCTCTGATTCGCGAGCGGCTCGAATTGCTGCGCGTAAGTTCTGCCAGCCCTGCTCGCCGGCACCGATGATGTGTGTCCCCGCCCGGATCTTCACGCCCACGGCCACATCCGGATGCTGACGAATTGTTTCAACAACACCATCCGGGTCGGCGTAGCGCGGGTCGAGCAACTCGCCCAGGCTGGCCGCCACCAAACCGATGCAGGAGAGATTTACCAAAGCAAGCAGCTGCGTTTGAGTTCGGTCAATGCCGTCACGGCGGAAGGCAGAAAAGTTGAAAGAACCTGCCGTACCCGCATCCAACATTGTCGTAACACCACCAGCTGCACACAAAGGATCAGGCTCTAAGCCAAACGGCGAATGTGTGTAAGCGTGAACATGTAAGTCGATTAAGCCCGGCACCACCAGTTGGCCTCGTGCATCGATCACGTGATCAGAATGATATTCGGGCAACTGGTCAGCCAAAGCCACGATGCGGTCGCCAGTCACTGCCACATCGCGCAGGCCGCTAATCCCCTGAGAAGGATCGACGACGGTGCCGCCCCGAATAAGAACATCGCATTGCATAGGTGAAATACCAATCAAATTGTGGGATCATAGTCGTTGTTCGCTCCGCGAACAAAACGTTTCGTTCGCGGAGCGAACAACGACAAATTGAACGCGATAGGTGAGCGCTATGCAAGTATCTAATGTTCAGGTCACGATCGTTGACGTTCCACAGATTGCCCCGATTGCGCCTTATCGTTCGCACGTTCGCAGCAGTTCGACGACATCCAGCGCGATTGTCCAGGTCGAAACCGATGACGGGCTGTCGGGGTGGGGGGAGCATAACGTCAATTTTTTGGAAGGCATCAGTGGCGAGCGGATGCAACAGCAAGCTCGTAATTGGCTGATCGGCAGAGATCCGCAGAACATCACCGCGTTTCACCGCGATTGTCCGCTAGAGACACGATTGAAGTCGGGAATCGAGCTGGCGCTGTGGGATCTGTCAGGCAAGGCATTGGGAGTTCCGGTTGCGATTCTGTTGGGTGGCATCGTGCGTAAGAAAGTAGAAGTCGCTGCCTGCATGGGGATTCAATCGTACGAGCGCGCTGGAGAGATCGCAGCTTACTATGTCGAACAGGGATTCGGATCGCTGAAGACGAAAGCGGGCTTGGACATGGACGAAGATGTCGAAATGGTTCGCGGCGTCCGTGACGCCGTCGGCGACAAGCTGAAGCTGCGGATCGATCCAAATCGAGCGTACTCGCCTCAGCAAGCTGCCGAATTATGTGAGCGGCTGGAACAATACGATCTCGAATATCTCGAGCAGCCGATTCCGGCGGAACCCCTGTCGGATGCGAAATGGCTTCGCGAACAAACGAGTGTACCGATCGCGTTGAACGAGAGCGTGACAGATCCGAGCAGTGTGCTCGACATTCTTCGAGCCGACGCCGCGGCGTTCATTTTGCCAGACACACACATTGCCGGCGGTATCCTTCCTTGCATGACGATCGGCAGGATCTGCGAGGCCGCCGGAATTCCGTGCATCATGCACTGCGGCCACGACCTAGGTCCGAAGACTGCTGCGATGGTACATGTTGCGGCGGCGTGCCAGGCATACTCGCTCGCCAATGACACGACGTACTTTGGGCTGGAGGACGACATCATCACGGAGCGTTTCGAGATCGAACATGGAAGCATCGCCGTCACCAACAAGCCGGGACTCGGCATCGAGGGCGATCCGGATAGAATCGCCAAGTACAAAGTTGATTGTTGACTTACGCTCAGTCGTTTAACGGCAAGCCGAAGGCGACTGCGTTTCGACCGTGACAGACACCGTCGCCTTGCCGTTTAACAAGGAAGCAAGAGAGCACCAATGGATCTTTTTGAACAATACGGACTGACGCGCGTGATCAACGCTTGTGGCAAGATGACACATCTGTCAGGCGCGATCGTATTGCCGGAGATCGCGGCGGCGGCAAGTGAGTCGCTTAACCACTTTTTTGTATTGGACGAACTCCAAGCTGCCGCTGGTCGGATCATTGCCGAGGCGACTGGTGCTGAGAGTGGTTGCGTAACAGCCTGTACTTCGGCGGGAATCACGCTGAGTGTCGCCGCGTGCATGACGGGAGCGGAGATTGCAAAAGTTCTACAGCTTCCCGACACCACTGGAATGCCTCATCGAGTGCTAATTCAAAAGGGACATTGCATCAACTACGGGAACCCGGTCACGCAGGCGATTCGCCTGGCTGGCGCAACGGCGGTCGAAGTAGGAGTTGTGAATCGTTGTACACCAGAAGAAATGCGTCATGAACTCAACAAGGGAGATGTGGCCGCCGTAGTTCACGTTGAATCGCATCACACGGTCCGCTATGGCTGGGTGCAACTCCCGGAACTCGCTCAGCTTGCCGCCGAATTCGGCGTGCCAGTAATTGTCGATGGCGCCGCGCAAGACCAACGGCTTCGCGAGCTTGTCCGCGCCGGAGCGGCGTTGGTGTTGACCAGCGCTCACAAGTACCTTTGTTCGACCACCGCTGGAATTGTGGCGGGGGGCAAGGACTTGGTCGACGCGGTCTACTTGCAAAACCGAGGCATCGGCCGACCCATGAAGGCAGGCAAAGAAGCCATTGTCGGCGCGATGGCGGCACTACAATACCGCAGCCATCAAGATATGGGAGCTTGGACGGCCGAACAGGATCGCAAGGTCGCTTTGATCATGAATCGCTTGAAGGATGTTACCGAGTTGCGATTGAGCGTTGATCCAGATCCCAACGGTTGCCCTTTTTCCCGCGTCCGGATCACATCGATCCCAGATGTCGGCCAGCACTCTGCGGTTGCGTTGCGCGACGCTTTGGCCGCAGGCAATCCAACGATCGTCTTGCGAGCACATCACATCGACGAAGGGTACGTTAACATCGATGCGATTGAAATGACGGACGACGAGATCGAGCTTGTATGTCGGAGAATTCGTGAATTCTTTGCCGTGTGACCCTTTTGAGAAACGACAGCCGGATGCAATCAACCAACCGACGATACTTCCTTCGCCAAGCTGGAGCGGCTACTTGTCTGGGCGGACCTGTCTTGTGCAACGGAACCATGTCGTCGCCCACACTCGCGGCTGCGGACGCGAAGCGTCCTCGAGTTGCTGCGATCTTTACTGTGTTGCGTTTTCGCAGTCACGCCTACAACATTCTCGAAAATTTTCTCGGACCGTATTACTTCAACGGCAAGTTGATCGATCCGGAGGTCGATGTCGTGTCGTTCTATGCGGACCAGTTTCCAGAAGACGACATGACTCGCGAGGTCGCTCAACGTTTCGACATCCCGCTGTACGGGTCGATCGACAAGGCGCTGTGTGTTGGCGGCAAGAACCTAGATGTGGATGCTGTGCTTTTGATTGGGGAACACGGCGACTATCCGTACAACGCTCGCGGGCAACACTTGTATCCACGAAAACGGTTCTTTGATGAATCAGTTGCGGTCATGCGCCGGGCGAACCGATTCGTGCCGCTGTTCAACGATAAGCATCTGTCGTATCGATGGGATTGGGCCAAGGAGATGTACGATACGGCACGAGAGCATCAGATGCCTCTGCTGGCTGGCAGTTCCGTTCCGTTGGCACAACGCAAGCCGCCACTCGACTTGCCAGCGGAATCACAAATCGAAGAGGCCGTCTCGATTCACGGAGGAGGACTCGAATCGTACGATTTTCACGCGCTCGAAGTGCTGCAGTCGATTGTCGAATCGCGGCAGGGTGGAGAGACGGGCGTCGTGAAAATCGAACTGTTGTATGGCGAGAAACTCAAACGTGCGCGAGCCCAGGGGCGATGGTCACAAGATCTCGTCGATGCCGCGATGGACGCCGAGCAAGCGATGCATGCGAAGCGTCAATCGCGACCAAGCACGGGTGTGTTTAAGGCAAAACCCAATCTGAACCCACCGCCTCGCCCGGAGGGACCGCATGCGATCGCCATCGAATACAAAGACGGCTTGCGCGCCACGGTCTTAACGACTGGCGGTAGTTCTGATCGATGGAACTTCGCTTGCCGCTTACGTGGCGAAACGAAGCCTCGTGCGACGGCCTACTTCAACAGTCCGTGGGGCAACCGCGGTCTGTTCAAAGCGCTGTCTCATGCGATTCAACAGCACTTCATCCGCGGAGTCGAACCTTATCCCGCTGAACGAACTTTGCTGACGACCGGCATGGTTGAAGCAGTCATGCGGTCCTTCGAGAAACGAGGCCAGCCGATCGAGACGCCACATCTGGAGATCGCGTATCAGCCCAAGCCGTGGAAGCAATTCCGTGAATCGGGCCTAACTTGGGACATCATCACGACCGAGACTCCACAACCAGCCACGTTCCAACCCCGCTCATTCGCCGAGCTGCAATAGTCGTTGTTCGCGGACCAAACAACGGCAATGCCAACGAATCACCACATGCACATCGAAGACCATCACCACCCAACGCGCTTCCGCTGGAATGTTTTCGTGATGGCGTGTGGTACTTCGTGGCTGCTGTATTTGCATCGCTATATTTTCGCGCTGATCAAACCGGTTCTCGTTGAAGAGTGGGATCTCGGTAAAGACGAACTCGGGTTGCTTGACAGCGCGTTTTCTGTCGCATACACCGGGTTCCAGATCCCTTTAGGTGTGGCGACCAACGCCTTTGGCGTCCACTTGATGTTGACCTTTATGCTCGTCTTATGGTCGGTGGGTTTGGGACTCCACGCCTGGGCACCAAGCAGCAAGTATCTGTGGATCGCTCGTGCTTCGTTGGGTTTGGGTCAATCGGCTGTACTTGCTGCGCAAAGCCAGATCACGGCAGACTGGTTTCCGCGTTCGGTGCGGTCAACCGTCCAAGGATGGCTAGGTGTCTTTTTTAGCCGGTTCGGTGGGCTCTCCGCGAACCTGCTCGTCGGTACCGTGTTGCTTGGAGTGTTCGATCTGCCATGGCGAACCGTCGTCTACGCCATGGCCGGTGTGGGGCTTGTTCACGCGTTTTTGTTCGCGTTAGTGTTTCGGAACTCTCCGAGGACTCATCCACGCGTGAACGATGCTGAAGCAGCGTTGATCGAGGAACGTGACACGACGGAAAGTGATCATGGATACGTGATCGTCGGAGGTGTTTCTCGCAAAAAGTCGGTGAAGCCCGAGCCTCGTATGAGTATTGGAACGATGTTTCGCAGGATGAGTCCTCGCGCCATCGGCAACCTCTTAATGCTCAACCTTCAAACCATTCTCAGCACTCTGGCGGACAACATCTTCTCGGCGTGGATACCGCTCTTTTTGTGGGAAGTCCATGGATTGAAGTTTAAGGAGATGGGTTTTTATGCCTCCCTGCCGCTACTTGGAGGTGCGATCGGTGGCGCAGTTGGCGGATGGCTGAACGATCGGATGATTGCGTGGACCGGGAGCGCTCGTTGGTCCCGTACTGCGGTTGGTGCGGCTGGAAAGGGAATCGCAGGTGCGTTGCTGCTCACGTCGCTGCTATGGTTTGATCAGCCTCGTGTATTTTGTGTGATGCTGTTCTTCGTAAAATTCTTTTCCGATTGGAGTCTAGTGACGACTTGGGGATGTGTGGCCGACATTGGTGGTCGGACGACGGCGACGGTTTTTGCGTTCAACAACTCCGTCGCAGGGGTCGGTGCCATTCTTGGACCGGCGCTGTACGGATTTGTAGCGGAGTATCACGGTTGGACGCCGGTTTTTGTTACGGGAGCCGTGACTTACGTAGTTTGTGCGCTCACGTGGCTCCTTATCAATTGCGAGATTCCGATCATCAAATCGGAGTCGAAATGATGGCACCCCAACAATCATGACAACCAAAGAGAAGAGCTAAACATGTCTTCAATTCTCGTTCACGTGGGCGTTCGAGCAAGTGACTTGCGACAGACGCTTCGGTTTTGGCGCGACGCGCTGGGACTCCAAGTCGCGGCGGAGCAGGAGTACTGTTGCGACCTGACGGACGGCTATCACAACTTTCGTGTCTTCCAGCATCGAGGCCCTGCGCGTCCGCCGCATGTGGGAGGGATGTTGGACTACTTGCACATCGGTGTCCGTGTGCCGGATCTACACGAAGCGGCGCGCCGATGTCGGGACTTAGGGTTTGAAATCATTTGGGAAGGTCTTGACGGCAAGACAAGATACGACCCTGAGCGGCCCCCGGCGATTGCATTCAAGGTCGAAGACCCCGATGGGATCGTCGTCGACGTCACCGAGCGTGATGATCAGTGGCCGGGCGTCGAACTGCGAGTAACCTAATAATAAAGCAGATGATGATCCGAGATCGTCGAGCTATCGCGGTCGGACGGCGATGCGAATGTGATCGGCATCGAGGATGCCTTCGATCGCGGTGTTCAATTCACGAAGAGTTAACTCGGCACCGACAAGCGATTCAAACGGATACTGTGTGGTCGCTGTACTTAGGAATTCGATCGCGACAGTCAGATCAATCGGTGTGTAGTTATGCACGCCATCGATTCGCAACAACTTGCGAATGATCTGTTCCGGAAACAACTGCGTGGCTCGGGTGGGAAACACCGAACCGACGAGAACGAGTTGTCCACCGATGCGGAGCAAGTCGACAGACTCTTCGATGGCGGTAGGTGAACCCGACATTTCAAAGGCAACGTCCGCCCCGCGACCGTCCGTGACATCTCGGATCGCATTAGATAACACCGCCGGATCTTCGCCGATGTGAACCGTGTGAGTCGCGCCGAAGTCCATTGCACGGACGAGGCGTTGTTCAGAGAGATCGGTGACGGTGATCGAAGTTGCGCCTTGGGTCGCGGCCATCGCGGCGGTTGTGAGTCCGAGCATCCCCGCGCCATGGATGACCACGGACTTGTCCGCGCAACCACGCGCAATGCGAAGGGCTCCCGCGACAGTTGCGGTCGCACAATTTGCCGGACAGGCGACACGGTCCGAAAGAGTTTTGGGAACTTTTACAATAGCCGTGCCGGGTGCAAGATGACAGAACTCGGCAAGTCCACCACTGAGCGCCCCGCGCTCGACCGTTTCGTGTCCGTATTTGAACAGCTTGTCACACTTCTGCGGCAACTCGTGTTCGCAAAAGAAACACGTACCGCAAGAAGCCGCGACCGCCCAGGTGACTCGATCGCCGATCGCCAATCGGTCTCCCATTACATCGGTTACTGGGGGACCGTCCGCCGGAAGTTGTGTGATCCGTCCGATGATTTCATGTCCGAGGACGGTCGGCCCCGAGACTGGTCGATCACCTCGAATCGTGTGTAAATCGCTGCCGCAAATCGTGCTGCAGGTGATCTCGACGAGTACTTCTCCCGCACGCAGTTCCGGCAACTCGAATTCGGACAACTCAAGTGGACGTCGCGGGCCGTGAAATACGGCTGCCAAGGCTCGTGATTGGGAAGTACCGGTCACTGGACAATCCTGCCGGAGACAATCAGAGATGGCAGTTCGGCGAGTGACTTGACGATCGCATGAGCACCGGATTTCCGGAGTTTCTCGGCGGCGGTATTGTGTTTTGCAGTTCGATCTACCGGACTCAATGCTGACAACTCGTCTTCTGTCAAACCAAATTCGCTGCCACTTTCGGTGATGCCGATCGCCCAGACGTTCGCATTTTTCGCGGCTTGCATATCGGGCATGGTGTCACCGACTTTCACGACGGCTCGCGGCGATGTGATATTCAGCCGGTCCATAATTCCATTGATCATCCAAGGGGCAGGGCGACCGGCGGGCACTTCATCAGCACAAAAATGAGCGTCCAGTTGAAAGCCGGCTTGAGACAACGCCTCGAGGATCGGGCCAACGACCTTGCGCGGATACCCGGTCGTTGTGCCAATGGCGATTTCAGCCGCTCGCAGCGCGGCCCAGCATTCCACGAATCCTGGGATGATATCCGTGTGTTGTTTGGCGAGTTCAGTTTGCATCGGTAGAAAGCGTTCGTAGGTCGCGACGACATCTTCCTCGGACCACTCACGATCGTGTTGCGAGTTCCATTGCGAGGTGACCGAAGGCAGCTTGAACAGTTCGCGGATGTGATCAAGCTTTGCCAAGCCCATCGGTCCGCGAGCTTGGTCGGTGGAAATCTCAATTCCCAACGCTTGAAAGGCGCTAACGAACGCGACGACAGGTGCCATGCAACCGTGGTCGATAATCGTGCCGCCTAAATCGAAGACGACCAACTCAATCGGTGTTGGTTCGGAATCGCTCATTGCAGCGGCTTCTCCATGGACTTCAAAACGTGTTCTCACGCCGACTCTTCACGCGGCAGTCGATGATAGTAATGAAACACTAGGAACAGCGTAATGAAGATGGCGGCGATTGCAATCAGCAGCGATGCTCCCACGAACAGCTTCAAGAAGCCCGCTTCAAGTACGCTAGTATTTCGCAAGAGCATGATCCCGACATAGCCCAGGTACCCAATCGCATCCGCCGAGTACATCAGAAAGCCGATGTTGCCACGTTCACGGAACGCCGCAATTAATCGCTCGAAGAGCGTCGTGTGAAAGGCGACATAGGGAATGTACAAGCCCATTCCTGTCATCACCATGAATGCCAGCGGCGACAAGCGCTGTTGCCAGTGGCCGAAGATGGCTGCAAGGACGATGACAAATCCGAAGCCAACCAAACCCAGAGAACTTAAGAACGCTCGACGATTGCTCGTGATCCAAATCGCGGCTCCGTTGATGAGCACGACACCAAACATCACCATCATTTCTGACTGAGCAAAGATCGCGGGCTTGCCGTCGTGTCCCAGATCCCGCCAGATCTCGATGCCAAAGTCATCGCGAATGCTGCGCATGATCGTCAACAACACGTAGATCGCGATGAGAAACAGGACTCCCAGCCAATGGCGACCAATGAACGCTCGCCGCTGTTCGCTCGTCATAGGCGTTCGTTCCGAGCGATGCGCGATATCGTCTTGCGATGGCTTGGGAATCTGGTTAAGCATCCAGACGAACAGCAGCAGAGGTCCGATGAATATAGCCCCCGTGAGGACGGGCATCCAGAATTCAGAGACTCCCCACTGTTGAATCAGTGTCTGCCCTAGCGACTTTACGACGCCGGACGAGATGATCATGCTTGCCGAGAGTCCAGCCGCAAGCGCTTCCGTCACGCGGCGGCCTTCGAGGAAAGCGAGTACCAAACCGAACACCATTCCCAGGGGTAGGCCATTGAAGAATAGCCACACGAAGTTCCAGGGCGGCGGTGTAACTGCGAACAAGAGCAGTGCAGCTTCCGCGATTCCGATCAGCACGAGAATTCCAACCGCGCGTCGCGAAGCGGGCATTTCGGAAACGACTTTAATGCCGACGAATTTGGAGAGCATATAGCCAAGCATTTGCGACGCGATCAGCATTGGCTTGTAGCTGACTCCCCATAGCGTCCAATCCTCGAACGTCCCCGCTGAAATTGGCTTGCGGAAGGCGTACATACAGAAGTAGGTCCCGAACGCCGCAGTGATGCAGTACACCGAAAAAAGATGCGGGCTGGCGGTCGCCAAGCGTTTCGAGATGAAAGTCATAGGGCGACATCATCGCAGACCGGTTGCGAAACTCCAAACCAGGGTAGCGTGAAGAAGGCGAAAGAAGTGCCTTTCGCCTTTGTCGCAGGAGGTGGCCAGCGAGTTCACTCTGCGATTGTGCGTGCCTTCGTGGTACAATCATCTCTCCTCACTTGTTTCATCGATATGAATCGTTCAGACCTTAGTGTCACTATCTCGCTATGCTTCGCATCAACTCACATCCGGTCACCGGTCGCAGTGGCATCAATCGCCGAGAGTGGTTACAAGCAGGCGGAATCTCCGCGTTGGGATTGAGCTGGGCGGACTTGCTTCTTGCGCAGCAAGCTCGTTCTTCTACTGGCGATCAACGTCGCCCGGTCGGTTTTGGGCGAGCCAAGTCGTGCGTGGTCGTGTTTCAGTTCGGCGGTCCCTCCCAGCAGGACTTGTGGGATCTCAAGCCCGATGCGCCGACCGAGGTTCGCGGCGAGTTTCGTCCGATCGATACCAACGTCGAGGGCATCCAGATCGGTGAACTGTTGCCACAACTCGCACAGCAAGCGGACAAGTTTGTGCTGGCTCGTAGCGTCACACACCGCGACTTCGAACACGGGTCGGCGGCTTACACGGCATTGACCGGCAAACCACATCCGCTGCCTGGTACCAACACGCCCGCGCGCCAAGAAGATTTTCCTACGTACGGCGCGGTGATGGCTCGCAAGCGTCCCACGTCTCTGCCGCTTCCCAGTGCCGTGGTGTTGGGACCGGTCATGCATCAGGGGAATCGCCCGCCTTTGGCTGGTCAGAACGCCGGCTTCTTGGGCGCGGCCTACGATCCATTTCGCATCGCCGGTGATCCTAACTCAAAAGATTTCCAAGTTGTCGGGTTGCAAGCACCAGAGGATCTCAGCACTGTCCGTCTCGACCAGCGCGCTAAGTTATTGCATCAACTTGAGCAGCGATGGCGAGAGTTCGATCGCTCGGGAACGGCGGTCGGTATGAGTCAGTTGAAGCAACGAGCTTTCAACTTGCTCGGATCGGCCGATAGCCAGCGGGCGTTTGATCTGTCGCGAGAAAAGGCGCAGGTTCGTGAGCAATACGGGCGTCACCGGTTCGGCCAGACGATGCTGTTGTCTCGACGACTCGTCGAGGCTGGCACGCCGTTGGTGACGGTCAATTGGTCGAAATTGAATGCCGACCAATGGGACACACACAGTAAGAACTACTCCAGGTTGCGGGAGTTGCTGCCGCCCTTCGATCAAGGCATGGCCGCGTTTATCTCCGATCTGGAGCAACGCGGACTACTCGAAACCACCCTCGTCGTCTGCTTAGGTGAGTTTGGTCGAACACCGAAAATGAACAAAGACGCTGGCCGAGACCATTGGCCTGATTGCTACTCCGTGCTGATGGCCGGTGGCGGTCTGAAACAAGGAGTTGTGTTTGGCGCTTCCGATCGCCAGGCTGCATTTCCCGATCGCGATCCGATTGGTCCTTGGGACATCGCTGCGACTTGTTATCACTTGCTGGGCATTGACCCGCGGGCCCATTTGCACGATCGCGAACAACGTCCCTACCGAATTGCCGATGGTCGCGTCGTGCGCGATTTAATCGCCTAGTACTCTGTCACAGCTAAGAATTAGGGTTGGGTGGCTGGGGTCGAGTCTTCGAGCCCCCAGGCTGGCGATGCTGGGGGCTCGAAGACTCGACCCCAGCCACCCTAAAATTAAGCTGTGACAGAGCACTAGCGAATGATCTGACACTGCGGCAGTTTCGACTGCAGCTGTTCCACCGCCGCGCCGGACAAGCGTATATTCGCGAGTCGAAGGGTTTGCAGCTCGTTTAATTGGCTCAATTGCTGCAAGCCTTCGTCGGTGATCTTTGCTCCGACAAGATTCAGCGATTGCAACTTCCGGTGGCCAGTAAGATGTTGGAGACCCGTATCGCTGATCTTGGGGCCGGCGAACCCTTCCGAGTACAACAGTTCTAATCGCTCCAGCTTTTCGAGCGAGACGAGATTTGCAAGCCCTGCGTCGCTGATGGCTGTCAGGCTCAGGTCCAGCTCACGTAGATTGCTTAGCTTGGCAAGCTTGGAAAGACTGTTGTCGTCGACCTGATTGCCGTAAAGACTTAGCGATTCAAGAGCTACGAGACCGCTCAGTTTCGCCAAGCCGACCGGCGTGATGCGTTTCGGCTCGAAAGCAGTTTTCTTCAGTACGAGAGCCTTGAGCTGATGCATGCGGCCCAGCGCCTCACAGCCATCGTCGGCGACTTGTTCGCAAACCTCCAGGTCCAGCGCTACGAGATGCGGCAGTACCGTCAGATGCTGTAGCCCGTCTCGCGTGATTGCGGTTGCTGTCAAACGCAAGACCCGCAGACGCGACGCCTGTTGCAGATGACCGATTCCACGATCAGTAATCGCTCCGCAAAGTTCGAGATTGACGCCACACAGCCCCGGCGTCTTCGCCAGTTGCGCAAGCCCTGCGTCACTGACCGGCAAGCCCGCGAGATCGACCACAATATCGCGGCGCGTCTGGCTGAGGCGTGCGGCGACAGCTACCTGAAGTTCGCCCGCCGCCGTGAGTTCGTCTGGGGAGATTCTTTCTAGCGTTACCGGCTTGTTGCCGTCGACCGCGTAGCGAAACAACGAGCGTCCTGCATAGTCGGGCAGCAAGGCCGCTGACAGTTCGTCGTCGGACGATTGGGTCGCCAATCTCACACTAGGCGATTGCTCTCGCACATCGTAAGCAAACAATCGGTCCTTCTCTCGTAGCAGCAAGCGGCCATTAGCAACCACCGGATGAGACCAACTGTCGCCGCCAGCTCCGGGCAGTTGAAACGTCCCCTGCAAATCGTATCCTTTGCTAGTAGCGTTGATCAGCGCGATCACGCCGTTCTGATAGCGAAAGTAAAGTCGCCGATCCGCGTACAAGATAGCTGCCGAGCCGACGCCTGGGCCGCGGCGCTTCCATCGGAGTTTGCCAGTTTCAAGATCGAGACAGGTGGGCAGACCATTGTTGCTGCCGTGACCACCATAGATATGACCATCAAGCAGCGCCACGCCGCCATGATGGTTCTGGAAGCGACTGCCGTTGAGAGTGTAGGCAGGCTCCGCCGCCACGCCACTTTCTTTCTTGGTCAGTCGAAGCAGCACGCTGCCAGCGTTGTACCCATTGGCCGCAAAGACTAGATCATCGTGAACGATCGGAGTTGGGATATTCGCGGTTTGATTGGCCAACGTGTTGTAACCCCACAAAAACTCGCCATCACTGGCGCGGACACCGATCAGGCCGCGACCGATTAATTGCACATACTGTCGCACTCCGGTCGCGTTACTGATGACCGGAGACGAAAACCCCGCACCCGCTCGGCCTGCGTCGCCTAGTTCCGGGGCGGTGGCTTGCCAGATCAGTTCGCCCGTCAGTTTGTCAAGCGCCGCCATCGTGACCTCTGGCCCACCCGGAGTGCAGATCAACCGGCCGCCATCCACCAACGGCGATTCGCCATAACCACGGCCCGACATCATGACGCCGTCAAAATCCTTCAGATAACTGCGCTGCCACAAGACGTCTCCGGTGTCGATCGACAAACAATGCAAATCGCCATCGGGATCGAGAACATACACTCGTTCATCATCAACAGTTGGCGTCGAGCAGGGCATTCGCGAAGTCTCGTCGATCACACGACTCCATCGCAGCGTCCCGGTTCGTTCCTCGAAACAAAAACACACGACCTGATTACCGCGACGACCCATCGTGTAGATCCGCTCGCGGCTGACGACAACACTGGAGTATCCCTCGCCTAGGCCTTCTGCTCGCCAAGCGAGTCGCGGTGGCGCGGACTTCCATTCTTGTCGTAAACCAACCTCGCGAGAAACCGCATCGCGTCGCGGTCCTCGCCATTGCGGCCAGTCCTCGGCCATGAGCTTTTGAACGGAGCAAAGTCCGAGCAAGGTGAGCGTAAAGAGTATGCGCGGCATTGTTCTGTTCCGAGCGAGCGGGAGTAGGCGTGAGTGTTGGAAGGGAACCATCGTACTAATGCACGTCTATAGCGAACTAAGCATAACGGCTTCTCCAGGCGCAGCCCAACGTGCCAGCCCAGATTCCGCAACAATCGCCCCCGTCAACGTGTACGTTTATCCGGCTCGCGATCGTCGACGGTGTCCTGAATGGCTGGAGTCCACGCTTCAGCGTGTCTTCAAAGGCAGGCTAAAGCCTGGACTCCAACCCCAAACATAGGACATATCCGATCATCGACGCTGTTTCGACCCAGAGCATCGCTAGAGTAGAATGGCCGTTCGTTAACCAGTCACCTCAAGGTTTGAACATGTCGAGATATAACACGCGCACGTGCCTCGCGGCGTTTCTGCTGGTCTGTCTGGTGAGCAGACGGGCACGCTCGGACGAATGGCCAGCCTATCAACACGATTTGCGCCGCACTGGCTACTCCTCTGAAAAGATCGATGTCAGTCAATTGCAGCTGGCTTGGAGTTGGCATTCGCCATCGCCTCCGCAACCAGCATGGGCGGGCCCCGCCAAGTGGGATGCGTACGCTGGCCATCGTGACCTCCCGCCAATGCGCAGTTACGACTTGAGCTTTCAACCCATTGCTATTGGCGGCGATGTATTCTTTGGCTCGTCCGCCGATGATTCGATGTATTGTGTCGATGCGGCCAGTGGTGGCCAGCGGTGGTCGTATGTCACTGAGGGGCCGATCAGAACCGCGCCGACATACGCCGACGGTCGCCTCTTCTTCGGCAGCGATGATGGTTTTGCGTACTGCCTCGACGCAAAAGACGGCACGCTTGTCTGGAAGTATCGTCCGGTCGAGACCGAGCGTTTGATTTTGAACAACGGTCGCTTCATTCCCTTTCATCCGTGTCGCACGGGAGTGCTGGTTGATCGTGGTCGAGCGTATTTCGGGTGCGCGCTGTTGCCTTGGAAGGACGGCTATTTGTGCAGCGTCGATGTCGAGACGGGTCAGCCCGAGGGCGAAGGCTGCTATGTGCAAAAGCTACCGGGAGCCACTTTGGAAGGTCCACCAGCTGCAACGTCCGAGCTGCTGGTCTTTCCGCAGGGTCGCGTCGCACCGCGAATCTTCAATCGTAACGATGGCGTCGATCAAGGTTTGTTGAAGAAAAGCAGCGGCGGGTCGATCGTTGTCGTGTCGTTGGATGCAAGTCTGTTTCACGGCCCTGGCGCCGACAGTCGCAAGGGAGGAATCAATCGCAGCAACCTCAAGACGCGTGAAGTGATTGCTGGTCATGGCCGTGGCAATGCGCTCGTCGTGGCTGGCGGGATGTCTTACATGCTGACTGACGATTCGTTAATCGCCTCTGATTTGATCAAACGCGAGAACAAATGGATCGTCCCGTGCGATCAGACTTACTCGTTAATTGGAGTCGGCGACACGCTTTTTGCCGGCGGACGGGATGAAGTAGTTGCATATCGCGCTGCGGATGGCACTCCAATATGGCGAACGACTGTCGAGGGAAAGGCCTACGGTCTGGCGGCTGCGAACGGCCGGCTGTTCGTCAGCACCGACGCTGGTGTTGTTCACGCGTTTGTACCGGGAACTTCGGCGAAACCGATCGCGGAAGAAACGGCAGTCGGCGATGAGTTCAAGCCGTTGGCGGTTGAGCAAGTCACCGACCAACACTTGCGTGGCAGGTGGGTGTTTCAGCAGCCGCATGTCGAGGCCAAGAAGGTCCAAGACCTCGCCGCGACGATCCATGGAACTATCGACGGCACTGTCCGCTTGAAACGCGCGGGACGATTCCAAGCCTTATCGTTGGATGGCCGTTCACACAGCGTGTTGTTGGCCGCAGACCACACAGAAGCAACGCTGCCCACGAAAGAGATCACAGTGGAAGCATGGTTACGGGTTGATCAAGCGCAGAAGTGGGGCGGCATCATTGGCGCCGTGCAGGACAACGGCAGCTACGAACGTGGCTGGATCCTTGGCTTTCGCGACGCTCGTTTCAGCTTCGCGCTGGCCGGCAAAGGCGGCAGCGGCGCGTTGACTTACTTGACCGCGAAGCGCGACTTCGAGCAGGACTACTGGTACCACGTGGCTGGTACTTATGACGGTGCGACGATGCGTTTGTACGTCGATGGCAAGTTGGAGAACGAATCGGTTGAGCAAAAGGGCGAGATTAACTATCCACCCAAAGCGTTCTTCGAAATCGGCGCATATCACGACGATGACGAGAACTATCGCCTCAAGGGCCAGATCCACGAAGTCCGACTTTATGACAAGACACTCGATGCGACCGAACTCGCAGCACACGCCGCATCGAAGGCAAGCCTGTTGCCGAGTGAACCTGAACCGCAAGATGTGCTTGAAGTTGCCGTTGGCCCGTGGCTGAAATTCACTGATCCCGAGTCAGCGATCGTTCGTTGGCGAACCGAAGATCCAACACCCACGGTTCTAGAGTATTGGCTGGATGGTGAACGAACGACGATCAAAGACGAAGCGATGAGCGAGGAGCACGGCGTTCGAATTACTGGCTTGCTCCGGAATCGCGTTTATCGTTACGTGATTCGTGAAACTCGCAGTGACGTTGACCTGTCGACGCGCGAATTCGAATGCGACACGTTTTTTAGCTTTACCGCTCCCGACGTCGACGCGGGCGAGGCTGGACCGTTCGCCGAATCAACTCGCTCGATCATCAAGACAGCGAATGTCGATCGGGGCATCGGCCTCGTCCTTGGTTCCGAGCGAGGCCAATTGGCGCTCGAGCTAGCGAGGCAAACTCGCTTGCGCGTAATTGCTGTCGAAACCGATGCTGGCAAAGTACACGCGTCACGCGAATTTGTGAGGGCGGCGGGAGTGTATGGAAGCCGCGTCACGGTTCGAAAGGTTGAAGATCTCTCGAAGCTGCCTTTCGTGGGTAACTTTGCGAATCTCGTTGTCAGCGAAGTGCCGATTACGACGGACCAGCGCGCGGGAGTAGCGACCGAGATCTTCCGGGTCCTGCGTCCGGATGGAGGTGTGGCTTGTCTTGGATCAACCGGAGCATCGAAAGAATTGCTGCGGACTTGGTCGGAGAAGGCAGGGTTCGAAGTTCAGTTAGAACAGGACGAAGCCGGCTCGTGGGCGGTGATCACACGCGGACCATTGCCTGGTGCGAGCGGTTGGTCGCATCAATATGGACGAGCGGACAACTCGGCTTTCGGTGGCGAGCAGCTCGTGGGTGTCGAATCGTCTGATGACTTGGACGTCCAATGGATTGGTCGACCAGGACCGCGCTTCAAGCCGGACCGCAATGGTCGCAAGCCATCGCCGCTATCGACGGCGGGCCGCTTGTTTGTCCAAGGTCTGAATCGAATTGCCGCCTTGGATGCCTACAACGGCACGGTGCTATGGTCGTTGGAGATTCCTGATCTGCAGCGATTTAACATGCCACGCGATTGCAGCAATTGGTGCGCAGACCGCGACTTTGTCTACGCGGCAGTGCGCAACAAGTGCTGGCAGATCGACGCCGCCTCTGGCAAAGTCGTCAAGATTCACGACGTGGTAACGGGTGACGGCGAGAAGTTCGACTGGGGAAGTCTCGTCAGCATGGACTACCAGTTGATTGGCACATCGGTGAAGGAAGGAACTTCGTGGACGAATTTTTGGGGCGGGGCGGATGCCGGTTGGTACGATGCTCGAAGTGGCGCTGTGACGGACAAGGTCTGTGCCGATAACTTGTTTTCGATCGACAAGAACACGGGGCAGACCAAGTGGAAGTATTCGAAAGGCGTCGTGATCAATTCGACGGTGACCGTCCACGACGACCGCATCTATTTCGTCGAATGCCGCAATCGCGAAGTCATTGACGGCGAGGAACGTCGCATCGGAAATCCTAAGCTTTGGGAAGATCAATACTTGGTCGCGCTCGATGCCTACACCGGCAAACTGGTTTGGGAACGCCCGATCGATACCGAAGACGGCAAAGTCGTGTTTTATTTGGCCGGAGGTACGGCTGAACGGCTTGTGATCGTTGCGTCGGCGGACGAGAAGTATCATGTCTATGGATTCTCGACAGATGGCGGCGAACAACTGTGGAACCAAACCTTTCGATGGCCAGGAGGCAAGGGCGATCATGGCAAAGCGATGTCTCGGCCCGCGATCGTCGGCGATCGAGTCTATGTGCGACCCCATGCGTTCCAACTGGCAGACGGCAAGCAGTTGCCGCAGCAAATGCCAGGCGGCGGATGCGGCACGTACGCTTGCAGTGCGGGAGCGCTCTTCTTCCGCGCGAGTACGGTCACGATGTGGAATCAAGATACGGGCAAGGCAACTGGCTGGAGCCGACTTCGGCCTGACTGTTGGCTCAGCGCGATACCCGCGGCCGGGATGCTTCTCTCAGCGGAAGGCGGCGGTGGTTGTAGTTGTGGAACCTGGATGGAGACTTCTGTAGGATTCATGCCCGTATCAGTGCGATAAAGATTGCCGTTAAACCAACTGTTACGACGGTGCGACGGTCTTCAATATTCAATGTGTATTTCGAGGAAGATAAGCCATGATGAAGCACTTACTAGCACTCCTAGCGATGGCACTGAGCTGGACCTGCCTTGCGACAAGTTTGTCTGCGGCAGACAAACCGCTGGAAGGGCCGATTGACGTCTTCGTCGGTGAACCCCGCATGGAAATGCAGCAGGTTTTCAAAGACGAACGCTTCCCGAACATCGTCATCACGCTTCAGGGTACCGTATTGGCGACGTGGGGAAGCAACACGATTCGCGCCCGTCGAAGCGAAGACGGCGGCAAGAGTTGGGGCGAGGAAATTGTGATTGCGAAGCCTGGCATCCATGGCGGAGGTACCACCGTTGACGAGACCACGGGAGACATCTTGGCCTTCATCGAAGACCGCCACCCGCCAGCACCGCTGACGGTTTACCGCAGCAAAGACGACGGAAAAACATGGCAGCCGGAGAACGTGAAGATCCAAGCTGATAGCAAAGGCAACGTGCCATCAATGCACATGAACGAACATGGCATCACGCTGCATCACGGAAAACACAAAGGACGACTGGTGCGACCCGCTCGCTACTACGGCAAGAAGAATGACCGCTCCGAATGGCCCAATCATTACACCAACGCGGTTTACAGTGACGACGGAGGCAAGAGTTGGCAAACCAGTGATCCATTCCCAGAGAATGGAACGGGCGAAGCGACGGTTGCCGAGTTGTCGGACGGTCGCATCTACTACAACTCGCGAGTTCACTGGCAAGAACGACCGAAGAACACACGTCGTCGCAGTGCATTGAGCGATGACGGCGGCCGGACATGGAAGGATTGGCGGATCGTCGAGATTCTGCCCGACGGCCATCAGCATCGATCGTACGGCTGCATGGGCGGGCTGGTGCGATTGCCAGTTGCAGGAAAGGACGTTCTTGTCTTCAGCAACATCGACACACCAAACGCCAAACGCGAACGAGGAACTGTTTGGGCGAGTTTTGATGGCGGAAAGACCTGGCCAGTCAAGCGACTCGTCTACGAAGGTGCGAGTGCATACTCATCGCTGAATGCTGGTCGTCCTGGAACACCGAGCGAAGGATGGATCTATCTTCACTTCGAAGGCGGCCAGAAGGGCGGCTCCAACGTAGCGAGTTTCAATCTCTCGTGGTTGCTCGCCGGCGAACCAACGGGCGACGGAATCATTCCGAAAGAACTGTTGAAGAGCCGATGACGCGTCGACGATGGTCGTTCGTTCAAGGCCTAGTGCGAGTCGCACGGACACATAGCGTCAATTACCGCGAATCTTTAAGGGGAAACTGGCGAGTCGACGCTACGCGAAAGGCTGATCCGCTCTAGTTGCTCTCTGCTTCGGCCTCTTCGAGTTTCGGATCGATCGCTGGGCCGATGGTGACTTCATCGTATTTTTTTTGTACTTCAGGAAGTGCCGATGCTCTTGCTAGTGCGATGACCTTCCGGATATCGATATACGGGTTTCCGGGCGCGGAGCCATCTTCGGTCCCTTGAACCGGATACAAGGGAATCCACAAAAAATGTCCGCTCTCGTTCTTCGCGCGTCCGCCGATGATTCTTCCTTCGTCATCCAAGGCCAACGTGTACCGCAACGTCATCGATTGCCTCGTGTTCCCGACCCTGTCGCCGGTGTCGAGATCGGTTTGGTGAGTTGAATCCTGACCGTAGAAACTGTAGGTAACCGTCGTTTCGACATCCTGATACTGAACGCCATCTTTGGTGACGGGATCACCGATTGACGTGACTTTGTAAGCGTAGACCGGATTGTTCCAGGATGTGCGTCCCTTGGTACGATCGATGCCGACAGGACATCGGGCGTGCCCGACATAGTTGGCCAGAGCCAGGTGAAACGTCCCCATGTTCGGTCCACCGTCTCTAGTGCTCGGTGGAGCCAAGAACAGGAAACTATCATCGCTGGTTCTGTTGTAGATTCCTGTGAGCAGGGCCTTGATCTCGGCAGGTTGCAGCACGATCCCGGCCGCTCCGCCCACGTCTCCGGCATCGACTGCATTGACGGGCTCGGGATGCTTAATCGTCGATGCCGTGAAGCCACTGCAATACCCTTCCCAAGACTCTGAGTTACGGCGCATCCTGAGCAATGGGAAAAGCGCTTGGTCGGTACCCATGATCCTGCGGATTTCATAGGAGTTTGCCTGATTCTGGCCGCCATTGAATGCCCGGTCGTAGGTGCTCAATGCCGACGAGCCAGACGCACTTCGATTTGACGCGTTTCCACGGCCAAAAAGTCCCACTGTCCTAACATTCGCGCCTCGAGTACTTACGCCACGGACGCTGCTTAGCCCGCCGCTGGATTCGGGATGAATGGCCGCTGAGTACGGCACTCGCCAACTGGGAACCGAGGCTTCCGTCTTCAGATCCGCAAGTTTGGTTTCGTAACTGTATCCCTGTTCGCTGAAATAGTAATTGAACAGAGCCTCCTGTTCGTCTCTTTCGCTTCGGACAACCTGCCCGCCGATATTCCGCTCCTCAACATTGCTTTCCGCGAGCGTGAGTTCAGTAGCATTCAGGGCCCCGCATGCGACGATGTTGAGGATTGCGAATGGGACGCGAAGAACAAGCCTGGACATGGAGTTCACCTCGGAGGAGCGTCAAACGCCCTCGTAAATGATCGGAGTAAAATGAAAAAGAAATATCCCCCGCACGATGCTGAGGGATATCTTTTGGGACAATCGGCTCTGGCAAGTCGCGGTCGACCGCTAGCGGCCGCGGCGACTTCGGCTACGACACTTGCGACCATCGTTGCACTGGTCGGGCTTCGTCTGATCTGGCTTCACCTGATCCGGCTTGGCTTGATCGGGCTTGGCTTGGTCCGGCTTGGCTTGATCCGGCTTGGCTTGATCCGGCTTGGCTTGATCCGGCTTGGCCTGGTCCGGCTTGGCTTGATCCGGTGTTACTTGATCCGGCTTGGTCTGATCGGGACCATCAGCCAGCACAGCTGAGCTACTCAAACAAGCCGCACAAACAAGAGCGGCCGCGAAAAGAAAACGCATGGCATTACCTCCGTGAACTAAGTGAAGAGAGTTGGTGGGGTGGGGAGCAGTCACTAGGAGTGAACTGCGGTGTGTTATTGCCGCGTTTGCGCTTGCGTGTTTCAGCAGGCCTCGCAACGATCCCGGTCAAGGGCACGACGCGATCGGCACTTACATTTTTACGGGGCACCAATTCGCAAGGCAACCGGGGTAAGTGACTGCGGAGACAGCGAACGCGTTGCGCGACAGCGCTCGTGGACAAAACACAACCAATTGATTGGTCTGAACGAGACGCTCGCAATTTCATTAAATAGTTACTTCTTTTTTCTTGTCGTAACTATGGGTGGCAGCAGTTCTCATCCGTCGCGTTTGCACTTTGATCAAGTCATCGCAACCAGCGCTTCGCACCTGTTGCAGCGCGGTCACAGTGTGTAGGCTGTTTGACGTGCGTTGCGTATTTGGCGCATCGCATGTTGAGCAGCCCATCGCGGGTCTCACCAAGGTCTCCCCGGCCGTGTTCAACAAAATTCCCCAACCGTCGCTAACCGCAATAGGTGTCTTTATGTGCCGTCGTGTCCTCGTCTCGTTCGCCCTGATTACAAGTGTGGTCCTTCTGTCTGTCGACTCGACCGATGCGGCTCGGCGGCGTTCTCGCAACCGTAATTACTCAACCGGATACAAACGTGTCGCGCCAACTTGGGATGAAGACTCCGCCAACTACAGCCAGTTGTCGGCCTACTACGATTACGAACAGGCCGAGTCCGAGGAGGTCGCCTTTTCGGATAAGATGCGCGTGTTTCTAATGTTGCACGGTGAAGAATTCCAGAATGACGAGCAACCGTTGGTCGCCGAAGTGAAGCTCGTCGACGTGAGCAAGCCAGAGACGACGCATATACTGCACTATCCCGTTTCGCTCACTCGCGGTTCAGACGACCAATACACTCACGGCGTGATCGACGTGACAAACCATGACTCGGGCGAGGCGATTGTGAAGCCCGGAACGGTTTACCGACTGTTCGTGAACCTGCATCGCAAGTCAGCAACCTATGACGCGGAATCCGCGATCGGTCGCGTACCGACTCCTTACTATGTCGCGACATCGGGCGACTCCCCGCTCGAGAAGGCTCGTCAACACATCGTCATGCGGACGTTTCGCGAGTGGTATTGCGTTCAGCGTGGTTGGAGCAGGCGTGGCGAGTATGTGATGGACTGTCACGATTACTATCGTTGGGCTGCCGGTTCATCGACCGTCGGAGCAAGTTATGGCCGCGCGAATCTCGGTCGCCTCTTCAACGGACGGTATCGCAACGGCAGCCACATCAAAGCCCTTACCGACGAGACACCGATTCACGCCGATTACGTCCGGATGCCAGGCCACACCTTCATGCTGTTGGGATACGACGCGGAGCGTCATGAAGTGTTGACCATGGAAGGGAACTTCAACCATTCCATCGCCGTGGTGGTTCGCTCGGTGAGTTCAGGCTGGACGGTTGGTCACCTCGAGCAGGATCACCTCCGGCCCGATCTCTTCGCGTTACCTGAAAGCGAACTTGAATCCGAGAACGCGACCGCCATGTACGAAGGCGCAGCCGCGGACGAGAACACGGGAGCTTAATCACACATTGATGACTGATGTAGATGTAGGGTCCGCACACTGAACCTTACTCGTTGGAATCGTGGTGCGAAATCCACAAAGTCATTAATAACGGTGTGACTCGCCGGTTGCCGCCCGATGACGGTGATGCGCCCGAGTCCCACTCCAACTTAGCGAGTACCTTGTCACCAGTAGCGTCCGTGCCGGCGTAGCCTTTCCACCATTGCACCGCGCTCGATTGAGCTGAACGGATGGAACAAACGAATGTTACGATTGCCAGTGCTAAGATCGTCGTAGGTCTAACTGTGTCTAGCCGGACCGTGGCGGGATTCGGCAAACTCATTAAGTCCCCGAGATTTGATGCTCAATCTCAACGAAAGCGATTCGCATTCAAGCTTTGGGCCGCCGAAGCCATGTCATGTCTATTTTAGTATCGACGCCGCTCTAGCGAGCTGATGCCGACTTACAACGAGTCTTTCGCTGCAACCTTTCTGGTTGCTCGAATCATGAAGCGATAATAGACTGTATGCTTCCCGTAAGTTTCGTGAGCAATAGCGGCTTCGATGAGGTGAATGAGATGGGAACTCGGATCGGTTTGTGTCTAGTTGCCGTTTGCTTGGTCGCCACGACGGCGCAGGCGGAACCACTTCGCTATCGCTGGGCAGCCGACGCTCAATTCGTCTACGACGTCCAAATCGTCGCGGACGTTCCCGATGCGATCGAAACGCTCGCAGGCAAGATCATTTACGAAGTGAAGTCGACCGACCAACCATCGAAAATCAGTTACCGAGGTGGCTTGAAGAAAACGACAAAGAAGAAGCCTAGTTCCGCATCCAGTAGCAGAGGCGGACCGTTTGGCGATGTCTTTGGGCGTCCGCCTGGATTTGGCAGTCCTTTTGCGAGGCAATCCAACCCATTCAAGGGTTTGGGCCATACCACAAACGAAGTCATGGTATCGTCCACCGGGTCGATCCTGGCCATGGAAGGCAGCTCGCAGCTTCCGTACTTGCTGGGCAATTTATCGTTGCTGGTTTTCGAGCCGCTGTCCGAGACAGAGCAAACGAATTGGAAAGTTGAAGGCGGTGTGACGATTTCGGAGAAGAAAGATCGCGGCGAGTCGTTCGGCCCGTTTGATCCATTCGCGCGTCGAGGTGGTCCCGATAAGACGATGGCTGCTGGCGAGAGCACATCGTTCGTCAAAGAAGGTGCCCAAGCAGACTTGCTGTCATTCAAGAGGACGTTTCGGCTGAATTCACCTGGCGACGATACGGGCTTCAGTATCGATGGAACCGGTCGCTGGGTGTTTAACACCAAGTTAGGAATGTCAGAGAGCCTCGACTTCAAACAGAAGCTGACGATTTCGAAAGACAACGTTGAAATCGTCGTTCCGGTCAGCATCAAGTATCGGCGCATTTCCAATGATGAATGGGTGAAGATGGAAGCGGATCGGATCGAGGCGGAGAGACCAAAGAGCGAAGAAGAGATCCTTCGCGCGGCCGTCGCCAAGGTGACAGCGGGAAAGACGCCCAGCACCGCCGAACGCGCGAAGATTTGTGAGGCCGCGAAGGCGAATCTCAAGCAAGTCCTAGGAAAGGCTTACGAGAGTGCGAACGAAGCCAAAGTGATCGGCCTCTGGGTGTCACATGACACACCGTTACCGAAGGGCTTGATCGTGGCGGCGAATATGTATGCTCAACCCGAGTCCAAATACTTCCCTGGAACGATCGACAGCATCCTCGACAACGGATTGGTCAAAGTGCGGTACAGCTATCGCGGTGGACATATGGAGGATCGATTGCGTGAGGATATCTTCATCGCTCCCGAAGTCATCGAGCAATCGCAGCTGAGTCCGGAGGAACAGGCTGAGGTGCGAGCTTATCAAGAACGCGTCAAACAGGGACTCGCGAATTCAGCGGAGGGCCCCGAAGCGACCGAGAGGATCATCCGCTCGTACCGCGATGGATTGCAGCCGGTGGCCAAAGTGGGCGATCCTGTGCCGAGTAATTTGCCGCTGCCGAAGTTCATGGTGGTCGCTGCGAAGAAGGGTGACGGGTGGTATCAAGCACATGTATCAAGCGTTCAGCCGGACGGTATGGTAGCGATACGGTATTCGTCGGATCGTGCCGACACGAAAGTAGCTCGATCCGACTTGCGACTACCTCCGCCGGAAGTCGAAGCGCCGAATCTTCGGCCGAATTACAGGACGTCTGTCCCCAGTTCATCGTCGCCGTCACCATCCCAGGCAGCGAGCGACGCCTTTCGTATCTGGACCGACAGCACCGGCAAGTTCAAAGTGGAAGCAAAGCTTGTGAGCAAGAGCGCTGATGCCGTTAGCATTGTTCGCAAGGATGGCAAGGAGTTGACAATCCCATTGGCGCGACTGAGCGCTGCCGACCGACAGTTTGTTCTCACACTCAACAAGTCGGACAACCCGTTCGAGTAATCGGAAATGACGAGCCCTCGTCATGTGCTCCCTGTGAACTCGCTAGTAAAGTCGCTTCGCATACGATTCTTCGATCTGCTGATTCAACGACTCGACCGTCTGATCGATCTTGGTCTGATCGATCAGAATCTGGCCGTAGCTGGGTAGCGATGTCTGTTTCCGATTTTCTGGATTGTCCCACAAGTGTGAGCGAATCAATGCCTTGGCACATTGCAGGTAACACTCCTCGATTTCGACTCCGATTCCGACGACAGGCTGCTTGTCGTTGACCGTCATCGTCTCGAGAACTGCATTGTCACGAAACACGCAGGCACGACCATTCACGCGCAACGTCTCGCCTTGCCCTGGGATCATAAACAACAAACCAACGCGCCCTGTTTCCATGATGTTCTGGAGGCTGTCCGCCCGGCGATTGCCGGGTCGTTCGGCGAGTACTAGCGTTTGGGAATCGATGACACTAGCGACGGACGGAACGTCGCCGCGCGGCGAGACATCGCAGCGGCCTTCACGATCAACGGTCCCTAGGAGAAGAAACGGCGACTCAGCGATAAACGTTCGCATGTGATCGTCGAGTTCCGACAATTGCTTCTTGATGACAAGCTCGCTGGGAGTGCCAATCAAGTTCGAAAGTTCGTCCACCGACGTGATCAGATCCTGAAAACAGTTTAGGCCCATGATTCACTCCCTGTCATCGGCACACGTTCATTGCAGCTTGACGGCCGCAGTCTGAAGATGCTGCAAGTTGCTGCTGTAATCCTTCCCGACAAACGCCGCGAACTGAACTGTATTCCCCAAGACAACCGTCGGGACTTGGAATGTCACTTCGAGCGTTCCCTTTCCGACAACTTTAACCACCTTGCGTTCAACTCGTTTGCCATCGGGCCCTGCTTTCAGAGTGAGATGGACCGATTGCTCGCCGAGAGATTCGCTCAGACTGTGAGCGATTTCAATTGTCACGACCTCGCCGGCGCTAATCGTTTTCGGAAGACTCAACGCAATTAATTTGAGACGGTTCTCGTTGCTCTTCTTGGGAGCGGTTTTCTTTGATGTGCGACTTCGCTTCCTGCGTTGTTCGGCTTCTTTCTCTTTCTTCAACACGTATTTTTCACGAACATTCGCATCATCACGTTGGCGGAACACATCCAACATATGATCATTGGTCTCGATCATCCAGTCTTCTAGCGCCGCTCGCAGCTTTGCCAACTCTGCTTGATGTGTTTCTGAATCGATCAAGTTGACGAGACAATCAGGATCACTCTCGATATCGAACAGTTCTTCAACAACACGATGTTGATACAGAGTGTGGCGAGCTGCAATTCTTTCGTTGGTTTCGGCGAGCTGAGCCATACGACGATAGGTCGGCGTACTGGTCGTTGCCGTCGCCATCACACGTTCGCCGTTGGACCACGGATTGAAAAGGTAGAGAAATCGTTTTGTCTGAATGGATCGCATCGGATCTCGTGAACCGCCCGCGTTTTCGTTGTACTCCTTGAACACGGTTGCGCGGTCGGCTTGAGCGTCGCCTTTGACCACCGATGCGAACGACCGTCCGTCGAGTCCATGAGGGTGCTCAATGCCTGCGACGTCGAGCAGCGTCGGCAGAAAATCAACGGCGGAGACCATGTGCGTCCGATCGACACTATCGGGCTTCGTCACACCTGGCCAGTGAATGATTAGCGGCGTGTGTGTACTGTGGTGATACAACTGTGTCTTGGCAAAGGGCAGAGCCATGCCGTGATCGGACAGAAACATGACGAACGTATTGTCCGCCTGGCCCGATTCCTCAAGCGACGTCAAAACAGCGCCCACGGCGTCATCAGCTCGTCGAACGGACGAGTAGTAATGCGACAGCTCTTTCCGTACGACTGGATCGTCAAATAGAAATCCAGGTATGGGCACGTCATCGGGTGTAAAGATGCGAGAGGGAGTGTGTTCATCAGGGATCGTCTCTCCGTTGCGGCCCTGCGCATGGAATGGCTTATGTGGATCAGCGACGTTGATCATCAAACAGAATGGCTTGTTTGCGGACTTTGCCGATTGAATGCCACGAGTTGTTGATACGCCGTACGACGCTGCGTCCTTGACGTGAGCTTTCGAGCCGTCATCCAACGTGTCGAGTACGAGATTCCACTCAAAAGGATGATAGGGTGTCGAATGCGAGACCTTATGCCGAATCGCCGTGAAGTAACCCGCTTGCTGCATGAGATCCGCGAGTACGGGATAGCCGGGATCCTTCACTTGGTAAAAGCCTTCGACGCGGTTGTTGTGCGGATAACGCCCCGACCACATGACGTTGCGAGAAGGCATGCAATTACCAACCTGCACGTGAGCAAAGCCGAACTTCAGGCTCTCCTTGGCAAAGCGATCGATGTTCGGTGTCGTATCGGACAGCTTGCAGCCAAATGCTCCAATCGAATCCGCGCTCATGTCATCGACCGTGATGATGAGGATATTCAATCGCTCAGCGGCTTGTGAACACTTGCCAACGAGTGCGAGCAAACACACGAGCAATACAACCACTCGACACATAAGTTCATTCCCTAAACAGATCCGAACAATAAAGCGATGGAGACACACATTGAGCAGGGCGTAACGTAGTTTAATTCCAGCATTCGTCTGTGTCTGCTGCTCAAGGGAACGAATTAATACTCGTTTCGTGCCTGCGAAGTAGCCAGTGATGGACCGCGAAGTTCTGGGAATGAGATGGAGCGAAGAGTAAGTCGTCCCACGATTATTGGAACGGATTTCTCGCATCAACGTCGAATGCAGGAGTGTTCGGCGCATCGCTTTCTCTTCCGCCGTCCACGCACGACGTGTCGAGGCAACGCCAGGGTTGCCAAGTCGGACTGCGTTGGACACCATCGAGTTCACGATCTTACTCCCGCTCAGTCGGATTGACTGCAACCAAGTACAGCTCGATGTCCGTCGTGACATCAGCTCTGATCAATCCGCCGAGTCGAATCGTTACTGAATCCTGGCAAGAGGGCAGTGACGCTGAGATCGAAATGCGACCCCGACTTTCCACTCACGGATACCAGGGGAGCTTGCGCCACGGCTCCGTCGAATGTACGATGCGTGCATCTAAAGGAAGGGAGACTCCGAGATGCATCGACGACCCTTGGCAGAACAGAGCAACGAGCTCATCCGCGGCTTAACATACTGGCTGGTCGCCGCACAGAAAGGTCATCAAGCGTTGAGGGCTTACAAGCTTGCTCTGCTTACACAACGAGCTGGTTCATCCGTGAAACTATCTGCGACCCCGCAACTGCGAGGTCGGATTGTGGCGATAGTTGCCTACTTTGTCGTCTTGTCAGGGGTCAGCACGTCATGCGGATTTGCCCAACAGACGCTAGAAGCCGCGCTGAGCCAGCCGCTCTCTGGTCCGGAATCAATCACCGAACAACACCGGCGGTTTGTGCAGTCTAGGCTCGTCCCCCTGAAGCCCGCTGGTTCCGCAATGGAATGGCAACGTCATGCCGAAAGACTGCGGGCTCAAGTTCTGGACAACGTCGTGTTTCGCGGAGTTCCTGCCGAGTGGCGTGAGGGGAAACCCGATGTCGTTTGGCACGATGTGATTGAAACGGATCACGGTTATCGAATCCGCAAACTTCGCTTCGAAGCGTTACCGGACTTATGGATTCCAGCGCTGCTATACGAACCACATGAATTGAAGGACGCCGCCGAGTCAGAAAACATAGTGCCAGCAGTTCTGAATGTGAACGGGCATGCGGCAACCGGCAAGTCGACAGCCTACAAGCAACTGCGATGCATCAACCTCGCGAAACGAGGCATGCTGGCGCTGAACCTCGAATGGATCGGTATGGGCCAACTGCGAACGGCCGGCTTTAAGCACAATCATCTGAGTAGGCTTGATCTCTGCGGCCGTAGCGGACTGAGCGTATTCTATCTAGCGATGTCACGCGGTCTCGATGTGCTGCTCGATCATCCGCACGCGGATCTGAAGCGAACTGCTGTCACAGGGTTATCCGGCGGCGGCTGGCAGACAATCATGCTCAGTTCGCTCGACACGCGAGTCCAACTCGCAGTCCCGGTCGCCGGACACAGCGCGATCGAACAGCGTCTCGAGCATGTCGGCAGCATCGGCGATCTTGAGCAGATTCCCAATGATCTGGCGAAGACAGCAGGATACGTCCATCTCACTGCTCTTATGACTCCTCGGCCGATGCTAATGATTTACAACACGAAGGACAACTGCTGCTTCGTTGCCGATACCGTAAAGCCGAACACGTTTGATCCGGTCGTGCCGTTTTACGAGCAAGCCGGCGCGGCAGACAAACTCGAATATTACGCGAACAGCGAACCGGGCACGCACAATTACGATCAGGATAATCGAGAACAGCTCTATCGATTTCTCGATCATCATTTCTTTCCCTTCGAGAAACGAGGCCACTCAGAGTTTCCGTCACTGGATGAAGTTCTCACTCACAAAGAACTCAACGTGCCGCTGCCGGACGAGACCGCTGACTTTCATACGCTCGCGGCAGAGGCTGCCCGGGGCTTACCGAAACCGCTGCCGGAGACAACTGACCAGCAGCGAGCACTCTTGCGCACAATTCTGCGCTACTCGGATCCGGAAATCGGAGCCGCTCGGTTCACCGGTCCCCAGCCAGCCGGTGCATTCACGGTGCGTCAGCTGCGGCTGAAAATTGGCGGCTGGGAAATCCCAGCCGCTGTAATCGAAGACGATGCTGCGATCAAAGGCAATATCGTTCGTAAGCATGTCATACTTCTTGCAGACGGAGGCTACGCATCGCAGCAGGCACGCATCGAAGAACTCGTGCTCGACGGATGTCGAGTGTTGGCGATTGATCCTGTCCTGTTCGGACACAGCACGCCAGAACTCAGAGCGAAATTTCAAAACGCCATGCTACTGGCGACGGTCGGAGAGCGTCCGCTGGGGATTCAGGCCGCCCAGGTTGTCGCGGCGGCTCGTTTCTTTGCGCGAGTGTTCGTAGCTGACGCGGTCCGTATCGAAGCTAATGGTGCGACCACGAGTCTCATCGCCCGATGTGCCGCGGCGGTCGCCGGCCCGAAGGTGATCTCGTCCGTGAAGACAAATGGCGAAGCCCATTCGCTGCACGATTTCTTGAAGCCGGGGCCAAGCTATGGCGGCACGCCGGAAGTCTACTGCTTCGGCCTTTTGGAGTACTTCGACATCAAGGAACTCATTGAACTCGCGAACCGCAATTGACTCGAACTGAAAACGATATCGGGAAAGTGGATCGGGGCTTATCAAGACGAAGCCAACTCGTGACACTAAGTGTGAGTCACACGGACGTGTGGCGGCCACTGTGAAGCCCGCCTTAGGATGGCTGGTCCTACTTCAATACCTCAATCCACCGACAGACACATGCCGATCCAGTGGTTCCCGGGCCATATGCACAAAGCTCGGCTTGAAATCCAAGCGGCGCTCCCCAAAGTCGATGTGGTCATCGAAGTTCTCGACGCACGGATTCCGTATTCCAGCGCGAATCCCATGCTGGCAGAGCTTCTGGGCGACAAACCCTGTTTGAAATTGTTGGCGAAAAGCGATCTTGCGGATGAAACGCAAAACAAAGTTTGGCAAGACTACCTGGAGCGTACGGCGAGCGTCCGCGCCCTCGTGGTGACCAAGGAGGAAGTCCCGACGATTCGACGATTGATATCGGTCGCCTCCAACACGGTACCGGGCCTCAAAGACAAGACGATTCGCGCCATGATCGTCGGTATTCCAAACGTCGGAAAATCGACGATCATCAATTGCTTGGCCGGAAAAAAGATCGCGAAAACGGGAAACACGCCAGCAGTTACCAAACAACAACAGCGAGTCAACATCGGCGACGGCATCGCGCTACTGGACACACCCGGCGTGCTCTGGCCGAACGTCCACAACGCGAACAGCGGCTATCGTCTAGCGTTAATCGGTTCCATCAAAGAAACAGCCTTGGACTATGCCGAAGTTGGATTCTTTGGGGCACGCACCATGCTCGAACAATATCCCGACCGACTCGTCCAGCGTTACAGTTTGGACTCGCTTCCCAAGACCGACTTGGAAGTGATCGAAGCGATCGGACGAAGACGAGGCTGTCTCGGTAGAAGCGGTGTGGTCGATATCGATCGTGCCAGTCGAATTCTAGTCACCGAAGTTCGATCCGGTGGACTCGGGCGCTTAACTCTTGAATCTCCGACGATGATGGAGCAAGAGAAAACGCAAACGGCAGCGGAGGTCGCCGCAAAGGAAGAACGGTCCAAGCAGAAAGACGCGAAGCGGAAGCAGAAATTTCGTGATCAACAGCGAGCGAAGCGGAATTCTCGGAAGATGGATTGAACGATCAAGCACAGGGATTCCGAATCGGACGACTTCTCCCGTGACTCTTCAATCGTGTCATCTCTCACGCAAGTTTCGGACTCGGCTTACGGACGATCGGTTTCGATGGAATCTGACTTCGGTTGCAGCAGCCAAACACCTCCTGCTTGGACGCTTTCGATAACCGACTGCAGCGGCATTGTTTCATTTTGTTGCGTTAAGAAATTGTGATAATAGACATCATCGGCAATCTTCACGCGGCGAAGGCGGATGACCTGAGCGGCGTCTACTAAATAATAGAGGCGATTCATGGGCAGCGGCGGACTAAATGCGACGGTCTTTCCCTTAGGCGTTGTACTCGCGACTTCAACCGTCAACTCGGCTTCAACTTCGAAAAACTGTTTTACAATCGCCTCTTGCCGACCGGCCTCTGTTCCTCTGAACACCTCTAAGAATCCGACAGGCAACGCGATTGTATCCGGTCCTTGAGAAACCGGAGATGCCGACTTCAAGGACTCCTGTCTAGCAGCAATCTCCCGTTTTCTTACCAGCGTGACGTGAATATCAAGCGCCTCGACAAGCCGTCTAAATTGATTTTCGGCAGGAGAAATGCGAGAAGTTATCGGATTGTGGTAGCCCTTCTTTTGTTGAAGTTCACGCATGGCGCGGCGACGGGCCGAATCATCCTCACTTTGCCTTACACGACGTTCCCATTCCGTCTTTTTTCGACTAAAGCCACTCTGAGCCTGCCTTATCTGCTTCGCTGCTTCCTCGGCGGCACCTTTGGAAAAAAGTCTTCCCGCCGCGTGAACTAGCGCACGCTCATCCGTAAGCGCAATCGATTCCTGTCGCAATGTCCCGGACTTCGCAACCGTTACCCAAACTTTAAGGTGAATGCCCTGAATTGCCGAAGTCAGATTTAAAAACGCGCCTTCGTCGACCTGTGAAACACTTAGAGACGTCTTGGCCTTTGCCTGCGTCTCGGATTGGGCGGTGCGAAGGCTGCGGGGCGTTTCGGACGGTGTCAACGGATGAGCTTTCAAGCCGAGCCAGAGGAGGCGTTCATGAGGGGTAGGACGATCGATAGGCAGCGAAAGTCTGAAGCGTCTCGGATTATGCGAAGAAGGGCAATGCTTGTCAATTATTCGAGTCGCCGTCGACTTGTGCTCGGTGGGCATCGTGTCAATTGGACAATGGCAATTCTGTCTCGGCTGAAGCGGCGTGGTCCAGATTGATCGCGCCGGCGGTATCAAGAAATGGAGTACCTCCGTGGTGACTTTATAGCAGCGACCGCCCCGGCCAACGTGGGGACTGCGTGAGGACGTGCAACAATCTGGATAGACGGAAACAAACTAGCCGGGCACAACAGCATTGTGATAGATGTCTTGCACATCTTCGCAATCGTTCAGCATGTTGATGAACTTTTCGAACATGGGCTGATCTTCCGGGCTGATTTCCTTGTTGGCCTGCGGGAGGAACGTGATTTCTTGCACTTCCAATTCCGTTTCGGGGAACGCTTCCAGCAACGCCGTCTTGGCTTTGTAAAATTCGGCGGCTGGAGCGAACAATGTCAATTGGCCATTCTTGCATTCGACGTCGTCAACATCAACGTCTGCTTCCAACATGGCTTCCAGCACTTGCTCTTCGTTGTCTCCCTTGAAAGACAGGACTGCCAAGTGATCAAACGAATGTGCGACGGAGCCAGTCGCTCCTAACTTGGATCCGGTCTTGGTGAAACAATTTCGGACGTCGGTGATTGTGCGATTATTGTTATCGGTCAAACAGTCGACGATGATCGAGCAGCCACCGGGGCCGAAACCTTCGTAGCGCGCCGACGCATAGTCCTCGCCGCCCACGCCGCTAGCTTTTTCGAGAGCCTTTTCAATTACGTGGCTGGGAACCTGTTCGCTCTTGGCTTTCTCAATCAAAGTTCGTAAGGCGGGATTGCCTTCTGGATCCGGTACGCCGTTCTTGGCCACCACATACAGCTGTTTGCCATATTTGGAATAGAGCTTGGATTTCTGACCCGCGGTCTTAAGGATCGACGCCTTGCGATTTTCGAAACTTCTACCCATAGCGATTATCTTTCGACTTGTTGCAGATTACGTGGAATCACTTCTATATCACAGCCACGTTTTACCAAGTAGTGCAGCATCGGCTCTGACTCGGTAAAGATTCGCATCGATTGAATGGTTCAGAGGTTCAAGAGCAAGTTGCCAAGGAGAGCCACATCGGCCTCGAGGGACGTCCACTCGCAAGAAGAGAGTTTGTCCGGTAGCGTCCGATCGAAGCCGGTGCGCAGTTCAAGACGCTTGAATGGAGCGGTATCTTGCCAAATTCTCTGGCACGGTCGTAGCGATCACTCACACTCGATACCTCCGGGATAACACCTCGAAGCAGACGCCGGTCAGCCTCACTGGATCCGCTACAGACCGTTGACCAGGCAATTCTGCCAGGCGCTGACGAGCCATTTGAAGTCGCGCCGATTCGAACGATGTCCTACGGCGTTTCGTCTTCCACAAGCAGTTCAGTTTCGCGGCGGTCGGGAGTTTTCACGTCCGTATCGGGATCAACTTCAAAGTACTCGTTGGCCTGGACTCGACGGAGCTGGCCTTCGATGATGGAGTACTGCGTCTGAGACCTGAATCCTCCTGGCTTCGGGCCTTTGACGCTCACATGATCGTCGTAACCGACTGTCGAGGTGCGGATCGTCAGCACTCCATTCTCAAAACTCACTCTGCCCCGTTTAACGACGGCAGCTGCAGACAACCGGTCGGAGTTTCCGGAGATCTCGCGGGTGTACCCAACGAGTTCTCCCGTACTCGCCCGGATTGAGTATTGATGACGAAGAATGACCGTGCGGTCGGCATTCCGAGAACTGGCTTCGCTCCTGTTTTTGCTTCCGCGGGGCGTGATGCTTTCGCGAATTCGGAGTACCTCGTCAAAGCCGAATCCGTTGGGCGACTCAAGTAGGCGAGCGAATGTCGTTCTCCGCTCGAACACGGATTCCAGTCGCCCTCGGTCGATGCTCGTCGAGACTTTGCCGACCACGGAGCGTCCGACGACGTTTGACCTGAGGAAGCTGACGATCCTCTGCTTCGTCGACTGCACGGTGCCTTCAATTCGATCCTGCTGAATCGCTCTTGAGTTCTGCCGCTCGTTCTGTGCTGAATGTTCGCCACGAGTTTGCTTGCTTGCCGGTTCTGAGACTCTTCTGGCTGTCTTCCGAGCGGAATCAGCGATCTCGTCGAGCGGATCATGCACGGCTCGAACGTAGACAAAGTTGCGGCTTGCGTAACAGTTGTTGGCTCCGCCGCTAGCGTACCAGTGATAGACGTACGCGTAATCTTCGGATTTCGTGTCCAGCTCCGAGGTCCAGTAGGAAGCATATTCGTGAGGCGGAGCGCAGCATTGCTCCTTGGTGTACTTCGTTCCGCTGAACGGTGCGTCAACGGCCGGGAACACAGTGGCCAGCTCTTCGATTGTCGGTACTCGCCAGTCAGTCAGACCGCCGAGTTTCAATTCTGCCGCGTACTCGGCCGCTTGTTGAAAGTTCTTCTTCCCTGACGTGGCACCGTCTTTCTGCCAGAGCAGTCCGGTCCAGGAGTCTTCAACGTAATCTCCGCGATCGACAAATCGTCCATCGGCACCGGGAGTGACCAGCGGGAGTTGTGTGTCGCGAAGGGTCGAGAACTCAATTCGAGCGGGAGCGGTACGCCGAACCTGAAGTGTCACTCGTGGGCCCGTGGCTGCGTCCACGGCTTTCGTGACATCGGCGTAACGCACCCACGATGGAGCTGTAACTCGAACGTTGGGGCGTACTAGGGTCGCCTTCTGCAGAGTGGCGGCAAGCTCTTTTGTGTTTGCGTTCGCGGATTTCAGCGCCTCGGGACCGACGCCGAAAGGTTTTCCATTGACCAGCACTTGTGTCAGCGTGCCGTCCTTGTGAGCGAACAGAGTCCATTGGATGACCGGGTCGCGGTTGTGAATTCCGTCTTCGCTCTCAGCAAGGTCGAGCATCACGTACTTGTTGGGCGCTTCGAGTCTGTACGTCCGGTAGTAACGCCGAGGTGTCGTCGGCTTTTCGATCAAGAAGTTCGGCCCGAAACCGCCAGGATTCGGGACGCCAGAGACACTTGTGTTTGTCGTCTTCGGGAATGCCAATTCTGTCTGTCTGATGGTGCGTCGACGCTTTACCCATCGGATGGCCCCGTCGCTGAAGAACCTTGCCGACGTGTTGCCGCCACCGATGTTCTCTTTAGTCTCCGGGGTATAGGCAGCTCCAATTATGTAGTTCTCACCGGCTCGCAACGTGATTGGGGCAATCGCGACATAGCGGAATCCATCGGTACTTGGAGCTGCAGTCCCTGCCGGCACCGTCGCCTTTGCAAGCAGCTCACCGTCGGCATCCCATAGTCCAACGGGAATCTCCGAATTCAATCCGTCGGCCTCGTAGTCCCAGACGCCCAGCGAAGTAACCGTTACCAGAGTCTTGACCGCGAATTCCCACCCGTCGGTCGCGTTGACCTGTAACCCGCCTCCACTGCCTCCCATGAATTCCATGGCGATCGCAGGAACACTCGGCGATTGAGTCTGTTCATCAGGCTGCGATCCGCTCGCCGAAACAAAAGCGAGCGCCAGCAGCAAGCCGGAAACCATTCGAGAGGGCATGGCTGATTCCTCAAAGGAAATATCGGTAGTGTGTAACTGATAGGAAAGTTGCTTTCCGTACCGGAGTTGATTCTAGAACCGGGAACTGGTGATTCAAGTGGCAACGAACCCAAGGGCGGCTATTGCCGCAGTCGGTTTTCGGGAACGTTTTGGATGAATTCGCCGTGCCTGTCAGGCAACGTATACGGAATAATCTCGCGGCCGGCACGGGTAGTGGTACAGTTTGCCGCAAACCGTACCACTACTCTGGCACGCGACGAACCTCCACTTCTCGACGACCGTGTTATGATAGACGAATGTCAACCGACAACTTGACCATCGATCACGCGCCGAAGCCAAGGCGCCCCAGACACACGAGAGAAGCAGGTCTTGAAATACCCTCTGGTAGATTAGCATCGAGGTCGTGATGATCATTGACGTTCACAGCCACGCCTGGCAGTACCCCGATCACTTCAGTGACGACTTTCGCGACCAAGCGAAGCGGGCTCGCGCTGGCGTCGAGGTTGATTTGACGGTTCGGTACGACGATTATGAGGCCACCGCGTCGCAAGCGGATCGCACGATCGTCTTTGGAGGTAAGGCTCGACTAAGCGGTTTGTGGGTAGACGATCGCTATGTCGCGGAGTATGTGGCGGCACACAGCGACAAGCTGCTCGGATTCCAGTCGCTCGATCCGACACAAGACGGCTGGGAACGCGAGATGCACGAAGGGCATCAGGAACTTGGACTCGTCGGCATCAAGCTGCTGCCGATGTATGCTGGTTTTCAACCGGACGACGAGCGGCTCGATCCGCTCTGGTCATACGCTCGACAGCATGCGCTGCCTGTGTTGCTGCACACCGGCACAACGTTCATCGCGCAAGCTCCGCTTGAATGCACATTGCCGCGGCACCTCGACGCGATCGCGACTCGCTTCCCTGAAGTGAAAATCATCATGGCTCATCTCGGCCATCCGTATGAACCAGAATGTGTTGCCGTGATCCGCAAGCATCCGAACGTCTATGCCGATGTGAGTGCGCTGCACTACCGTCCCTTTCAGCTGTACCACAGTCTCATGTTAGTCCAGGAGTATGGCGTGTGGGACAAGGTCTTGTTCGGCACGGACTATCCGTTCACAACGGTCGACGCTTCGATCGACGGACTGCGAACGCTCAACGACCAGCTCGAAGGAACTTCACTCCCGCGATTAAACACCGACGCGATCGAGGCCATGATCCACTGTGATAGTCTCGCAATACTGGGTCTCGACGAGCGGACGGGTCGATAGTTATCGATCGAAGAATCGGCGGATTCAGTTTGCCCTGCGACAGCGCCACGTACGAATGCGATCGAACGCCGAGGAGGATCGCCGACGAACGTACGGCTGTTTTACTGCGGCGAATTCTACGGGCGGCGTCCCGATCGCAATTACCCGATTGGTAGTGCGAACGATTAATAGTCCGCCGGAAATCGCTGGTGTCGCCATACACGAATCGCCCATTTCATTTACGGCGATTTGTTTGAATCCAGGACCTGCCGCCACGATGTACACTGCGCCATCTTCGTTCGCGAAGTATAGCTTCCCATCCGCCGCGACCGGCGAAGCAGTAAAACCTGCTTTGCCTGCACCGAGCCGTTTCTGATAGAGTCTCTCGCCACTCGACGCCTCATAACAACTCAAGACACCGTTCTGCCGACATGCGTACAAGTGGTCTCCGTAGACAATCGGAGTTTGCATGTAGATCCCGTCGCGGGGTTTATACCATGCGAGTGATTCATCTAGTGTGTCGTGATTTGGCGGAGTTAGGTCGCCGTTGGCGCCAGGGCGTACCGCGCACAAGGGGCGATCTGAACCGTGCGCGCTGCTCAAGAATATCAAGTCTTGCGCGAAGATCGGCGTCGGTACCGGAATGTCGCCGCCGCCTCCAAGTTTCCAGAGCGGCTTGCCGTCGGACGGATCGTAACCGCCAGCGTGCTTGAAGCCATTTACAACCAGTTCCGTTCGCGTGGCACTTTGGACGATGGTCGGCGTACTCCAAGTCGGCACGTCATCCCGTGGAGTCCGCCATAATTGATGGCCGTCATGAATGTCGAACGCCGCGATGAAAGAGTCCTTCTGAACGTCGCACTGCAGAATGACCCGCCCCGCATGGATGATCGGCGAGCTTGCGAATTCCCACTGAGCCTGAGGAGCGAGGTAGTAACCCGAATCGAGCGTTCCAAGATCCTTCTTCCACAAAAGTCGTCCCGAGAAGTCAAGGCAGTGCAAACCTTCCGATCCCAAACACACGACGATGTGCTCACCATCTGTTGCCGGCGTCGAGTTCGCATGGGTGGCTTTCGTGTGTCGTTTGATGGCCGGTATACCTCGATGTAACGTCCGCTGCCACAAGAGTTCACCAGTGTTTTGCGAAAGACAGTAAAGACGCCATTCGTGCGGTTTATCGTCCGCCACCGGATCGATATCACCGTACAAACCTAACCGCAGTTCAGGATCCACTTCGCCATTGTCAGCGGTCAGGATAAACACCATGTCGCGCGATACGATCGGACAGGCGTGTCCCAAACCTGGGATGTCGATCTTCCAGCGAACATTATCTCCCGTTTCGACATCCCACGAATCGGGTAAATTCTGGCCCTCGGCGATCCCTCGCGCATCGCGTCCACGAAACTGCATCCAATCGTCTGCGGTACCCTGAGGTAGCTGCCAACCAAGCACAGTTAAACTAAGCACACTGAAACCAAGAGCCAGAGTAAACCGCATCAATGTTTGGGTGGTTCTTCCAAGTCCATGCATTAACTTGTTGTCCTGGGAGCCATTTGAGTGACCGAAAGGTTCATTGTAATCACTTGACTTCCGCGCTGGCATTCTCGACGCTGGCATTCTCGACGTTGGCATTCTCGACGTTAGCGATGGATTCGACCTGACCCCAGTAAACACTCAGGAGGCGATAATGCATTTTGGAGTCGGTGTCATTGGAGCGACGGGCTACATCGGTACGCCATATCGTTGTGAGATTCGCGATTCGCCGGACGATGCGACGATCGTGGCCTTGTGTGCACGTCGACGCGATCTGCTGCAGGCTGCTGGTACGGAAGACAACGCACGACTTGTCACGGACGACTGGAGGCAAGTGGTTCAGCATCGTGACGTAAACTTCATTATCGTGGCGACGCCGGACGCCTTGCATCATGAAGCCGTCTTGGCGTGTGCGCAGCAGAGGAAACATGTCTTCTGCGAAAAACCAGTCGGGATGAACGTCGAACAGGCTCACGAGATGTGGGTGGCTTGTCGCGATGCGGGCATCGGGCACTACGTCCCGTTTTGGACGCGTTACGTGCCGGCGTTCGTACAAGCAAGAGAGATCGTCCGCGACGGGCAACTTGGTGAGATTAAAGCCATCGTCTATCGCTGGCACAACCCTCGCCCCAGCGCGATGCCTTTCACTTGGCGAGACGACGCCAAACTCTCCTCCGCCGGCAGCATTGCTGATGTGGGTTCGCACGCCTACGACACCATGCGATGGATTCTCGGCGAGGAAGCGTTGCGCGTGCATGCACATGCCACAGTTCTCAGTCCACCAAAACCTGATCTAGGAGCGATCAATTTGGACGAAGCTCTGGCATGGGGACAGGCTCATGAAGCGAGCGAAAGCGGGTGTGTTCGCAAAGCCACTGTGTTCGACTACTCAGACATTGCGATTCAATTCGAGAGCGGAACTGTTGGCTCGCTGGTGTTGTCACATGCGCCATGCATTCGTAAGGGATTCGCGCCAGACGTGGAACTTCATGGTACGGAAGCATCTTTGGCAATCGATCGCACCGCCAGCACTCTGCGCATCGCCAAAGGCAGCGAACCTCCGGAGTTATTAGAAACATTCGAGGACACGGGGCTCGGAAATCGATTCACAAAACATGTCTTTCCAGCTGTGCGAGCCCGCATTGACGGAGCTGTGTTCGAACATCCTGGGCTTGATGACGGTTGGCGAGTCCAATTGTTTACCGACGCTGCCGTGATGTCCGCTGAGCGCGGTACTTGGATCGACCTTGCCGAGCTGAATCCGGAATAGGCGTTTTGGACTTACAGATACTCTGGCAAAAAGCGTTTCCAGTTCTCGTAGATGATGTCGTGGATCATCTCGTCTGAGATTCTGGGCAGACTCGTTCGGTCGATAATGTCGTTCACTTTGTTCTGCCCGGCGATCACTTGGGCTGCGGTCGCGGAGGGAAAGTCGGAGCCGAAAATCAACTTATGTTCGACGCCGTATTCGATAGCGGTCATGAAGGCTTGATAATGGCGCAGAGGTCGGTAGTGCAGCGCCGAGATGTTGGTGTAGAGGTTGGGATGCTTGCGGATTAGCACAACGCATTCGTCTTCCCAGGGATGACCCATGTGCGCGATGACGATTCGCAGGTCGGGGCATGCGACGGCGATGTCTTCAAGCAGAATGGGGTTAGCATACTTTAGCGGCCCGGTTCGTACGAAAGATGTTCCCTGGTGGATGTTAACGGGGATGCCCAAATCCTGCGCCTTTCGGAACAACGGCAGATGCTTCGGATCTTGCGGGTCCCAATTCTGGTAAATCGGCGAACACTTCAGGCCGCGCAAACCCAAGTCGTTGACATAGTAGACGAGCTGTTCAACGCAATCGTCATCGTTCGGATCAACACTGCACCAACCGATGAACTTCTCTGAGTGCTGCTTGACGAAACGAGCGATCAGTTCCTGGTCGGCGTTGATGCCGCAGAACGGAGCCTTAATGCCAAAGACAATCACTTTGTCAGCGTCTTGTGTTGCTTCGAGCAGTTGCTCGGGCTTGGAGTCGAATGCATTCTGTTCCTGAACGTCGCTGCCCGCGAAATAGACGTCCGTCGTCAGTTTCATCTTGGCCTTTTTTGCTTCCCAGGCAAATTCAACGAACTCGTCGGAGAGATGATCGGGATACCACATCAGGTTCGTATGCGTGTCGAAAAGCATGATTTGTTCTCTTTGGCGATCGATTACGAACGGGCCGCTTCTGACGGTGCCAGCACTTCCTTGTTCGGATTGATGAACATCCACGAAACGGCCGCCGCAATGTAGAAGACGACGTGCAGATAAATTACCAGATTCCAATTGCCGTCCGTATCCTTGATCGCGTCAATGAGCATGCCCAACAAAGGCGTCACGATCACCCCGCTCAGACATCCAGCCATGTTCATAATCCCGACGATCACCGCGGTGTGTCGCCCACCGATATCGATCGTCCCAACCCAGGCACTTGGCATAGCAATCCCCGAAAACAGCGCGCCAATCGAAATCACGGCGACCAGGCTTCCGGCCGTCGTCGTCCATGACGAAGCAAGAATGACCGCGGCGGTGACTACCAACGCCCCGATCGCGACGCCGCTTCGGCTAAGCCATTTGTTGCCGGTCCACCGAAGAATCACGTCGACCAGCAAGCCGCCCAACAAGCCGCCAACCATAACTCCGATCAGAGGCCATTTGGTAAACGGTCCCGCATTCTCGCGGCTGACGCCGTAGGCGAATTCCAGAAACGCAGGAAAGAATGTAACGAACAGGTTGTAACCCGCCGCACGAAAAAATGACTGAATACACACGGCCCACAAATTGCCGCTGCGCAACATGCCACCGACGCGGAGGCGATCGTGCGCTTCATGGTGCGGCGGCTCTTCCACGGTGGCAGCGTCGCGACTATGGACCAGGGCGTCTTCACCGTCGATAAGCTCCCGTTCCGCTTGGTTGACCCACGGATGCTGGCGGGGGAACGTGCGAAAGCACACGTAAAACACCAGCGCCCAGACGATGCCCACCAAGGAGTAGAAACGAAACACCCACCGCCAATGAAAGTCGACTAACAACATTGCGGTGATTTGCATTGTCAGCACGGCACCAAACGACATCGAGATGGCGATGATGGAGCTGATGAATCCGCGGCGACCGATTGGGAACCAATCCTTGACCACTTGCGCAGCATTCGGAACCAGGCCGGCTTGTGCCAGCCCAAAGGCGAACCGCGAGGCAAACAGCTGAGAGAGCGACGAGACCGCGGCGGTCCAAACGGTGAAGGCCGACCACAAGATGCTCAATATCGGCAGCGAGATGCGCGTACCGAAACGGTTTCCTAGCCAGCCACCAGGAACCTGGCAAAGCAGATAGCCGAACGAGAACGCCCCCAGAACCCATCCCATCTGAGTGTTGTTGAAACTCAACTCTTCTTGAATTGTCGTGTTGGCAACAGCGATGCAGTACCGCGTCAGGTACGCGCTGCTGGCGGCCGTTGCAAGAAGCGCTAGCACGCCGTAACGAACGAAAGTCGACCGGGGTGCCGGCGCGGGCGAAGTGCCTGTCGCGTTGAAATTGTCAGACGGATCCAAGGTATTGCTTCTCAATCTTTGCTGCGACTGCGCCGCCATCGTAGTAACCAATCGAGATGGCACCAACGTGGGTCAGGATGTCATAAGCTTTCCAGCGGTCCCATCCGAACTCGTCTTCCATCCACAGAATCAATCGGGCGTAGGCTTGGGCGATCGCTCGCTCCGTGGGTGCACCAGCCGCGACGGTCATGATCTCCGTCGCGGATTCCATTCGGGGTCCGGCCAGATTCTTGTTCTTGACTAAGGCGACGGTGACCGTCGATTCCGATGCCATCTCCAAGCCAGTTGCGGACAATTCTCCGTGTCCCATTGCTGCGTGGGCGTCGCCTAAGAATAGGAATCCTCCAGTTACGAACACCGGCAAGGTAACAGTGCTTCCGGGACGCACTTCGACGAGGTCCATGTTGCCGCCGTGCATTCCCGCGGGGCCCGTGGTCGGTGCGCCCCAGTCAGGTGCGGTGCCAATACACCCCAACATAGGAGCGTAAGGGATCGTGATTTTATCACTCCAGTGAATCAGACCGTCGACAATCGGACAAACGTGAGCACCGTGCGGAACGTCGACGCCAAGCCATTCGCACAGCTGCTTGGGATTGCCGGTGTAAGTGGCACACTGACCATCGCGAGGGCGAATCTCTTGGATAGTCACCGCCAACGCATCACCCGGCTCGGCACCTTCAACCCAAATTGGGCCCGCAACCGGATTGCTGAACGGCATCTTCGACTTGTCACGACGATCGTCGTTGGTGCGAATCTGGCCGGAAAGCGCATCTTCTGCTTCGACGACAATCGTTTCGCCGGGTTGGATTCGCACGCGAGGATCGAGCAGACGGTTGAATTCGTAGTTCAGCGGCTTGGCTGGAACACGTTGCATTTCGTTACCTTGTCACTTTGCTTGTTGGGAGTCAGAGTGAAAACAGAGTCGTAAAAAGGGGACTGGCACCGTGACGCAACATTATCCAGCGATCCAAGCCATCATCAAACACGGAGCCAGTCCCCTTTCTCGCTACAGTTGTCAGTTTGAGGCAACGTATTGTTGTAACTCATCGCACAACCGGCTGCGAATGTCGACCGAGTCGCACGGCTTATCCAGTCCACCGACGCAGCACGTTCGCCGTTACCGCTGATACGTTTTCATCGATCGGCAATGACAATGTCCACGTGAACGAGCCCGTTGAAAACACGCTGCCGCCGCTCGACGTATCGAAACAAATCAGATCAGCGCCCGCATCGTCTGGATTGTCGCCTTTCGCCAAGTGAACAATTTGCGGCGGAGCATGTGGGCCGATCTTATCTAACTCGTGAGCCGATGCGCCGCCGGGGCAGCGTTCGTGAAGGCTTTGCTCACCGAATAGGTCGCCCGTTTTCATTCCCGTGCCAGCGAACGCCCAGTGCGTTTCATCGAGAACGCGATAGGGTGCGCCAGTCTGAAAACCCGCATGCGTGTATCCGACACCAAGTAAACAATCCGGCTCGTCTTGTCGCAGATCGTAAATACCTTCGCGGCGGCAGAGCATCGTTCGTTGGTCGGGTAAGTCGGCTTCTGCGTACAAACCGCAGCCGCCCAGATAGAGCAACTTCCCGCCTCGCTCGAAAACCCAGGACTTGACGCGTCGGTACATTTCGGGTGACCAATACTCGGGATGGTTGTCGAGTACCAACACTTGGTATTCATCCAACGGCAATTCGTCAAAATGCAACTGCACATCGTTGTACAAGTCGCACTCGAACTTTTCACGGTCCAGCCACCCCATCAAGCGCCACAGCCCAGGCGCGAAACAGGACTCGGTGCGCCCTTGAATGGGGTCCGTGATTTCAGCATCCTCGGGGGTCTCGCTGGCAAGCTCAGGACGATCGAAGGAAAGCGGAGACGACGTTTCTGAATACGGCCAGATTTCAGAAGACGTATAGCGCTCGATGTCTTGCCGCGAGTTGAGTATCGGACGATCGGGGACGCCAGCTTGGTTGAAGTAGTTGCTGCGACCGCCAAAGTTGTTGTATGCATTCCATGTCATCGTCGATGCAACGACGGCAATTCTTGCCTTGGGCGTTGTCGGTGAGACGATCCACGGGAACGAGCAGAAACGACCTGACTGGGTCTTCGCATGCAAATAATAGAGGCCTGACCGCTCCGGTGCGCAGACTGCGTGTTTCTGATACTCAAGCGAGTAGCCTTCTCGATTCCACGCGACGCCGGTCCCTGTGTAGTCTCCGTCAGGGGTTATCTGTGCCATCGCACGCGGTCCGTGTTCGCCACACCAGCCAAAACTCTTCACAAACTGTTTCTGCCAACCGTAGCGCCAAAGATCGAGTCGGAATGGCTCGGTTGAGTGCACGCAGTATTCCGAAGACTCTTCCGCGCGAACCCACTTTGGCCACATGAAGCCGCACACTCGGTCGGACAGCAGGCGAAAATGATAAGGGCGTCCCACTTCGACAGTCACGTGAGCGCGTTTCGCACCGTAACCCCTCAGCCCAAGCGACACGCGATAAGGGCCCGGCTCAACGTCAGCGTGGATCGCGCCCGTAACTCGCGAGCAAGCTACGACGCTCCCAGCCTCGTTCTCGAACTCGAATTCGACGCCGCCGAGCGCGACATAGTTTTCATCACTGACATATCCAACCAGCATCTGCGATCCCTTCCGTTGTACGCGAAGACGTTGGTGACGCTTGCCGGATCGTACACCGAGATCGCTTCGCTGCCAATCATCGTGGCCTGCGCCGCGCTAGTTCGCTCCGGCATCCAACCCCGTGCGTAGATTCAGACCTGCCGCAGCGCGGGGACGATCTCCGTGCGTGCTGCTTGAAATGCTGGAGCGACTCCGGCAAGCGCACCGGCTATGCACGATATGATCAGTCCATTGATTGCCAGCCGGATCGAAGGCGTGAACGCGATCGTGACCGCTTCCGCTCCCACTGACAAGCTGGTGACCTTGAGCATCAACATAGCACTGCCGACGCCGAGAACGCCACCAGCAATGCTGAGCAACACGCTCTCGGTCATCACGAGTTGAAAGATCTGCGGGCCAGGAACTCCAACGGTTTGCAGGACGGCGTGTTCCTTGATGCGATCCTGAACGGACATGACCGTCGTCGTGGCCACGAGCGCCAGCACAAGACCGACGCACGCGTAGCCAAGATATTGGGCCATGCCAATGAGCTGTATCAAGTCTCCGAGGCTGTGCGCTTGGAACACGCCTTTCGGTCGCGTGTCGGTCTCAATGGGACCGCCGTGAAACTTGTCGTCAATCTCTCTGCATTTAGCGACCGGATCGACCCCTTCGTTCAACAAAATCTCCAACTGCGTGACCGTACCGACGAGGTTCATGCCTTTGCCTCGTTGGAGGAATTCCAAGTGTGAGTAGATGTAGTTCTCCTCGGCGGGATCGTCGCTCTTGTAAACGCCCGCAATATTCACGCTGAGTTCTCCAATGGAAAACTTGTCGCCGACCTTGATGCCACGGCGCGCAGCGACGGCTCGGCCAACAACAGCTGCATCCTGATGTTGCTCAAACTCCGACCAGTTACCCGACACAAGCTCGAAGTCTCGGGCCTTGCGAAGCTTTTCCGGCGGCACTCCGTAGAACACGACGACATCGAGACTTGCTCGACAGTTGTTCGTGAAGACCTGCACGGGAATAACCTCTCGCACACCGTCCAAGCGGGCAACCTGCTGGTCATAGTCCTGTGGTAAGTGACTTGTTGCCGGACAGAACTTGTTGGCTTGGAAAATGATCAGCGAGCCTTTGGCTTCTTGCCGCCGCTGTAAGTCGTTCATGCCTTCCTGCACGGCTCCCACGAAGCAGAACACGAAAAGAGCGACCGCGGAACCACTGACCGTCAGGATCGTGCGTGAACGATGACGCCAAAGTGTTTTCAATGTGTAGGGCAAGAATTTGAACATAGTTTTACGTGCTGGGTTTTCAGCCGACAGTCTTCTCGGATTTGCGAACGACGTTTGGCTCGAAGCCCCTGCCGCCCGTCTGCACGAGCTTCCCGCAATCGAGTCGGAACTGCTTGTCGGCGATCTGGGCTGCATCAGCATCGTGAGTGACCATCAGCAACGTAACGTCGAGTTGCTCCTGGAGTCGTTTGAGCAAGTTGAGAATCTGTTGTGACGTTTCGGGATCGAGGTCCCCAGTCGGTTCGTCGGCCACCACGACTCGCGGATGGGCGACGATGGCTCGCGCGATCCCAACCCGCTGTTCCTGTCCTCCTGACATCTGCCGTGGATAGTGATTGGCCCGGTCGAGCAGATCGACGGCCTGCATTGCGATTTCAACGCGCTTGCGGCGTTCACTGCGTGACATCGCCAACAAGAGCAGCGGCAATTCGATGTTCTCGTATGCCGTCAGCACAGGAACAAGGTTGTGTGTCTGAAAGATGTAGCCCATGTTGGCGGCTCGCCACTTTGCCAACTTGGTCCGAGACTGTCGCGTGATCTCGGTGCCATCGACAACGATAGTGCCGCTGTCCGGCTTGTCGATACTGGCGATCAAATTCAGCAAAGTTGACTTGCCGGTCCCACTGGCTCCCATCAACGAGACGAACTCGCCTCGTTCAATATTCAACGACACCTCCTCCAGTGGCGTGATCGTCTCGTCACCTTTGTAGAATCGCTTCGTGACGTTTTTGATTTCGATGAGCGACATGGCTGGGTCCAGGGTCGAGAGACAAGAGTCAAGAGCCAGAGTTAGCTGCGTTGATGTTTGGTTCTTCGCCGGTAATGCGGATGCGAGCGCCGTCGGACAGGCCATCCGTTCCGGATGCGATTAGTCGACTAGAAACGGTCAAACCGCGAAGTACTTCTACCCGTCCACTTTGGTCGACGCTTCCGTTAGCAACGATTTGCTTCCGTGCAACTTGCTCAGACTGGTCCGCGAGCCAAACATACGAGTCACCGCCGTCGCTGTGGATCAAGTGCTGCGGCACAAAGATACGAACGACGCGATTCTCCGGCTCTTGACTCTTGTCCTTCGACTCGCGACTAAGAAACGTAACATCGACCAACATTTCCGGTTTGAATACGGGCGGCGGATTGAGAATATCCACTTTGACTTGCAGCGTGTTCTTCTGGATGTCAGCTTCGGAACTGACAAAAAGAACTCTCCCGGTCAGCGACGAAGTTAACGCCGGATTGTCGATTTCCACCGGCTGGTTGAGACTGACTTGTGGGATGTTTTCAAAGCGGACATCGACTCGGACTTGCAGCTTATCGGGACGATACATTGTCACGACCGTGCTGCCATCGTGCCCCGTCATCTGCGTCATGCCACTGCCGATGCGTGCTCCCGGATGCGCAATCAATTGGAAGACTCGACCGTCAATCGGCGCAACGATCGTCATCCGATCCAATCGCAACTTCGCTTCGGCGACGACGACACTTGCTTGCGTGATGCGAGAAGTTGCCGCTTTGACATTCGCCTCAGCTTCGTCCCTTGCTTTGGTTTCGTCGACCAGTAGTTCGAGTTGAGTCTTGAGTGCATCTCGTCGCTGGCTCAGCGCGAGCCGTTCTTTCTTGAGCGATTCCGCCCGATCTCGAAGTTCTTCCGCGAGGGCTTTTGCGGCATCCGCCTTGCTCTTGGCGATGTCGATTTCGATACCGGCAACGACTCCCTTTGCGGCCAATTTCCCGTCATAGTCCTTCTGCATGGCATCGTAATCTGCTTCGGCTCGGCGAATTTCAAACGGCAGGTTCTGCAGCAGCGTCTCGATCTTCGCGAGAGGTGCTTCCGCTTCACGAAGAACAGCCTCAAGATGAACAGGTTGATTGAAACGAGTTTCCGCAGCAATGTGTGCGGCCTTGGCTTCATCACGTTCCGCTTGACGAAGGTCAAGGTCGGCCAGAGCCCGGTCGTGAGCCAGCCTCGCGTCGTCCTTGACCAGTTCAGCGATCGGGTCACCCGACTTGACGGACTGATCCTCGACAACGAGCAGTTTCTCGACGACGCCGGGTGCAAGTGCAGCGACTCGGATTGGTGTTGGGCGAGGTTCGATCCAGCCCGCCGCCTTGAATAGCGGCGTGCCTTCTTGCTGAACTCCGGCAGCTGTCGAGAAAACCGGGACGACCGTCACCGCTGTTGGTGGGAACACGAGGTCTCGTGATGCCCAAGCCACCAGCGCAAGGAAGCCGCAAACCAGTACGATCGGCAACACGTATCGAGTCAGCAGATGCCGGCGTGTGCGGAGCGTAGGCTGGCCCGCGCCGCCACGGTCGATTGCCAATTCTCGAAGATCAACTTCAGTGTTCATGGATCACATCATTTCTTCACGTACACGCCATTGGCGAGAACAGTAAGGTTGCCTGCTTCGTCACGTTGAGCTTTACCCTGGACGATGACAGTGGCCAGTTCTTTGACATTCAAGAGTTCACGAGCATCGGCATTGACGAGATCGCCGTGTTCATCGACGACCTTTACTAGTGCTGTTGATGTCGCGAGCTTGTGAGTCTCACAGCAATAGTCCCACGGCTTCTCGCACTTATCGCCGGGGATATCGCTGCATGCTTTCAGCGAGCCATCGACGATAGAGAATGCCGCTCGACCGTCGATCCACGGATTCTCGCCACCGCCAATGCGCCCGACGATTAGAACGTCATCTCCATCCTTGGCGGCTTCCCGAACGGTCAGCACATCTTCCGCTCCGTCAGGTTGTCTGTTTAGCAAGAACTTGGAGCCATCGATCGATGTAACGGGGGTCGGGGACGTTGATGCTGTCGGAGCGTTCTGCGAGCAACCGATGACGACGAGCAATCCGATGCACGCTGCCAGTGAAATATACTTTCTCATTACCATCTCCTTGGGTTGAGTTAGCCGGACTACGCTGTCCGCGGTAAATTCAAACTGCCTTTAATCCAGCGACGATGGGCATCCGGAGCGCTCGAATCGCTGGGGGTATTGCCCCGAAGAATCCCAGGAGCAAACCAACTCCACAGCCGATCAACACAGCCGTGTTGTCGATGCACAGCGAGAATGCGCCCATTGTAAAACGCACGGCGACGCCGTTGACAAAACACAGCGCCAGTACGGACGCCAGCAAGCTCGCTGCCGCCGCCAGCAACAAGCCTTCCTGAATCAGACTCGTCACAATAGATCGCCGAGCGAACCCGATCGTTTACAGTGTTGCAAGTTCAGGGATGCGTCCAACAACGGAACCATACATCGTGTTCAAACCTGCGAAAACGCCCGATCCGGACACAAGTAACACAACTAGCCACGCCAGCCACCGCACCGGCCCGTAGTCCTTCTGTAGCGATGCGTAGTACTGCGTCTCTGGCATCGTTTGTAGTTCCAGATCGAGCCGCTCTTTGCAGAATAGATCAAGGTCGGCGAAATCACTCTCCGCAGCGAGTGTCACGGCAACGATGCTGAGGTCCTGACGCTTCATCGCCTGTTGCAGGCCATCGAGGCGACACCATGCTTCGGACTCGAACGCGGAACCGCCCGCCGAGAACACGCCGCTGATCCGCCAAGTGCGTCCTTCGAATTCCATCGACTGCCCGATTCTCACTTCGTCCGAGGTCGCTCCAAGTTTCGTAGCAACCATCCGACCCAGCATCACTTCGCCGGGTTCAGGCCAGCCACCTTCTTCGATCTCGAACGTTCGCCGAACGAGCAACGCCGAGGGAGTCACTCCACGGACGAGCCCCATCGACGGTTCCTGTGCACCGACGGTGACCTGCGTGCCGAGATATAACTCCGGTGATACGTACTTCTGGCCGAAACGCTCCTGAATCCCCGAAACACTGGCCGGAACAAGATCGCTCGTTCGCATCGGTATAGATGAGTATTCGAGATTCTCGCCCATGCCAAGCGAAAAGATCACTGCCGTCGACGGATCGCCGCTTACCGCCAGTGAACGCTCCAGTCCACGGATGAATCCGACAACGACAAACACCAACACGATCACCGTCGTCAGCCCCGCGAACGTCAAGGAAGTTCGCAGAGGGCGACGGAATAGATTTCGAATTGCATACTCCCACGGGAGCAGACGAAAGAACATGTCGTTCACAACTATTGAAAAAAGAGTCCAGCAGGTCGGTCTTCTCGCCGTACGACCGATCTATCCGTAGGAAGAACCAACTGGAGGGAGCGTACAGAGTCCGTCAAGATGAGCCGAGCGTTTCCGCACTCGACTTTAGACTCGTCGCTCTTAACTCATCAACACAAGAAAGACATGTACAGCGTGCGCAGAGAGCGCCCCAGGTTTCCACCGCTCGTACAATAGACGGCGTGCCCAATATCGTCAGAGCAAAGTTCTGCCGATCGAGGAACGACCGCGACGTCAGTGACGACCAACGGCGAAGGAAAAGAGTCCGACGCGTTGTTCAACTCACAAGGCTTCTCGAAGATGGCCCCACCGCAAACGCCCTGACACGAAGAATCGCAGGGAGGATTGTGCGGTGTTTTACCTGGGCGATGACAATCGCTATCGGACCCGGATCGCTCGCAGCAGCTGCCAACATTTCCGTCGACCGGGCAAGCCTGGTGCCAAGACGCTTTCGCCGCGCAGCACTGATCGGCATTACACAAACCATTACTACACCACACGGGGCAGGCAATGATTGTCGTGATCAGAACAAGCGAAACGGTCCGAGAAACCATCGAGCGATTCCTTAATTGGTGCTTTTCTATAATACGTCGGCATTGAAGGTTGGGCAATTGGAACTTCTGCCAGAGGGCTACCGACTTTGTTTCAGGCTTCCGGTCAATAGTTGCCCTTCGATCACGGCAGTGGACTCACGAAGAGCTCGCAGAGAATCAAGAAACGACAAGTTCACTTGAAGATACGTCTGCTGGGCGGTAAGCAGCGTGAGGTATTTGACCTGTCCCCTCTCATAACCCTCGGTCACGAGTTTCAGCGACCGATCGGCTTTGGGAATCATCCGCTGGCCGTACCGATCCACCTGCTGACGGGCGTTGGCGTAGCGGCGATATGCCACTGCAAGGCGATCTTGAAGATCGAGTTCAATGCGTTGTACCTCGGCGTTGGCGGCAACCCACTCGGCTTCGGCACTTCGGATGTTGCCTTCGTTCTTATTGAAGATCGGGATCGGAATTCCGACTTGTACATTGGCCACATCGTCAGTCGTGACGTTGTGGTGTCGAACGCTTATCGATACGTCGACGTTCGGAATCGGTTCTTTCATTGCTCGATGAATGACGAAGCTTGCTCGCTCCGCTTGGGCGAGTGCCGCATTCAATTCGGGATTGCTGTCTAGCAACATCGCATAACAACTGTCCCAATCAAGGCTCGGCAGGTCCGAGTCAAGTCCGCCGGCCAGCGGAGTTATCCGCAGGGTCGGCACTCCCACAACCGCTGCCAACCGTCGCCATGCTTCGGCAAGTTCGTTCTGCGCGTTGTCGCGCAGAATCGATGACTCGTCTGCCTTAATCTCGGCCTGCAAAAAATCGTTCTCGGTTCCCAGCCGACCATCGATGAGTGTCTCGGTTGCCTTCACTAAATCGGCGCCAAGACGAGCGAGTTCGTTCGTCAGCTCGACTCGCCGTTGAGCAACGAGTGCATCATAGAATCGCACTCGGGCATCGCTCAATACGCGTTGTTGCTGAGCGTGAAACCGAAAGTGTGCCTCGTCGATCTCCGCCCCGGCAATCGCCTGATCCAATTGCAATTTTCCACCGGTGATGAACCGCTGACTTATGAACGCACCTTGCTGCCCTGCGGTCCCCCCGTTCCCGATCTCGGTAGCGTGATACCCCATGACAGGGTTCGGATAGAGCCCCGACTGAACTTGCCGCCCACGAGCCACGTCCATCCTCGCAGCAGCCGTCGCCAGCGTCGGATTGTTTTGGAATGCAACGTCTACGAGATCGGCAAGCGTCAGTGGTGAATCTTCTCGCGCATCAGGATTTGCAGACGGCAACACTTCCGGACCATCGACTCGTTCTGCCGCATGCACAAACGCGACTGAGCGAATATCTGAGTTAGATTGCAGTTCCGTCGCGATTGGGTCCGTGCGAGTTGCGAGGTTATCTTTGCGATCGCCGACAACTGTCGCTGGTCGTACCGAACGACATCCCGCAGCGAGGCCCAGCAAGATCACGGCGATTATCGAAGCCACTCTGAACATTCAACTCTATTCCCGTGCCAATAAATCTAACCTTATCGGTTGTATCGGCACGGCACGGCACGGGCATTAGATCGGGCTGGGTAATGCAATGCATGGTGGGTAAGTGCGGACCGTGCCGGTTATGACGATGAGGCAGACTCTCATGTCAACTCGCGTCGCTTCCGTTGCGAGCGAGCACCGATGCGACTCTAGTCGGAGTGCCCACGGGCATCTAGGTCGGAGCATACGTCAAGAAACCCTTCACCGCGGCGGCGAATGCTTCGGGTTCATCTGCCGCGATCGAGTGGGCGCTGTTCGCGAAGACCTTTAAGTTAGCTCGCGGAATTCGTTCGGCGATGATTTGCGAATGGCGAGGCGGACAAATCCAATCGAGTGCCCCCGCGAGCACTAAAGTGGGACAAGTGATCTCGTGTAGCTGGTCGGTGAAATCGAATGTCCTCAAGAACCCGCCAAAGCCAAAGTTGAGTTGCTCGAAGTTGCGAATGCCGCATCCCCAGCTTGCCTCGAACTTCGTGAGATCGAAGCTGGTCGAGTACATCGGCCCCATCTCGCGATAGTACTCGCGTAGTTGCTCGAGCGATTCAAAGTTGCCATCCCAAAGCCGTTGGCAGACCCGCATCTGATCTGGCGTGCCGCGCTCGTCGAGAATTCGCCGCGCATCTTCGATAAAGCGAAAGCTGGGCGCGGTTGCGACGAGAATCAGATTGGCCAGCCTGTCGGGATAGCGAATCGCATAACCTTGCGCGACCATGCCGCCGTAGGAAGACCCCAGCAGCGAGATTCGCTCCAACCCGAGATGCTCGCGTAACGCATCGAGATCGTCGATGTTATTGTCCAACGTATGCGATTGCGGATCGCCCGCGGCGCTGCGTCCTGAACCGCGATGGTCAACGTAAACTAGCTGGGCCGCGTCTCGCAAGTCAGCCATCTGCGTCTTGAAGCTCGCATGATCTCCGCCGGGCCCGCCATGCAAGAGAAACAACGTCGGTCGCTGGACCATCTGCCCTTTGTCCGGGACCAGCCCCATTCCATCGACGTCGAAATAGATTTTTGTGTCTCGGACATTGGCAAACATGATAGATCACTCTGAGGTTCTTGGTGTCAACGATCTCGGCACGGTCTGCATCATAACACGCTTCACAGAGCCAAGACGCTGGCGAAAGCTGTTTGTTGAAGGGGGCTTGGCGGTGGTATAATCTTCGCTCCGGCAAATCCAATTCACGACATCTTGGCATCAAAGGAGCGTCCGTGTTCTCTCTGCTCGATCGTCGTGGACGCTTGTGCGATGTTCCTTCGCGACGCGAGTTGCTGACCGTGGGTGGATTGTCGTTAGTCGGACTGGGATTGCCGGATCTGTTGCGCCGGCAAGCTGTGGCGCAGCAGAACACCACGCGAAGCCGTCGCGGGTTTGGAGCCGCTGACTCGGTCGTCCTCGTCTATCTGCAAGGTTCGCCAAGCCACATCGACTTGTGGGATCCCAAGCCGGACGCTCCCGCCGAAATCCGTGGCGAATTCAAACCGATCGCGACGAACACGCCGGGCATCCAGTTGGGCGAAGTGCTGCCCAAGCTGGCTCAGCAGTCGCAACACTACACAGTCGTGCGTTCGATCGGTGTCGATCCGAAAGGCCTTCGAAATCATGGCGCGGCAATATACATGTTGATGACAGGGCACAGCCCCACGAACTTCTCGGCCACGGGATTGGCCGTGCCGCCATCGCGCGAAGATCTGCCATCGGTGGGAGCGAATGTGGCCAAGTATCGCACCGCCAAACGCGGTCGGTTCAGCAATGTTGCCGTTAGCGGACCAGTCTTGGAGGGCCGCGTCGCTGGCGTCGGCCAATCGGCTGGCCTGCTTGGGGCAGCCTTCGATCCCTACACGATGTACGACGACGCAACCAAACCACTCAAGCCTGCAGGGTTCACCTTACCAAGCGACGTGACGCTCGACCGCATCGAATCACGACTCGATCTACGCGCGGTCATCGATTCTCACTGTGACGGAATTCGTAATTCACAAACAACCTTCGATCGCTTCTACGATCAAGCGCTAGCACTCATCCAAACGCGCCGCGCGGTGGACGCCTTTCGGCTGGAGGCAGAATCACCAAAGACACGAGAACGTTACGGGATGACACGGTTCGGCCAAGGCCTGCTGTTGGCGCGGCGATTGATCGAAGCCGAAACTCGCTTTGTACAGGTAAACTGGCCAGCCCGATCCGACGATGAACCGGCTCCTGGACCGGACGGTTCTTGGGACACGCACCGCAACAATTTCCCCATGCTCCGAGATCATCGCTGTCCCGTCTTCGATCACTCGTTGTCGGCGTTCATCGAAGATATGGCGACGCGAGGATTGCTGGAACGAACTTTGGTTGTTGCGATCGGCGAGTTTGGTCGTTCTCCAAAAATCGGATCGCAGACCACCAATAACGTCGGTCCAGGCGGTCGCGACCACTGGCCCGAATGCTACAGTTTTCTTGTTGCCGGTGGCGGTGTTCGTGCTGGACGGATTTACGGTCAATCGGATCGCCACGGTGCTTGGCCGAAGGTCGACGCCGTCGAGCCCTATGACTTGATCGCAACGATCTATCACGCGCTTGGCATCGACCCCACAACCGAATATCACGATGCGTTAAATCGTCCACGGCGGCTGGTGGAATCCGGGAGACCGATAGTGGGATTGTTCTGAGCCGCGAGCGAACGCCAATTCTTTCTTGGATCACACGCTCATCAAGGCGGTCAGCCCGATCGTCAGTGCGACCAAAGCCAGCAGTAACGCCAAGGGCCAATTCGGAGTCGGCTTGTCCTTTTTCTCGGGGCGAATGCCAACCATCCAGAAGGTCGTTGTCGTTCCAAGAATGATGGCGACTATGTTGGTCAAGAACAACAACAACGAACCCCAAGCCAATGACCATTCGAATCTTGCGGCCGACATACCGGATGTGGCCAAGGGCGGTACGAGGGCTGCTGCAATCGCGACGCCCGGCAATGCTGACATCAAATTGGGCCGGCCGATCGCGTAAGCAGCTGCGATACCGCTGACTAATGCTACGATCAGGTCGAGGAAGGTCGGAGCCCCGCGACTGATCATCTCCGGCGTGAGTTCCGGACGAACGATCAGCCCCAGGATGATTCCGATCAGGAACGCCATTGCAAATCCTCGCACGACAGTACTCATCGCATCACGGATCAGACGCACGTTGCCTTGAGCCAAAGCTAATCCAATGCCCACAATTGGTGTCATCAACGGAGCCACGAGCATGGCACCGATGACGACGGACGCTGAGTTGCGGATCAAGCCGAGTCCCGCGATCAGTGTTGCCAGCGAGAGTAGCGCGATGAAATCGAAGTCCCACGTCGAACTCGATTGAATCCGTTCGACGACCGAGATTCTCGCCTCGCGATCGAGTTGTGGGACACGCCGTTCGACAGCACGGCGAAATCGCCTCATCACGCGACCCGTCAGTGGTAGCGTGCCTCGAATCACGCCGATCGCTGGAACGGATTCGGGCGCATCACCGGCAAACAAAGCACCTTCCAGAATCCGACGCACATCACGAGGCTTCTGGCCGCCGAAGAGAATCAAGTCGAAACCGGCAGCATTAAGACTCCGAATGCCTTCCACGACTGTGTCAGCCAAGTCGACACGACGTTTAACGTGTTCCGAATCACGACCGATTGCCGAGGCGATCTGGCGATCAAGGATACGGCGCCCAACATCGTCCGACACTTCATCGACGCGCGGGCCAACATAGCTAGCCGTCAATTCTCCATTGGACTGCGCGACTAGCGAATTGCCCGTCTCCAAGGCCAGTGGGTCATCGTGTTCACCCGCAACGGCAACGAGTACTTTTAGACCATCAAACTCCTGGTGGATGTCGTCTCGAAGATACATCGCTTCGCACGGCGCGTCGCGATACAGAACTCGCTCCCAAGCGTGTTCGTCATGGTTCGCTCGCGAAATGGCAGCCGCTGGGATGATCAACAGGGTGATGTCTAGTTCTGGAATCTGATTGGACAGCGTTCGAGCGGGATCGTTGCCGCTCAATTCGAGTACGGATAATCCAACCATATCGACATGGTCTGCAGCCGCTTCGTTGGCTTCGTCGAGGGCAAGACTCAGATCAGCGGCAACGCTCACGAGCGACGAATTAATGGAGGAATCACTCGGCGAGGGCGAGATCGGTTTGCACTGACCAGCGTCAGTCGTTCGATGCGGAACAATTGCAAGCAGTCCGGTGTCGCGAGACAGGGCCAGTCGCTTGGCCCAAGGCAGCAGCCGTTCGGGCTGGCTTGCATCGGTAATCAGAATTGCGACTGTCATAAATTGCCACGCGTACAGCAGATCTATCGTGTTGTGCCGTTGCCTATCCCGCCGGGTTCTCAATCCAACTGGCGTAGCATGTCATGCAAAGGTGGATCGTCAATCGCTGACTTTGCGAAGTGAAATCCTGCAACTCCGCAACGAGCGCGTTGATCTCGCTTTTGAAATCGCGGGACATGTCGTCCTCCCCCAAAACCGGCGGCGTTGGATCAGCCTTTGCATCGATCTCGACAACATAGAACTCGCCTCGACCGGGAGTCAACTCTTTGACGCACCGAGCGCAAATAATCGGCGCATCTTCCTCTTCGGCTTCCAATGCTTCACCCAATCAACTGAGATATCGCACGTCACGAAGCGAGAATGGTCCATTCCGAGCTTCGATGTTTCATACCGCGGTGGGATTGTACCAAGATCCAACGTCACACGTCATCCAGGGAGCGCCTCGCAGAAAGTCGCACAGATGGGCGAAGTCTTCTCGCCTTGCTTTATCAGAGTTTGATCTTGGGATTGGAAAGAAGCGGTAGGGTGCCGGCGCTAGCCGCACCTTGCATCCGAAACACCCTTGGTGCGGCTGACGCCGGCACCCTACGACTAGAGTTCCGGACGCTCGAAGACTCGCCGCCCAACACCCCAATTCTTAGCTTTGACAATGCACTTGTCGATCGATCCGGGCGAACTCAAACCTGAGCGTTGCTGGAACCTAACCGGCTTCATTCCGTCACAGATGCGTTGATTTTGCGAACGCAGCTGAATCCGCTATCCTGACTGATGAATATCGTCGTTACGAGTTCGCCAAACGAAGTTGTAGTACGCTAGGAACACTTGGCAGGCCGCCACGAGGTTGTCGAGCTTCTTGCTGAATCGCTTTCCAGCTCATGCTACAATGCCCCATGCCCAGCGAGCGAGATGAAACGAATCGTGATCGATTGATTTCCATCATTGCTGAGCAGCTCGGAGTAACGCGGGAGAAGGTCGCGGATCGGATGCCAGATCTCGATGGCATTGCCATCGATTCACTTGATGTTGCAGGACTCGCCCTGGATATAAAAGAGGAGTTCGGCGACGACGGAACGCTACCATGACCTCCCAGCACGACAAGCCGATGCGGTGGCGGCCGAGGTTCTCGGTCAGGACGTTGGTGGTCGTCGTGACGCTGGTGTGCTTGTATGCTGCGTGCTGGGGACCAACAAAAACGACGGGCGAGGGCGATGTATCTCGTTACGCTTCTCGTCGGACAGGATTCGATTTATCAGACGAACCTTCTGCATGGACCAAGCGGAACGTGCGGATGTTCGACGTTAAGGCGACAGTGCCGTTGGTTGTCGGCGCAACAACGCCCGGGGCACAGCGTCGCCACTACTACTTCTGGTTTCTTGGCTATGTGGCGAAGTTGCCGTATGAACGAAGCTTGCCCTCGCCTGAATTACAAGAGGAATGGTCCAATCTCGTCGAACTGGTCAGCACGTTTTATCCAATCACGACCACCGAGGCATTGATTTTGCGAATGCAGCAGAATCCGCTATCCTGATTGATGAATATCGTTGTGACCTGTTCGGGAAACTGAGTAATAAGATGATAGACGAGCGTCTGGTGACTAAACGTGCTGCATCTTGTGGTTCAGGTTACAACACGAATCGATGTGCCGGTTGGAAGCTTAGCTAACCGATCGAATTCTTTGCCTCGCAGCGGAGTCATGTTCCATGATCCAATTGCCAATGCGATTTGCCGTCGCGCTAGGGCTCTCTTGTTTGCTAGTCAGTGAAGCAAGTGCGCAACGCGCGAAGGATGCCGAGAGGATCGAAGCGCTCGTCCGTGATGGATTAGCAGCGGAATCGGCTGGTGACAATCACGCCCGACGTGTCCTCTTCGAGGCCGTCTTGGATATCGACCCGGATTCGGAGATCGCGCATTGGCATTTAGGACACGTTCGAATCGGCGACGAGTGGAAGACGATCGCAGAGTCGGAGGATTCGGCGCTTGCGGACGTGAAGCTTAATGCGTATATCAAGCGGCGTGCGGAGTACGGTGGTTCAGTCGACGGCCAAGCACGGCTCGCGGCCTGGTGTCAGCGCAACGAGCTTGCGGATCAAGCGCGAGCGCACTGGCTTCAAGTTCTGCGTATTGATCCGAACGGCAAGCAGGGGAAGAAAGCGCTCGTCGCGCTGGACGCAACGTGGTACCGAGGAACGCTGCTGACAAAAGAACAGGCCGGATTTCAACGAGAGCTCGACGAGTTCAACGCACGAGAGTTCAAGGCGCTCACGCCGAAGATTAAGACACTGCGAGACGCCGTGTTGGATGGCGATGAAGGCGAGCGTGCTCTTGCGATTAAAGAACTCAGGAAGATCCGTGGCGATGTAGGCGTCGTAGCCATCACACGAGTTCTGCTGAAGCCAACCGACGATGCGGACCAAACGGCCGTCCTCCAGATTGTGGCAATGAAGCATTTGAGCGCCTCGGACTCTTCCGAAGCGGTGCGAATCCTGGCCTGGCACGCAGCGATGTCTGTTCACGAGTCGGTTCGCGAAGCCGCGAGGAAAGAGCTGAGTCGATTCGAAATCTATGAATACGCACCCGTCCTGCTAGCCGGCATGACGATGCCGATCGAAGTTGGCGTGAGTACACGAATCGAAGGAAGTCGAACTGCGACGACTCTGGCCGTGTCGCGTGAAGGTCCTGGCGGCAGTCTTTTCGAGAAACAACTGCAGTCGTATCAGTCCATCGGAGGATCACCGACCATCGCGATCTTGTCGGGAACGCGAAACGTTGTCGGGACACCGACTCGGTTAGTCCATATGTGAGGCAAACTCGTGCGTGTCCCCGTGCCGGGATACCAAGATACAGTCACCGTTTCTCGCCAGTACTTTGACGACCCCGCCTACCAGTCGCGACAGCAAGCCGCCTTTCAAGCCGCTCAACGCCGAGGCCAGGCCGCCGCCGCTAGAATCGAGCTACAGAATCAGGCTACACAGCGACAGAACGAACAGATCGCCGAAGTGCTTCGCAATGCGACACAGTCGGAACGGGAGGCAAATCCTAGAGCTTGGTGGAATTGGTGGCAGGAATACACCGACGAGCATCCGGAATTGCGGGTCCAGGCTTTGCAAAGCGGGCGTGCCGATTCGCTCTTGCATCTACCGTCCAGTTCCGTCGCCATCAAAACACCGGTCTGGACAAATACCGGAAGGCGACCGATCGAACAGATACAAGTTGGTGACTTGGTGCTCGCTCGACATTTGGAAACAGGCGAACTGGCATACAAGCCAGTGCTGCAAGTGAAGCGGTCGGTCGCGCCAGCGCGCCGATTGACCGTCAAGGATACTGAGTTCTTGTGTGCCTCCGGGCTGACTCTGTTGCGCCGCGACAAGGGCTGGTGGTTAGCTCGCGATCTGGAGACAGATTCACTTGTTCACGGCATGTTCGGGCCCGCGCCGGTCACCGATAATGTCGAGATGATCGAAGGGCCGATGCACCATCTTGTGGTCGCCGACTTCAACAACTTCTTCATCAGCGACCAAGCGGTGCTAGTACACGACGCTACGCCACCACAATCCACGACTTTGCAGTTTCGTGGTCTTGCTCCCCAAGCGAGCAACAATCAAGAGTGACGTTGTTGCGATGTGATAGCTGGAATCGCCAGCTTTCGGCTTCCTCGAAGAACATCTGAACAACCTACGCGATCAACTGAGGAATTGGTTGATTGCTAGTGAGCGTCCGCGCGATCTCGTTCGGAATTCTTGGTTCCAATCGCAGCTGTCCGATGTCGAAGACCGTGTGCATGATCGTGCCGAGCAAATTTTGAACGGTAACGGGCTCGGAAATAGGACGGCCCGCGGTTCGATCAGAAGCACCGACGACCTGGCCCATCGGCAAACCGCCGCCCGCAAAGGCCAGCGTACACAGATTGCCCCAGTGATCGCGGCCGCCCTTCTTATTGATGCGCGGCGTACGTCCAAACTCGCCAGTGACAACTAGCAACACCTTGTCGGTAAGTCCACGTGCTTCGAGATCTTCGATAAACGCGCTGACTGCTTTGTCGACGGATGGTCCGAGCAACGGCATTCCGTCGTCCACACCGAACGCATTGCCGTGCATGTCCCACCCAGCGCTTGTCACTGTGATGAAGCCACAACCCGCCTCGACCAATCGACGTGCCATCAGCATTTGTTTGCCAAGTGCTATCGGGGATTGACCGGGAACATTCGCTTTCTTTTTCATTAGCCACGCTGGAATCTCGAACATCGACGTGTCGTAACGCTCAACGAGGCGTGCATCTTCTTTCGACAGATCGAAGGCGTCACTCACACCACCGACGATCACATCGAATGCTTGCTGTTGGAACCGATCGGCTCCGTTCAGAGTGCCGGCTGCATCGACGTTACGCTTGATCGCGTCGAGTTGCGTTAACAGTGCCTTTCGATCGTCGAGTCGATCGCCCGCCAGTTGTAGCTTCATGTTGTTGATCAAGTTGCCGCCGCTGCTTGGATCAAACGCTTTGTATGCCGCTGGCAAGGAGCCGATGTTGGTCACGCGATCAACCGGGCCGCCCAGACCGTTGTACAAATCGCCGACAGCCGGCGGAGTGATTACTACATTGTTTGGAATTCCCGTCGAGGAATTACTCCCGCCAGCAACTCGCGAATAGATCGTTCCCATCGTGGCTTTGGTTGGATTCCCACCGGCAGCAACCAGATCCGAAGCCGTCTTATGACTGCCAACTCCGTGTTGAAACGAGCGGACGATGGCCAACTTGTCGGCCAACGATGCGAGTTGCGGAAGGTGGCTGCCGAAGGTCACACCAGGCAACTTCGTCTTCACTTCGCCGAACATCGCGTGATATTCAGACGGCGCGGTCATCTTGGGGTCAAACGTTTCGATCTGCGTCGGCCCGCCCTGCAAGAACAGCAAGACGACGGCCTTGTCCTTGACGAAGCTGCTTCCCTGCGCAGCGTTCGATCGGGCCGCCATGAGCCCTGGCAAACTTAGCCCCCCAACCCCTAACGCACCAATTTGCAGAAACTCACGGCGCGTAGCGCCTTGGCAGTTTCGGTTGTATCCTTTCCCAACGATCGACAACATCGCTATCGCCTCCACTTCGCTTGTACAAATTCGCTTGTACAAAAGTTCTATCGTATCAAAGCGTACGATCGTACTCAATGTTTAAGCCCTTCTGGTAGTGGTTAAGAAAACCGTTCCTTGCAACAATACACGGCGGGGAGCAAAGAATTCGTGAGGGCATAATCTGGTTGCATCTCGCGACTTTGCACCGGTACAATGTCCACGAGAGGTGCGGTCGGGAGCTGCGAGAGGCAGAAGATACTAGTTGAGTTCTCGTTCATTTAATGGGGAGAGTTGTGAAACCACAGGCTGCAGTTGCGCAGGAAAGAGATTGTCCTGGGGCCGCCGACACGCCATCGCGACCGTTTGGCGCACAGGACCTCTCAACAATCACTTATGCTAAATTGAGGGACGGCTTCATCGCGTTCGGAAACATGCAGAAGAATTCTGCGCGGGATGAGTTGCCGAGTTTCTCGTCTCCAACTTGGTCTGTGATAGTTCTAATTATTCTACTTGTGGCAATACTTCCAGGATGCTTTTCGGATCGCGAAGGGATGCATCGAGACAGAATTAGGCGAGCTTTCGATGACATAGAAGCGGAGATTTCCGCTGGAGATCAAGCGTTCGTTGACCGCCGCTACGATCGTGCAGCCCGGGTCTACGCTTTCGCGATTGAGAGGCTGTTTCATCTTACGGAGTTTGAGTTGGAATCAGCGTCGACTGAGCCGGCAATCGTACAGCAGTGCCAGAACCTGGAAGAGTCCGTAACAATGAAGCTGCAACTGGCGGAGATCTCCTCGCAGGTAGTCGTTATTAGGTCTGCCATCGCTGACGTGCCACCTTGAAGCGCTGCCGACAATCGTAGCATCTATGAAATGTGAAAAGGACGCTCAATGAGTCAATGCAAGGTAATCGCAACGAGCACGAACGAACGTTGTAGGAACGACGCTATAGAGGGTACGGAGTGTTGCTACTTTCACCGCCCCGGTGGGCATCCCTCCGCCGAGGTGTCACACACTTCTCCCGGCCTTTCAGAAGACGAGCAGAAAAGGTTTCTCGCTGCATTCGGTTTCGTTGAGCAAGAGATCTACGAGCGAACTCTCAAGAGAGTGAGGAACCACTACCTTTTGGTTACCGGCATCGTACTCGCCGTCTGGGCGAGCGCAGGCACAATACTCGCCGTTGGTGTGCGCGATAAGGCAGTTGAATCCGTCACTAAAGAGTTGTCGTCCGACATCGAATTGCGGAAGCAAGTTGCAGACGGCGCGCAGTCGCGCATTGATAATGCAACGGAGCTGCTCGACAGGTCAAGGGAACTCACGGACGCAATCGAAAAGGAGGCAGCGAGGCACATTGCAACTCTTTCGCCCTCAGTGAGGGAGATATCATTTATGCTTGACCAGCTCATGGAGGAAATCGGGCACACGAGGACGGAAGCAGCGAGGCGACGTGAAATCGATGATGAGTCAAGTGAGACTTCGGAGGCCGACGAGTTGCCCGATCTGCCTTGACCCGTTGCCGATCGTGCGTTGTCAATCCAACCACCAATCAAGAGTCTAAGCACTGCCATCGTTCGCGTCGCATCTCGCTCACCGACAGACCTTCGCTGTTCGCCTTCTTCAGCGACGCCGCTGCGTCATCCCATTCAAGAGCTGCATGAAAATGGGACCACCAGCGTCTTGAGTTCTTCATCTTGCTGGGACGAAATCTCGCCCAGACGGCAGACAGTTGTTCGACATGCGCGGCAGTGATCCAACCGATTTCGCGCACAAAATCCTCGCCGCTGCCTTTGTGCTTGTTCTTCCAACGCGCGATCAACTCGCCCTTGAGCCAGTTAGATCGTGCCAGTCTGAGATTAGCGTCTCAGTCCTTGTCCTTGTTTTCGCCATTGGATGCCTCGAATAGTCTTCGCCCAAGCTCGTGCAGGTAGTCTCTGTTCTCAACCTGCTCTCACTTGCGAATGGGGATTGCTTCAATGCCTAGCTTGGCTCCAACGACAGAACCGGTGATCGTGGCAATAGAATCTGAGTCGCCGTCTGTGTTTGCTGCCATCAGGACTGCTGCTTCGAAATCGTCGGGGCTCTTGAGGCAACTATACATCGCACTCGGGACAGCTTGTTCTGCGATCCACCCTTCTCCGATACCATCTGCGGAAAGTGCTACCTCGGAGTGAGCGCCGGTGTACGCTGCCTTCTCCCAGGAGTCCAGGAAGTCTTGATCTTGCGACCTTTCTCGGATCTCCGAGTGCATCTGCCAAGGCGCCATGCCTTGAAGTGCAATGTAGACCATCATGGCCCTTCAAGCTCATCGTCGCTGGGAGGGTCGCAGCTTGAGCATCGGCCTGAATGGGCGGAAGCTGTGTGATTTGTTATGTTCGTGGCTTCTGATTTCCGATTCGGAGCCGACGTCATGCATCCAGCTTTGATTCTTGCGATTGCGGTCTCTATCGTTTTGGGCGGCATTCTGATTTTTCGGCTGCACGCTTTTGTGGCGTTGTTGCTCGCTGCCATGACCGTTGCGCTGCTGACTCCGCAAACCGAGTTACGCAAGTATGCCGACGAACAAGTTGCGAAAGGGGATTGGACCGAGCAAGCCGCTGGTAAGTTCGTAACGTCCCCTGCGCCGACTCGTGTTGCACAAGGGTTCGGAAAGACTTGCGCAAGTATCGGAATCTTGATCGCGATGGCGTCGATCATCGGAAAGTGCCTGCTCGACAGCGGGGCAGCGGATAAGATTGTGCGTTCGACGTTGCGGCTTGTGGGAGAACCTCGTGCGCCGGTCGCTTTCATCGGCAGTGGGTTCTTGCTCGGCATCCCGGTCTTCTTCGATACCGTGTTTTATTTGATGATGCCGTTGGGCAAGGCGATGCGATTGCGGACTGGTGGCAACTACTTGCTGTACATCCTGGCGATCGTTGCGGGCGGATCGATGGCTCACTCGCTTGTTCCTCCCACACCAGGTCCGCTGTATGTTGCCGAGCAGCTTGGCGTCGACTTAGCCGTCATGATTCTCGGCGGTTGTGCGATCGGCTCGTTCTCAAGCACTTGTGGCTATTTGTTTGCACGCTGGCTGAACCGTCGCATGGAGATTCCGCTCAGAGAATCCGCCGATGTATCGCTCGCGGATCTCGAAGAGCTGTCCAAACGAGACGAAAGCAATCTGCCGCCCGTGTGGCTCGCACTTCTGCCCATCCTGTTGCCCGTTGTGCTGATCACTGCAAGAACGGCGCTGGATGCGTTTATCAAGTCAGGTGGCGCCGATTGGGCGATCGCAGCACAACCGTTTGTGAATACGGTTGGCGACAAGAACTTCGCTTTGATTCTTGCCGCCGGAATCGCCCTCGGGATGGTGGCTTGGCAATTACGCAGCGACGCCAAGCAGCTAGCGGCGTCAGTGCAAACCGCATTGGCAAGCGGTGGCGTGATCATCCTGATCACCGCCGGTGGCGGCGCCTTTGGCGCGACCGTTCGACAGTGCGGTATCGCCGACGAGATCGCAAAGCTCACGTCCGGCATCAGTCCGATCATGATCCTTCCGGTGGCATTCATCGTGACCACGCTCATCCGAACGGCGCAAGGATCAGCCACCGTCGCGATGATGACGGCGGTCAGTGTACTGGCGAGCTTCGCCGAGCCAGGCGTACTGTCGTTTCATCCCGTGTATCTGGCACTGGCCATCGGTTGCGGATCGAAGCCCATCGCATGGATGGCGGACAGCGGCTTCTGGGTGATCTGTAAGATGAGCGGCATGACCGAAGCGGAAGGGCTCAAGACGGTCACGCCGTTGAGCATCGTAATGGGAATCTCCGGACTCTTCGCGACGATGGTCGCGGCCACGGTGTTACCGCTGAACTAGAACGTTCGAGAACGGTGAGAAACGGTTTGACATATACGACGCCGTTCCCGGCGGAACGTTTCAACGTCGAACAAAGGAACATTCTATCGACGCTGTGGCAGTTTGAAACACACCCAAGGCGTGGCCGTTAGGGCCTTTGCGTACGATGGCTAGTTAGCTGATGCTGAATCAACTTGCCCCACCGACTATGTCAATCGTGTTTCACAACGAGGACACACGCGTGCTCTTGCGGAGTTTTCCCGACCACAGTGTGGGCAGGGTGCCGTCGTACTTAGATCTTCTGTTGCGTCGTAGGCGACCTGTTGATTCTCGTAGGGATCTAGCAACGACTCAGCTGCCTGGACCACAAGATCGCTTCGTAATATATCCTCGTGAAATTCGCGACGGCACCCTTCGCATTCGATGTTCGGAGTTGGGTCTTCAGCTCCGTCTCGAAAGATCGGGATGTACCACAAAGTCACATAACGGCTGACGCACTTCCGCCGATAGGGCCGCATCGCCTTGCAGTGGGGACAGTCGAACGCACTCTCGCGCCGCAAGCGACGCCGACGAGTAGTTGTGCCAATCTTGAGCATGATGGGGCGTTAGCTAACAAAAACTACCAACGGCTACCTGTCGCAATGAACGGTTAAGCTGGCGAAGCCTGATTGCGACATTGGCCGGTGGGGTGATTATGCCCAAGACATTGGCGGGTGGCAACGATTTCACGAATTCACGTCGGCAAGCTCCAAGCCCAGGATCTGACTTGCAAGCCGGATCTCGACTTCGAGGTTTGACGTTCGATGTTCACATTTCGCCGCCTCGACTGACAACTAAAACAGCGCATACGTCAACAGGTTTGTGCGGTGTTTCTCGTTTTAGGATCACCATATACGGGAGCCGCATCTCTGCCTATAGCCGCGAGAGACGGGAGTGTCCCGCTCGCGTTCGCTAGATTGACTGCAGCAAGTGTCCTACTTTGGTCCCGATCACGGGCTTACATCGATTCTTTTTCCAGTGCGCGCAGTCTTTGAATCTCGTTAGACTTTGGTGCACGATCCGGTGGGAGCCCTCTGCCGCGCGACCTCCATACGTTCAGACACCTACACCGCCCGGGCGGCTTCTTGGCCCACCATCGATCATTTTCCAGAGTATGGTTCCAAGTGTATCATGTGGTTCACCAACAAGGCGCAACATGAAACGGGAAGCAGATCGTAGCTCGGACGTCAAGAGCGACATTGCAGGTGCCCGTTCCAGCTTCCGCCTCGGCATCGGAATTGGCTCGTTTCTAGGACGAATGGTCGACTTCCTGTTTGGTTTTGACTTTTTCATTTCATATTCACACGCGGACGGCAAACAGTATCCAGCCCGGCTCACGTCGGAACTTGAGAAAGCTGGTCTTAGGACGTTCTTGGACACTCAAGTTTATGTACCCGGTGATGACTTAAGCCGAGCAACTCGTCGTCGTGTCCGAATGAGCAAGTACCTCGTCGTGATCGCGCGCCCTTCAGCGTTAGATTCACCGTGGGTACTAAAGGAAGTGCAAGTCTGCCTTGAGTCGGGCGTAAAGGTAATCGTCGTCAATGTGAATGATGCCTTCGCATCCGCTGGAGTTGATAACGCCCTGAAACGCCTGCTGGGAGACCATCTTCGAGTTGACGAGCGCACAGACGAAACTGATGGCGAGCCCACGAACCATGTGATGGGCGAACTGATCCGAAGCTTCAAAGCGACACGACGAGACGTTGTGCGTTCACGGACGGTAACGGCAGTCGCGGCTGTGCTGTTCGTCTCCGTCCTCGTTGCGTCTGCGATGTTTTGGCGAGCCGAAGTAGCGCGAGGAGTCGCCAAGGCACGACGGATAGAAGCTGAACGACTCCTGGCCGAAAGCTACATTGACAAAGGCGGAGATGAAGTGAACGCAGGCAACTATGCGCAGGCTGTTGCGTGGTTCTACGCCGCGTACGCAAACGCGAATTCTTCTGACCATGAACCTTGGCCGTCAATTGCACGTGACCTGATCGGATCCTGGTCAAAAGTGCTTTACCAATCGCTTATGCATGATGCTGAGATCGATCTTGTTGTGTTCAGTCAGGATGGTCGAACGATCTACACGGCGGGTCGAAGCAAGCATGGAGAGGAGACGCGATGTGAGATCCAGCGGTGGGACGCGGCGACTGGAGCAAGAATAGCGGACCCGCTAAGAGACAACGAACTTATGCAGGATACATTCAAGTCACTGACGATTAGCCAAAACGGTCAGTGGCTGTTCGCGCAGATGGGGGACGGTGCCCATTTGTGGGACGTTGAAGCCAACGCGACAGTAAAACAGTTGAACGTGGCCGAGAAGTTCCAGGAGGCCATCGCCGCTTCTTTCACTGCTGATGGTCAGATTACGACACTTACCTGGGACGGCCGGTTGCACACTTGGGAATCGGCGACAGGAGAAATGATTAAGGAAGTACATCTCGTCAACCGCGGAAATTGGTATTTCAAATCGCATCGGGCCACGATGAGTTCGAACGGCAAGACTGTACTGACTGTAGACGACATGGGTACACCACAGGTTTGGGACGTTAAGGCAGCGAAGCTGATTGCAGAATTGCCAACATCAGTGGAGGACGAATTTCAGCACGAGCTTTTTGTCGCGATCAGTCCTAACGGCGAGCAAGTGGTACTGGGCAATCGCGGAGAATTACTGCATCTGTGGGATGTCACTGAAAAAGCAAAACTGGCGGAATTTGAATATGCCGAATTCGTTCTGTTTGGTCCAATCGGCAAGAAGTTACTTGTCGCCTATAGTGACGATAAACAGCCGGAACTCTACAGAGCGGAAACCGGTGAGAAGTGCGGCGAACTGCTCGAACCTGAGACAGTGTTCGCTGGAACGTTCAGCCCGGATGAAGAGACGGTTGTCACGGTAAGCGGCCGGCGGGAAGATGGTGGCACTGCGCGTATGTGGGATGTTGAAAGAGGCGGATCCCTATTAGAAACACTCAAGCATATCAACGTTAGTAGTGTAGCGTTCAGCCCCCTAAGTCAACTACTTCTGACTGGACGTCGCCGCCCAGAACAAGCTCCTAGTCGAGCATTGTCCATGCGTTTGCCGCCTTCGCCTGCAGATATTCCAGCGCGAATGTGGAATACAAATACTGGTACTCTACGTGGGGATGCAAAGGCTGACCAGGACGTCCACTCCGTGATCTTTGACGATCCGGAGAAGCTGAAGGTCGATTCTAAGAATGTCGAAGTGCTATCGCGATTGTGGGCTACGGCGGTTAACCCGGAAGACGGTTCGGTCGTTAGAAACTTCGCGTTCAGCCCAGATGGTACGCGAGCGATCACATCGCATTGGGGCAACGGGGCACAGTTGTGGATCACCGCCAATGGCCGTCTTGTACGTCCACCTCTCAAACATACGTTGGGTTCGTTAAGGTTGATATCTTTCTGCCCGGATGGAACGGTGGTCACGGGTAGTGATCTGCTCGATGAATCCAACACGCCGCATCGCGAACTCAGATTCTGGTGTTCGGAATCCGGTGAACCAATCGGCGAGCCAGTTCGACAGACGGGAAGTATTGCGGACGTTGCCTTCAGCCCTGACGGAAGTGCGTTGATCATGCGATCTTACGGAGCTGAATTCCAGCTGTGGGAAATTCGAAATGCCACGCAGCGATTTCAGAAGAACCACGGCGCATTCATCACTTCGGTAGCATTTGGCCCGGACGGGATCATCGCGACCGGGGGTAAAGATGGCAAAATTCGATTATGGCGTGCGGCAACTGGCGAGGCGTATGGCATAACGCTCGAACATGAGTTCAGCATTGAGTCGATCATTTTTAGTCCGGACGGTGAGACGATCGCCACGGTGGATTCCGCCGAAAATGCCAAGTTGTGGGATTCCGCCACTTCACAGCAATGTGGCCAAACGATGAAAGGAGTTCGTACCGTTGCCTTCAAACATGACAGCAGCACGATCGTCACTGCTAACATGTTCGATTGGAGGATTTGGAACGTGCTCACAGGCCAACCGCTTGGATTGCCACGCGCTCACGGCGGAGATATTGATTGCATGGTGGCATTCAGTTCTGACGGCAATTCAATAGTAACGGCCAGTTATCACCGCAAGGACGCAAAATGCACTGCTCGTATCTGGGAGGCTCCCAAGCCTGCGCAAGAAGACCCGAAACGATTGGGTTTGTCCGTGGGCGTGCGAACCGGCTATTACTTTGCGAAGGACGCAGACCTGCGTCGGCTGCCCCAATCAGAATGGCTTAGACAGAAGGAGCGGCTCAGAAAGCTTGGCGGACCTTGCGATTTCCCGCAAGCGGATTTCGTTCGTGACTGAGGACGACAACACCGAGTGCCGTTGAGGCTGGGGATGTCCAACCTCTGGTCGCAGGCGCACTCAGCCAGAACGCCGAAAATCGTGGGTGGCCACCCCTTGGAGTGACACGGGAAAACAGTTCGATAGGCGTCCAGCCGCCCGGGCGAGCCAGCACTGTATGCCAGCGTACTGACCGTGACAGGAGAATTGGTTCAAGCTACAACCTGGAAGCTGGATTCTCGGTCGGAGAAGCCGTATTAGCGCTTGCCGCATCGCGATTCTGTGCCGATAATCTTTGTAGTTGTGTTCTATTATTGAACTTTGAAAGGATAGGTAGCTATGAAACTTCGATTTCTGGCCAGCCTGTCGGTGATAGCGGCTCTTGGATGTTCCCAAGCGCCCGCGCCAGTTCCTGGTCCGGTGAGCGATGCTTCGCCGGATGTGGACATTTCGATTCCGGACGCGCCGTCCGAATCGACTGGCGACACCGAGGCTGCCGCAGGCGAGACGCTTGTCTCATTGAACGTCCCCGACATGCACTGAGCTTTCTCGTGAACCAAGAAAGTGAAAGACTCACTTTCATCGCTGCCGGGTGTAGCGAACGTCACGATCGATTTTGAAAACAGGATCGCTAACTGCAAAACAAATCCTGAAGAGTTCAGTTCCGAAAAGGCTGTCGAGACATTGGCCGGAATCGGCTTCCCAGCCACGCTCGTCGAAGCTGCCAATTGACGAAGCGTGAGATAGATCGAATCGAACAAAGGCCGCGAGCATTGCTCGCGGCCTTTCTCATTCGGCGAAGGCCACTCGACCACATCATCGCTCGCGGCCCATCACGCCGACGCCCCACCGATCACTCTGCCTTCGAGCGATTCAAAGGCCTTGCGAATCTCATCCGAAATGCGCGTTGGTCGATTGGTTTCGTAGTCGAACACGACGACGGTTGAAGTCCCGTCGGCGGCGACTGCGTCCAGCTCTTCACTGTAGACGACATGCTCCATAATCATGCTGCTGCGTCCGATCTTGGCGATCCTCGCTCCGATCGATACGCGGTCAGGATAATGTAGCTGCCGCCGATAGTTGCAAGTTACCGAGGCGAGAATCGGCCCGAGTCCACCGGATTGCATCATCTTGCTCAGCTCGCTCTGCTCAAGGTACGCGACACGAGCCGACTCGAACCAGCGGATCGGAACTGTATTATTAACATGCCCGAACGCGTCTTGATCGCCCCACTGGAGTGGCAGGGTGACCACGACCGGGAAGTCGCTGAGTGGATTTGCCTTCGCTTCGGTCATCGAGTTGTTCCTTCTGCGGAAGTTGATAGGTTATGCTGCATCATAGCTGACGTTGCCATACAACCAACATCTCCAAGAGGAACCTGAGATGTCTTTCACACTTTGCTTGAACACTAGCACCATCCAACCAACGCCGATCATGGACAAGATCCGGCTGACCGCCGAAGCCGGCTTTCCGGCGATCGAGCTGTGGGTCACCGAGATCTATGAATACATCGGTCAGGGCGGTGATGTCAGCGACATTGAAAAGTCGCTGGCCGATCATGGGCTGAGCGTGCCCTGCATGATTGCCGCTCGCGGTTGGGCCGAGGCGAGCGACTTTGAACGCCCGCACGAAATGGAGGAAGTGAAGAGACGTCTTGAGTTGGCTGCGCGAATGGGATCGCCGTGGCTTGTTTGTTCACCGGCGCGGTTTCCGTGCGATATCGGCCAGATAACTCGGCGCTACAAAGAAGTCCTGGAGATTGGCAGAGAGATCGGCGCGAAACCGACCTTCGAGTACATCAGCTTCTTCGAGTCGGTCGCGTCCTTGCCGCAAGCATGGCAAGTCGTGCAAGACGTCGACGATCCCGACGCGACTTTGATTGCTGACGCCTTCCACAGCTGGAATACCAACTCGACGCTCGACGATTTGCGAGCTGTTCCCGTCGAGCGGATCAGCCACTACCACATCGACGACGCTCATCCTGATATCCCACCGCTCAAGCAGTTGGACCCCGATCGCGTGATGATTGGCGATGGCGTGATCGATCTGAAAGCAGAACTGACCGTGCTGAAAGAGAAGGGGTACATTGGTGCCGTGAGCTTGGAGCTGTTTAACCCAGACCTGTGGGCCCAAGATCCACGCGAAGTATTGAAAGTTGGGTTCGAGCGGCTGAGCGAATTGGTGGCGTCGATCTGATACCAACGTGACCGATCAACACGAAACGGAGCGAACCAGTGGTAAGCCGTCTGATCTCAATTGGGCTATTTACGTTAACCCTTGTCAGTGTTTCGATCGCGGGCGAGTACAATCCCGTGTTAAGTATCGGCGATCCGGCTCCCTCGTGGAAAGAGTTGCCTGGGATCGACGGAAAGCCACATTCGTTGGCTGATCTGAAGCAGAGCAAGGCGGTCGTGCTCGTTTTTACGTGCAACAGTTGTCCGTATGCCGTGGATTACGAACAACGAATGATCGCGCTCACGAAGCAGTTCTCAACGAAAGAGGTTGCTGTTGTTGCCGTCAATGTGAACAAAGTGCCGGAGGATAGCTTTGACGAGATGAAGGCGCGAGCTAAATCACAAGGCTTCAATTTTCCGTACCTGTTCGACGAAACTCAACAGATTGCCCGTGACTACGGCGCGACTTATACGCCCGAATTCTTTGTCCTCGATGGTGAGCGGAAGATCGCGTACATGGGATCCTTGGACGATAGCCCCGCTGCCGACAAGGTAACGAAACAATATGTTGCCACGGCGTTGACGGCTCTGCTTGAGGGCAAGCAACCGACGGTCACCGAAACCGTCGCCATTGGTTGTCGCATCCGCTTGGAACGCAAACGCCGCAAACGTTGAACCACATTAGGTCGATCGAATTATGCTGCGCCGCCACCTGCAATGCCTTTTCGCGGCGATCATCGTTCATGCCTCTGCGATCGTCAGTGCGGCGCCACCAGTCGAGCCGATTGACATCGATTACGAGCCTCAATTCGTGTTCGACAACTACGTCGTCGATAACCACTGGGCCATCAAATACAAACGTGAAGCGGTTCAACGCGTTTCACATGTGGCGACAAAGCATTCGGCGAATCCGATCATGGACGCCGACCATCCTAGTTATTTGTGGGTCGTTCGTGATGCCGAAGATGGGCTGTTTCGCATGTGGTATCAGGCGAATACGCAAATTCGCGAGGCGAGCGAAAAGGGACGAAAGTTTCGCACCGATATCGCTTATGCGGAATCGCCGGACGGAGTTAACTGGACTCGACCCGATCTGAAGTTATTCGATCACGTCGATCGTTCACCGAACAACGTAGTCGTGGCACAGAGTAACCGACCAAAGATTGAAGCGTGCTCGCCGTGTATCTTGGAAGTGCCCGAAGCCGACCGCCGAGGCTTTAAGTACTTAATGTTGTACCGCGCGAAAGGGGCCGGTTCAGGCGATCTGAGTGGCATTCGAATCATCGGCTCGAACGATGGCGTTCATTGGGACGCGAACAGCGACACGCGAATCGCGCATCTTCACAGCGACTGCCCCAACACGATTTCCTACGATGCGCGAACGAAGCAGTACGTCATGTACTGCCGCGCGAAGCACATCTATCGGGCGTTCGGTGACCGGATGATCGACACCGGTGCCTCGCGGCGGATTGCTCGGCTAGCCAGTGATGCACTTTGGACCGATTGGTTAGAACACGCCGAGCCGCAAACGATTTTGACGCCAGACGAGATCGACAACGCGACGCGATTCAATTTCTTTTACGGCATGCCGACTCGCTACTACGCCGGTGTGTACTGGGGCTTTCTCGAACCGTTTCGCATGAATGATTTCATTCATACCGAATTGGTCACCAGCCGCGACGGAGTTTACTTCGACCGTATGCCCGGTCGACCGAAGATGATCGAATATGGCGCCGACGGCACGTGGGATGACGAGATGATCTTCGCGAGCCCTTCGTGGGTCGAAGTCGGAGAGGAGTGGTGGATTTACTACACCGGTTGGGATGGGCCGCACGGGACGCCAGAGCGGAGCGGAGCCTTTGGGCTCGCCAAGATCCGCAAAGAAGGATTCATCTCAATGCGTGGTCCTCGTAGTGGTGGCGTTGTCTGTACGCGACAATTGCGTTGGCCCGGCGGCGATCTCATCGTGAATGCAGACGCAACGAACGGGCTCCTTCATGTTCGAGTTTCTGACGAGCATCGCAAACCGATCGCCGGCTTTGATCACGATGATTGCGAACCATTTTACAGCGACAAGACGGCTCATCGCGTCACGTGGAATGATCGCTCACTTTCGGATCTATCCGGCGAAGTCATCCGATTGGAATTCTACTTACAGGATGCGGACCTCTACTCGTTCCGCGCCACTCGCCCATCGAATTGAGCTTGATTAGGCCGCAGAGCCGTAAAAGCCGACCCAGTCGACAGTCTATTTCGGGAAGTTCGGGGTCGAGACAGCTTCTAACCCAACGGCATCGCCTTTTCTGACCTACGTTTCAGGTGCCACCTTGTACGCGCGATTCCGCCGCGTCGTTGGCAATACTTCCTGCCCGATGCATTCACTTATCTTCGTCAATCGCGAGACAGGGGGTCGAGATGCCGCAAATTGATCAACGGAGGTGCCCTATGCCGAAATCGAATTCTAGTTACCGCCGGTCGCTCTTCGCAAAACGCCGCCGAGGAGCCATCGCGGTTTTCGCTTCGTTAGTCCTGATCGTGATGCTCGCGTTTGTTGCGTTTGGCGTCGATGTGGGGGTGGTTTCTCTGAAACGCACAGAACATCAGGCCGCCGCCGATGCCGCCTCGCTCGCCGGTGCGGCAGCGTTATATGATGACAAAGGGCGCTTGCAAGTGGATTCCGCGACTCAAACAGCGTCAGACTTCTTTACCCGAAACGCCGACGAGGGTGACCCGACCGTCTTTATCGGCAAGTGGGAGAACGGTGCTTTCGTGCAAACCAACGACAAGCCAAACTCGGTACAAGTCGTCACGGCCGGCCAGCCACCACTTTTCTTCGGCCAATTCCTCAAGCAATCACAGACATTCGATGTCGCTGCGCAAGCGGTCGCGCTGACAAATGCAAAACCGGAAACGAAGACAACGACACGCGTTACGCGACGCGAATACGTGCCAGGTCGATGCTCGTACGATAACGTAACACGAAATGTGACGGTGACGGTCGCTGGAACGGGCCCCACGAAGCTAACTCTGGTGGATTAGCGACTGGTCGTCGTTAGGGCCCCGGCACATTCGTAAAGCTGCCCACCGTTGGCAGTAAACTGAACGTGCCGGTGTTGTTGATGTTCAGCAACGGTAGGTCTTGAACCTGGAACGTGCCTCCCGCCGTGTTATCTAATTGTGTGCGTTCAACAAGATTGTTGCCGATCACGGCGAACACCGCAGAACTGGCGAGTGAGGTCTGAGCAGAGATATCGAATCCGACCGTCGTTGTTCCGCCCACCGATGTCGTAATGAAGCCGTTCGGGCCGATCGAGTTATTGGTGATGTTGATCAAATCGAGCGACGAACTGCCGGAGCGGATATCGATTCCGTGACCGGCTACGACGTTTGCGTTCGTGCTGTTCAGGACTTGGCCGTTATTTAGAATCGTGTTGCCCGTCAGCGAAGCACCGATCAATGCGGTACTTCCCGGCGCGGAAACGAGCGAAATGCCTGACCCGCCGATCGCGTTAAGACTCGTTCCCGCATTCGTCACGCTACCAAAGAACCCATTGTCACCGATCGTGTTATTCGAGATGGTCAAGCTCGTCGCGGCCGCCGAATTCGCCGTGATCGCGATCGCGTTTCCACCCGTTGCGACGACTTGTCCCGACGTGTTCGTGATGCCGCCCACGTAGCAGCCGTTTCCACCGATTGAATTCGTGTCAATCAAGCCTGTGATCAGGGAACTGTCGTTGGCCGTGATCCGCAACGCGTCGCCTGAGTTGATCGTGACGAGCCCGCCCGTGTTATTCGACAGAGCCGCGCCGATCGGCGGCGCAGCGTTGTCGCTCCAGCTGTTATTCGACACCTGAAGATTCATAGTTGCCGTGCCTTGAGAAATCAGCTCCAAACCATGCCCGGCGTTGAACGTGCCGACGGTCAGCGTCGTAATGGGAATCTGGCCATTGCCAGTAAATATATTCTGGTCAACCAAGACGTTGAGAGTTCCTGTCCCGTTTGTTGAAACAAATCCGCCGCTGGCAAGGCTTGGCAAGGTGGAGCCGTTGTTTGTTATCGTATTTTGAGACAACGTGCCGTTGCCAGACACATTCTCCAAGCGGAAGGCGTTGCCGGTGGACAGGTTGATCGTGTTTTGACCGATCGAGAAATCGGTAATGCCGATGGCCGCGATCCCGTTTCCGGTCGTGCTCTGAATGGACCAGCCGGTGACTTCGTTGTTGTTGGCCAATGTAATCGCATCGGTTGGCGCGCCGGTGATGATTGGTGTCACGGTACTTGTCGTCGCCGTTGGCAAGGCAATTGGTCCCGCGATTGAGTCGTTGATCGTGTGCGATAACCCTTCCCCCAACATCCGCTGATTATCTTGCAGCGTAATGCTCTGCCCCGTCAACGTGCTGCCGCCATGACCAAAGATGATGTCGCGACCGCTCGCGGCAGCGCCGGCCAGTGTGTTGAATGGAGTCGAAACAGAACCATCTCCGGCGATAATCGCGTTCGACAAATGAGCGACTGTGATTGGTGTTCCGCTCGTTGTATCGGTCGCAATATACGGGGCGTCGATGACTTCGTGATGACGGCTCACTCGGTAACTTCGACGCACTCGCTGGGCCAGCCGTTCACTGGTGTAGTAGCTCTGCGAACCGCGTGCGGGTGAACCGCCGGGTAACGTGAATGACATTCCAAACAAGACGCTCGTCTTGAAGATCGAGTCGCTGCGAAGGGTTAGCTGAAAACCAACTTCTGGGATCGTAAAGCCTTCGACGCGCGCCATTGCGCCAGTTGCGTCCGCTCCGTTTTCGCCGTCGAGGTAGTAACAACCGACGTAGCCTCGCAAACGGTCGCTATAGAGTTTTCCACCAAATTCGACTTCCGCCTTGGAGAGGGGCGTCTGCCTGAACAGCGTTCGATCGATAATGATGCTGGTTCCACTAAAAGTCGCGTCTCCGATAACCGCCTGTTGCTTGGGATCGTTCGTCAGTGGAACGTTGACGCTGGCACGTAGATCCCAATACGTTCCCAGTGATTCCAAGCCCACGCCGAGCTGTTGGACCGTGCGAGCCGCATCGTCGTCCAGGTCGTACCACAGGCTCGCGCCCCAAGTGCGATCCGAACTGGGATCGAACCAGCGTTGACCGATCCCGATATTTGTTCCCCAATAGTTCTCGTTCGTCGCGAAAACTTGAGCATCGACGAATCGAAGTGAGTTGAAGTTCGCTGTTCCAATGGGCACGAAAGCACCGACGGTCGTATACGGATCGCTGTAGCCCAACCCATCGCCGACGAAGTACTCGGCATGAAGATACGAATCGTATCCGGGCAATGGCGCAACTCCGGCTGCGCTGTACGGTGCGATCGGATTTGTTGCTGGATCGATCCATTGCTGCGCGTGCGCGAACTGGGCTGCCCCGAGCACGAATAGCCCGGCAACAATCCAGCGAATGGGCCAAAACGGTTGGCCTTGCAACATGGGTGTTCCTTCTGACGATGAGAGACGAGTCCCGATTGTCGTTATCATCGTCGTAGTCGGACTGGCATCGTGATTGCCACCGAAGCAAGGCGAATAACCGGAAGAATAGGTACACCGCAAAGGCTGTTTGACGTCGAAGCAACGCCAGATGGTCGCTGCGATTGATACGACCGACAAGGTCGACCACAACGGCCATTAGTTCTTCCGGTCGGTTTCGTCGCAATGCCCGCGTCCAGCAGCGATCGCATCTGTCCTCACAATGTAAATACACCGCAGGATGCTGCCTGACGCACCAGGCAGAGCAGCAAGCAATCTCGTTGACATCGCCGCAGCTTCTCTCCGATGATGGGCAAAAAGCTATGCTTCATATAAGTCGCTATTGTGGCACAAGTTCGCCAGCTACTTTGCACCAGACGCACTTAAGGGGCCGCCGCCGATGCTTGATCAAACATTGAACACGGACGTTGCTTTGACTTACGCCACACCTTTGGTTGCGCCAACGAGTACGCACCAACAAACGAGTGTTGAGATTGTTCGAGCAGAGAGCGAACTTACGGCAATCGACGACCTCATGGCGGAACTAACCGAGGAATTCGTCGCCGACGCGAAACGGCGAAGCTCTTAAAGCTCGGCGAGCCAGGCTTATCCCGCCATCCATCGAGTCGGCGACAACCGCGCTCCATGAAGCTGACGGTGTTGCTGCTCTCGGCCGGCCATGGACTTCTCGGCTTGAGTTTGCTTCGTGTGCGATTGCCACGCTAGAATGTTGGGTCTGTCGCGGTGCGACTCGCGACAGTCACCTTCAACCAGTGTGGATACGATCCAGGCAATGACATCGCGTCGCCCACAGTCCTTGGTGTTATCGGTTGCGCTCGTCATTGCGGCAGTGTCTTCTTCTCATGCAGAGGATCGAGCGACGGCTGAAGGCGTCGCGTATTTCGAAAAGCATGTCCGCCCATTGTTGGCGAAGCGATGCTATTCCTGCCACTCGTCACGCGCAAAGAAACGCGAAGGCGGTCTCTTGCTGGACAGTCGCGAAGGATGGTCGGTCGGAGGCGACAACGGCACCGCGATCGTTCCCAGTAATGCGAATGCGAGTTTGCTGATCCGGGCCGTGCGATACACCGACTCGGATTTGAAAATGCCGCCGGACAAACCATTGTCGGAGGATGAGATCACTCGGTTGGAACGGTGGGTCCAAATGGGCGCGCCCGATCCGCGTGATGATGCAACGACTGAGAACTTGCCGCGTGATGATCCTTCCGATCCGATCGCAGGTCGTGAGCACTGGGCGTTTCGTCCGCTGAAAGAGCAGCAGTCACCACTCGTTGCGGCGCACGATTGGCCAAAGTCGGCGATCGATTCCTACATCCTGGAACAACTTGAAGCATCTCAGCTGCGACCAGCGCCTGATGCTGAACGTCGGACACTCGTTCGTCGAGTTTACATTCAACTGATCGGCTTGCCGCCAACACCCGAACAAGTCGCGGAGTTCCTCGCCGATGACCGTCCAGATGCGTTCGAGCGTTTAGTCGATGACTTGTTGAACTCGCCACAGTTCGGCGAGCGTTGGGGGCGACATTGGCTCGACTTGGCTCGCTACGCTGATTCCAACGGACTGGACGAGAATTTTCTATTTCGCGAAGCGTGGCGTTATCGCAACTGGGTCATTGATGCGATCAACGCCGATGTGCATTTCGATCGCTTCGTGCTCGAGCAGATCGCCGGTGATCTGCTGCCGCATGATTCGATCGAACAGCGAGATCGGCAGCGGATTGCTGCCGGTTTTCTAGTGGTTGGTCCGAAGGTATTGCTCGGCAACGATGCCAAAGAACGACGTATGGATGTCGCCGACGAACAGATTGATACGATCGGCAAGACGATTCTCGGTCAAACCCTAGGATGCGCCCGCTGCCACGATCACAAGTTTGATCCCGTTCCGACAGCCGACTACTACGCGTTGGCCGGAATCATGACTTCGACCGAAGTCATGGAGCAGCGTTACATGCTCGGACAGCAGCGGCTCATGGAGCGACTTGTCGGTCTTGGTTCCGATGGTGAACAGATTGACGGAGCCTACGAGACGTACTGGCGCGAGCGACCGAAGTTGCAAGAAGCTCTGAAGAATGCGAAATCCGCGCTAGAGTTACTGAAGAAGGGTGACGCCAAAGCTCTGGAAACATTCGCCAAGCAACACGCGGATGAAGTTGCCGAGGGCGCGGCTGATACAAGTCACACGATGGAGGATCGCATCAAAGCACAAGAGGCGCTAGTGGCCGCGCGGGAAGCTGCCGCCAAACCGCTTAGTATTCCACCTCGGGCCATGACCCCGTGCGACGGCGACGCACCAGCCGATGAAGCCATTCGTCTCGCCGGACAGTTCGATCAATTGGGTGACAAAGTTCCGCGCGGGTTTCTTCAGGTGGTAAGCGATGCAGCGACGGAGATCCCGGCGGGTCAGAGCGGACGAGTCGAGCTTGGTCGCTGGCTGACTGATACCAAGAGCGGTGCCGGACATGTCGCGGCGCGTGTCCTTGCCAACCGCATCTGGCATCATCTGATGGGTCGTGGCATCGTCAGAACGGTCGATAACTTTGGACGTACGGGTGAAGCTCCCAGCCATCCTGAACTGATTGATTACCTGGCCGCTAGGTTAATCAATTCCAATTGGTCGATGAAGGACTTGGTGCGAGATATCGTGCTGAGCCGCACGTTTGGTATGAGCAGCCGTCACGATGACGTCGGCCATTCGATCGATCCAGAGAATCGCTTGCTGTGGCGAGCCCACCGACGGCGCCTCGAGCCGGAGGCGTTACGCGATTCGATGCTACTGGCCGCAGGCGAGCTGGACCTCACTCCGATGGATTCATCGGTTTGGTATTTGGGAGACCAGGCAACCGCCGTCGGCGACAACAAGAATCGGCGGCGTACCGACTTTCCCTGTCGGAGCGTTTACCTTCCCGTCATCCGAAACGACTTACCGGAGCTGTTCGACGTCTTCGATTTTGCCGACCCACACACGACAAACGGCATGCGATCGCAAACAATGGTCGCCACGCAGGGCCTGTTTATTCTGAACGATGATTCGGTCATGGCCGCCGCCGAGGCTACCGCACGAGGCGTTTTAGCGCGCGAAGCTCCGCACGATCAAGAAGCACTAGTTGATGAAATGTTTGAGCGCGTACTAAACGCGCAACCGAGTACCGACGAGCGAATTGAACTTCTGTCGTTTATCATTGAGACGGAGAAGCGCTTGACTTCGGAAGGCGAGAAAGATGCGAAAGTTCAAGCGTGGTCGATGGCTTGCCACGCGCTGTTCGCTTCGAGCCGCTTTCAGATACTGGAGTAGTTGATGAGGTGCAACCAGTTCGTTCAGACGACGAGTCGCCGCGATATGCTACGGACGAGTGCTTGTGGCATTGGACAAGTAGCGCTAGCGGCATTGGCCGGACAACGAGCCTCTGCCGGTCGTCCGCAACCAACGCCTTATCACTTTGCGCCACGTGCAAAGCGAGTCATCTTCCTGTTCATGTGGGGCGGGCCGAGTCACGTCGATATGTTCGACCCTAAACCACGGCTCAACGCCGAATCGGGCAAGCAGCTGTCAGGAAAGGCGGTCGGTAGCGATCAAGATCAACTTGGCGAACTCTTAGGGTCGCCATTCCGCTTTGCACAACATGGTGACAGCGGGATATGGATGAGCGAATTGCTCCCGCATCTTTCCCGCCAAGCCGACCGAATGTGCGTCGTTCGGTCGATGCACACCGAAGGGCAAGCTCATGGCGAAGCGTTGCTGCGGCTGCACACGGGGGAGGCGAACCTCGTACGACCTAGCGTAGGAGCGTGGGTCAGCTACGGATTGGGATGCGAGAACGAGAACTTGCCAGCGTTCATTACGATTTCGCCGCCCCGCGGGCACGGTGGTGTTCAAAATTATGGGAACGCATTTCTGCCCGCGGCTCATCAGGGAACGGCAATCGGATCTGCGGAGACTCCGATCGCAGAGGCTACGGTGTCGAACCTCGTCAACGAACGGTGGAAACCCAGCTTGCAGCGAGATCAACTCGAACTGATCCAATCTTTCAATCGGCGACACTTGCGAGAAGCCGAAGTCGATCAGCGAATCGAAGGGCTGATCGCAAACTACGAATTGGCGTTTCGCATGCAGTCAACGATGCCTCAGATTATGAGTCTGAACGACGAGCCGAAAGAAACGCTCGATCTGTATGGCGTTGGTAGCGAACCAACCGATAATTTTGGACGCCAGTGTTTGCTGGCGCGGAAGTTTGCCGAACAAGGTGTGCGTTACATTCAGGTTTCGACGAATTACACTTGGGATTTCCATCAGAAGGTGCAAGAGGGAAGCGTGACCGAGTCGGCAAAAGTCGACCGGCCAATCGCCGGCTTGCTCGAGGATCTTGCGCGGCGCGGGTTGCTCGAAGATACGCTGGTTCTTTGGGGCGCAGAGTTCGGTCGAACTCCGATGGTTGAAAATGGCAACGGTCGCAATCATCATCCGAAGGGCTTTACGATGTGGATGGCCGGTGGTGGTGTCCGAGGCGGGTTGACCTACGGCTCGACTGACGATTACGGATACGCTCCGGTCGAAAACCCGGTCCACATGCATGACCTCCACGCAACGTTGCTCCATGCCCTCGGACTGGATCACGAACGCCTAACCTACCGTCATGCCGGTCGCGATTTTCGATTGACGGATGTCTATGGTGATGTCGTACATGAGATCCTTGCATAGTCTTTTGAGAGCCGCGTCCTATAGGGACGAGAGGTATCGGCCCCGTGTGTGGTGAAGCAAGACGGTTTAAGCGCCGAAGATGGCGACACAAGTCGGGTGTCGTCGATTGAAGGAAGCATGACGAAATGAACTGCAAGATGAAACTGACTCACGCCTTTGTCCCGCTGGTTGTCTTGATATGTGGCCTGAGAGGCGACGTCATCGCTGCTGAGAAAGGAGCAACTACTGTTCACTTAGACGCAGTAACGTCTGCATTCGAGAAGTACTGCCTTGATTGCCACAGTTCCAGCGACGCGAAGGCGGGACTGAACCTCGAAGCGTTCGATACGAGCGTTGCGCTCGTCGGCAAACCCTGGGATACCGCCAGCTGGGAGAAGATCGTAAAGCGACTTCGAGCACGCCAGATGCCGCCCGCGGATGTTGCTCGGCCAATGGAAGCTGAATATGAGCGAATCCTCGCGACGATGGAGTCAGCACTCGATAAGAATGCAGAACAGTTCCCGAAGCCGGGACGTACCGATCCGATTCGTCGCTTGAATCGAACCGAGTATCGCAACGCGATCCGTGATCTGCTTGCCGTCGACATCGACGTCGAGGATCTACTGCCGGCAGATGAATTGAGTCATGGCTTTGATAACGTTACGGTAAGCGAACTATCGCCCGTGTTGCTAAATCGATACATCACGGCTGCTGAGCAGATCAGCCGACTAGCCGTTGGTCGCCAACAGCGGAGTCCGGGCGGCGTGACGGTGCGGCTTCCGGCGGATCTTACGCAAGAGTCACACGTCGAGGGCCTGCCGCTTGGGACTCGTGGCGGCACGCTTATCAAACATCAATTCCCAGTGACTGGCGAATACGAAATTCAATTTCGATTGATGCGCGACCGCGACGAAAATGTGGAAGGATTGAAGGGCAAGCATGACATCGACGTGCTGGTCGATCGCAGTTTGGTTCATCGCTTTACGGTCAAGGCTCCGAAGAGCGGCGAAGGTTATCAGAAGGACGATACGCTGGTCGATGCCAATTTGAAGAAGCGGTTTCGCGTCACTGCGGGCCCGCACCGTGTGGGTGTCACTTTCCCGCAAACTTCTTCATCGCTGTCTGAGATTAAGCGACAGCCATTTGAAGCGAGCTTCAACCGACATCGTCATCCGCGACGCAATCCGGCGCTGTTCGAAGTGTCGATTGTCGGCCCGTTTGATCCTGAAGGCCCCGGTGACACACCAAGCCGCCGCCAGATCTTTACAACCCGCCCGTCCGATCAGAACGAACCGTCAGTCGCAGCCGAGAAGATCTTTCGACGCTTGATTCGATTCGCTTATCGTCGGCCGGTTACGGACAGCGACCTCACGGTGCCGATGCAGTTCTTTGGACAGCGACTGCGATCGGATGGGTTCGAGGCAGGGATCGAGTCGGGACTCACTGCGGTTCTCGTCAACCCGCACTTCCTGTTTCGTGCCGAAAGCACACCGCCCGACGTACCTCCCGGGACTGTCTACCGAATCTCCGATACGGAACTTGCTTCGCGTTTGTCCTTCTTCCTTTGGAGCAGTGTCCCGGACGACGAGTTACTGGCGTTGGCGGAAGCTGACCAACTGCATGTGCCAGAAGTGTTGCAAGTTCAGGTTGACCGCATGCTGCGAGATCCGCGATCGCAGTCCTTGGTCAGCAACTTCGCGGCTCAATGGTTGTATCTTAGAAACCTGGATTCGTTTCGTCCTGACAGGCGACTGTTCCCCGACTTTGATGACAATCTTCGCAAGGCACTTCGCCGCGAGACCGAACTGCTGTTCGAACACGTTCTGTGCGAAGACCGCAGCGTTTTGGAATTGATCCGAAGCAACATTACCTTCGTCAACGAGCGTCTAGCCAAGCACTATGGCATTCCCGGTGTGTACGGCAGTCATTTTCGATCGGTGAATACATTGGGCCTCGATATTCGTCGCGGAGGCATACTGCGACAGGGCAGTATTCTAGCGATTACTTCCTACGCTACACGAACTTCGCCCACGATTCGCGGCAACTGGATTCTCGAAAACATTCTTGGTGCTCCGCCGCCGCCCCCTCCGCCGAATGTGCCCGCACTGAGAGAAAGGACTACTTCGTCGAATGTGACGGTTCGCGAACGGCTCGCTGAACATCGAGAGAATCCAGCTTGTGCCAGCTGCCATGACTTGATGGATCCGATCGGATTTGCGTTGGAGAACTTCGATGCCGTAGGCCGCTGGCGGCAGTTTGACCAGGGTTCGCCGATCGATTCGTCTGGTGCATTGCCCGACGGAAAACAGTTATCTGGCCTCGATGACCTGGAAGCCGGTATTATGGAGAGGCCGGAGATGTTTGTGAGTACGCTGGCCGAGAAGCTATTGATCTTCGCTCTTGGCAGAGGTGTTGAATCCTATGATGCCCCAGCAATTCGCAGGATCGTCCGAGATTCAGCCGATAAAGAATACAGTTTCTCGTCGCTCATCAACGGAATCGCGTCGAGCTCACCATTTCAGATGAAGGTCGCCGAATGATCAATATGAAAAAGGCTATCTCTCGCAGGGCGTTGCTGCGAGGAACAGGCGTGGCGTTTTCGCTGCCGTTGCTCGATGCGATGATTCCCGCCAGTACCGCACTGGCGAACACCGCTGCCAAACCCAGTCGATTGCGTCGGCTCGGTTACGTCTACATGCCGATGGGGTTTAATCCCAAAGAGTGGATGCCGTCAGGTGGCAACCTCGATGAGCTTTCTTCCACGCTTCAGCCGCTAGAGAAGGTCAAGAATCAAGTTAGCGTGATCACGGGGATGGAGCTGAGAAACGCCTATCCGGGGTCTCACGCAACTTCCAACTCGGCGTTCCTGAGCGCTGCGTCCGCGAAACGTACTGAGAGTTCCGACTATTTTCTCGGAACCACGGTCGATCAGATCGCGGCTCGGCACATTGGCCAACAGACACAACTTCCGTCGCTCGAACTGGCGATGGATTTGTTGAACAACGTCGGGCAATGCGACAACGGCTATGCGTGCGTGTACCAAAACAATCTTTCGTGGTCCTCGCCGACGACTCCGCTTCCTGCGGAGGCGCATCCGCGCATCGTCTTCGAGAATCTGTTTGGTGAAGGCGGCACTCCTGATGACCGTCGAGCCGCATTGCGACGACGAGCGAGCCTGCTCGATTCAGTGACGGAAGAGATGAAGCGATTTAAGTTGCAGCTCGGAACGGGCGATCGTCGTAAGGTCGACGACTATTTCCAAAGCATTCGCGATGTTGAAGGGAGAATTCAACGTGCGGAGGCGAGCGTCGACGAGAATCCGTTGCCCGATCTCGATCGCCCGGTTGGTGTGCCCGTCGCTTACGCTGATCACGCGCGGCTAATGTTCGACTTACAGCTACTGGCATTTCAGGGAGACATCACGCGAGTCGTTTCGTTTCAGCTTGCCCGCGAAGCCAGCACACGCACCTATCCAGAAATTGGTGTTCCCGAGCCGCATCATCCGATTTCGCATCACGGTAACAACGCGGACAAACTTGCGAAACTCGCAAAAATCAACCAGTTCCACGTTTCGCTCTTCGCCGAGTTCCTGGAAAAGATGGCCGCCACGCCAGAGGGCAACGGCTCGTTGCTGGACCATTCGCTGTACTTATTCGGCAGCGGCATGGGCGACCCGGATGCCCATGACCACACCGACCTGCCGATCGTTGTCGCTGGCGGAGCTGCCGGCAACATGCGAGGTGGACAACACCTCCATTATGAGAAGCACACACCACTTGCAAATCTGCATTTAACGCTGCTCAACAGAGCCGGTGTGCCAATAGAGTCGTTTGCTGACAGCAATGGCAAGGCGGATGAACTGTTCGAGCCGCTGCCGCTGTAGCGAGAAAGGGGACTGGCTCCGTGCTTTGTTTAGGTTTGAAATCTCCACAACTCATCGCGTCATGGTGCCCGTTCCCTTTTTCGCGGACCATCGGCTGTGTCGCGGCGTCGGGAAAGTGGAACAGGCGCCGAAGCAGCGGCCACGGTGGTTTGAGATGGAGAGTCGAGCGCGCTGCATCGGCGCCTGTCCCATTTTCTCGACGCCGTTTTCACCCAGGCAAGGATCTAGTAGTTACATTCTGCGCGGTGACTATGGCATTTGCTGCATGTTTGTTTGCGATACCTGGGATCGCGGACGAAGCTAGGGCCAATTCAAAAGACACACGACTCGCCGACGCCGCCGAGGCAGAAGACTGGCCATTGGTTGAACAGCTGCTCGATGAAGGCATTGACAACCAATCGCCGCATCCAGATGGGATGACGGCATTGCACTGGGCCGTGTACCGAAATCACGCGACATCAATCGGGCGATTGATCGATGCGGGTGGCGACGTCAACGCAGAGACACGATATCGGGTCACTCCGATTTCAATCGCGTGCCAACATGGCCGTCCCGAAATTGTTGCGAAGCTGCTATCCGGCGGCGCAGACGTTAACAAAACTCTGCCCGGAGGCGAAACACCGCTGATGATCGCCGCTCGCACAGGCGACGTGCGGGTAATTCGTCATCTGGTCAAGGCAAAAGCTCAGATCAACGCCACGGAACGTCGTGGCCAAACGGCACTGATGTGGGCGGCTGGCTCGGGGAATGCCGAAGCGGTTGACGAACTGATCGTAGCGGGCGCGAAGGCAAACGAGAAAACGAAGTTAGGCTTTACGGCCATCATGTTTGCGGCCCGCGACGGACGGGGCAAGGTAGTCCGACGACTGCTGGCTGCTGGCGTAGATGTGAACGCCGTGATGACACCAAACTCGTCGGGCGACCGAGTACCACGAAAGGGAACTTCTGCGCTTACGCTCGCGGTCGAGAGCGGCCACTTCGAGCTGGCATTATTTCTGATCAACGAAGGTGCCAATCCGAACGATCAGCGCAACGGGTTCACGCCGTTGCACGCAATCACTTGGGTGAGAAAACCAAATCGCGGAGAGAACTCCAATGGCGACCCGCCACCGCGAGGTTCCGGCAATCTCACCTCGCTGCAATTTGTTCGAGCCATCGTCGCAGCGGGCGCTGATGTAAACGCTCAGCTGAAATCGGGAAGAGGTGGACGCGCCGTTCTGAATCGCAAAGATGCGACTCCGTTTCTATTGGCCGCCAAGACGGCTGATTTGCCATTGCTCAAGACCTTGATCGATCTCGGCGCTGATCCAACTCTCACGAACGTTGACGGTTCCAATGCAATCATGGCGTGTGCTGGTGTCGGAGTCCGGGCGGTTGGCGAAGAAGCTGGCACTGAATCCGAGGTGTTGGAGACATTGGACTATCTGCTTGAGCTGGGCCTCGACATTAACGCCGTCGACCAAAACAAAGAGACCGCCATGCATGGAGCCGCCTATCGCAACTTCCCGCGTGTCGTCGAATTCCTCGCCGCACAAGGAGCCGATCCCGCAGCTTGGAATCACAAAAACGAGTATGGCTGGACGCCCGTCATGATTGCCCAGGGCAACCGACCTGGTTCGTTTAAGCCATCGCCGGAGACGGTTGCCGCATTACGTGCCGCGATGGTTAGAAAATAGACCACCAACCATCTCGCTAACGAGCCTCGGCACGCTTCGTCATCTTGATGAGATGCCAGAGCCCAAGTGGCACGCCAAGCACGATTCCGAGAAGACCAAGAAACTGTGTGTCGAGTTTCTGATCCAGCCATGTGCCGATCACGATGGGCACGACCATCTCCAACGCGACGGTGGTGATCTTAGAAACCCACTGCATTCCCTTCGCCATCCACGTTGTGTCGACTTCGCGATACTTAAGTTGCTGGGCGACGTAAAGTTCGTCGCTGTTGCTGCCGCCTCGTTCCAGCACGAGATCGCGTTCGCGGAGTTGCTCTTCAAAACGTCGCAACTCCGCCTCGATGATGTCACGTTCTTGATCGGCAAACAACTCTGAAATCGAGCCGATGCAAACCGCCCGCTTTCCGTGCTCAAAAGCGACTTCATTGAGCTGATCTCGGATCGCGATGATGTCGAACACCACTTATCTGGGCCTATCCATGTCTTGCGATGCGATCCCAATCCACGTCCACGCCCAACCCGGGCGCATCCGTGATCGTCGTGACGGGTCCCTCGATACTTATTGGGTTCTCTACGACGCTTTCGATATGATACGCGGGCCCTAAAACGTCGCCCGGATATTCTTCGATCTTCATGTTCGCGGTGGCAACGATCAGGTGGCACATGGCGGCCGTCGCGATATCGTATTCCAAATTCGAGCCGATCGAGCAGGCAACACCATTCGCGGCGGCAAATTCCGCGATCGCTTTCGCTTTGCGAATGCCTCCGTTCTTGCCGGGGTAAAGGCTGACTAGGTCACAGCTCTCGTGTTGAATCAGTTCTCGGGCGTGGGACATGTCGAAGCAAATGTCGTCAGCCATCACCGGCGGTCGCGTCTCGCGGCGCACACGAGCGAGTCCTTCGTAGTCGCCGTCAGGCGTTGGCTGCTCGACGAGCCAGAGATTGCAATCTTCCAGCTCGTTAATGCATCGGATCGCTGTGTCGACATCCCAACCGCAATTGGCGTCGATCATTAGATTCAAGTTAGGCCCAATCGCTTCGCGCACGGCTCGGACGCGAGCGAGATCGGTGGTAGGATCAGTGCCAGTCTTCACTTTGATGGTGTCAAAGCCTTGTTCGACTAACTCGAAGGCTCGCGCTCTTGCGCGATCGGGTTCGTAGGCTCCCATCGAGAAGCGACAGCGAATTGCAAGACTGCGACACGCACCGCCCAACAGATCATACACCGGCTTGTTTGTAGCTTTCCCGTGGATATCCCAACAAGCCATTTCGATCGCGGACTTGGCAAACCAGTTGTGGCGGCAAACGGAATCCATGCGGCGGTCTAGTTCTTCGATGTCGAACGGATCGCATCCGATCACTTTCGGTGCGAGGACGTTCTCAATCAGCCACTTCGCTCCGACGACCGTCTCGCCGCTCCATTTCTCGGAGACTGTCGCTTCTCCAGCTCCTTCAATGCCATCGTCGGTCAAGACTCGTACGAGGAGATAGTTTGAGACGTCATGCACGCCGAGCGAAGTAATCATTCGATACTCAGGCTTCAAGGCGATACTGACCGGATACGTTTCAATTGCGGTGATTTTCATGCCCGCCATTATACGCGAGATTGCAATTTGCGAGCCGCCGAGTTGGAAACACACCTTCTTTTGCTCATTTGTCGAAATGCACGGAATTATCACGAATTGATCCACCTAGTTCGCTACCGAGTCGAAATTGAAAACCGCATGTGATAGACTGACAGTTCCTCTCTGCGGTCGCCGCTGTTCGGCAGTGACAAAATGAAAGTCGCATTCACAAAATCGATCCTGTCGTTGTGCCCCCAACTCGCGGTTGTGGCCTGCGTTGTCGTCTTTGCTGGAGACCGCTGTTGCTTTGCTCAAGAAGAAAGCAAGCCCGCGGAGATCACGCCTCCGCACGTTCTCGTGCATGTGGCTACAGTTCGTACCGAGCTCAAAGAGCTACGTTTCCTGATGGGACGACCCGAGTCCCAGCAGCCGGAGATGAACGTGACTGGGGCAGCTCCGCGCGAAGTGTACTTCCAGGCATTAACGATGTTCCAAAAGGCAGATCGATTGTGCTTTGAACACACTCGCGAACGAGCTGCACCGCCACCACCACCGAGTGGCGAGATCCAGCCCGCCAACGTGCGAGATGTTGTCGACGTCGCGCTCACATGTGTCCGGCGTGTGAAGAACAAGTATGGACTCAAAACGGCCAGCGCGCCCGGTGAACGCGACGACAGCAAGCAACCGACCGATGTGTTCCGATCGATCGTGCAGGCGAACCGCCAATTGAACTTGATGTTGGAACGTCGCTTCGCCCCCGGAGATGTATTTCAGCAAGTGACACGAGCCATTGGTCATACGTCGCGTTTGCTGGAACAGTTTCCGGACGCCGAGACACGATACGACGAGCCGGCCTATCAAGAGGGCAAGCGGCCGGCTGACGTCTATCGCAGATTGCTAGGCTGCTTTGAACGGATTCGCACGATCGCCGAACAGTCAGGCTTAGAGATGCTGGAGCTGCAAATTGATGATTCGCACATCGAATCGGCCGAGCCGAGTGATGTCTATGATGTCGCGTCCCTGATAATTGCCGAGCTGGCGTATCTGCATAGCAAACTCCCCGGCGCGAAGCCACCTCGTAACGTCTATGACGTTGGCCGCAAATTTCCCTCGCACGTATTTCAACGCGTGGGAATTCTCGAAGGCCAACTTGTCAGTCTTGAAGTCTTGGTAAAGCAGAATTCGAATTGGCTGGAGCAGGGGTCGGGGGATTGATGAGCGATACCGTGCATCAAACCGGGGTGACCAGAGGCGATGCAATCCCCGCGAGGGAAGGAAGTTTGCGGTCCAAGTTGCTGCGTTCCCATCTCGCAGTAGCGGCGCTTTGCCTTGGAATGCTCATGATTATGCTGCTCGTGACATTTTGGCTGCGAGGCTACTCGTTGCGTCTGGCGAGCGTGCGCGGACCGACTGTGCGAAGTTCGACACAAGCATTAGCCGGCGTTCAGCGATCATTGGCTAGTTTACGTGGGTGGATGTTATTAGGAGACGCGAGCTTCAAAGCGGAGCGGTTCCGCGCTTGGAACGACGAGATTGATCCGGAGGTTGCTAATCTACGAACGCTCAGCGAAGAGTGGACCGATCCAGCGAACAAGGAACGGTTGACCGAATTGAGGCAGGCACTTAGTGATCTTAAAGACGCTCAGTGGTGGATCGAAGATGTTGCTCGCACACCCGGAAACGAACCGGCTCGCGTTCTGCTGACGCAGGAGGTGCAGCCGGTTTCCGACGCGATCGCTTCCGCCACCTCGGCGATGATCCAAAGCGAACAGCAGTTACCCAGCGATGGCCGCCGGTCGCTGTTGGTTGCCTTTGCAGACATGCGTGATGCCGTCGCTCGCAGCCAGAACTTTATGGCTCGCTTTGTGCAGAGCGCCGAGGTGGCAGACGAGCAAGCATTCCGTCGTGAACTTGAGCACGTCAAGACGCGAGCCATCGCGGTGGATGGTCAGAAAGAACTTTTGGAGCGAGAGCAATCCGAGCTGCTAAGGGTTATTCAGGAAGAACTGTTGGCATACGAATCGCTATCCAACCAAGCGATCGAACTTCGCAAGTCGGAACTGTGGAACGTCGCGCAGTTCCGCTTAGCGAACGAAGCCGTTCCGATCGCTCGCAAGGCGACCAGCTTGCTGACGGCGATGTCGACGAACCAGGGAGATCTGATGCGGTCCGACGCCGCACTCGTCCGGAGCCTGAGCAACGCTTCGGTGGGCTTGTCATGTTTATTTATCATTGGCATCGCATTGACTGCTTTCGTGTTGGCGAGTCGCGCTGCGGGGCGACTTTCAGCGCCGATTGCTGCCCTTTCCGAAGCCACGGCGCAGCTCTCGGAAGGCTCGCTGGTCACCGACATTCCGGTAACGTCACGAGACGAACTGGGCAGCCTGACGTCTTCGTTCAACCGTATGCGAGCATCGTTACAGCGATCGCAAGCAGCCCTAAGGCAGCAAGAAACGCATTCGCGCACGATCGTCGAATCCTCCCCAAACGCGTTGCTCATGGTGGGAGAGGATGGCCGAATCATCCTGGTGAACGCGCAACTGGAGGCATTGTTTGGCTACTCGCGCGATGATTTAATCGGACAACTCGTGGAGATGCTGGTTCCTGATTCGATTCGGGACACGCATCATGAACTTCGCGACGAGTTCTTTCGTTCGCCGAAGCCACGCGAGATGGGTGCGGGGCGTGATTTGTTTGCGCGACATAGCGACGGGACGCAGATTCCGGTCGAGATTGGGATCACGCCCGTCGAGCTCCAGGACGGGATTGCGGTACTAGCCGCCATCATCGATCTTCGCGAGCACAAGCAAATCGAGGCACAGCTGGCTCGACAGGCCTTCGAAGCCACGTTGTTACACCAGACCGTCGCCATCGCGGGTGACACGATTCGGTTCGAGGACGCCCTTCAAGACTGCATTGATACCGTTTGCGAGTTGACAAAGTGGCCTGTGGGTCATGCCTATCTCCCAGCAGAAGACGGCAGCGTGCTGATGCCGACCAAAATCTGGCATTTTCGAGCAGGCGGCGACTACGGTACCTTCCGTGAGGTGACAGAAAAAACGACGTTCGCCATGGGAATCGGCTTGCCCGGGCGAATCTGGCAGTCCGGTGAACCGGCATGGATCGTCAATGTACAGACGGATGCGAACTTTCCACGCGCGAAGTTGTGCGATGACCTCGGTGTAAAAGGTGCGTTTGGGTTTCCGATCACCATCGGTAAGCAAATCGTAGCCGTGCTGGAATTCTTCATCGACGACGAGATGGAGCCTGACGCAAACCTTCTCGAGACAGTAGGAATCATCGGTGAACAAGTTGGACGAGTGTTGGAGCGTCAGCGAGCACAAGAGGAGCTGCGCGTTGCGAAGGAGAATGCGGAAGCTGCAAGCAACGCGAAGAGCGAGTTCCTGGCTAACATGAGCCATGAGATTCGCACGCCGATGAACGGCATCATCGGAATGGGAGAATTACTGGCACATACGAAGTTGGACAGCGAGCAGCACGACTACCTCGGGTTGATTCAGCAATCGGCGGATTCGCTGCTATACCTTCTCAACGACATTCTCGATTTCTCGAAAATTGAAGCTGGAAAACTCGAACTAGAGAAGATCGGATTCAGCTTACGAGACTGCATCGGTAAGACAGCGCAAACGCTTGCTGTCCGTGCCTCTTCGAAAGGGCTTGAACTGGCGTGCCGAATCGCGCCCGAGCTGCCGGATACGTTGCTTGGCGATCCGGGACGGCTGCGGCAGATTATCGTCAATTTGGCTGGCAATTCCATTAAGTTTACCAGCCAAGGCGAAGTGCTAATCGAAGTCACCGCGGCGTCTTCCCGCGACGATGAAACCACACTTCAATTCTCCGTCAGGGACACGGGAATTGGGATTCCGGCGGAGAAGCAAGAGTCGATCTTCGAAGCCTTCTCGCAAGCCGACACTTCCACGACGCGGCAGTTCGGCGGGACAGGACTTGGACTCACAATCTCATCGCAGCTCGTCGAAATGATGAACGGAGAGATTTGGATGGAGAGTGAAGTTGGCACCGGCACGATGTTTCACTTCACAGCGAAATTCGGGGTGTTACACGATGAAACGGGATACGGACCGGCGAAGTTGACTTCGTTACATGAAATGCCCGTGTTGATCGTTGACGACAATGAAACGAATCGCCGAATCTTGCACGAAGTTCTCAGTTCATGGGGCCTGGAACCGTCTGTTGCAGAAGATGGCCCGACCGCGCTCCAGGAGCTACAGCGTGCGACGGCACGTGGAGCGTCGTATCAACTTGTTATCCTCGATATGATGATGCCAGCGATGGACGGTTTCGAGCTGGCGGAACACATGAATCGGCAAAGTGATCTCGCGGAGATGACAAAGATCATGATTTCGTCTGCCGCTCGACCCGGCGATGTGGATCGTTGCCGCGAATTGGGCATCGCGCGTTACTTGACGAAACCGGTGTTGCAATCCGACTTGCTGAACGTCATTCTCGATCTCGCGGGCGAGCCGGTTATTGACGAGATCTTGGCGAGGGCACCTGCGACGAGCGATCGGCAGACGAAACTCAAGATACTGCTGGCCGAAGATGGTTTAGTGAATCAGCGAGTCGCCGTCGGATTGCTGGAAGCGCGAGGTGACGAAGTGGTTGTCGCGTCGAATGGTCGTGAGGCTGTCGCGGCAATCGAGCGAGACTCGTTTGACCTCGTGTTGATGGACTTGCAAATGCCAGAAATGGACGGTATCGAGGCGACCGCAATGATTCGTGGTTGGGAGAAGCAATTTCAACATCGAACGCCGATCATCGCGATGACCGCCGCGGCGATGAAGGGCGACCGTGAGAAGTGCCTTGAAGCGGGAATGGACAACTATATCTCGAAGCCCGTCAATGCGCGAGAACTTTACCAATTGCTTGATGAATACGCCTCGAAAAAGGAAGCGACCGGCAGCCGAGCGATCAGCGACGAGCAGGACATCGTGCCGGATCCAGCAGTCCGCGTCGATCCGCGCCGGGTGACCGCCTTCACATCCCCGCCTCAGGACGGAGTGATCGACCTTGCCGTGGCGGCGGAGCAAATCGCTGGCGGAGATGATCAGATCCGAGAAGTCGCTCAGATCTTGATCGATGAATGTCCAAGGTTGATGGGAGCGATCGAAGAGGCTTTATTATCCTCCGATACGTCGCGACTTGAGCGCGCAGCACATACGCTGAAAGGAGCCGCCGACGTGTTTGGTGCGAAGCGAGTTGTTGACGCGGCTCGATGCGTCGAGAAGCTTGCTCACGACCGAAAACTCAGCGAAGCTGAAACAGCAATTGACGATTTGAAACAGCAGGTTGCAGAACTCGCAACTGCTTTGCGCACCTATGTAGGAACCGAATCATGACTAGCGTTCTTGTCGTGGATGATTCCCCTTTGGACCGAAAGATCGCCGGTGGCATCTTGGAAGCGGAAGGCATGACCGTCGCGTATGCCGAGAACGGTCAAGAGGCCTTAGACGAGATGGCAAGAGCGAAGCCCGAACTTGTGTTGACCGATCTGCAAATGCCCGTCATGGATGGACTGGAACTTGTCCGCCAGATCAAGATTCATTACGCAGCAACTCCGGTGATCCTGATCACACGTGCTGGGAGTGAAGAGATTGCCGTGGAGGCCTTGCGAGTCGGCGCATCCAGCTACGTACCGAAACGCAACTTGAAACGCGATCTCGGTCGAGTCTTGGAAACGGTTATGACGGCGATGGAGACGTTACGGGAACAGGAGAAGGTCCGCGATCTGCTTCAACAGTCAGAAAGTTATTTCGTCGTTGGTTATGATCCGGGGGCTCCGAAAGCTTTGATCAGCCACTTGCAGAACAGTCTCGCCCAAGCCTGTATTGGAGACGAGTCGGATCGGCTTCGCGTTGGCACTGCGTTAGCCGAGGCATTGACGAACGCCATCGATCACGGCAATTTGGAGCTAGATTCAAAGCTTCGCGAAGAGGGTTTGATGACCTACCGCGAGGCTGGTCAAGAGCGAGCCTCGAAAGACCCATTTCAACACCGCAAGGTACACGTGACCGCGCGATTGACACCGGGCGCAGCCACGTTCATCATTCGCGACGAAGGCCCTGGTTTCGATCCCTGCTATCTTCCTGATCCTACTGATCCCGAAAATATCACCCGACCCAGCGGTCGCGGCGTCATGTTGATTCGCACCTTTATGGACGAAGTCAGCTTCAACGAGGTCGGCAACGAGATCACCATGGTGAAGCGAAGCTCAGTTTCCTGAGTCGTCAGACGCGTTGCCCCAGCCGTTCGCCAAGTCGCTGGAGCGGACGACTCGCATCATCCGTGCTGAGATGAACGTGCAGCAAGCTCATGCCGTTGCGATCGGACCATGCCTTTGTTAGTGCTGCATCAAAGTCGCCTTCCGTCGAAATCTCGTATCCGGTGCCGCCACGCAGAAGTTCGGGGAGCTTGTGATAGTTCCATCCATGAATCTTGTTATATTCCCAGTCGCCTTCGTGCAGCATCCGTTCAGTGCCATAACCTTGATTGTCCAGCACGATGATAATGGGTGCGAACCCGTGTCGGACAATTGTTGAAAGTTCCATGCCAGTCATCTGGAATGCGCCGTCTCCGCAAATCACGAGCACACGATCATTGGGTCGCGCGACTTGCGCTCCCAACGCAGCTGGAACCGAGAAGCCCATCGACGTGTAATAAGCGGGGCTGATGAAGTCCGTTCGATCGTGCGTTTGGATCTCCGTCGCGGCGAACAGCGAATCGCCGATGTCCGCGATAACAATCGTCTCGTCGTCGATCTGTTGGTTAATACGCGCGATCATCCGCTCGATGGTGATCGCCGAATCATTTGACGACTGATATTCTACTGCCGAATGCTCCAACGACTTGGGAATGATCCGCGGCGAAGAACTCGGGTTACGCGCGGTCAGCTCGCTGATAAAGTCGCCAAGCAGCACGCCGTGATAGTGATGATGGTGAATCCGCAACTGCTCGCTTGTGGCATAGATGCACTTGGCGGGATCTAGGTTGGCGGTATAGATCCCAAGATTCACGTCCGTCATGAACGTCCCTAATAATACGATGCAATCGCTCTCTTCCACGAACTGAGTCAATTCGGCGCGGCCCATCGCGCCTTCGTAAATGCCAATGTACAGCGGATGCGTCTCGCGAATGACGCTTTTTCCGAGCAATGTCGCTGCGATCGGAATCTGTGTCTGCTCGGCGAGCAAGAGCAAGTTGTCTTGCAACCCAAAGCGATGGATCTCGACGCCGGCGATAATGATTGGCTTCTTGCTGTTCGCGATCAGCGCGGCCGCTTCATCGGCCGCCTCGGCGGCTGCGTTCATGTCACTCGTCAACTCAGGCAGCTGATACGGATGATTCACATGGGGCACAACGTTAACCATGTCGCGGGGAAGTTCGATGTAGACCGGTCGCTTGAATCGCGTAGCAGCGTCCAGCACGCGATCGATCTCTCGGAACGCACTGACGGGATCGGATAATTCTGTGCCCGCGACGCACAGCTTCTCGAAGACTTCCATTTGAGTGCGGAAGTCTCGCACCTTGTGGTGCAACAGCGGATTGTTGACTCGCTCGTTAAGACCGGGGGAACCTGAAATCACAACGACGGGCGACTTTTCGGCGTATGCACCGGCGATTGAATTGCAGACGCTCAAGCCGCCAACGCAGTACGTCACACAAACGGCTCCCAACCCGTTCAGTCTCGCGTACGCATCGGCAGCATAGCCGGCACAATCTTCACGAGTACATCCCACGACGTTGATCGGACTCTTCTCTAACATGCTGTAAAGCGTCAGCACATAGTCGCCCGGGATGCCAAAAAGATCACGCAGCCCGTAATCTTGCAGTCGTTTTATCAGGTACTCGCCAATCGAGAGGCCAGCCGAGTTTTGTGACTGTGACGATACGTGCATGGGGGACATGATCGACACTCCTGTTACGTACGAGACGACGAAACGGTGCCCGGCGCATCGAGGTGGGAGTATCCAGGCCGGGCATCTATAGAAAACATACGCCGCAAAGCGAATGGCGACTACGCGGATCTACGACCACGCAGCAGCAAAGCCCAACCACCAACGAAGATTGCAACAAATCCAAGGACAATGCCGCCACGAACGACATTTGGAGCGAAGGCGATTTGCCCGGTCGTTTCGTCAATGCCGAAAAGAAATGCCCCCAATGCCAGGATTGAACCCCAAACTGCAACTGCTAACATCACTCCGATTAAGAGTCGCTGTCTGTCGTCAGTTTTTGGCATCGGTTGTGGCTGCACTGGAAGACTCAAGTTTCGTTAGTTCAGAGAACTCGTCGAGCGTCACTGTCGTGAGGTCACCGGCGTCTCGCTTTAGCACGATGACGTCGCTGAACACTTTGTCGTCAAAGTTGCGGTTGTGATGCAAGCTATGTCGACGACGTTCCTTCTTCACCACCGTACCAACCGTCGTCGCCATCCAGGTACGAAATCCGACCTTAACCTCGTGCTGAACCTCGACGCGATCGCCGGGTTCAAGGGCGTTGTAGACTTCCAGTGTCTGAGGGTAAGGCATGCAGAGATCTTTCAGCGGGTCTTTAGACTTCTTTGACGTCGATCCACGTCATTAAGCTGCGGAGTTGGCGACCGACTTCTTCGAGCTTGTGGTTCCGATTGCGACGACGCGTGGCCTTGAAGGAGGGAGCACCGGCTCGATTCTCCGAGATCCAATCGCGAGCGAACTCGCCGTTTTGAATTTCGGTCAGAATCTTTTTCATTTCGGCGCGTGTCTCGTCCGTGATGATGCGCGGGCCGCGCGTGTAATCGCCGTACTCGGCGGTGTTCGACACACTGTAACGCATGTAGTTCAAACCGCCTTGGTAGAACAAGTCGACGATCAACTTCAATTCGTGAAGACACTCGAAGTAAGCCATTTCGGGTTGGTAACCGGCATCGACCAATGTGTCAAACGCGGCTTTGACCAGTTCACTCACACCGCCACAGAGTACAACTTGCTCGCCAAACAAGTCGGTTTCCGTCTCTTCTTCGATGGTCGTCTCGATGACACCGCCACGAGTTCCACCGATGCCTTTGGCATAGGCCAAGCCAAGCTTCTTCGTCTCTTCGGAAGCTCCTTCGCCGAGTGCGATCAAGCTGGGAACGCCGCCGCCTTTTTCAAACTCACTGCGGACGAGATGTCCTGGGCCCTTTGGCGCGACCAGCAACGTGTCGACGCCTGCGGGCGCTTCGACCTGACCGAAGTGAACATTGAAGCCGTGCGAACACATCAAAATGTTGCCGGGGCTAAGATGTTCGCGGATTTGGCCACGGTAAATATCGCCTTGAACTTCGTCGGGGAGCAGGATGTTGACGAGGTCGCCTCGCTTGGTGGCTTCCTCGATCGGCAGCGGATCGAATCCGTGACTGACCGCAAGATCGTAATTCGGACTGCCGGGGCGCTGGCCGACGACGACGTTACAGCCGCTATCTTTCAAGTTCTGCGCCTGGGCATGGCCTTGCGAGCCGTATCCGAGGATCGCGATGGTCTTGTCTTTTAAGAGGGACAGATCAGCGTCGTTATCGTAGTAAATCGTTGCGGGCATCGTATTTGGTTCTTTCTCTACTTCAAGTACTTGCGAATTGAGCTGTCGTGTAACTGAGGTCCGTCTGTCGACGCGTCTTCGTCATTGCGTCCTCGGACCATAGCGATTCGACCGGTTCGTACCAATTCCGTGATTCCGTAAGGTCGCATCCGTTCAATAAAGGCCTCGATTTTGGTTTCTCGGCCAGAGATTTCGATCATGATTTCGTCATGCCCAACATCGACGATGCGGCCCCGAAAGATATCCACCAGTTCGCGGATTTCACTTCGTTGGCCGCCGGGCGGCGATTTGACCTTCAGCAGCATCAAGTCGCGTTCGACGTGTTCGTGGGCGCTGACATCGTCCACTTGAACCACCGTGACAATCTTCTCAAGCTGCTTGCGAACTTGCTCCAAGACGCGCTCGTCGCCGACCACCACAAAGGTCATGCGCGAGAGATTGGGCGTCTCGGTTTCGCCGACTGCTAATGAATCGATGTTGTATCCGCGCGACGCCAGCATCCCTGAGATGTGTGATAACACCCCGGGCACGTTCTGTACGACTGCGGACAGGACATGACGCATCAGGCTCTCGTGGCTCCCAGTGGAAGGTAAACGTTCACCGCAGTCGTCGTCGCGGTGGAAGCGTAACTCCAATGACATCAAGGCAAACCGGAATGATAGTTGCCGATTTGCCCAGACACAAGGGGCAATGAAAGGGCTGACGCGATCCGGCCACGGACGTATGATGAGAAGCCCCAACGGGTTAGGCTACTCCCAGAACTTCCACCACGGCTTCGCCGCCATCGTCGGAGCAGCGCCGTACTTTCGGCCAGTCGGGCCAATCGAGTCGGTCATCTTGGTACGCATCATCTTGGCACCTGCGAGCTTCGCATCCATCATGTTCGCGCCAGTCAGATTCGCTCCGGTCAAGTTCGCGCCAGTGAAGTCGGCTCCACGAACATCGGCATTCGATAGATCGACATCGTTCAGATTGCCCCGTAGATCGGTCATCGACGCATCCACGCCCTTCATGCTGGTTCCCGTCATATCGACGCCTTCGAATCTGGCGTAACGCATTGTCGCGCCGTCGAGAACTGCATCGCGCAGCATCACGTTTTTTGCGATCGCTTCGGTGAGGATCCCGTCCGTTAGATCAATGCCGTCCATCAAAGCGTTCGTCAAAATCGCGGCCTGCAAGTCCGAACCTACTAGTTTAGCTCCCGTCATGTCGGCACCGTGTAGATCGGCTCGTTCGAGCTTCAGGCCCGAAAGATCCAACTCGCGCAAGTCCGCGCCAGCCCATTTGGCACCAATGAGCTTCTGGCCCTCGAAGGATTCTGCTTGGAACAGTAGCTCGCCACTGTCCTTATGCTTGATCTCGATCATTGCTATCGATCCTGTGCCTTGTTCTCTGTTCCCGTGAGCTGGCAGAACACCAGCGTGTGCTACTTTACCAAAGGTGAGTGTTCAAGCCAACTTAACACCTTTCCAGATCCCCCATTCAGCGAATGCACTCGTATCCCACTTGCCTTCACTTGGGCCAGCCAAGAGATTCTCAGCGGATTCGCTCGACCCGTTGAAGTTCTTGGTATAACGAAGACGATTCGTATGGTTAGCAAGTTCCTGCCATTCTCGAGCAATCGGATTCCCATGGACTTTCGGGTAGATTTGACGACCTTTCGCGGCCCGCTCGATCTGCTGTTGTATTTAGTGCGCAAGCACGAAGTCGACGTCGCGAATATTCCGATTGCGGAAGTAACGGACCAATTCCTGAAGTACATCGAAGTCTTAGAACAGCTTGACGTTGACGACGTTGGTGATTTTATCGAGATGGCGAGTACGCTTCTCGAGATGAAGTCGCGTCTCGTCTTGCCGAGCGATGACGAAGAGACGGAGGAGCTGGATGACGCCCGCGAGGATCTCGTTCAGCGGTTGCTCGAATACAAGAAATACAAAGACGCGGCCAGCATGCTCGAAGAGCAGAGCCGCGACTGGCAGCAACATTATCCGCGGTTGCAAAACGATCTCCCGCCGCGCAAGCTGGATTTGGGCACGCAACCGATTCACGAGCTTGAACTATGGGACTTAGTGAGTTCTCTCGGTCGGATCATGCGTGACAAGCAAGTTACCAAGCCGTCGAACATCGTTTACGACGACACTCCGATCCATGTCTACATGGAGCGGATTCACACGAAACTCGTCGATGAGAAGCGTGCGTCACTGTCCGAGATGCTGGAAGGCGGAATGCACAAGTCCGCGATGATTGGTGTCTTCCTGGCCGTGTTGGAGTTGGCTCGTCACCACAGCGTCCGCACGGAGCAAGATCATCTTCATGGCGAGATCTGGCTCGTCCCCGACAAAGACTTCAGCGCCGAAGCGGACTTCTCACAGGCGGATTCCTACGGGGATCGTACCATCAACGAGGACGATTTGCCCTCAAAGCCTCGTTGAGAATGACAAATTCAGAAGTACCCAACCGCCCAACAACGAAGAAGCCCGAACGCCAATCATTGGGCATTCGGGCTTCACTCATTCGTTCGTTATTGAGTGCGTCGATACTTCGGATTTCCGCTTAATACGGCCCGCGGATATAGTTCACACCAAACTGATCTGTATGGCTGGGAACATTCGGCGTGGGCATCAACGTTTGCCCGCTGCGATAGTCAGCTCCTCCGCCGGGATAGCTGCGTCGGAATTGGGGATAGATTGGTGTCATGGTGTTTTGTGCAACACCCCATCCCCAACTAGTTTGCATGTGCGCAGTCGGAGGCACGATCAACGCGACTGGCATTCCGGTTGCCGTGTGAGCGTATTGCGAGTGCCACGACATTCCACGTGCGTGCCTCGCGGCCCAGCGATCCGCTCGACGATCAGCGTTCGCGTTTTCAGCGGTTGCGAAGAGAATCACGAAGCTCGCGGCGAGCAAGCTGAGTACAAATCTATTCATCACACGAATCCTCTCGTGAGCAGGTGTCAGTTCGTTTACCAGTAGCGAATGTGAGTCCGGGTCAACCCGCGACCTTCATCGTAGTAGCGGTGATACGTTCGCTTGTGCTTGTACAGCATTTCATGTGGCATGAATGGCTGGTACGTGTAGAAGGTGTGCCCGACGTGCGGTGGCACAGGGCCCGGAGCCATATACATTTGGGCTCCGACAGTGCTACAACTCGGATCGACATAGAAGTTGTAGAACAAGTCGGGTTGGCCATACTCGTGCTGACGGCAGGTCGCACAGCTGCATCGTTCGGCCAAGGCCTCGGTCGAGGTTGTCACATCGAGCTGGAAACTTGCCGCGATCGCGATCGAGGCGATCGTGAGTTGGAATAAGCGAAGCATCGGTTCGCTCCTTGCTGTTTTTGGCGGGGGCGGGGTGGCTTGGGCGGAGCATGCGAGTCGGTGGTCAAGGAATGTTTGGGACCGGGAACGACGCTCGCAGGTCTCGCCCACGCCTCATTGTGCGGCCCATTCCCAATGGGTCCGGGAGTGATTGTTGTCCCGGTGCCCCCATCGCTTGCCGCA